>SWBZ01001029.1_pt1 | contig 305378 bp, 293 predicted proteins | sample 4693031 | NCBI WGS metagenome assembly SWBZ01 (sample SAMN10267274, study PRJNA491770) | bioreactor metagenome | isolation source: DHS bioreactor inoculated with | place: Japan: off Shimokita Peninsula
CTCCAGATGGCGCGCGACTTCCGTAAGGATGACGACGACACGCCCATCGTGATGATGGGCTATTACAATCCGATCTACATCTATGGCGTGGACCGCTTTCTCTCCGATGCGAAGGAGGCGGGCATTGACGGGCTGATCATCGTCGACCTGCCGCCGGAGATGGATCAGGAGCTTTGTGTTCCGGCGATCAAGGCGGGGCTGAACTTCATTCGTCTGGCCACGCCAACGACGGATGAAGAGCGCCTCCCAAAGGTGCTGGAGAACACGTCGGGCTTCGTCTATTACGTGTCGATGACGGGTGTGACGGGCTCGGCGCTGCCTGACACGAACAATGTTTCGGCGGCGGTTTCGCGCATCAAGGAACACACGGACCTGCCGATCTGCGTCGGCTTCGGCGTGAAGACGGCGCGTCAGGCCAAGGCGATTGGCGAGGCGGCAGACGGCGTTGTCGTCGGCAGCGCCATCGTGGCGACCATCGCGCAGTGCTACGACGCGAACGGCAAGCGCATCGAAGACCCCGCCGAGGCCGTGGCCACCCTGGTAAAGGGGCTGGCGGATGGGGTGCGCTCAAAGCAGATGGCTTAACGCTTTTCCCGATCTGAATTCTTGGCTCAACGCGGCGATCTGTTTAAGGATCGCCGCAGCTTTCTCGCCAAGGATACCCCAGATGATTGCCTGGTCGATCTTCATTCCGGCCTGTTTCGCGCTGAACTGCGCGCCCGGTCCGAACAACATGCTCGCCTTTTCCAATGCCGCGCGGCTGGGCCTCGTGCCAGCGCTTCTGGGCGGGCTTGGCCGCATGCCGGCTTTCGTTTTCCTGATCGCGGTCACCATTGTCGGGCTCGGCGCGGTGCTGGCGGCGTCTGCCACGGCCTTCACCGTCATCAAACTGGTGGGAGCGGCCTATCTCATTTATGTCGGTATCCAGTTCTGGCGCAAGGCGCGTGCACTGGCGAGCGCCACTTCGCTGGATTGTGCCATTGGCAAACTGATGCGCCGCGATTTCGTGATCGCCATCAGCAATCCGAAAGCGATTGCCGTTTTCACCGCCTTCTTCCCGCAGTTCATCGATGCATCGCAGCCGGCCTGGAGCCAGCTTGCCGCCATGGGTGGCGTGTTTCTTGCGCTCGAAGTGGTTGCTGTCGCGCTTTACGTGGTCAGCGGCGTCGTGCTTGGCAAAATGCTGAAATCCGAGCGCGTATTCGTCCATCTGAACCGCCTGGTTGGTGCGGTTCTGATCGTTTCGGGCGGAACCATGGCGGTTTCGCGGAATTAGCGCGGAATCAAGGGAAAAATGCTGCGGATTGCCGCAGTGTCGGGCCTTCACTTCGGCGCGACAAAATGTTCTATTCCGGCCGTCTCATCCGGCGCACCCTCCCGGCAGCCGGAGTTCAAAGTTTCATAACCCAAGCTGCCCGGCTCCGGCCGGGATGAGCCTTGTTTGTGCCAGAGGATTAGCAATGACCGTGAGAAAAGTTCCCGACGTCACGTTCCGCACGCGCGTTCGCGACGAGTCGATCGAAGGCCCGAACCCGTTCCGCTGGGAAGACAAGACCACTGCCGACTTCTTTGGCGGCAAGCGCGTTGTCCTGTTCTCCCTGCCGGGCGCCTTCACCCCCACCTGCTCGACCTACCAGCTTCCCGACTTCGAGAAGCTCTACCCGGAATTCCAGGCCGAGGGCATCGACGAGATCTACTGCATCTCCGTCAACGACGCTTTCGTGATGAATGCCTGGGGCAAGGCTCAGGGCCTGAACAACGTCAAGCTCATTCCGGATGGCTCGGGCGAGTTCACCCGCAAGATGGGCATGCTCGTTGCCAAGGACAATCTCGGCTTTGGCATGCGCTCCTGGCGCTACGCCGCCGTGGTCAACAACGGCGTGATCGAGAAGTGGTTCGAGGAAGAAGGCTTCTCCGACAATTGCGACAGCGATCCCTATGGCGTTTCCTCGCCGCAGAACGTCCTGGACGCTCTGAAGAAGGGCGAGGCGCAGGCCGCCTGATCTTCGTGAATATCTGATTTGAAAGGCCCGGATGGCGACGCCGTCCGGGCCTTTTCTTTATTCGGCAGCCTGTTCGACCAAGGACGGCCAGTCGCCATGCAGGTCGGCGCCGCGTCCCTCGATCTCGAAACCGTGCGAGCCGAAGAAATCGCGCTGGCCCTGAATGAGATTGGCGGTGCCGCGCGCCTGCCGATAGCTGTCGAAATAGGCAAGGGATGACGAGAGGCAGATCAGTGGCAGCTCGCCAAGCGCGCCAGCGGACACCACGCGGCGCAGCGCGGGGCTCGCCTCTTTCATCAGGGTTGCGAAAGCCGGAACCATCAGGAGATTGGTGGCCGCATCGCCGGCAAAGGCGCTCGCCATCTGGTCGAGGAAGCGGGAGCGGATGATACAGCCGGCGCGCCAGATCTTTGCAATCGTGGCAAGCTCAAGCCCCCAGCCCTGTTCTTCGGAAGCGCGCGCGATCACGGAGAAGCCCTGCGTGTAAGAAACGATCTTGCCTGCAAGCAGCGCCTTTTCCAGATCGTCGATGGAGATGTCGACCTTGCCTTCGCGCTTGCCGTAAAGCGCTTCCGCCGCGATGCGTTCCTGCTTGCGCGAGGAGATGGAACGGGCTGCGACTGCACCCTCGATGGCCGTCGCCGGCACGCCGAGCTGCTGCGCGGCGATTGCCGACCAGACGCCGGTGCCCTTCTGCCCTGCCCTGTCGAGGATCATGTCCACAAGCGGCTTGCCGCTCTCCCCATCGACCGCTTCCAGAACGTGACCGGTGATCTCGATCAGATAGGAATTGAGCGGGCCTTCATTCCAGCGTTTGAAAACCTCCGCGCAGGCCGCCGCCTTCATGCCGAGCCCGTCGCGCATCACACCATAGACCTCGGCGATCATCTGCATGTCGCCATATTCTATACCGTTGTGGATCGTCTTGACGAAATGGCCGGCCCCGCCCTCGCCGAGCCAGGCAACGCAGGGCTCGCCCTTGAATTTTGCCGCAATGGAGGTGAGTACGGGTTCCGCATCGTGCCATTGCGCCCTGGAGCCGCCGACCATGATCGAGGGGCCATGGCGCGCGCCTTCGGCGCCACCGGAAACGCCGACGCCGAGATATCCGATGCCCTTGGGCTTCAGGTAGTCGAAACGGCGCTGCGTGTCGCTGAAGAGCGAGTTGCCACATTCAAGGATCGCGTCGCCCTCATCGAGCAATGGCAGAAGCTGCTCGATCATGTCGTCGACCGGCTTGCCGGCCTTGACCATGATGATGATGGAACGTGGCTTCTTCACCGACTGTACGAAGGCGATGAGATCGGCCTCGGGCAGGACGCGTTCGGCAAGGCCCTCAGCTTGCGCTGCCTCGACGAAGGCGTCGATCCTGGAGGTGGAGCGGTTGTTGACGGCGATCGTATGGCCTTTTTCAGCGATGTTCAGGGCAAGGTTTGCTCCCATCACGCCAAGGCCGATCAGGCCGATATCCGCTTTCGACATGCTTCAAGTCTCCGGTTCGTAAAACGAGGCGGCACTATGCACCAGACCGCCGGCCGATGCATCATCGCCAGGTGGAAAGAGCTGGTTTCTTAGCCGGCCAGATGCACATCCACATGGGCATCGGCCAGCGCCTTTGCCAGGCGGCCCGTGGGCTGCTCGTTTGTGATGATCGCCGTGAGGGCAGAGAGCGGCTCAACCGTCGCAACGAGACTGACGTCGAACTTGGAGTGATCGACCAGAAGATAGCTCTCGTGGGATTGGCGGATCATGGCGCGCTTGACGCCGACGGCAAGGCGGTTTGCCTCGGTGATGCCGCTGGCGGTCAGGCCGCTCGCGCCGATGAAGGCGCGGTTGGCATTGTGCCGGGCGATGAAATCAATGGTCTCCGCACCGTAGATCCCGACCTCTCGCGCCATGAAGTCTCCAGGGCAGATCACCACCTGAATGGTTTCGTTCTGGGCAAGGGCCGAAGCCACCGCAACGCTGTTGGTGAGGACGGTCAGGTCGCGCGCCATGGCGGCCAGATTGAGCGCGAACTGATGTGTGGTCGAGCCGGCATCGATCATCAGCACTTCGCCGGGGCGCACGAGCGCGGCCGCACGCGCGGCGATCTGGACGCGCTCCTCGATGCGCGCCCGGTCGCGCTCGCCAAAGGGCGGCTGCGCACCCATCGGCGCCGCAGATGCGCCACCATACGCGCGGCGGATCAGTCCCTCCTGGCTGAGCGCTTCGACGTCGCGGCGAACGGTCTCCGTGGAGACGCCGAACCGGGCGGCCAGCTCGGACGTGCGCACATGGGGATGATGCTGCAGTTCAAGGATGATCTGCTCGCGGCGCGCGGATTTTCTGAGACGCGTCATTGATCCCCTCTGGGGCCCCCTCTGGCGCCCCCTTTGGCACGCAGAATGGCATCGGCGACCTCGGCAAAGCCGGCACCACCGGCCTGTTGTGTGATCCACTTGGGCGGTGTCGCCGCGCCGTCGAGGAAATCGGCAAAATTGGCGACGCCGACGCTGTTCTGGAAGAAGCCGAACATGGGCGCGTCATTGGGTGAATCGCCGACGAAGATCACGTTCCGGTCCGCCTTGTCGAGCTCGAGGCCATAGTGTCTGGAAAACAGGCGACGTGTCATCGCCAGCTTGTCATAGCGGCCGAACCATCCATTGACATGGATGGATGACACTTTTGCGACAGCGCCGGCTTCCTCGAAGCAGCTTACAATGCGGGCGATGTCCGCGTCTTTCAGCCTGGGGCCGTCTTCGGCGAAATCGATCGCGAGGTCGGCCTCGCGGAACGTCTGGTCCGCCGAGAGGCGCGCACCGGGGACCGCCGTCAGGATGGAAGCGGCCAGCCGGTCGAGGCGCTGGCGTCCCTCGCGGCGCTCTTCGGCGGATTGGGCGAACTCCCGAACCATGCCGCCCTGCGGAGAACACACGAAATAGAACGCGCCATTTTCCCCGACGACGGCATCAACGGGCCACAGTCTGGCGATCAGGTCGCACCATCCCGCGGGGCGGCCCGTGACGGGAATGACGACAATTCCGGCGTGATGCAGGCGTTCCAGCGCGTGATAGGCAAGACTGGGCAGGCGGCCAGCCGTCGTCAGCGTGTCGTCGATGTCGGTAAGCACGAAATCGACCTCCGCCAGTCGCTGCATGCTCATCTCACCGAACGGCCGGGGCAACATCGTCTCCTCCGGAACAAGCTTCGCCGTCATGTCTGCCACCACACGCCTCTCCCTTCGCCGAGCGATATGCCAAGCTTTTAGTCCTCTTTTTTGGAATTTTCGAGGGTACTCCAAATTTTCTTTATTTGAATATTGCAAACTACCACAAAAATTCGATACGCTTTCCGCAAATGGGTGCCATTGAACGCACTCTTTTTGGGAGAAGCGGGCGGGAGTCCGCACTGGAGGAGGAAACTCATGTCTATCGTGACAGATACCCGTCTTGCCGGAGGCGCTGCCGCTGCTCTCTTCGGCCTTTCCGCGCTGCTTGCCGGCACCGCCGCGCAGGCACAGGACTGCGCCAATCGCGGCCAGCTCGACGCCATGTATTGCGACGCCAATGAAGACCTGGTGGCGGACACGCCGAGCGATCCGTCAAAGCTTTCCAACCCGGACACGCTGGTTTTCGCCTACACGCCGGTGGAAGACCCGGCGATCTATGAGGATATCTGGGAGCCCTTCATCGAGCATCTGGAAGAGGTGACGGGCAAGGACGTGCAGTTCTTCGCCGTGCAGTCCAACTCCGCCGAGGTGGAAGCCATGCGCAGCGGGCGGCTGCACATCGCCGGTTTCTCGACGGGTCCGACGCCCTTTGCGGTCAATCTTGCCGGCGCGGTGCCTTTTGCCATCATGGGATCGGAAGACGGCCGCTTCGGCTACAAGCTGCAGGTCTATACGCGCAAGGATTCCGGCATCAACGAGATGGCCGACCTGAAGGGCAAGCGCATCGCGCATACCTCGCCCACCTCGAACTCGGGCAATCTCGCGCCGCGAGCGCTTTTCCCCGGGCTCGGTGTCGTGCCGGAACAGGACTACGAAGTGGTCTATTCCGGCTCGCACGACCAGTCCATGCTGGGCGTGGTAGCAGGCGACTATGACGCCGCGCCGGTCGCATCCGAAGTGGTGGACCGCATGGCCGAGCGCGATCTCTACGATCCCGAAGAGGTGAAGATCGTCTGGGAATCCGATCCGTTCCCGACCACGTCCTACACCTATGCGCATAACCTCGACCCCGCGCTGGTGGAAAAGATCAAGGAAGCCTTCTTCTCGTTCGACTTCGCCGGAACGGCACTCGGCGAGGAGTTCTCCGGTGTCAGCAAATTCGTGCCCGTCACCTACCAGAAGGACTGGGCCGTGATCCGCGAGATCCAGAAGGCAAATGGCGTGGAATACACACCCCAGGGTCTGGCGAAAGAGTGATCCTCCTGCGGGCGCGAGATGCCGGGGCTTGGTCTCGCGCCCGATTTTTCTGATCGATCGCTCACTGTTTTCGGAGTTGATGCATGCTGAAGATCTCGCAGCTGGTGAAGCGCTATGGCAATGGCGCGCCGGTGCTGAAAGGCCTGGATCTGGAAGTGCCTGGCGACAGCGTGGTGTCCATCATCGGCGCGTCGGGCGCGGGCAAAAGCACCCTGTTGCGCTGCATCAACCGGCTCGTGGAACCGAGCTCCGGCACGATCGAGCTGAACGGGCTGATGCTCACCGACCTGAAGGGAGCAAAGCTGCGCGCCGCGCGGCGACGCATCGGCATGATTTTCCAGAGCTTCAATCTGGTGGATCGACTGACGGTCATGGAGAATGTGCAGTCGGGCCGGCTCGGCTATCTGCCGCTGTGGCGCGCGGCCATGCGGCGCTATCCGAAAGAAGACATCCGCCGCGCCTATGAGCTCATGGAGCGCGTGGGCATCGCCCATTACGCCAACAAGCGCGCGGACGAGCTCTCCGGCGGCGAGCGCCAGCGCGTGGGCGTGGTGCGCGCGCTGATGCAGGAACCGGAAATCCTGCTCGCGGATGAGCCCACCGCCTCGCTCGACCCGAAAACCTCCGAGCAGATCATGGAGCTGCTGCGCGCGCTCTCACGCGAGTTTTCCCTGCCGGTGCTCATCAACATCCACAATGTGGCGGAAGCCAAGCAATACACCGACCGCATTGTCGGCATGCGCTATGGCCGCATCATCTTCGATGCCGGTCCGGATGCACTCGACAAGGACGCGATGGACGAGATCTATGCCGGCGTGCCAGCCGAAGAGCGCGGCGAAATGGACAACGTCACGCCGCTGAGGGCCCAGAAGGCATGAGCGCCGAGACCCCTTCCCTGCCCGACACTTCCCTCCCCGACACCTGGCGCAAGCCGCCAATGATCGCCAACCCCGTGCTACGCTACGGATTGCTGGCGGCGGTGGTGATCTATATCGGCTGGGCCTTCTTCATGCTGCCCATAGACTGGGAACGCATCTCACAGGGCATGACGCGCGCGGCACGCATCTTCAGCGGCGCGTTTCCACCCAGCTTCGAACGCAGCGGGCTTCTGATCGACGGGTTTCTGGAAAGCCTGAAGATCGCCATTCTGGCGACTGTGGGCGGCGTGCTCCTGTCGATCCCCATCGCATTCATGGCCGCCAAGAACCTTGCGCCGAGACCGGTCTATCTGCTTGGCCGCGGGCTCATCATCGTGGCCCGCAGCTTTCACCCGGTCATCGTGGCGATCATCTTCGTGAAGGCCGTGGGCTTCGGCCCCTTCGCCGGTGTTCTGACCCTGATCGTGTATTCCATCGGCTTCGTGGCCAAGATGCTGGCCGAGCGTATCGAAGAGATCGACTGGGGCCAGGTGGAGGCCATGCGCGCCGTGGGTGCCGGCTATTTCCCGACGCTGGTCTACGCAGTTTTTCCGCAGATCATGCCGCGCCAGATCGGCCTGAGCATTTATCAGCTCGATAGCAATCTGCGCGCCTCGGCCGTGGTGGGCATTGTCGGCGCTGGTGGCATCGGCTCGACACTGGCCAACGCCTTCGGCCGCTACGACTACGATTTTGCACTGGCCATCACCATCGTGATTGTCGCCGTCATTCTGGTGAGCGAGGCGATCAGCGGTCAGATCAGGAAACGGGTATGGTGAGCATGGACACGTCCCTCGAAGACTGGGCGCGCTACACGCCACGCGAGCGCCTGCAGCGCTATGCGATTTTTCTGTTTGCCGTGATCACGATCGTCTGGGCCCTGACCAGCATCGATGTGATCTGGCCATGGGTGTTCGATGCGCCGCAGCAGATGGGCGATCTGTTCAGCCGCATGGTGCCGCCGGATGTAACGAACCTGCCGAGCATATTGTGGGTGCTGGTGGAGACGGTGAACATCGCCACCATCGCAACGGCAATCGCCGTGTTCGTGTCGCTGCCCGTCGCCTATATCGCCGCGCAGAACACGACACCGAACGCCGCGACGCTGTGGCTCGGGCGCTTCATCCTCGTGTCCAGCCGCTCGGTCAACACGATCATCTGGGCGCTTCTTTTCGTGGCCATCTTCGGCCCCGGCATCGTGGCCGGCATCATCGCCATCATGTTCCGCTCCATCGGCTTCATCGGCAAGCTACTGGGCGAAGCCATCGAGGAGATCGACCGGCGTCCCGTCGAGGCGCTGGAAGCGACCGGAGCGTCGCGCTTCAAGGTGATCGTCTACGCCATCGTGCCGCAGGTGATGCCCACCTTCTGGGCCGTGGCCATCCTGCGCTGGGACATCAACCTGCGGGAATCGACCGTGCTCGGCCTCGTCGGCGCGGGCGGCATCGGCATCATCCTGCAAAGTGCCATCGACACGTTCAACTGGCAGGAAGCGGCCACCGTTCTGCTGGCAATCCTCGCGCTGGTGGTGCTTGGTGAAGTTGTCTCGGCCTGGCTGCGTAAACGGATCATCTGACGCTTAGCGCAGCGGGCAGATGGCAAAGTCGGGGAGCCCAGCACAGCGCCGGGCTCCTTTTTCTTAAAGGGTAATGCCACGTGCGCCAGAGCGAACGACACGCGCCAACAATCAATCTTATAATCGCGCGGTGATCGCACCCACCGTACCGCCCGTGAGGGCACCGAGCGCGGCCCCGGCAGCGGTACCGACGGCCGTTCCGATCGTCGCACCGAGCCCGGCGCCCGTCGCGGCCCCGGCGAAGGTTCCAACAACGGGGAAGACAGACCCCAGAACACCGCCGGCGATGCCACCAGCCAGCGCTCCACCCGCAGTGCCAAAAGCCGCTCCGATGGGGCCACCAACCGCCAGACCAAAGCCACCACCCGTTGCCAAAGCTCCGAACGACGAGCCGCCGCCGCCATAACTGTACGGCGAATGAAGATTATCATGACGTTCTACGGAAATATTCATAACAAACTCCTTTATTAATATAACAATATTTTCTATTACTACTTGCATTCCCCATTCAGAAAATGCATTTTCACTTGAGTTTATTTTATTCAATAGGTCAACCTGATTTTTGCGTTGTTCGGGAATCCGGATTGCAGGCAAGCGGGGGGCAAGCGGAATTGAACATTTGCTAAATAGAAACAACAAATGTAACATAGCACCCTGGCTCGCTCGACTGCCCTGAAGGGAAACCCTGCGGTTTATCGGCAGGATTCGCTTCAGGCTCTCTGCAGAACCAGATTTGTGTTAGACTTGGTCGAGGCGATATGAGCGGTTCCGTCTTTTTTCTGCATATGGCCGGGGCAGTGGCATTGCTGCTCTGGGCGACGCGCATGGTGCGAACAGGCGTTGAACGCGCCTACGGGAATGTGCTGCGCCAGCGGCTGCGTCAGACACTGGGCAACCCGGTGCTGGCAGCCCTGACGGGACTGGCCCTGTCCATCGCCCTGCAGAGCTCAACTGCCGTTACACTTCTGATCGGTTCCTTCGCCGGGCTCGGGATCGTCACGGGCCTGTCGGGCATTCTGGCCGTGCGCGGCGCGGAAGTCGGCTCGGCGCTGGTCGTCAAGATACTGAGCTTCGACCTGACACTTCTCGTTCCGCTCTGCATCCTCACCGGGACCGTGATTTTTCTGGCGACAGAACGCCGGCAGTGGCGCCAGTTCGGCCGTATCCTCGTCGGGGTAGGCCTGCTTATCCTGTCGCTTGAAATGATGGGCGAAGCCTCTGAGCCACTCAGGCAGAGCACCATCGTGCCGCTGATCGTGGGATATCTCTCAGACGATCCGATCACCGCGTTCCTGCTGGCCGCAGTGACCACCTATCTCTTTCATTCAAGCATCGCCGCCGTACTCCTTTTGACCACGTTCGCCGCGCGCGGCATCGTCTCCCCCGAGCTCGGCATCGTCATGGTTCTGGGCGTCAATCTCGGCAGTTCCTTCATCGCGCCGATGCTGACGCGGAGTTCGCCGCCTAGCTACCGCATCGTTCCCCTTGGCAACCTGCTCATGCGTGGCCTCGGCTCCGTTGTCCTTCTGGTGGCCTTCATTGTCTTCGATCCCAGCCTGGAGCGGCTGGGCAGCGATCCTGCGGACCGGATCATCCACGCACACATCGCCTTCAACGTGCTGATACTGATTGTCGGCATTCCGCTTTCAGGGCTGATCCTCAAAGCCACGCAGGCGCTGGTGTCCCTGCAGTCAGGAACCGAAGCCGAAGAGGAAGGCGAAGCACTGGTGACGGAAACCAGCGCGCTTGACGTCACGGCACTGGACACACCGCAACAGGCGCTCGCCAATGTGACGCGGGAGACCGTCCGCATGTGCGAAACCGTGGAGTTCATGCTGTGCCGGATTCTTGAACTCTACGAAAAGGCGGATCGGAAATCGATCGCCGCACTGGCCGCCGTCGACGATACGGTGGACCGGCGCCACGCGGCCATCAAACTCTATCTCGCCCGCATCACACGCCATGAAATGACGGAAGACGATGCACGACGCTGCCAGGAACTGCTCGGCGTGTGCGTCAAGCTCGAACAGGTGGGCGACATCATCGTCCGCAACATGCTCGCCCATGTGCAGAAGAAGATGGAGCGCGGCGTCGAGTTCACCAGCGAAGGCTGGCGGGAACTTGCCGGTTTCCATGCCTCCGTTCTCGCCAATGCGCGCCTGGCTTTCAACCTGCTGGTCACCCAGGACACCGAGACCGCGCGCGAGCTGGTCATGGAAAAAGACCGCCTGCGCGATGTCGAGAAGGAAACCAGCCAGCGCCATTTTGAAAGACTGCGGCAAGGCACCGAGCAAAGCGTGGAAACAAGCTCGATCCACCTCGATACGATCCGCGACCTGAAGCAGATCAATTCACTTCTGGCGACATTTGCATATCCGGTGCTCGAAGAACGCGGACTGTTGAGCGGCTCGCGCCTGAAAGCGACCTGAAAGCCACTCCCCCTTTGGGGTCAGCTCCCCAAAACACCAAAGCCGATCCTGTCAGGAACCAGGATCGGCCACTTCTTTTCTTCATTGCAGTTTTGAATAAATAGACAAACCTCATCATTAGTATTAAATCTTAAAAATAAATATAAATATTAATAATATTTGTTTTTCTTTGGATTGATATATAATGATACAATCAGATTTCAGAATAACCGATAATCCAAACGGAAGAATCACGACGCTTCCGGCGCAAAAGCCGGCGGCACGCCCTGAAGGGCCGTCGCAGGGAACCAGGTCACAGCCAACGCGCGTCGATGCACGTGAAACGACCCTTCGCATGCCGCCCCATGTGCAGTTTCTCAGATGCACACTGACGGAAGAACAACAGTCGGAAATCAGCAGGGTCTCCCGCACCGTCCGTCAGGATCTTCCCAACATTCACGCAATGGCGCGGGCGAGGATGAGCGCCATCATAAAAGAACTGACCGGACAGGACGCCAACCCCGACGCGCTCTATTTGAACACGTTCAGTTCAGCGGTCTCATCCCAGACGAGTTTTACCGGCGTCGAGCACACGGGCGAGCCGAACTCGTCAACCTCGTTGACAAATCTGCTTCTCGCAAATTTCGGTGCGGATCGGCAGACCCTTCAATCCACGGCGCTGGATGCCTATGAAGGGGTCTACACGCATGGGCCAGGTGAGGGTTTTTATGGAGCGCCAAACGAATTCAGGGTTTTGGCTTCCAGTCTTCGAGAGGCTATCTGGAAGGCTGACTTCCAGTCGGAGGTTCTCTCCAGCCTGAACGATTTCTGGGCCGGCCATCAGGACGACATTGCCCTTTTGGCAAAGGTTCAGTTCGCGGTATCCGCAATGCGTGCCGTTCAGGAGTCAGACCTTTCGCTTTCCGGTCTGACAATGGTCATGCGAGGCGCGGGAGCATTGTCAGACCGGTTTCTGGCAGCGCTCTCCAACGGGATCGTCGCTGAATCAGAAAGCCAGGACGCCGTAGAGGTCACGGCCTTTGATATAAACGGCTACCCTTCCAGCGACATTGTCCGGTTCACTCGCTCAAACCAGCACACGGTGCTCTACATTCCGGGCGAAACGCCATCGTTTCATGAGTTCGAGAGCGAAACGGCGCTCGACCGCTGGGTCAAGGAGATAGCAGCGTCTCCGGAGGAGCGCACGCGGCTCGCGCACCATTTTTCACTCTACAATCTACAGGATGGTTTTTGGTACACGGGTGTCGCCAATGGCCTGGAGAAGCTTGGGTCAGGCGCCTGGAGCACCGGCGTTGATTCCGAGAGCCGCCCCTATTCTGAAAACCTGTTCTCCGAGCTTGCCAAAAACATGCGGCAGCGGAGCCTTTCCGATGCCGACACGCTTATCAAGTCGGACAGCGAAGTCACGCGTGACATCTGGATCGGGAACCTGCGCACATTCAACAAGGTGTTCTGGCCGATCCTGATGCTCGCCCCCGAGCTGGAGTTTGCGACACTGGCAACCACCATGGGGGGAGAGCTTGCTCTCGAGACTGACCAGGCGGTCGCGGGGGATACCTACGAAGAGCGGAAAGCAGGTGCTGTCGGCGTCATCTCGACAGGAAGCACCATGCTCGCAGGAGCAGCCCTTGGGGCCGCCGTCAGAGCCCTTTCAAGAGCTGAGCCGGTTTCTGCTGGCGGTGGCGACACAATTCCGGCTTCGGCCGTCCGTCCCCCCGCCGAGGAACAGCCGTTTCATATCGGAAATATATCCGACCATGAGGTTGATCCGTCACTGATCGATGGGCGCGCACCGAACAGTGCGAACATCTATCAGTCAGGCGACCGTTATTTTATCCGACACAGCGACACAACAGGTGTTTCCCGCGTCTACGAGATCAGAAGCGACTTCAAGCTGCGGGATGGATATGTCAACGTCATCAATTCGAAAACGCGGAAATCCGTCGCCATTCTGCACAATGACGGGGCCGGCGGCTGGAAGCGCATATCCGCCGATGGCGGCGTGCAGGATCGCCCGCCCTATGAGGGTCAGCGCGCTGATGAAATCAGAGCGGCACTGAACAGGCGTGGCTACTACGTCATCGCGGACCCTGACGAAAGCGCCGCCCTCGACGAGATCGAGGCAATGAAAGAACGCGTCGACGCCCTGAGGTTCAAACTCGAGGATCTGGGCCGCGAGGCCGAGAGAAACGGTCGGATCGGTGACTACCACCTCGTCTACCGTGTGGACAATCTCAGGCCCGGTGAATTGCTCGCGGCCGGCCGATACCGTCCATCACAGCAGTTCGAAGCGGTGGTCAACCTGATCGAAAGGCCCGCAACCATCGGCAGCGCCTCGCTTGCTGCGAGCAACAATGTTCTGGATATCTGGCAGTACGGTTCCGAGGGAGAGGCAATGTACCAGTATGCCATTGTCACCGAGGGGAGCAGAGTGGGCTCATTCGTGGACGGTGGGGGCTATGACTACGAGTTTCTTGATGAAGTGCATTTTCCACCACCCCCGGCGGAGAATGTCTATCTGCTGGACTCCTCCGATGAGGATATCCGTAGAATCATCGCGGAGATTGCCGCCTCACGCTCGGTGAACACGACGTATGGCATACCGCTGCAGGTCTATGAAGATTACAGGATGGGCCGCATAGTGCTCGACACGAGCCCGCCGCCCGAACTGCCGAGAGGCTCCAGCGCTTCCAGTGAGGCGGGCGACAGCCTCAGATCACTCGATACATCCAAGCACGGACAACGGCGTACGCAGGACTGGGTAGACGCAATCCCCGCAACCGGCAAAGCGGTTGAAGAGCCGCTGCCCGGGCCTTCGCGCGCGATGCAGCATAAGGTGCCGGGAAATGCGAGCGGAGACGCGGGCAGCGGCAGCGCCGACACCACCGCTCCACTTCCGGCCCCGCCCGGTTTTCTCGAATCTGCCCGACAGCGCACACAGGACTGGGTGGATGCAATCGCACCGGAGGCATCAGAGGACCCGGAGTTGCCGGAGACCGACGAGCCAATGTCGGTAGAGGCGCAGCACAGGGCAAACGAGAGCAGGATCCGAACGCGTTTCGACGAAACATCGGTGACCGCAACATCGCAATCCAAACAGCAGCGCACCCGTGAGTGGGTGGAGGCGTACCAGAAGAACAGCCGATAAAATCGATAAAAGGGCGGCCTATTTCGTCGCCGATCTGAGCCCTTCCATGAAGGCGCCTGCAAGCTGGGTTTCTCCGAACCAGTTCAGCCGGTTCACCGTGGCGAAACCCTCGGCGATGAGACTGTTCTCATCGCCCTTTCGGCTTGCATGCTCGCGCCCGCGCGGCACGACCAGCTCGATCTCGTCGCCATCCTCACGCAGAACCTCCACCTTGCGGGCGATCTTGTCTCGCCCGATAGATGGCTGGGAGACGGATGCCGGCAGATCTGCCGGAAGGTTGACGCTCAGCCAGTGGCCTTCCATCGCCCACTCGTTGCGTGTCTGCCAGAGGCGTTCAATGAAGCGTGCCAGCCATGCCGCGTCTCCTTCACGCACATTCGCCTCCTTCACGCGGGAGAACCCGATCGCGGGAATGCCCCAGAAGGTCGCTTCGCGGGCGATGCCGAGCGTGCCGGAATAGGCGAGATCCTCGCCGACATTGCGTCCGTCATTGACGCCACCGACAACGAGATCGGGCTTCCTACCGTCGTTGAAGAGCCAGCCCATCGAGGTGACGATACAGTCCGCCGGCGTGCCCGAGCAGGAAAAACGGCGCTCGCCGAGACGGCGCAGGGTGAGCGGCCGCGCAACCGTGAGCGACGGGCCGGCCGCCGTGCGTTTGCCGTCCGGCGCGACCACCCAGACATCGTCCGTCAGGCGTGATGCCGCTTCAGCCGCCAGCGCAATGCCGGGAGCCTCGATGCCGTCGTCATTGGAAATCAGAATGCGCATGTATTGTCTCTTCATCAATCTGATAGGTGTCGCCTGTGCGGGCACCGGTCATAAGAGCGGGAATGTGCTGACAGAGCGCATCAAGCGCGGCAGCATCGCAGGAATGGCCGATGAGCCGCGGGCGGCCCGCCGCCTCCCACAGGGCGATGTTCTCCGGAAGTGTGGGATGCGTCGGCATGCGAATCCATGCGGCTTTCCCTTGATCGACAAGGCGCGCGCCGGGCGAGCCTGAAGGCAAATGCCCGCTTAAGAGAATGGGAAAGCCCGCAGCCTCTGCAGCGGCAAGCGCCGGGCGCGACGGCCCTGCGACACCCATGCCATCATGCACGAGCAGGGGACAGTCCGGCAGCGGGTCGCCCACATTCCAGTCGCGCGCGGCCTTCAGCCGCTCGGAAAGGATCGACACACGATCCCGATGAACGGCAGACGGCGCAAGGATTTGCGCTGACAGCGCTGAACGCATGCCGGCCTCGATTGCAAAAGGCACGTCGATGGCCGCAATCAGCTCCAGTGAGCGACCGGAGAGCGGCGTTGGAAGGAGACAGCCATCGGTATATCCGGCGACCCATTCTCCGATCTGTCGCGCACGCTCCGCCCCCGGAATAGGATCAGCGCCATAGGAGGCATCGAGAATGAGCAGATCGCAGGAAGGCAGGGGCTGCATCGGGAAGACGGCGCTTTCAGGCACGATGTCGGCGGTATAGACAATGCGTTGCCCCGCTCCCTCGACGGAAAACCAGACGCCACCCACCACGTGGCCGGACGCGCCGGTCTCCACGTTCAGTTCGCCGACCGTCAGCGTTTCGCCCGGCCGAAAGAGGCGTATCTGCTCCATGGGAGGCATAAAATCCGCCAGGTCGGCGGCATCCGCATATTGTGCTAGCGTTGCCGGCATTTCCGAGCGGGTTTCCTCGGTCATGTAGATGGGGCCGGCATATCCCTGCCTTATCAGATGACATAGCGCTCCGATGTGATCTTCATGCGCATGGGAGATGAAGAGACCATCGATCTCGCCAACCGGACGGGCAAGAACGGGGTAGTATTCCGCCCCGCTCGCGCCCACCTTGATGCCGGCATCGAGCATGATGCGCGTCCTGCCGTCGCCGATGGCGACACTGGTACGCCCCTTCTCGCCGAACCCGCCCTGAAGATCGACACTCAGCATCAGGCAGCACCATCAGCCGGGATCAGCCAGCCCGATGTGATGGCAAGCCTGGCGCGCTGACCCGCCGCGAAAGACACCGGATCGGGCTGGTCGAAATGCAGGCCGAGATGGGGCGCAGCCTCGGGCTCGAACTCTATGCGCGCCGAACCGCCGCGATACACCGCCCGTGTGATGGTGCCCTCGAAACCGGGCTGGCTGGTGCCAACAGACTGGATCTGCGATGCACGGCAACAGATCCGCGCATCCTTGCGTGGCTTCTCGCCCTTGCGGCAGCGCACGACCAGCTCCTGCCCCAGCACGGTGACGCGGCACTGTCCGTCGGCTTCCGCCGTTTCGACATTGGCCGGCAGGACCATGCCCTGCGAGATGAAGGAGGCGACCATCTCGTTGGCCGGCTCATGATAGAGCTCGCGCGGCGTGGCAAGCTGCATCAGACGGCCGTGATCCATGACCGCGATGCGGTCTGCCAGCGCCATGGCCTCGGCCTGGTCGTGGGTGATGTATAGAATGGTCGTGCCTGTGCGCTTGTGGAAGTCGGCAAACTCGTCTTCCATCGAGGCGCGCAGATGAACATCGAGATTGGCCAGCGGCTCGTCGAACAGCACCAGCCGCGGCTCGGCGACGAGACAGCGCGCCAGCGCTACGCGCTGCCGCTGACCGCCGGACAGATTGGCCGGACGGCGGTCGCCATACTGCTCCATGTTGACGAGCGCCAGTGCGTTTTTCACGCGCTCCTCACGCTCCGCTTTGGGAACGCGCGCCACCTTGAGCGCATAGCCGATGTTTTCCGACACGGTCATGTGCGGCCAGAGCGCATAGTTCTGGAAGACGATGCCGACGCGGCGCTTTTCCGGCGGGACGTTCGCCTCGGCCGATGAAACCTCGCGGTCGCCAATGTGAATGTTGCCGCCGGTGACATTCTCAAAGCCGGCGATCATGCGCAGAAGCGTGGTCTTGCCGCAGCCCGAGGGACCGAGGACAGCGAGGAACTCGCCATCCGCGACGTCGATGGACACGCTGTCGAGCGCTTTCGTCTCCCCGAAAGCCTTGGTGACGTTCTTAATGCTCAGTCCCGCCATGGAAGAACTCCGTCCGGTAGTTTGTTTGCAAAGAGGCTGGCGAGCAGCATCAGAAGGAAGGTGGTTGCGACCATGATGGCGGAAACCGCCGCCGCATATTTGGAATCCCCGCCCTGTTCGAAGGAGAAGATAACGACGCCTATGGTCTCCGAGCCGGAGGACCAAAGAAGCGCCGAAACCGTCAGTTCGCACAGTGCAGTCATGAAGATCAGCAGGCCGCCGGCAATGGCCGCCGGGGCGATGAGCGGGAAAATGATGGTGCGCATGCGTGTGAACAGTCCCGCGCCAGCAACCTGTGCCGCCTCCTCAAGCGCCCGGTCCAGCTGGAAATAGCCCGTGATCGTCGGCCTGACGGCGAGGATCAGGAAGCGCGCAAGATAGGCGTAGAGGATGATCCAGACCGTGTTGTAAATCTGGATGCCGGTGATCGGCATGGGCTTGAGGAACAGGAGCAGCGAGGCGATGGCGAGCACCACGCCCGGCAGCGCATAGGGCAGCTCGATGGCAAGGTTGAGTGCCTTGATCCAGCGCTTGTTGCCCCAGGCAATCACATAGCCGAGCGGGATCGCCACGAAGACGGCGAAGATCGATGCGCCCGCCGAGAGATAGAGACTGTTCAGGAAGGCACGGCTTGCCGCTGCATGCTGGAAGATCACGAAATAGTAGTTCTCCAGCGTGGCGGTTTCAGCCGTCAGCGTCACGCCATAGCCCCGCACCAGCGAGGTGAGGATCAACCCCACCAAGGGCAGAACGAGGATGAATGCAATCAGCACCCACATGCCGAACTCCACCGGCAGACGCCATGCGCCAAGCTGGTAGGGCGCTGCGGGCAGCGAGGTGGAGGTGATGCGGAAATCGCGCCGGCTGGCGATGCGGTCCTGCATGACGATGCCGACCATGGCGATGACGCCGATGAGCACCGAAAGGAACGCGACCTCGGAGAGAACATCCGGCCCGCCACCGGCCAGACGCTGATAGATGAGCGTCGGCAGGACAAGATAGTTTGCCGGGATGCCCAGGAAGGCGGGAATGCCGAAATTGCCGACACAGGAAACGAAGGTGAGCGCCGCTGCACCCACGATGGAGGGTGTCATGAGCGGCAGGATGATGGTGCCGAGCACGCGGACCCAGCCGGCCCCACTCGACTGCGCGGCCTCGACCAGCTCACGCGGCAGCTTGCGCATGCCGGCGCGCACGATCAGGAAGACGAGCGGCGCATACTGGATGCCGAGAAGGAAGACGATGCCTTCCGGCGAATAGAGCGGATTGCGCGTGCCGAGCGGCGGCGCCATGCCCAGCATGTTCAGAAGCGGGCTGGAGGGGCCGAAAAGCTGCAGCCAGGCGAGCGCGGTCACCTGCGGCGCAATCATGAGCGGCGTGACGAAGCACAGGACGAAAGCCTGACGCTGGCGCACATCCGACAGCGAAACGAGAATGGCAACAGCCACACCGAGCACCAGGGCGAAAATCGTTCCGCCCAGGCCAACCACCAGCGTGTTCCAGGTGGCACGCCAGGTGGTTTCATCGATCAGGCCGTTGCGTATGACATCGAGCGAGAACTGACCGCCGGGCAGGATCACCTCCTGCAGAAGCCGCGCCATGGGCAGCAGCGAAAAGATGACGATAAGCGCGACGATCCCCGCTGTCAGGGCCATATCCTGGCCCTGACGTTCCTTACGAATTGCGGTCATTAAGGTTTTTCCTTAGCCGCCGAACATGGAGGAGAATTTCTCCTTGTTGCCGGTGATCTCATCGACAACCTTCTTCACATCAACGCTCATCACGTTGATCTCGGTGCCCTCGGGCAGCCAGTCGGGCGAACCGACAGAAGGCTTTGCCGGCAGATAACCCTGCTTCAGCGCCAGCTTCTGGCCGTCGTCGGAAAGAATGAAGTCGACGAACTTCTTCGCCGCATCCGGGTTCTTCGCGGTCGACATGATGGCGACCGGCTCGGTGACGGCGGTCACGCCTTCCTCGGGGAACACGAACTCGATGGGCGAGCCGTCCTTCTTGGCGTTCATGGCCATGAAGTCGACGAGCATGCCATAGGCCTTTTCACCGCTTGCGACGGACTTCAGAACAGCGCCATTGCCGCGTACGGCAACGTGACCGTTTTCCTTCAGCTTCTCGAAATAGTCCCAGCCGAGATCGTCGCGGTTGACGAAGGCGGACAGGAGATAGGCTGCAGCACCCGAATAGAGCGGGCTCGGCATGATGGTGAGGTCTTTGTAGGCCTCGCCCGTCAGATCGGACCAATGCTCCGGCTTTTCGGCCGCTGCCGTGTTGTAGGCGATGCCGGTGGTGATGAGCTTGGAGCCGAAATAGGTCTTGTCTGCGTCATAGGCCGCTTCCTCGAAGCCTTCCACATTGGCTTCGGGATAGGCCATCAGGTGGCCGTCCTTCTTGAGCGTCTCCATGCTGACTGCATCGGCGATCAGAAGAACGTCCGGCTGCGGGCTTCCGGCGGCAAACTCTGCGGCGAGTTTGGTCATGAGATCGCTGGTGCCGGACCGGAAGATCTCGACTTCGACGCCCGGATTGGCGGCCTTGAAGGCGTCAACCGTTTCGGCGGCGTCAGCGTCGGGCTGCGACGTGTAGAGAACGAGGTTCTCGGCGAAAGCGGCGGTGGATGTAAGCAGTGCGGCTGCAAAAGCAACCGAACGAATCGTGGACTGGCGTCCCATGGGATAACTCCTCTGTTTGCATCTCCGGGCATCTCGCACCGGAGCTCCTCCCCTGCATGCGCAATATGACAGGCTTGTAACAAAAGCGCTCGGACATTGAATATGAACATATGTTTTTCGTCAATAACAAAAGAACGCAATAAAATTTCGCATATTTGCCGACCAAAGGAACCGCGGGCAGAGTTGCATTGTGCTAAAACCATTGCGCGATGAGAGAGGGAATCACCGCCGTGCCGCGAAAAAGCAAAAAGAAGCCGGCAGACGAGCCGACGCTGTCTTCCGCCGACATCAATGTGAAGATGGCCTGGCTTTATCATGTGGAAGGCCTGACGCAGGAAAAGATCGCCAGCCTGCTCAATGTGAGCCGGATGAAGGTGATGCGGGCGCTCGCTGCCAGTGCCGAGAGCCACATGGTGGTGACCACGATCAACGCCGATACGGCCGAGCAGGTGGCGCTGGAGCGGCAACTGGAAAAGCGCTGGGGCCTGAAAAGCGCCATCGTGGTGCCCGCCCCGGAGGAAGAAGACAATCTCGAGCGGGCGATCGGGCATGCCGTGGCACGCTATCTCGAAGAGCAGATGAAGCCCGGCATGACGCTGGCCATCGGCGGCGGCGCGACATTGCATTCGAGCCTGAGCTTCATGGCGCAGCGCGAATTGACCGGCTCGACCGTGATCGGTCTCGTGGGCAGCCTGCCGCATTCCAAATGGGTCAATCCCTCCATTGTCGCCACCAAGGTGGCGGAGCGCTTCAAAGTGGACAGCTACCAGATCAGCGCGCCGGTGGTGGTGGATGATCCAGACCTGCGCGAGCGCCTGTGGGAACAGCCATCCCTGCGCGACGTGCGCGAGCGCGCCGCCAGGGCGGACATGGCGCTGCTGACCGTGGGTGCGATCTCACCCGACGCGACGATCTTCCGTCACGGCATCGTGCCAAAGGCACTGATCGAACCGCTGCGCGACAGGGGCGCGGTGGCCAACATCCTCTGCTATTTCGTGGATGCGGCGGGACAGATGGTCGACCATGAGGTGAACCAGCGGATCATGGCGATCGATCTCGATGTCGTGGCACGCATTCCGCATGTCATTCTCGCTGCCGGCGGCGAACAGAAGGTTTCCGCAATCCTGGCGGCCCTGCGCACGGTGTCTGCAGCGGCACTCATCACGGATGCCGCTACTGCAAGAATGCTGCTTGAAAAGGCAGATGAAGACCGGCTCTGAAAGCCGGCAGGCAGTCAGATCAGACCGCGCTCACGCATGAAATCATCGAGGCCCACATGCGTGATGGTCTCGAATTCGCGCACCGCCTCGACCATGGCGCGGCGCTGGGCCGCGAGCAGCAAAAGCACCTGACGCATCTCGCCGGAAATGCCGAAACGCTCCCAGCGATCCGCAAGATGGCTCGGAAGGCCGGCAGCCTCGCAAAAGGCCGCGATGTTCCTGTAACCCAGATCCGTCACGAGCGCCTGCGTCTCCTCCGGCGTCGAGCGCGGCTCGAGCGCGTGGTCATGCAGGCGCTGCGCCAGAAGGCGAATATCGTTCGGCTGCGGCGCGTTGGCCAGAACCTTGTTGATCAGAGACGAAACTCTCGGGGGCTTTTCGCTTTGCATCGCACTCTCCATTCGCGGCGATCATAGGACGAGAGCGGGCGGCGCTCAATCGGAAAGCGCCGCCCGGCGATACCACTTTCAAACAACGCGTTAGGCAAGAAGGCGTGCAAGGGGTTTAACACGCTGGATCACCAGCACATCAAACGCAAGAAGGGCCAGCAGCGTGATGCCCGCCAATGGAAACAGCAGTGACACCAGAAGCATCACGACCACCGCCCCTTTCCACAGAGGAAGGTTGGCCGGTAGCGGTGGAGCGGCGAGCCGCAGCACGCGCGAGGGCCGGCGCATCCACCACATGACGAGGCCGCTGACCGACAGGAAGATGACGGACAGGCAGAAAACCGTGTTCAGAACGAGGTTCCACAGCCCCATATCGCCTTCGTGGAAGGCAATGCCAACGGCCATTGCCTTGCCCGCCGGCGAATAATCTGCAAAGCCCACATCCGCAAGGACATTGCCGGTATACTGGTCGATATGCACCGTCCTGTCGGACGCAGGGTCGGTGGAATCGTTGCTCATGGAATCCTGAGCAAGTGTCCACACGCCCGTATCGCCGCGCGGCGTGGCGACGCGGAAACGCCCCTCATAGCCAAGGCTGCGCCCGAATGCGGCGATCTCATCGAGATTGAACGGACCGGAAGCCGGCAGCCCGGCACTGCCTGCATCAGATCCCGACGCGGGGAGCGGCGTCTGCTCCAGCGCCCAGGGCACATCCTTGATCGCTCCATGATTGAGCGAGGCATGCGTCCTGTCGGAAAGGGGCACATTGTCCCATTTCTCTGCCGGAAAGGTGCTCCATGCCTGAACGAATTTTTCTCCCCAGACGCCAGCCCAGGACAGGCCGCTGATGAGAAAGACAAGAAGGATGATAGCGGTGTAGAGCCCGGTGGTCTTGTGCAGCGACTTCCAGAACGAGCGGCCCCGCGCACCGAAATCGGGGCGAAGCGCCTTGCCAGGCCCTTGCCCGTCACGCGGCCACCACAGATAAAGCCCGGTCACGATCAGGACGATACCGAAACCGGCGGCTATTTCGATCAACCGGTCACCCAAATCGCCGATCAGCAGCGTTCCGTGAATGTCGGATGCGAAGTCGTACCAGCCCGCCTGCCTGTTCCAGATGTCCAGTACCTCGGCTGTGTAGGGGTCGACGGCAACCATCTTCGCCTCGCCCCCGCTGTCCACGCGGAAAACGGCGGCGCGGTCAGCAGCGGTCGGCGCGATATATTCGACCACATGGCCTTCGTGCAGCGCCGTCTGCGCGGCGGAGGCCTGTGCAAGAATGCTGGTCTGCGCACCCTGCGGCGTCACGGCAATCTTTTCGCCATCACGCCCATCAATGGCGCTCACCCAAAGCATGATGAGTCCAGTGGCGGCCAGCATCACCAGGAAAGGTGCAACATAGAGACCGGCATAGAAATGCCAGCGCCATGCCGCCAGATAGAATTTGCGCGTCAGCGTCCTCTCCGTCGCTTCCTGCGTCGGCAGGTCGGAGAGCACCTGTGTATCGGTATTGCTCATAATCCCCCCCTCAGCCCTGCGTTGCCAGACGCTTCAGCTTTTCCAGCATGGAATCGTGCGCCTCGCCGTAGGACAGCGTGCCGACGAAGCCGCCTTCGGCGTTCATCAGATAGACCGATGCCGTATGATCGATCGTGTATTCGCCGCCTTCCGTCGGGACTTTCTTGTAATAGACGCGGTAAGCCCGGGTTACGGCTTCGATCTGCTCCTTTGTTCCGGAAAGCCCCCGGATCCGATCATCAAAACTCGACGTGTACCGGGCGAGCTCTTCCGGCCCGTCGCGCTCCCAGTCCACGGAAACGAAGGCGTAGTTCAGCCTGTCCGCGTCCGGTCCGAGCGCCTCGATCAGACCTGACAGCTCGAATAGCGTGGTCGGGCAGACATCCGGGCAGAAGGTAAAACCGAAGAAGATCGCCGTGGGCTTGCCAAGGAAATCAGCTTCGGTGACGGTCTCTCCGTCCTCTCCGGTGAGCGTGAACGCACCGCCAATATCGGCGGTGCCGGTTCCCCCGCCGGCCCTGCCGCCGGGGGTGATGTTCATCGTCGCCACAGCCACGATGGCAAGGACCAGCGCGAGAACCGCGCCGGCCAGGATTGAAAGCGAGCGGCGAGACATCAGTTCTTGCTCTCGCCGTGCATGTGACCGTGGCCTTCAGGGGCAGGTGCGCCCGGTTTCGCCACAGACATCTCCACCTCGATTGAGCCCGCCTTCTCGAAGGTGAGCGTGACGGGAACCGGCGCTCCCTCGGCAATCGGCTCCTCCAGTTCCATGAACATCACATGCAGGCCGCCCGGTGCGAGATTGACCGTCTCGCCCGCCGGTACCGGGATGCCATCGGGCAGATGGCGCATCTTCATGACACCATCGGTCATGTCCATCGTGTGCAGTTCCACGCGGCCCGCAAAAGCTGCCTCGGCGCTGACCAACCGATCGTCTTCTTCACCGCCATTGACGATGGTAACGAAGCCGCCTGCAGCTTTGGCACCGGGCGGTGTCGCACGGGTCCAGGGCTGGTCGACCTCCAGTTTGCCGAGCGTGTAATCGCCAGCGAATGCGGGGGCGGCAATGAACAGCATTGCAGCCGTTAGGGTACGGATCAAAATGCGCATGTCTTGTCTCCATAAGCGCGGATACCGGCCACGGTCACCCGTGGACGTTTTCATGATTCAATGCGTCAGATGGAGAAAGCCGGTGGCGCGCGCGCCTCTGCAAGAAAGCCAAGCGCAACAGGATGAAGAACCAGCGCACCGGGCAGGCGCGCAATGGAGAAAGCATCACGGGAGGCACAGTCTAGCCCCGCATGTTCACCCGGCAGGGCCGGCGATACGGCACAGCCTGCCTGACAAAGCGCGGTGCAGCAGTCATGCACGCTGCGCGCCGGCGCAGTCCCATCGCTTTCGGCAAGGCCAATGCCGCTCGGCGTGCAGATAATGAAACCGGGGATGCCGCCAGTGCCTGCCATCGCACCCTGAGCGAAGGCAGCAGCAAAACCCTGCATGATGAGGAAATAGGCCAGAAGACCGGCAATCAGGCCAGTCGCAAGGCGATCCTTCAGCATGTCACGCATCGGCTTCATGGGCGTGTGGTGCCACATTTCCGCAACCGTGTCACTGCGACGAATGCGGCAGCCGGACCACAGTGGGCGGAAACCGCCCACTGCGGTATCGGATACTCCTAGCGCCGCTTGAGCAGCGGCAGGTTCATCGCGTTGGCGTATTTCACGCTTTCCGCCAGAAAGGTGTCGTAGCTCTCGCGCACGCGGGCAACATCTTCGCTCTGGGCGGTCAGTTCGTCACGAACCTCTTCCCATGCCTTCTTGAGCCCTTCGGCCACATCGTCCGGCACATCGCGGAAGATGACGCCCTCGGCTTCGAGCGCGGCCATGGCGCGGGCATTGTGATAATCGAACTGGGCAAGGGCCTCCTGGCTGGCTGCGAGAGCAGCCGCCTCGCAGATCGCCTGCAGGTCGGGCGAAAGCTCGGCCCATGCGTCCTTGTTGAAAACGATGGCAAGCGCCGCACTCGGCTCGTTATAGGCCGGCAGGTAGCAGTTCTTGGTGATCTTCTGCAGGCCGAACGCCTGATCGAGAAACGGCCCGACCCATTCAGCCGCGTCAAGCGCACCCGATTGCAACGCCTGGAAGATTTCCGGCGGGGGCATCAGAACGGCGTTGACGCCGAGCTTGCGATACATCTCGCCGCCAAGGCCGGCGATGCGCATGTTGAGACCCTTGAGGTCGTCCAGCGACTTGATCTCGGACTTGAACCAGCCTGCACTTTGCGTGTTGGAATTGCCGGAATAGAGCGGCTTCAGGTTGCGCTGGGCGTAGATGTCGTCCCACAGCTCCTGACCGCCGCCATAGCGCAACCATGCGTAATGCTCGGCTGCCGTCATGCCGAAGGGCACGGCGGTGAACCAGTGAAGCGAAGGGTTCTTGCCGGCGGCATAATAGGGCGGGTTGTGCCCGACCGGGGCCTTGCCCTGCTGCACGGCATCCTCCACGCCGAAGGGCGGCACCAGCTCGCCACCACCGAAAACCTTGAAGGTCAGCCGGCCATCGGACATGGCGGCCACCTTTTCGGCGAAGCCGGTGACGTTGGTGCCCACGCCCGGCGCATTCTTGGGAAAGCTGGTGGGCAGGTTCCACTCGATCTTGCCCTGCGCAATGGCCGGGATGGCGAGCGCCGCAGCCGTGGCGCCGGCACCAGCCGTAAGGAATGTTCTGCGTTTCATGTCGGGTTTCCTCCTGAACAACGACTATCTGAAGAGCATGTCCGGCAGCCATGTAACCACAGCCGGAAATGTGATGAGAAGCGCCAGAGCGACAAGCTGTATGGCCACGAACGGGATCACCGAGCGATAGATCTCCAGGGTCGTGATGCTGCGCGGCGCAACCGAGCGATAATAGAAAAGCGCGAAGCCGAAGGGCGGCGTCAGAAACGAGGTCTGCAGGTTCATGGCGAGCAGGACGGCAAACCAGACGGGCGAGAAATCGGTGGCCAGAATGGGCGCGCCGAGCAAGGGAACGACGATGTAGATGATCTCCACGGCTTCGAGGATGAAGCCAAGGAAAAAGACAACCACCATAACGAGGGCAAGCGCCCCCCATTTGCCGCCTGGCACCTGCTCCAGAAAGCCCGCGACCAGCTCGTCGCCGCCGAAACCACGAAACACCAGCGAGAGCATGGAGGCCGCGATGACGATGCCGAACACCATGCCGGAGATGCGCAGCGTATCGATGACGGCTGGAACGAGAATATCCGTACGCATCAGCCGCCAGCCGGAAAAGGCGACGCCTGCGGCGATCAGCGTGGCAGCAAGGAGCGCAACGAAGCCGGCCGAAGTGCCAAGCCCGGATGGCGGCACAAACCCGAAAGCGCGCAGGAGCACCAGAACACCGCCCGCGACAACGGCAGAGAGGATGACGCCCCGCCCGATGCGGCCAACACCGCCGCGTGTGTAACCGGCGAGCAGGATCGTGCCCACGGCGCCAAGGCCGGCCGCTTCCGTTGTGGTCGCCACACCGCCGAGAATGGACCCCAGCACTGCCAGAATGAGCAGGAGCGGCGGCAGGAAAACGCCAAGGATACGGCTCAGCGGAACCCGCTTGCGGCTGGTATCCTCAATTGCCGTGTGCGCGCCGCGCAGAGTAAACAGGATATAGATACCATAGAGTCCAACGAGCAGCAGCCCCGGCAAAAGCGCGCCGGCGAAGAGATCGCCCACGGACACGGCGTCGGGCGCGAAATTGCCGGCCTTCTGCTGCGCTTCCAGATAGGTGTTGCCGATCTGGTCGCCCAGAAGCACGAGCAGGATGGACGGCGGAATGATCTGGCCCAGCGTGCCACTGGCACAGATGATGCCGCTCGACACGCGCGGCGAAACCCCCGCCTGCAGCATGGCGGGCAGGCTGACGAGGCCGAGCATGACAACCGTTGCGCCGACAATGCCGGTGGACGCCGCAATGAGCGCGCTGAAGAGCAACACGGAAAGGGCAAGGCCGCGGGGCGATGCGCCAAGCATCTCGCGCAGGGCCTCGAGCATGCGCTCGGCAAGCTGCGACCGCTCCAGCACCACCCCCATCAGAATGAACAGCGGCACCGACATCAAAAGCGTGTTGCTCATCACGCCCCAGACTCGGCTTGGAAAGAAATCCAGAAAGGACAGATCGAACGCGCCGAAGAGGCTGGCAATGACCGCGACGACAAAGGGCACACCGGCAATGGCGAGCATGGCCGGAATGCCACTCAGAATGCCGGCGAACAGCCCGACCAGCATCAGGCACAGAAACAGTTCCGAAAGGGTCATAGGGCCGGCTCGTCTTCGGCGATGCGTTGTGCGTCCGGCGCGAGCACCATGGCGATCCCCTGCAGGATCATCATCGCAGCCCCGAGCGGCAGGGCCGTCTTGACGATGAACAGGCCTGGAAGCCCACCCGTTTCGACCGAAGCCTCGCGGATGGACCAGGAATAGGCGAGATCCGCCCAGTCGGCCCAGATGATCAGCCCGAACACCGGTATGAGAAACAGGAGCACCGCAACCGCATCCGCGATACGCGCGTAGGTGGGTGAAAGATTCTCAGAAAGAACCTCAACGCGCACATGCCCGCCCCTGCGAAGACAGACTGGCACGGAGAAGATCAGAAGCACGGCAAATGTGTAGGAAGCGAAATCCTGCAGCTCGATGAAGCCGATGCCGAAACCATAGCGCATCACCACGATGGCAAGCACGCTGGCCGTCAGGGCCAGGCAGGCAAGGACACAAAACGCCGTCGCCAGCCGATCCAGCACGGCGCAAAACCTCAAATACAGATGCAAACCGGGCTCCCATGCGAATTCGGGCGCGAAGCTATCGCATGCGTGGAGGAAAGGAAACGGGTATTTGCCCGTGACCGGCGCACAACGAAATCGCTCGCCGGAGATATCCGGCGAGCGCGTGACATGCCAGTGGTTTGGAAACGGTTATCCGGCTTTGATCGTCGCAGCGAGACGCGCCGAAGCCTTGTTGAGGGCGGACAGCTTTTCAGCCTCGGACCCGTCCTTGAAAGCCGCATCGAGCGTGTTGACGATCTCGGTGAAGAGCTCCAGCTCTTCGTCCGCCGCCGTCATGGTGAGCGGCTGGTCGTCATAGGCTTCCACGAAACGCTGCGCCGCATAGGCGATGAGCAGAAGGGCAGCGGCGTTTTCCGGCTCGCTGGTGATGCGGGCGTGGGCCTTGACCGCGCAGCCTTCATAGGCGCGAACGCTTCCGCCCTGCTCGTTCAGATCCTTCAAAAACGTCTCAAACATGATCCAGGTCCTTTGGGATTTACTGCGGCAGTTCTGAAATGCCGCCATGGTTCGCCGACCATTCTGTCGGCGCATTCAGGAATTTTTCGACCTCAGCGATCGTTTCCGGCGAAAAGCGATTTTCTTCCTTGCAGACAGCGAGCACATCCCACCAGGTGGCCAGATGATGCAACCGCATGCCGGCAGCTTCAAGCCGCTTCGGCGTGTCGGGGAAGATGTCGTAATAGAACACGGCAAAGGTGTCGGTGACCTGCGCGCCGGTGCGCGCCACGGCCTCGGCAAACTTGATCTTGCTGCCGCCGTCGGTGGTCAGGTCCTCGACCAGCAGCACGCGCGCGCCTTCGCTCAATGCACCCTCGATCTGCGCATCGCGGCCAAAGCCTTTCGGTTTCTTGCGCACATATTGCATCGGCAGGCCCATGCGCTCGGCAAGCCAGGCTGCAAAGGGAATGCCAGCCGTCTCGCCGCCTGCCACCGCATCGAATTGCTCGAAACCAACATTGCGGAAGATGACGGAAGCGGCAAAATCCATGATCGCAGCGCGAACGCGCGGATAGGAGATCAGCTTGCGGCAGTCGATATAGACGGGACTAGCAAGACCAGACGTGAAGGTGAACGGCTGCTCGGCGCGAAAATGCACCGCCTCGATCTCCAGAAGCATGCGGGCGACCATCTGCGAAATGGCGGACTGGTCGGGAAAGGTGTTGGAGAACATGTCGTGGTCCTGTTCGTTGTTCGGGCCTTTTCGCTAACAGCAATCTCCCGCATGAGCCAGCCCGGCAATGAGGAGATTCGTTTCCAGAAGACTCCGCACTGTCACTCCGCCCTCGCAAGGAAAGCAGAGAGGATATCCACGCCGGCAAGAAAATCGTCGATCTCCATCGCTTCTTGCGGGTTGTGGGAACCGTCGCGGTTGCGCACGAACACCATCGCGGAGGGAACGCCGGCGGCAGCGAACACGGCTGCGTCGTGCCCGCCGCCGCTCGGCATGACGAAGGGCTCCTGTCCGACCTGGCGCATGGCCTCTTCAAGGCCTGCGACTAGCCCCCTGTCGCACAGCGCCGGCTCGACACGAAGCTCTTCGCCAAGCTCGAAACGCACCCGCCGGTCGCGTTCGATCTCGCGTATTTCGCTCTTCAGAAGCGCGCGCATGTCATCGAGCGTTTCCGGTTTCTGGCTGCGCATGTCGAGGCTGAACGACACACGGTCGGGGATCCGGGACATGGCATGTTTTTCCGGATCGGTCGCCACGACACCGCTGGTGAGCACAAGATCGTCACCCTTGTTCAGAATCGTCGTCCAGCTTTCATCGAGCCGCACCAGAAGATCGGCCATTGCAAGCACGGGATCACGCCGATAGGCCTTCGGCACCGCGCCGGAATGGCCCGCCTCACCGTGGCAGGTGATCGTGCGATAGCGGATGTTTCCGCGAATGCCGGAGACGACAGCGGCCGGGATGTTCTTGCCGATCAGGAGCGGCCCCTGCTCAATGTGAAGTTCGAGATAGGCCTCCATGCGGCTGACATCCATCAGTGGCTTTTGCGCCCGGATATCTTCGACCGGCAGGCCGATATCGGCCATGTGCTCTTCCAGCGTGCGACCATCGCCCTTGTGGGTTTCTTCAAGCTCGCGCTTTGAAAGCGTGCCGGTCAGCACCTTCGAGCCGATATAGCACGGGCCGAACCAGGCGCTTTCCTCGCCACGCATGGCGAGCACATGCACCGGTTTTGCAAACCGGCGCCCCTCGCGCCTTGCGCGGATCAGGCAGATGAGCCCCGCGACAACACCGGCCAGCCCGTCGAAATTCCCGCCGAATGGCACGCTGTCCACATGGGAGCCGACGACGACGACACGCTCGGCATCGCGGTCCTCAGGCAGCGAGAAAAGCGCGTTGCAACCTGCATCGTACCAGACCGCCAGCCCCTCGGTCTTCGCTACGTCTTCAAGATATTTCAGCGTCCGCGTCTCGATCTCGGAAAAGGCCGGACGGCTGACGCCTTCCACGTCCGGCGAAAGACGCGCCACATCGTCGAAAAGGCGCGCGGCGAGCGCGTGATCCTGCGCCCGGACATCGGCGAGCGGAGCGGGCTGCGCGTTCATGGCGCTGCTTCCATGAAGACGACCGCCTCATCCTGTTCGCCATCGATCACCGTGCCGATCAGGTCTTTCACCGAGGAAAGCCCCTGGTTGGAAAGCCAGTCTTCCAGACCATCGATCAGCGACAGCATGATCGTCGGGTGAATAAAGGTGGCGGTGCCGACCTGAACGGCGGATGCCCCGGCGATCAGATATTCGATCACGTCTTCCACCGTGGAAATGCCGCCGCAACCAATGACGGGAATCTTGGTCGCACGCGCACACTGATAGGCCATGCGCAGAGCGATGGGTTTGAGGCTGGGGCCCGACAGTCCCCCCATCAGATTGCCAAGCTTGGGCCGGCGCGTGTTGATGTCGATGGCCATGGAGAGGATGGTGTTGGCCACCACCAGCGCATCGGCGCCCCCCTCTTCCGCGGCGCGCGCAACTTCAGAGGTCTCGCCCGTATTGGGTGTGAGCTTGGCCCAGAGCGGCAGGTCGGTCGCCGCGCGCAGCCTGCGCATCACGTCATGGGTGGAAGACGGGCGAATGGCGAACGCCTTGCCGTCTTCCTCGATGTTGGGGCACGAGATGTTCACTTCGATGGCCGCGACGCCAGGCACGCTGACCTCGGAACACAGGGTTGCGAACTCATCCGCCGTGTTGCCCGAAATGGAGACGACGAGCGGTGTCTCGTAATGGGCATAGAACGGCACCACCTTCTCGATGAAGGCACCCACGCCCTTGCTCGGAATGCCGATCGAGTTGAGCATCGATCCGTTCACCTCGCAGACGCGCGGCGTCGGATTGCCGTCGCGCCAGCCACGGGTGATGGTCTTGGTCACATGTGCGCCAAGCCGGTCGAGATCGAACACCTCCGCGAGATCCTCGGAGAAGGTGCCGGATGCCGGCATGATCGGGTTCTTGAGCCTGAGCCCGGAAATATCGACCGAAAGATCTACCATGCAATCGCCTCCATCATGTCGAAGACGGGACCTTCGCGGCATACCCTCAGATGCACCTGCCGGTCGCCGCGATTGAACGGGCGAACACAGCAATGGCACATGCCGATGCCGCAGGCCATCTGCTGCTCCAGCGCGATCTGGCCGGGTATGCCGTGCCGCTCGCCGATGGTCTGCAACAGCCTGAGCATGCGGTTGGAGCCGCAGGTGTAGAAAGCATCGGCGCGACCGGCCGCGATCAGTCCCTCGATGACCTTTTCCAGATTGTCGAGATCCGATGTGCCTTCCGCGTCGGTCAGCGTGATGACATCCGCGCCGAGCGACGCGAAATAATCCGTCGACATCAGATAGTCGGGATGACGCGCGCTGCAGATCGCGGTGAGCCTGCGGCCAAGACGGTTGGCCTCCAGCGCCAGCGGGGCAAGTGTCGCAAGCCCCACGCCGCGCGCCACCAGCACAAGATCCTGCCAGTCATCGGCAATGGTGAAGGGCTCGCCCAGGGGACCGAGAACATTCAGCCTGTCGCCCAGCGCCAGCGAGGCCAGCGCGCGGGTTCCAGCACCCGTCACCTTGTAGAGGAAATGCAGCTCTCCCTTCTCGGGATAGAAGCCGTAAATGCTCATCGGCCGGCGCAGGTATGGCGTTTCGCCCCCCGCCTGCGGGCAAAGCAGATGAAAGAACTGCCCTGCACGGCAGCGCTTCAGGATGTCGTGCGGCGCCGCAAGAACCAGAAGACGGTATTCGCCATTCACCGGCTCGTTGCTTTTGACCGAAAGCGGCAGCTCGAACGCCCTGATTGACGGTATATCGTCCATCGGTTCAATCCTTTCTGGCATTCCCGTCATCCGAACACGAGGCGTGGCAGGAAGGTGGAAATGTCCGGCACATAGGTGATGATCGCCAGCACGATGAGGTTCGCGATGATGAAGGGCCACAGGCCCGAAATGATCGTCAGAACCGGCTTGGAGAGCGTCGAGGACGCCACGAAGATGTCGAGCCCGAAGGGCGGCGTGATCATGCCGATTGAGATGTTCAGCGTGACGATCATGCCGAAATGGACAGGATCGATGCCGAGCGCCAGAGCCACCGGATAAAGCGGCGGCACGAGGATCAGGAGCGCCGAATTCGGATCAATGAACATGCCCGCGATCAGGAAGCTGATGTTCACGATCAACAGGAACATGACCGGCCCGGCGTGGATCGCTTCAAGAAACGCGGTGATCGCCGAAGGCACCTGCGCCAGCGTGATGAAGTAGGAAAGCAGCCCGCCCATCGCCAGAAGGATGAAGATGATCGCGGTGGAGATGGCTGCACGCTCCGTGACGGCGAAAAGCTTGCGCCAGGTGAGCTCGCGGAAGATCACACCTTCCACGAAAATGGCGTAGACGACGCTGACGGCCGCCGCCTCGGTGGGTGTGAAATAGCCACTGTAGATGCCGCCCAGAATGATGATCGGCATGCCCAGCGCCCAGCCGGCGTCCCGGATTGCGACAAAACGCTCGCGCCAGCTTGTCCGCGGGCCGCGTTCGACGCCGGAGCGGCGCGCTTCAAGCGCCGCCATGATGGCGAAGGCGAGGCCAAGCACCAGCCCGACGGCAAGACCTCCGACAAACAGCTTGGCAACCGAGGTGCCTGTCATCCAGCCATAGATGATGAAGGTGATGGACGGCGGAATGAGCAGCGCCGTCTCGGCGCTGGAAACGATGAGGCCGAGCGAGAATTTGTCGCTGAAACCGGCCTTGCGCATTTCCGGATAGACCATGCGCGCCATGGCCGCGACGGTGGCCGGAGCGGAGCCGGAGACCGAGCCGAACGCCATGGAGCCGCCAATGGTGGTGTAGCCCATGCCGCCGCGCAGATGACCGACCAGCACCTTGACGAGCCCGGTGAGGCGGCGGGCGATCTGCCCCTCGCCCATCAGTTCGGCCGCAAGGATGAAGAAGGGAATGGCCAGAAGCGTCGTGTGGTTGATGCCGCCGAGAACCTTCTGAATGACCACCGGATCAGGCAGGTTGCCGTAGAAGAATTCCTTGATCATGAGCGCCGGCACGCCCAGCACGAGAAACATCTCGAAACCGAGGACCAGCAGCAGAACCGCGACAATGATGACGAGTGCGAAAAGGATCATTATTCCTCCGACGCCTGTCCGGCGAAGCGATCGATGCGGCCGAAGAAGCTGAGCGCGAAGCGCAGCGCCATAAGCGCAAAACCGATGGTGGGCGCGAGATAGATCCAGAAGACCGGGATGTTCAGCGTCGGGCTCTTCTGACCCATGCCGTATACGAAGGCGGTCATCTGGTAGCCGAGCCAGACAAGATAAATGCAGAACACAAAGCCGACCGCATCGATGATCTTTCTCAGCGGCAGCCCGGTCGCCCGCGCGATGCGGTCGCGCCAGGTATGAACGCCGGCATGACGCCCCTTCTCAAGGGCAAGACCGACCGTGAGGAACACGAGGAAGAGGCTCATCAGCCGCACGGCTTCCTCTACCCAGGCGAACTCGGAGGCAAACGTGCCACCGACCTGACGCGCCAGAACATTGGCGAAATAGAGCGCGACCATGACCAGGAAGATGGAGACCGCTGCTATGCGCTCGGCTGTTCTGATGATGGCAAGTGCTTTCAACGTCTCAATCCTTGGAAAAAGGGAACCGCTGCCGGGCCCGCGAGGGAGCCCGGCATATGAAAGTCAATGCTTTGGTTCAGGTAAGAGGCGGCGCTTACTTTGCGCCTGCCGCCTCATATTCCTTTTCGTAGATGGCGATCAGCTTCTCGCCCTCTTCGCCGGCGCGCTCAATGTAAGCGGCGCGCGCGGCCGGGTACATCTTGTCACGGAACGCGGCCTTTTCATCGTCGCTCATCTCGCGGATGTCGATGCCGGATGCCTTGATCTCCTCAAGTGCTGCAGCGACAGCCTCGGCCTTGTGGGTGATCAATTCGGGAATGACTTCGTTGAAGGCATCGACAATGGTCTTCTGATGCTCTTCGGGAAGGCTCGCCCACCAGGCCGGATTGAAGAGGATCACGTCCTCCATCGCTCCGTGGTCGGACAGGACAAGGTGCTTCTGCACTTCGTAGAATTTCATGCGCTGGATGGTGTCGAGCGGGTTTTCCTCGCCATCGACAACGCCGGTCTGCAGCGCAGTATAGAGCTCACCAAAGGGAAGCGCGATGGCCGAAGCGCCAAGCGAGTTGAACTGCTCGATCAGAATGTTGGAATCCATCACGCGGAATTTCTGGCCGGCAAAGTCCTCAAGGCTTGCAAGCGGCTTGGAAGAGGTGAAGTTCTTCTTGCCGTTCGGCCACAGGCCGATGCAGGTCACACCGCGCGAATTGAAGCTTTCGCAGAGCGCCTCACCGAATGCGCCGCCGCGGATTTTCTGCGCGGTCTCGTCATTGTCGGGAAGCAGGAACGGAATGTCCATGATCGAAACGGCGGGGTTGAAACCTCCGAGGAAGGCTGCCGGCGCGACGGTTGCCTCGAGCGTGCCAAGCTGAACGCCCTCGGTCATCTCGCGCTGCTGGCCGAGCTGGCCCTGCGGGAAGAGCTGGAATTCAACTGCACCGTCGGTGCGCTCATTGACCAGCTTGGCCACTTTTTCAAGATGAACGTGACGCGACTGCTGCGCCGATTCCAGATGACCGATCTTGGCCACGAAATCCGCCGCCCAGACGCCTGTCGCGAATGCCGCGCCAGCGACGCCCATCACGGTCGTTGCAGCCAGTTTGCGAATGAGATGTTTCATTGTTCCGCCTCCATTGCTTTTTTGAAAACGCAGACTACGAGCCCCGAAATAGCCTGTCAACGAAATTCTCAAAATTGAGACGGGTTGCACTTTTGTCCAATTTATGAGCTTTCAACGCTTATTTGAGCATCTTCGTTGACAACCCGATACAGGGCACCCGATAACGGAAGGAACTGGAACTTGCGAGAAAAAAGCGTGTCACAGGGCGACTTGATCAGATTCAGCGACATCGGTGCCCGGCTGCGCGCGTATCGTCTCGGCAAGGGCCTTGCTCCCGACGAACTGGCAGAGAAGCTCGGCATCTCGCGCGCCGCTCTCTACCGCGCCGAGAAAGGCGAAATCCGCAAGATCGAGATGCTCACGAGCATCGCCGACGAGCTGGGCGTTTCGCTGCCCAGCCTGATGGGCGTGGGCGTGGAATATGTGTCGAGCGCCATCGCCTTCTTTGAGCGCATGCGCCAGCTTGAAGATGACTGCCAGCAGGTGATCGGCCTGTTCAGTCCCGTCTCCTATCTACTGACCTCGGATGCCTATGACGACGCGCTGCAGGAAGTGCTGCGGGAATCCGTGCCGCCCGAGATCGATCCCGAGGGGCTTTCGGGCGAAGTGGTGGATGCGCTGATCGACATTCTGCGGGCACGAAAGAAGGCGTTTCGCCTGCGCCGCCCGCTGATCGTGAGCCTCATCGCCTCGTCCGATCTGGAAGGGTTTCTGCTTCACGGCCTCATCGGCCGGCACGACCTGCCGCCTGACGTGGTGAACAAGCGCCGCCTGCAGGCGCGCCGCGAGGCCGAATACATTCTTTCCATGCTGCGCGAGCAGCCTATCGGCATCCAGATCGGCATTGTGCGCGAACCGGTCCCGGCGACAAGTTTCCAGATATTCCGCCAGCAGGATAGATCGGTGCTGGCAATCAGCCCCTTCCGGCTCGGCGAACAGCCGAACATTCGTGTCGGCGTGGCGCTCATCACCTCCGCTCCCGAAGCGATGAAACTGCATGAAGACATCGCCGAGGGCCTCTGGGGCGACGCGCTCAAGGGCGATGAAGCGGCGAGCTATCTCGAAACCATGATCGAGAAATACGCCATCCCCGCCGAAGCCTGAAGCTTCTCATCCGCTTCCACGCCTCCAGTCACCGCACTGTCGTGCAGCCGCAACAAATCTGTCAGTTGCCCGACACGGAGAAATGATACCCGCTGCTCATCGGCCATCCGGCCCATGAAACAAGACCCAACACAAAAGCGGGACAGTCATGCTGAAATTCATCGTCATGAGCGACATTCACCTTTCACCCGAGGGCGTCGCCACAAACGGCCTGGACACGACCAGGCGCCTTCAGGCGGCTATCGACAGCGCCAACACCAACCATGGCGACGCGGATTTCTGCATCTTCGCCGGCGATCTTGCCGATCGCGGTGAAGTTCCCGCCTATGAGATTCTCGACCGGTTGATCGATCAGCTCAAAATGCCGGTCGTGCTCACCCTCGGCAATCACGATCACCGCGACCGGTTCAAGCAGGTCTTCGGCACCCTGCACGACGATGAAAACGGCCATATCCAGAAGGCCATCGACGTCAAGGGCTACCGCGTCATCGTCATCGATTCCTCCGAGCCGGAGATCGTCAGCGGCGTGCTTTGTGAAACGCGCCTTTCATGGTTGGCCGCACGTCTCGAAGAGGCGAAGGACCAGCCCGTCATCATCGTCATGCACCACCATGCAAACGATCTCCACATGCCCGTGGACCAGATCAAGCTGCAGGAATCCGACAGGTTCCGCGATGTTCTGAAGACGCACCCCGACATCCGCCAGGTGATTGCCGGTCATGTGCACCGGCAGACGACGGGCCTGTGGCACGGCATCCCGCTGACCACGATTTCGGGCAACCACTACGATGTCAACGCGCACCTGCCAGGCATGCCCGGCCAGCCGCTGCGGCTCGATGGCCCCGCTCAGTACGCCGTGGTTCTGGCTGACGAGCACAGCACGCTCGTGCATTTCCATGACTACATTCACCGTCACGCGGAAATGGCCGACGGCCTGTTCGGCAAACGGCGCAACCATGCGGAAGGCAGTGCCGAACGCGAGAAAGTAGTCGGCTAATAATATAGCCGGGCACTGTCAAATAAGTTTCACTTCGCGGTCACCCGACTGTCAAGGCGCACCGATAGCCAAGGCGCGACCGGTATTGGTGCCGGCGACCGCTTCTTCCACCCAAGGAAACCAAGATGCAAAAGACATTCATCGCAAGCGCGTTCGCGCTGTTGGCACTGTCCACATCGGCCATGGCCGAGAAGGTGAAATTCGAATACTGGTATGGCCTGACAGGCCAGTTAGGCGACCAGGTTCAGGCCACCTGTGACCGTTTCAACGCCTCCCAGGACACATACGAAATTTCCTGCGTCAGCCAGGGCGATTATGCCACGGCTCTGCAGAACACCATCGCCGCCTTCCGCGCCAAGAAGCACCCCACCATCGTGCAGGGTGTTGAGGTCTCGGCACCTGACCTGATGCTCTCCGGCCAGGTTTACCCGGCTTACAAGCTGATGGAAGACCATGGCATCGACATCAACTGGGATTCCTATTTCCCGGGCATCGCCAACTATTATGCGGATTCGCAGGGCCGTCTGTGGTCCATGCCGTTCAATTCCTCGACGGCGATGATGTACTGGAACGTCGACGCCTACAAATCAATCGGCCGCGACGAGGCGCCGAAGACCTGGGAAGAATATGAGCAGGTCCTGCGCGAGCTCAAGGAAGCCGGCAGCGCATGCCCCGCTGGCTATGCGCCATCCTCATGGGTCGACCTGGAGCAGTTCTCCATGGTTCATGGCGAGCCGATCGCCACGAAGAACAATGGCTATGACGGCCTCGACGCCGAAGTGGTGTTCAACACCACGCTTCATGCAAAGCACATGAAGAACATCAAGCGCTGGATCGACGAGGGCCTTCTGGTCATCAAGACCCGTGAAACCGGCCTCTCCGAGCGCGATGCCTTTGCAGCGGGCGAGTGCGCGCACTACTTCGGTTCCATCGCAAGCCACCAGGCCGTCACCGAGCAGGTCGGCGAGGGTTTCCTTTGGGATGTGGCCATGCTGCCGGTCTATGAGGGCACGGAGCGAAAGAACTCGGTCGTGGGCGGTGCATCGCTGTGGACGCTTTCCGGCAAGACCGATGAGCAGTATCGCGGCGCTGCCGAATATTTCAAATTCCTCGCCAAGCCCGAATCCGCCGAATTCTGGAGCACGGTGACAGGCTATATTCCGGTGACTGACGAAGGCTTCGACTATCTCGTCAAGAAAGGCTTCTACGACGAGCGCCCCTACAAGGGCCGCGAGAAGGCCATTGAATCCCTCACTTACACGCCGGTCACGCCACTGACCCGCGGCATCCGTCTTGGAAACTTCGTGCAGATCCGCGCCGAGTGGACCTCGCAGATGCAGGCAGTCCTGAGCGGCCAGAAGACCCCGCAGGAGGCACTGGACGACGCTGTCAGCCGCTCCAACACGATCCTGCGCAAATTCGAGCGCACCTACGCAGGCAAGACGCTTCCCTGAAGCAGGCCAAACACGCTGCGCCACGGCTCACCGAGCCGTGGCGCAACCATTTCAGCCTGTCTCCGCAACCCCCGGAACGTCCATGCAAAAGCGCGCTTATTTCAAGGCCAACTGGCTGGCCTATCTCTTCATTGCCCCCCAGTTGCTGATCATCTTCGTGTTCTTCTACTGGCCGGCATCGCAGGCCATGTATTGGGCCTTCACCCTTGAGCAGCCCTTCGGCGGCGGCAATCAATGGGTCGGGCTCGACAATTTCAAGGCGGTTTTCTCCGACGAAACCTACTGGGCCTCGATCTGGCGCAGCATCGTCTTTGCCGTGCTTTCGACCGGGCTTGCCATGTCCATCGCGCTGGTGCTGGCGCTCTTCGCCGACAGGCAATTGCGCGGCTATCGCTTCTTCCGCGTCGGCATGATCTGGCCCTATGCCATCGCGGCACCAGCCGCCGCGCTCGCGTTCCGCTTTCTTTTCAATCCGCAGTCCGGTGTCTTTGCCTATCTGAACACGCTGTCGCCCGGCCTGTGGAACCCGGCGCTCTCCGGCGTCGACGCCATGACCGCGATCATCATCACGCAGGCGTGGAAGCAGGTCTCCTATTCCTTCATCTTCTTTCTGGCCGGGCTGCAGTCCATTCCGCGCTCGCTGATCGAGGCCGGCTCCATGGATGGCGCGCGCGTGATGCGCCGCATGCTCGACCTGCAACTGCCGCTGCTCGCGCCGACCATCTTCTTCCTGCTGGTCATCAACATGACGGATTCCTTCACGGACTCCTTCGGCATCGTCGACATTCTCACCGAAGGCGGTCCGGCTCGCGCCACCGAGCTGATGGTCTACAAGATCTATGTGGATGGCTTTCAGGGGCTCGATTATTCCGGTGCCGCCGCGCAGTCGCTGGTGCTCATGGCGCTCGTCATCCTCATGACCTTCTTCCAGTTCCGCTTCATCGAACGCCGCGTGCACTACACGTGAGGAGCCAGCCATGATCGAACGCACCCCACTCCTCAACATTCTCACGCATGTGATCCTCGTCGCCGGCGCCCTGCTTCTGATCGTGCCGATCTGGCTCGCATTCGTTGCCGCCACGCTGACGGTGGCCGAGGTCAACTCGCCCAACGTGCACTACCTGCCGGGCGGGGAATTGTGGAACAATCTCACCGCCGCATGGACCCGCGCCGAATTCGGCGTGAAGTTCATGAACTCGATGATCGTCGCCATCGCCGTCGTCATCGGCAAGGTGATCATCTCGGCCATCAGCGCCTTCTCCATCGTGTTCTTCAACTACCGCCTGCGCATGGTGTTTTTCTGGGTAATCTTCATCACCCTGATGTTGCCGCTGGAAGTCCGCATCGTGCCGACCTACTCGGTGGCCGCCAACGCGCTTTACCCGTTCCAGACCATTCTCGATGCAACGGGCATAAGCTGGCTCATCGCGCAGATCTCTGGCGTCGAGCTCTCGCTCGAATGGAACATGCTGAACTCCTATACCGGCCTGATCCTGCCGCTGGTGGCGACGGCGACCGGCACGTTTCTCTACCGCCAGTTCTTCCTCACCATTCCCGACGAACTGGTGGAAGCGGCCAAGATGGACGGCTCCGGCCCGTTCCGCTTCTTCATCGAAGTGCTTCTGCCGCTGTCGCGCACCAACATCGCGGCCCTTGCCACCATCATGTTCGTCTATGCGTGGAACCAGTATCTGTGGCCGCTTCTGATCATCACCGACCGGGCCAACTACTCCACCGTGGTGATGGAGCTGCGCCGTCTCATCCCCGGCCCTGACGCCATTGCCGACTGGAACGTCGCCATGGCCGGCACACTCATCGTCATGCTGCCGCCGCTGCTCGTCGTTGTCCTGATGCAACGCTGGTTCGTGCGCGGCCTCATCAGCACCGAAAAATAACTTTAGGAAAGGCTGTCGTCATGGCCGATATCAACATTCGCAAAGTCGAGAAATTCTACGGCAAGAACCAGGTCGTCCACGGTGTCGACCTCGACATTCACGATGGCGAGTTCATCGTCATTCTCGGCCCTTCGGGCTGCGGCAAGTCCACGCTTCTGCGCATGATTGCCGGACTTGAAGAAATCAGCGCTGGCGAGATCGCCATCGAAAACACGGTGGTCAACAGGCTGGAACCCCGCGAGCGCGGCTGCGCCATGGTGTTCCAGAACTACGCGCTCTACCCGCACATGACCGTGGCACAGAACATCGGCTATGCCCTGAAGGTTGCCGGTATGCGCAAGACGGAGCGGATGCAGAAGGTGGAAGCCACGGCAAAAAACCTCGGTCTCGACCAGCTTCTCGACCGCAAGCCGGCGCAGCTGTCGGGCGGCCAGCGCCAGCGCGTTGCCATGGGCCGCGCCATCGTGCGCGAGCCGAAAGTGTTCCTGTTCGACGAGCCGCTTTCCAACCTCGACGCCAAGCTGCGCGTGCAGATGCGTCTTGAAATCCGCCGCCTGCACCGCGCGCTGAAGGCCACCTCGGTTTTCGTGACGCATGATCAGGTGGAAGCCATGTCGCTCGCAGACCGTCTTGTGGTGATGAACGGGGGCCGGATCGAGCAGGTCGGCACGCCCGAAGAGGTCTACCACGCGCCTGCCAGCGTCTATGTCGGCGGTTTCATCGGCTCGCCAGCCATGAATTTCCTGCCCTGCGGCGTGTCCGAAGACGGAACCTTCGCCGTGATCGACAACACCAGCTTCCGTCTTTCGATAGATCCCAACATCGGCAGGAGCATCGCCGGCCAGTCGGTCATCATGGGCCTGCGCCCCGAGGATCTGAAGATCGTGCCGGAAGCCAACGACCCGCACCTTCTGACCGTCGCCTTCGATTTCTCCGAAGAACAGGGCAGCGGCCGGCTCATGCATGGCCGTCTCGCCGGGCGCGATTTCGTGCTCCATTCCGCCGGGCGCAGTCACCCGAAGCCGGGCACACCCTGCTCGCTTTCGATTGCGCCTGAAAGCGTGCATCTCTTCGACCCCTCGACCGAAAAGCGCATCGTGGCGGCAGCCGGCCGTGCCGACAAATCCGCCGCAGTCAGCCAACCCCATTTTGCCGGAGCCATTCAATGAAGCTCGTCAGCTACAACATCCAGTATTCCAAAGGGAAGGACGAGCAGTTCAACCTCGACCGCATCGTCTCGGAAGTCGAGGGCGCGGACCTGATCGCGCTGCAGGAAGTGGAAACCCACTTCCCGCGCACCGGCCTCGTCCATCAGGCGCAGGAGATCGGCGCACGCCTGCCCGATTATCACTGGGTCTATGGTCCCGGCATCGACATCGACGCCTCGATCGTCGCCGATGACGGCACGGTCACGCATCGCCGGCGGCAGGTCGGCAACATGGTGCTTTCGCGCTGGCCGATCCTCTCCTCCATGAACCATCTTCTGCCCAAGATGGCGCTGACGAACCAGTATCACCAGCAGCGCGCAATGATTGAAACGGTGATCGTGACGGACGCCGGCCCGCTGCGCTTCTGCTCGGTGCATTTCGATCATATCGGCCCGCAGACACGGCTGCCGCAGGTGCATCATGCGATGGACCTGCTCCTCAACGCCTCCCATCGTGGTTCGGCATGGGGCGGAAAGATCGCGGGCGACTGGTATGAAATCCCGCCGCCGCCCGTGCCCGAACGCACCATCGTGATGGGCGATTTCAATTTCACGCCCGACAGCGAGGAATATGCGTTGCTGATCGGCGACCGCTCGGAGAGGCATGGCCGCCTCGTGCAGGATGGCGGGTTTACCGATGCATGGGTGGCCGCCGGTAATGATGAGGATGAAGGCGTTAGCTTCATCGGCACGGGCGTGCGAATCGACCATTGCGTCGTGAGCTCGAACATGGCCGAGAGCGTCAAGCGTGCATGGATCGACATGGATGCGCAGGGCTCCGACCACCAGCCGCTATGGGTCGAGATCGACCAATAAAGCGTATTTAGCGGGTGCCGGCCTCAGGCCGGCATCCGCGGCACGCTCGCAAGCAGCTTCTGCGTATAGGGGTGCGCGGGGTTTGCAAGAATGTCGGCGGTCCTGCCGCTTTCGACGACCTTCCCCTTTTCCAGAATGACGATCTCCTCGCAAAGCGCCGCGACAACGGCCAAATCGTGCGAAACGAGCAGGATCGTCATCTCTTCCGAAAGCGCCTTGAGAAGATCGACGATGCGCGCCCGCGTCGAGAGATCCAGCGCACTGACCGCTTCATCCGCAAGAATGAGCTGCGGACGCGCGACGATGGCGCGCGCGATGGCGATGCGCTGGCGCTGACCGCCGGAAAATTCATGCGGATAGCGGTCGATGGCGTCTGCCGGCAGACCCACATCGTGGATCGCCTTTTCAATCGCCTCCTGATGCGAGCCCGGGATACCCAGCGCCCGCAATGGCTCGGCGATGATCGATTGCACCTTCTGGCGCGGGTCGAGCGAGGAATAGGGGTCCTGAAAAACCGCCTGAACCGCCTTGCGGTACCCGCGCATGAAGGCGCGGTCACGCGGGTTGAGCTCGGCCTCGCCAAAACGGATGTGTCCGCCGGTCGGACGCGCCAGCCCGAGCAGGAGCTTCAGGATCGTGGATTTTCCGGAGCCGGATTCCCCCACCAGCCCCACGTTCACACCAGCACGAAGGCTGAACGAGACATCGTGCAGCACCTGCTGCTTGCGCGAGTAGCCAAAGGACACGTTGTCGAGTGAAATCAGGCTCATCGTGCAGGCCCCAGCGCCTTGTCGAATGCGGTGGCCGCATTGACCAGCGCCTTCGTGTATTCGTGTTTCGGTTCATCGAACACGGTATGGACCTCACCCCGTTCGATGACCGCGCCGCGCCGCAGCACGACGACAGTCTCCGTCACGCGCGCCACCACCGGCAGATCGTGGCTGATGAAAAGCAACGCCATGCCTTCTTCGCGCACCAGACCGGACAGAAGATCGAGGATTTCCACCTGTGTGGTCACGTCGAGCGCCGTGGTGGGTTCGTCCGCGATCAGCAGTTTCGGGCGACAGGCGAGCGCCATGGCAATGGCCACGCGTTGACGCTGACCACCGGAAATCTCGTAAGGATAGGACTTCACGATCCGGTCGATGTCCGGCAGGGAAACACGCTCGAGCAGCGACCGCACCTCGCGGGCGACGGCTGCGCGATCAACCGTTTCGCCCGCGCGACGGTGCCGGCGGATGACCGGCTCGGCAACCTGCTTCCCCACCTTCATCAAGGGGTTGAGCGCGGTCAGCGGCTCCTGAAACACGGTGGCCGTCGCCGCACCACGCAGGGCGATCATCGCGCTTTCGGATGCTCCTACGACCTCATGGCCATCGAGCGTGATGGAGCCCTCGACCCGGAACCCACGCGGCAGAAGACCAATGGTGGCAAGCGCGGTGAGCGACTTGCCGGAACCGGATTCGCCAATCAGGCCAAGCCGTTCGCCGGGCGCGATGGAGAAGGAGACGTCGGAAACCAGTGTCTGACCGCCAGCGGCAAGCGTCAGGCCGCGAATGTCGAGAAGGCTCATTGCCGGCCCCTCCGGGTCGGGTCGCCCGCGTCGCGCAGACCATCGGCCAGAAGGTTCATGCCGATCACCAGCGTGACCAGCGCGATGCCTGGCGCAATGGCCCCGAAGGGCGCGGTGTAGACAGTGCCCTGCGCCTCCTGCAGCAGGCGCCCCCACGAGGCGTTGGGCGGCGGTGCGCCAAGACCGAGATAGGAAAGCGAAGCCTCCGCGATGACCGCGAGGCCGAACTGCAACGCAAAGTTCACCGCCAGCATCGGCCATATGTTGGGCAGGAGGTGGCGGAAGACGATGCTCGGCCAGGAGGCTCCCGCCGTGCGCGCGGCCGTGATGTAATCCATCGACAGAACACGCTTGGCGAGAATGCGGGTCAGCCGCGCGACAATGGCTGAAATGGCGATGCCCAGCGCCAGCGTGGCCGAAAACAGGCTGGCGCTCTCGGTGGCGGCGACCACCAGCATTGCCAGAAGCAGCGTTGGGAAAGCGATCAGAATGTCGAAGGCGGCTGCCAGAATGTCATCGAGATAACGCGTGGCGAAGGCCGACAGAACGCCAAGCGTGACGCCGATCGTGGCCGCGATGGCCACCGCACCGAATCCGACGATCAGCGCGATGCGCGAGCCGATCATGATCTGCGTGAAGAGATCGCGCCCGAGACGATCCGTGCCGGCCCAGTGGGCAAGCGACGGCGCTTCAAGCCGCCCGCCGGCCATGCCCGTGGGGTCGTAGGGCGTCCACACCAGCGTCAGCAGCGCGACCGCCACATGCAGACCGACGAGAACCAGCCCGACAGTAAGCGTGAGGGAACCGCGCCGGTTCGGCATTGTCGCCGTCTCCACCTTCCCGCTCATGACCGCGCTCCGCGGCTTTCACGCAGTCTCGGATCGACCAGCCGCTGGCCGAGATCGGCCAGAAAACCGATCAGAAGAACGAGCAGCGTGGAGATGAAGAGAACGCCCTGAATGTTCGGATAATCGCGCTGCTCGATGGCAAGCAGCAGCATGGAGCCAAGCCCCGGCAGGTTGAACACCCGCTCCACCACCACCGCGCCCAGAAGCGCCGTGGCAAGCTCGATGCCGAGGATCGACATGACCGGCACCGCGCCATTGCGGATGCCGTGGCGCACCAGCGCTTCGGAGAAGCCTGCGCCAAGCGCGCGCGCCGTGCGCAGATAGTCGCTGCCCAGCACATCCTGCGTGGCCGAGCGCACATAGCGCAGAAGCGAGGCGGACATCACGATGGCGATGGTGAGGATCGGCAGAAACAGCGTGCGCAGCGCCTCGACCGGCGTTTCCCAGCCGCGCGGCGGAAAGCCGCCGGAGGGGAAGAGCCGCAGATTGACGGCAAACAGCGTGACCAGAAGAATGCCCACCCAGAAAACGGGGATGGCGATGCCGAGCTGCGAGACGACCGAGATGGCTGCGCCATACCAGCGATCCGCCTTGACCGCCGAGAGGATGCCGAGCGGCACGGCGATCACAAGCGCCAGCAGGAACGACAGCACGGTCAGCGGCAGCGTGACGGCGAGACGGTCCATGATTTCGGGCAGCACCGGCGTGCGGCTGATGAAGGACGTGCCGAGGTCGAAACGCGCCAGGCTGGTGATGAACTGGACGAATTGCTGGGCAAGCGGCAGATCGGAGCCGACCTGCCGCCGCGCGGCTGCGATCTGCGCCTCGTCGGCGCCCACGGAGATCAGCGAATTCGCCGGATCACCGGGCAGAAGCCTGAGCAGTATGAACAGAACCACACAGGCCGCCAGAAGCGAGAAGAAAAGAATGGCGAGCCGCCGGGCGATATAAACGAGGATCGGAACCTCCCTCAGGACAATTCCACGCGAGGTGGAACCGTATGGCGGCTCGCCGGATCGGTTACTGAGCCTGCTTGACGATATCGTATGCGAAGAACTGCGAGTTCAGGCCGTTGACCGGATACCCGCTGACCGACGCGGTCGATACCACAATCTGCGGATAGAGATAAAGCCACCCGCTGGCGGCATCCTCGGCGATGATGCGGTTTGCCTGCGTGAGCTTTTCATCACGCTCGGCTTCGGAACCGCTCGCTTCTGCCGATGCGATCAGTTCCACCACCTGCGGGTTGTTGTAGCCCCAGTAGAAATTGGGGTTTCCGTAGAACACAATGTCGCGGTGGTTCACATGCTCCTGCAGCGTCGCCTGGAAATCATGCGCCTGATAGATCTTCGTGTACCACTCATTGGCGGTGATGATGTTGATCTCTACCGTGATGCCGACCTTGGCCAGTTCGTTTTGCAGGAACTGGGCGACGATCGGATGCGGGTCGTAGTTCGGCGTGTCGAGCGTGAAGGTGAAACCGTCCGCATAGCCGGCTTCGGCCAGCAGCGCCCTGGCGCTTTCCGGGTCGTAGGCGTCGACATCGTTCAGGTCGACATACCACGGGTCCGTCGGCGGAACGAAAGAGCCGATCAGCGTGCCGTAATCGCCCCAGATGGAGTTCAACAGTCGCTCGCGGTCGATGGCGCGGGCCACGGCCTTGCGCACCTTCACATTGTCGAAGGGCGCGACGCGGTCGTTATAGGCAAGCACTTCCTTGGTGGTGGACTGGCCATCCGTGACGACAAACGACGGATTGTCCTGGAACTGGATCAGGGAATCCGGGCTCTGTACGCTGGTGATAATGTCCACCGCGCCTGTCAGAAGCGCATTGTTCAGCGCGGTCGCCTCCTTGAAATAGGAGAAGGTCACGCCGCCATTCTTCGGCTTTTCGCCCCAGTAGTTTTCATAGGGCGAAAGGGTGATGCTGGAACCGCGCCGCCAGTTGTCGAGCTTATAGGGGCCGGTGCCGTCCTCACTGGAGGTCAGGTCCTCGGCGGCATCGTTGACGATCCACACATAGGTCAGATTGTAAGGAAGCGAGATGGAGCGCTCCTTAAGGGTGACCACAACCGTGTTGTCGTCCTTTGCCTCCACGCTTTCGATGTTCGCCAGGCTGCGCTTGCGCGAGCTTTGCGAGGTCTCGGCGGTGACACGCTCGATGCTGTGTTTCACATCGGCCGCCGTCAGCGGATCGCCCGAGTGAAAGGTGACATCCGGCTGCAGCGTGAAGGTGTAGGTGAGCCCGTCCTCGCTCATCTCGAACCCGGAGACCAGCTTCTCCACCACGTCGCCATCGTCGGTGAGCTGAAACAGCCCCTCATAGACATTGCCGTTGAAGGCCTCGTTGATGCCCTGCCCGGCACCCGCCGTGTTGTCGAGGTTCTGCGGCTCATAGAGCGAGCCAATGCGAATGACGGCGGAAGGGTCTGCGTTGTCCTGCGCCATGGCGCCGGTCGCGCCAACAATGGCGAACGCCACACTTATCGTCAGGCTGCGAAGGCCCAGACCCGTCTCTTTCAGCGATGCTGTCATCTTGCTTGTCCTTTGCGAATTCCAAACCGCGCAGTCGCCTGGCCCGTGGCCACGAACCCGCAGTTTCGTGGCTAATCTAACCGGCAAACACGATGACTGCGAGACATTTGAATCCCGCGAAAAGCAAAATGTTCGCACCGGACCGACACATCTGCCGGGCCGGTGCGAATTTTATTCCTTCATAACGCTAATTCGTAGAACGTAAGGCGCGCGTCAGGCGCCGTAGGGAACCCAGATGTTCTTCACCTGAACGGCGCGGCGCAGATAGTCACGTCCGCGCCCCTGCGCGTCATCGAGCCAGTCCGGCATGCGGCCATTGTTGACCCAGGTCGACTTCAGGTTCCCGGCCGATGCCTTCTCCACCATGGCGCTGCCGTCCGCCGAGCCGAAATACCAGAGCGCGGCCACCTCGTCGTGCTCGGCAAGCGTCTTCACCAGAAGATCGCGCTCGCCGGTGACGATGTTCACCACGCCTCCCGGCACATCGGACGTGTCGAGAACCTGATAGAAATCGCCGGCGATCAGGGGATGGCGCGCAGACGGCACGACCACGACCCGGTTGCCCATGGCGATGGCCGGCAGCACCAGCGAAACCAGCGACAGAAGCGGCGCTTCATCCGGGCAGGCAATGCCCATCACGCCAAAGGGCTCATTCATGGCAAGCGTCACATGGCGCGACTGGGTGGAGTGAACCGCCCCGTCGAACTTGTCGGCCTGCGCGGCGTAGTAGAAGATGCGGCGCAGCGCCGTGTCGAATTCCTCGGTCGCCTTTTTCGCGCTCACGCCCGTGCTTTCGCACAGAAGCGCTTCCATGCCTCCGCGCCGTGCCTCCAGGTTTTCACCCAGATAGTAGAGCACCTGTGCGCGGTTGTGGCCTGTCGCGCCGCCCCAGCCGCCGGCCTTCGAAGCCGCCTCGACCGCATTGCGGATGTCCTTGCGGTTGCCGATGCCGGCCTGCCCGATCAGCACACCGCCCTTGCCGGCAACAGAATAGACATAGCCGCCATCGGGCCTTGCCTGCTTGCCGCCGACATAGTTCTTCATGGTGCGGTCGATGCCCTCGACCATTACCTTGCCCTCACCCGCCGGAGAGGCGGAGGGAATGAAAGTCTCCGATGTCTTGGGTGCGGAAAGCTTCTTTTCCCAGTCTGCAGCGAGATATTCGTAAAGCCCCTCGCGCGCGCCCTCGCGACCGAAGCCGCTCTCGCGATAGCCGCCGAACCCAGCGCCCGCATCGAGCATGTTGGTGCAGTTGATCCACACCACGCCGACCTTCACACGCGCGGCAAGGTCGAGCGCCACATTGATGTTTTCCGACCAGACAGAGGCGGCCAGCCCGTAGCGGCTGTTGTTGGCGAGTGCGGCGGCCTCGTCCGGCGTGCGGAAGGTCATGGAAGCGGCGATGGGACCAAAGATCTCCACCTGGCAGACGGTCGCGGCAGGCTCGACATCGGTGAAGAAACCCGGCGCAATGTAGTTGCCCTTCTCGGGCAGCGGGGCGGAAGCCTGCCAGAGCTGACCGCCTTCCTCCACACCCTTTGCCACCAGCGCGGCAATCCGCTCCACCTGAACCGGCGACACGATGGCGCCCACATCGGTGGATTTGTCGAGCGGATCGCCGACGCGCAGCGTTTCGAGACGCGCCTTCAGCTTGGCGTGAAAGCGTTCGGCGATGCCTTCCTGCACGATCATGCGTGAGCCGGCGCAGCAAACCTCGCCCTGGTTGAACCAGATCGCGTCCACCACGCCCTCGACAGCCGCATCGATGTCGGCGTCCTCGAACACGATGAACGGCGATTTGCCGCCCAGCTCCAGCGAAAGCTTCTTGCCGGAACCGGCGATCTGCTCGCGGATGACGCGGCCCACCTGCGTGGAACCGGTGAAGGCCACCTTGTCGACGCCCTCATGACCGCAGATGGCGGCACCCGTAGCGCCATCGCCCTGAACGATGTTGACCACACCGGCCGGAAGGCCGACCTCGTGGCAGATCTCTGCAAATGCGACAGCCGTCAGCGGCGTCAGGTCGGCGGGTTTCAGCACCACCGTGTTGCCGGCGGCCAGCGCCGGCGCGATCTTCCAGGCCAACATCAGCAGAGGGAAGTTCCACGGGATCACCTGCCCGCACACACCCACGGGCGAGAAGCCGCGGAACTCGTCTTCCACCATCTCGGCCCAGCCGGCGTGATGATAGAAGTGGCGGGCGACCAGCGGAATGTCGATGTCGCGCGTCTCGCGCACCGGCTTGCCATTGTCCATGGTTTCCAGCACCGCAAGAAAACGCGAGCGCTTCTGCACATGGCGGGCAATGGCGTAGAGATATTTCGCGCGTTCATGGCCGGGAAGCTTCGACCATTTGCCAAAGGCGGCGCGGGCGGCCTTCACGGCAGCGTCCACGTCCTCTGCCGTGCCGCAGGCGATTTCGGCCAGCTGCGATCCGTCCGACGGATTTGCCACGACAATCTGGCGAGCGCCCTTCGGTTTGACAAACCGTCCATCGATGAAATGACCGAAGGAGCGGCCATGGGCGTCGAGCCACGCAACAACATCGCCATTGGCTTCCGGAGAGGGGCCGTATTCCATGGTGTTCAAAATATCCTTGATGGAAGACATGTCTTTGATCCTCATGCGACCGCGTGACGGTTGGCGCTGGAATAGCGGCCGGTCACGTAGTGCTCCAATTGCCGTTCGATGTCGCCCAGAAGCGAGCTTGCGCCGATGCGGAACAGGTCCGGCTCCAGCCAGCGATTGCCGACCTCCTCTTTCATGAGCGTCAGCCACGCGAGAGCATCCTTGGCCGTCTTGAGGCCGCCCGCCGGCTTGAACCCGACGATCTGGCCGGAATATTCACGATAGTCGCGCAGCGCCCGCACCATGGTCAGGCTCACCGGCAGTGTGGCGTTCACGCCTTCCTTGCCGGTCGACGTCTTGATGAAATCGGACCCTGCCTGCATGGCGACCATCGAGGCGCGATAGACATTGGTGAGCGTGCTCAGATCGCCGGTCGCCAGAATGGCCTTCATATGCGCCGCGCCACAGGCCTCGCGCATCGCAGCAATCTCGTCATAAAGCGCGCTCCAGTTCTGGGTCAGCACGTGCTCTCGCGTGATGACGATGTCGATCTCATGCGCGCCCTCTTCCACCGCATAGCGGATTTCGGCGAGCCGCAGCGGCAGTGGCATGAGACCGGCAGGAAACCCGGTTGCCACCGATGCAACGGGAATGTTGCTGCCTTCCAGCGCCTTGACCGCATGGCCAACCATGGTCGGATACACGCAGACCGCGCCGGTGGTGATGCCCGCATCGGCAAGCCCCAGAGCTTCCAGAATATCCTCGCGCACAGGGCGCCGCGCCTTGGCGCAGAGCCGGCGCACGCGGCCCGGCGTGTCATCGCCGGCAAGCGTGGTGAGATCGATACAGGTTATGGCCTTCACCAGCCATGCCGCCTGATAGGCCTTCTTGACCGAGCGGCGCGCGGTCAACGTGCCCGCCCGGCGCTCGGCCGCAGTGCGGTTGACGGTCACGTCCTCGAACCATTCAGGTTTCAGTTGCGTGCCGGTGTTTCGGGCGAGAGCGTCGGTCATTGCAGCGTCCGTGGTTTCGGAAACGCCCGGCGAGGCGGGCAGCCAATCGATATGTTACGATAGAAACATTATGTTTGGATCGTTTCATAATTTCCACCTCCCTGTCAAGCCGCCCCGCCTTGCCACAAGCCGAGCCAGGGGGTTACTTTGCCGAAAGGACAACTCCGGGCGGCAAGGCTCATTCGACGATGCCGGCGCAACCGGAGCACAGGGGAACGCGGCCGGCAGCAAATGGGGCATCTTTCGCAGATCGAACTGCTTCTTCCCGAGCTGCGTGCTTATGCGCACTCGATCTGCGGGCCTGCGGAAAGCCCGGAGGATCTGGTTCAGGACGCGATCGAACGCGCCCTGCGCCACGAAACCCGCCCCTCGCGCACGGACGAGCTGCGCCCCTGGATGTTTCGCGTCATCCGCAACCTGCATTATGACGAACTCAGAAAAAGACGTGTGCGCCGTGAATATATAGCAGTGCAAAAACGTCTTATGGATGAAAGCGACGGAACGGGCAGCGAAGGCCGTGATGTTCTGATCCGCCTCGCCTTCGAGAGACTGCCACCCGAAACACGGGAGGTGCTGTTTCTCATCGACATAATGGGTTTCAAATATGCGGAGGCGGCAGAAGTCATGAACGTGCCCATCGGCACCGTCATGAGCCGCGTTAGCAGGGCCCGGAAAGAACTTTTGCGCCGTGTCAATGGCGACAGCCAGGATGAAGAGCAGGCAAAGCAGACTCCATGAACAAGGTAACGGAAGAGGATTTCATCAGGGTCAACGCATTTCACGACGGCGAAATGATCGAGGATCGCGCCGCTTTTGCACGCCGGCTCGAGGAAGAGCCGGAATTGAAGGCGGCACTTGCCGAAATCCGTGAAATGTCCGCCAGCCTGAAGGCCCTGAAGCCGCAGCCAGCCACACAACCGTCTGCGCGAAACGACAACCGTAGTGCAGGGCGCGGGTGGGGACGCTGGTGGGCCGACTCAGCCCTTGCGGCTTCCGTCGCACTCGCCATTGTCCTTGCTTATCCGTTCACCCGCCCGGATACGCCTGCACCGGAAGATCCGCTCGCCATTCACGAGACGTTCTCCGCTCAGGCCTTTGTTTCGCAAGACGGTGTTTTCCAGACTGTTTCGGGCGAAGAGATCGCTCTGTTCCCCGATCTCTCGGCGGCCAATCTCACGCTTGTGGCGGTCAGGAAGGTGCCGCATGGCATGGCAGCTCATTTCGCCGGCCGGGAGGGCTGCCGCCTGACGGTCTTTTCGAGCGAAAAGCCCCTGAATGCCGAAGGCTCTGCCCCGGACCTGCAGAGCGCGGCATGGGAAGTGTCCGACCGTCTCTATCGGATCGTCGCCACCGGCATGGATGCGGGCAAGTTTGCGGCGATCACGGCCTATCTGGAACAGGCGACGCGCAGGATGGCGCAGCCCGACACCGTGATCGCTCTAAGGGACGCGACCGCACAGGCCACATCCTGCGGCTAGAGCAAACCTTTGCACCGCTTCACCCGGGCCCGGTGAAGCGGTCCAGGCTTCGGTCCAATGTTCTAGTTCGGATTGGGGAAGTTGGGGCGGTCCTCATTATAATGCGTCGCCAGATAGTCGAGTATCTCGGTGCGATCCGGCTCCGGAATGTCGTCCATGCCCTGCTCGTCGACCATCCATTCAAGCATCTCGTCCCAGCCCTCACGGGTGAGACCCTGCTGCGCGACAATCATTTCCGAATGGCAGGCGGTACAGGCGTAGAAGGTCGTATCGACCCCCGGCGCGACCTTCAGATGCCCGAAATCGCCTTCGATCTCCTGAACGTCGCCCTTCGCGGGTTCCGCGCTCGCTGTCTGCTCGGCCGGGGCGGCCTCTTCCACCGCAGCGCCTGACTGATCGGGTGTGTCGGAGAAGGTGCCTAGATAAGCGATCAGGTTGACGCGATCCTCTTCCTTCTTGAGGCCGGCAAAGGCCATCTTGGTGCCCTTCACCTCGGCGCGGGGCTGAAGCAGATAGGCGTCCAGCCGTTCAACCGTCCACTCCCCGCCATAGGCCTTCATGGCAGACGAATAGGAATAGCCTTCAACCTGTGCGACCGGCTTGCCGACCACTCCATAAAGATTTGGGCCAACCTTGTTCTTGCCGTCCTTCTCGATCGTGTGGCATGCGACGCACCGCTTGAAGATCTTTTCACCTTTTGCGGTGTCGGCATCGGCCAGACTGGCCTGAATATCCGCCAGAGCGGGCGTGGCGGCAAAGAGAGCAAATCCGACAACACCCAGCCGAACGCGAGCAAGCTTCATTCTTCATTTCTCCGTGGAATTGGGGTCCGTGAAGCAGCATCCCGCCGCTTCACGGTATCATGACGATTGAGCACGTTGCGCTGTGCGATCAGCTCGCGCGCACACCCACCCGGTGCATCGTGTTGTTGAGATAACCCTTGGGGTTCCAGGCGATCGCGAAAGGCTGCATGTCGCCCTCGCTGTCCGTCGCCCGCGCCCAGATCTCATAGTAGCCGGCCTGCGGGAACGTCACCTTGCCGCGCCAGTTCTGCCAGGCACCGTCATTGACCGGATCGTCCAGTTCCACTTCCTGCCAGGTCGTGCCGAAATCGATGGAGATGTCCAGCCTGCTGATGGAACGGTCGCCCGACCACGCATGGCCGCGCACCTCCGTCTCCATGCCGATATCCGCACCATTGGCCGGGAAGGTGACGAGAGATTTCACCGGCATGCGCTCGATGATGACGAAGTCCTCTTCCGGAACGTCCTGGCCGGGCGCCACCGGATAGGCCGGCACACGGTAGGATGTGCCCGTCATCTTTGGGCCGTCATGCACCTGATCGCGCAGCTCGATGCGGGTCAGCCATTTCTGGGCGGTCGAGGCCGGCCAGCCAGGAACCACGAGACGCAGCGGCGCGCCATTCATCGGGTGCAGCGCCTCGCCATTCATCTCAAAGGCAATGAGAATGTTGTCGGTCATCGCCTTGTCGATGGGCAGCCCGCGCGAAATCGGCAGCTTGTCGGGATTGCCCGAAAGGTGGCCGTCTGCACCGTAATGGGCGGTGTAGACGACATTCGACTGGACGCCGGCCTTTTCAAGCACGTCCTTCAGCCGAACGCCCGTCCATTCCGAGCAGGCCACGGCGCCATGGGTCCACTGATTTCCCTTCGCCGGCGGATCGAAGGCGCTGCGCCCATTGCCGCCGCATTCCAGCGTCAGTTGCAGCGTGACCACTTCAAACTGCTCGCGCAGATCGGCGATGGAAAGCTCCAGCTTGTTGTCGACGAAACCGTCAATCGTCAGCGTCCAGCTTTCCGGGTCCACATTTTCCGGCGGAATGCCGTTGTTGCGAATGAAGTGCCGGCTCGTCGGCGTAACCGCATCGTCAAGCAGTTCAGCCGGGGTCTCGGCGTTGACCGGGCGGTCGTTGAGAAGCGTCAGCCCGTCCTTTCCGGCCAGCACGTCGCTGTCCTGCGCGAACGCTGCCGGCACCAGCCCCGCTGGCATGTTGCGGTGAAACGGTATCGAAGCCCCGACCATGGCGGCCATGGTGGCAAGCCCGGTGTTTTTCAGGAAACCACGACGCCCCGAATTCACAATGCCTTCCGAAGGCTTCGCAGGATGACTTTCATCTGCAGGTGCTGCCCCGTCCTGGGCCCTGGTTGTCTCGGCGATGCGCGTCATCTGGTTCCTCCCTCTGCGCTGGCAAAATTGGCTGGCGGACACACTTTTTGGCATGTGTCGACACAGAGACGTGCGAAGCGGGGAAATTATTCCACCATTCCGCGCCGGTTCCGGCGGAAATGTAGGCGTCTTAACGAAAAATCATGAAATGTATGGCAAATTCCCGCCCTACGCGCCTGAACACAAAAAATGTCTCCGGTAGGTTGCAGGAAGCGGATATTCATGGTTGAGCACCAAAACGGTATCGCACAAGCGACTTCCGGCCAAAGCAAACCAGACTGCCACGTATGCTCGGTCAAGGGCTCAGAAGCCTATATCGAGCTGCCGATCGTCAGAACGACGGAAGAGCTTCGCACAACTGTCGGAAAATTCATGGCCATCATGGCCGGCACACGCGAACTTCTTGGCGTGGTAACGGAAGTCTCCCTGAAAACGCCGCATACGGTCTCGGGTCCCGAGCTGAAGGCCATCGCCCGGGTCGACCTGGTTGGCGAGATTTCAAGGGACGAGACAGGCCGGCAGCGCTTTCGAAGAGGTGTCGGAGCCTATCCGGCAATCCACGACAGGGCGCGTATCATCAACAGTGAGCAGCTACGCCTCATCTTCCGTGGCAACAAGTCCACCTTTGCGGAAATCGGGCGACTGCACAACGACACCAGTGTTCCCGCCTATGTGGATGTAGAAAATCTCGTCACCAAGCATTTCGCCGTCCTGGGTTCCACCGGCGTGGGCAAATCCAGCGGGCTAGCAGTCATCCTTCGACAGGTGATCAGAACCTGGCGGGAGCTGCGTGTTCTCATCCTCGACCATCACAATGAGTATGGCAGCGTCTTCGGCGACCAGGCCAATCTCGTCGGAGCAAAAAACCTGCGCCTGCCATTCTGGCTCTTTAACTTCGAAGAGTTCTCGGACGTTCTTTACGCGGGCAAGCCGCCCGTTCCGGCTGAGCAGGATATCCTTTCGGAACTCATTCCTCTCGCGAAGACCCAGTATCTCAACCGCCGCCAGAGCGCAGAACGCCCGAGCGCATTGCGGAAGGTCGAGCCACGTCAGTCGGGTTTTACCGCCGACACGCCGGCTCCCTATCTGATGCAGGACCTTCTGGCGCTGATCGACGAGCGCATGGGCAAGCTGGAAAACCGCTCCTCGCGCATGACCCATCACCGGCTGATCGGCCGTATCGAGACCCTCAAGAACGATCCGCGCTACGCCTTCATGTTCGCCAATGCGACAGTCGGCGGCGATACGATGGCAACGATACTGACCGAGCTGTTCCGCCTCGAGGCGAACGGCCGTCCGGTAACGGTGATCCAGCTTGCCAGTCTACCGATCGAGGTGGTGGATGCGGTGGTCTGTGTCATCTCGCGGCTCGCCTTCGATTTCGGCATGTGGAGCGACGGCGCGATGCCACTGCTTCTCGTTTGCGAGGAGGCACACCGGTTTGCGGCAGCCGATCCGAGCGTCGGCTTCCTGCCGAGCAAAAGCGCGCTCTCCCGCATTGCCAAGGAAGGGCGCAAATACGGCGTCTATCTCGGCCTTGTAACCCAGCGGCCGGCCGAGCTCGATGCAACCATCATCTCGCAGTGCAACACGCTCTTTGCGATGCGCATGGCCAATGAGCGCGACCAGGCTCTGCTCAAATCGGCCGTCTCCGACGCAACGGCCAATCTGGTGGACTTCGTGCCGTCGCTCGGCACCGGCGAGGTGATCGGCTTCGGCGAGGGCATGCCGCTCCCGGTCCAGTTCGTCTTCAACCGTCTGTCTGAAGAGCTGCTTCCCAGAAGCGAAGCCGCAGCAGCGCTTCCCAGAGACCTCAATCCCGGCTCGCGCCGGGAATTTGTCAATGCCGTCGTGGAACGCTGGCGCGGTTCAATCATGAGCCATGACCAGAGCGCCCCACCGCAGGAACCCGCTGCTGTCGATACAGGGTCGGACGGGCATGTCCGCACATCCGCGGGAGCCGCTGAGGACAAGATCTCCAGAGCCCTGCAGATGGCGCGGCGCGAATATCTGGGCAGGTAGCCAATGAACCCGGTTCGCCCGGCAGGTGCCGATCTGGAGGCCATTCTCGAGCACGCTCCGTTCGGCCTGGCCATTGCCGATTCCGAGGGGCAGCGTGTTTACGTCAATCAGCAGGCCAGCCTGTGCTCATCCGCGCTCGAACCGCACGCGATGCGTGAGCTGCGTTTTGCATCGAAGACCGGTGATCGCGCGTTCAACTGCAGCCTTTGGCTGGATATCGAAGCGAAGCCCGTATTCGACGAAGAGATATTCAGACTCGCCTTCTTTGATGAACTGACCGGCCTGCCGAACAAAACGCTTCTGGCGCGCACCATAGGCGCCGAACTCGAGGCCCAGCCCGACGCTGAAGCCGCCCTGCTTCTGGTCGATCTCGACGGGCTCGGTCGCACCAACGACTATTACGGCGCAGCCTTTACCGACGGGCTCATTGCAGCATTCGCCGAGCGGCTGTCGGGCTGTGTTCGACACTCCGACATTCTCGGCTACCTCTCAAACGGCATGTTCTGCGTTTTCGTGACGGATCTTTCGGACCTCGACCTGACGGAGTATGCAAGCGCAATCCTCAACCGCTCCAAGGAGCCTTTCCAGGTCAAGGGTATCGAAACCTTCTCCTCCGCCTCCATTGGCATCAGCATGTTTGCGAAGGATGGTGCCAGTTTCGAGGAATTGCTGGTCTCGGCAGATCAGGCGCTTCGTGGCGCAAAGTCGGAATCGAAGGGAAGGGTCGGCTACAAGCCGGACACACCGGCCCGGCCCGGCAATGGCGACATGTCCGTCGAACAGCGCCTGCGCACCGCCCTGCGCGACCACAGGCTCTGTTGCGCCTATCAGCCGAAGGTCGACATCCATACCAATGGTGTGGTCGGGATCGAGACATTGCTGCGCTGGAGAGATGACGACGGCCAGCTCCGGGTTCTGGGCGACTTCGTCAATCTCGCCACCGACGCAGGTATCATCGACACGGTTTCCGAGCACGTCGTCGACGAGGTGATGACCTCGCTTCCGCAGATTGACGCCGTTTTCTCGCACGGCACCTCAATCAGCCTCAACATCACGGCGCACCAGTCGACCGATCCCGATTTCATGCGCAAGCTGCTCGATCGGCTGACCTCCTATCGCCGTCCGGAGCGCTTTGTTCTCGAAATCACCGAAGAGGCATTTCTGAACGGCGATCTCCTGAGCAGGAACATCCTGCCCATGGTGCGCGAGGCCGGGGTGAAAGTCTCCATCGATGATTTCGGCGTTGGGTACTCCTCCCTCTCCGCACTCGCTGCCGTGACCGCAGACGAGTTGAAGATCGACCGGTCTTTCGTGCAGAACGTCCATCAGAGGCCACGCAGCCAAAGCGTGCTGAAGGCCATCGAGTCACTTGGCCGCGCCCTCGGCATGACACTGGTGATCGAGGGGGTCGAGACCCGGGAAGAGGTCGACTATCTGAAGCAGCACACGGCGATCAGGATCGCGCAGGGCTATTACTTCAGCAAACCGTTCGCACTGGAAGAATTCACGCTCGATGACGAAGCGCTGCCGGCAGCGCGGCAGCCGGAGCAGGCGCGCACTCGGGTCCCTACCCGCTCGTCGCCAAACCGTTCGCAGCGCTGAGGCGAGTTCGGGAAAGACCCAAACCGGCTACGCCGCCACGTCGATCTCTCTGCAATCCCGAAGACCCTGGCGACTGCGAAATTTTCTAGCGATCGTAAAAGACGTCCACGAGCCCGAGCGAAACGGACGGCACATAGGTCACCAGCAGAAGCACAAGCATCAGAACGGCGATGAATGGCAGATTGGTCTTGGTCGTGCTCCACACATCTGTTTTGGCGATGGAGCACGACGTCACCAGAACGCTCGCCACCGGCGGCGTCTGCTGACCGAGCGCGATGTTGAGCGTCAGGAGAATGCCAAACTGCACGGGATCGATGCCCAGCTGATGCACCAGCGGCATGAAGATCGGCACCGTCAGAATGATCGCGGCCGCGCCGTGCAGGATCATGCCGAGAAACAGCAGGAACACATTGATGATCATCAACACGACCAGCTTGTTGGTGGTGACGGCCGAAATGCCCTGCGCCAGCCGCTGCGGCAGCTCGGTTTCGGTCAGATAGAGCCCGAGCACGGCGGAAGTGGCGACAAGCAGCATGACCACCGCCGTCTGCACCACACCTTCCACCAGCGCGTGATAGAGCCGACCAAGATCGATCTCGCGGTATATGAAAACGCCGATGAAGAGCGCGGTGACGACGGCCAGGCCCGCACCTTCCGTCGCCGTAACCACACCACCGAAAATGCCACCGAGAATGATCACCGGAAGCACCAGTGCCCAGGCAGCATCCTTCGTGGTCTCCCACAGGCGTGGCAGGCTGAAACCCGCTTCGCGCGGCAGATCGTAGCGAACGGCGAAATAATAGGAGAGCGCCATCAACAGAAAGCCCCCGATCACGCCCGGCACGATGCCCGCTACGAAAAGCTGCACGATGGACGTGTCCGACAGCGCGCCATAAAGGATCATCGGGATGGATGGCGGGATGATGATTGCCAGCGATGCGGAAGACGAGGTGATCGCGGCGGCAAAACGCGGGCTGTAGCCGCGCTTCTTCATGGCCGGAATCAGGACAGACCCGGTCGCAGCGACATCGGCGACGGCAGAGCCCGATATTTCGGCAAAGAACATGGAGACGCCGACATTGACCATGGCAAGCCCACCGCGAATGAAGCCGATAAGCGCGGAAACGAAGGCGATAAGACGCGTGGAGATGCCGCCCGTGTTCATCAACGCACCGGCGAGAATGAACAGCGGGATGGCAATCAGCGGAAAGCTGGTCGCGCCGTCGAAGATGGACAGCGCGGCATTCAGGAACCCGAGATGTCCGTTGAGAAGCCACAGGCCTAAAAGCGCGCTCGCCAGGATCGAAACGGCAATCGGAAGGCCAATCGCGATCATCGCAAACATGGAGAAGAGAATAAGGGCTTCGGTCATCGTGACGTCTCCGCGCGGACGCGCGACAGCTCTTCCTGTGCGCGGGCGATTTCATGTTCAATCTCGACCGCTTCGTGGTCGATGCCGGCCTGCGCCGCACCCAGCCGTTGCGGCAGGGTCAGAAGCCTCCCGGCAAGCATGAGGCCCGCACTGATCGGCAGGATCGACTGAACGAAACTGCGCGGCACGAAACGCAGCGTGGTCATGCTCTCATTGCCGAAAATGTCCAGAATGGCCCAGCCCGCCCAGAGCATCGCGGCGAAGACGGCGGCGAAGATCGCCTCACCCAGCCAGAAAAGCACCATCCTCATGGCAGGCGGCGAGCCAAGCAGGAGACCGTTGAAGCCCAGATGCGCATTGCGCAGCGTTGCCAGCGCAGCTCCGGAAAAGGTGATCCAGGCAAGCAGCACCGCTGCGACCTCGTCATACCAGATCAGCGAATTGCCCGAATATCGAAAGGCGACGCCAAGCACCACGACGCATGAAAGCGCCAGAAGCAGTGTCAGCGTCACCACCTGCAGTAAAAGATCGAGCCAATGGGCAAGCCGTGCCATGTCAGGAAATCCCAAGCCGGGCGAAAAACGATTTGGTGGATAGCGGGGTGGCACTTCAAGGAAAGCACCACCCCGGAGGCGTCAGGATCGGCGTCAGGAACCGTCGGCCAGCGACAGTACCTGATCGATCATCGCCTGTCCGTTTTCGACTTCGGTGGCGAATTTCTCATAAAGCGGCTTGGAGGCTTCCACGAACGCGGCGCGATCCGCCTTGTTGACCTTCATGCCACTTTCCTCAAGCTGCTTCAGCAGATCGTCATCCTTGGAAGCGCCCGTCTCGCGCGCCCAGCCGGCAACTTCCTGAGCCGTCTCGGCCAACACCGTCTGAATCTCCGGGTCCAGTTTTTCAAACGCCGCCAGCCCCACCGTCGGATAGGCGGGCGAATAGACATGCCCGGAAAGCGACAGATACTCCTGCACTTCGTTCAGCTTGCCGGCGGCAATGTTGGTCAGGGGATTTTCCTGCCCGTCGATCACGCCCGTCTGCAGCGCGACGAACACTTCCGAAAAGCCCATCGGGGTGGGGTTCGCGCCATATTCCTTGAACATGGCCACCCGCCAGGATGAATTCGGCGTACGGATTTTCAGCCCGCTCAGGTCTTCCGGCGTGTTGATCGGGCGCTCATTGTTGGTGATCTGCCGAAAGCCGTTTTCCCAGATCGCGAGCGGCCGATAGCCCTGCGCCTCGGCAGCCGGCACCAGCACATCCTTGAACAGGGTCTCGTCGATCTTCTTCAGATGCTCGCGGTCGGCCACCAGGAACGGCAGATCGAAAATGGCGTATTCGGCGGCGATGTCGGGCATGGTGGAAGACGGAAGCGTCAGGTGCATGGTCCCGAGCTTGATCTTCTGCAGCATGTCCTTGTCTTTGCCGAGCTGCGAGCTGTCGAAGACCTTGACCACCGCCTTGCCGTCGAGCTTCTCGTTCACGCGGCGGGCAAACTCGCTTGCCGTCTGCTCCTGCAGCGACCCCGTTGCCGCGCTGATCCCGAAAATGATCTCTTCCTGCGCCTGGGCGGCGCCGGCTCCCATGGCGGGCATCAGTGCCGCCACGCAGAATGCTATGTGCTTCAGTTTCATGTTTTCCTCCCTCTGTTTCGTTTCGCGTAGCCCTCCCCGGCTGCGCGCTCAACGTTGCCGGTCCGCCTAACCCTGGGCCTCCTGGTATCTGCGTGCGCCGGCGCCCTCCCCGACAGCACGCGAAGCAATCCGGTCGCCAAGCCTGCGACCAAGCGCCAGCGCGTTGAACGACGCGCCGGTGTCGGCAATACCCTTGCCGGCAATGTCATAGGCCGTTCCATGGGCCGGCGTGACGATTGGAAACGGGTAGCCGGCAATCAGTGTGACGCCGCGGTCGAAGCCGAGCAGCTTCATCGCGATCTGCCCCTGATCGTGGTACATGGTCATCACCGCGTCGAACTCCCCCCTGATCGCCCGCACGAAGACCGTGTCAGACGGGATCGGCCCCGTGACGGCCATCTGTTCCTCCTGCGCGCGCTGCACCGCCGGAAGCAGGATGTCCTCATCCTCCCAGCCGAAATTGCGCCCGTCTCCCGCATGCGGGTTGAGCGCGGCCACGCCAATGCGCGGGCGCTTGATGCCGGCGCCCTCCATCACCTCGGTGGTCAGCTTCAGACTCTCATAGATTCGCTCTACCGAAAGTTTGCCGGCCACGTCGCGCAGGGGAATATGCGACGTGACGCGTGCGTTCCACACTTCATCGAGAACGTTGAACTCACGCCCGCTGCGTTCTGCCTCGATCGTGGCATCGATGAAGCCGATCTCATCCACATAGTCGGCTTTCGCGAGTCGCATTGCATGTTTGTTGAACGGCGTGAAGAAAACCGCTTTCGCAAGGCCCGCACTGCCGACTCGCAGCGCTGTTGCAAAATTCTCCAGCGCGGCGCGGCCACCCTCCATGCTGGCCTCGCCAAGCGGCACATCGTCCGGATCGCAATTGGCCATGTCCACGAGGACCGTACCGTCCGGGAGATCGCCTTCCAGCGCATCGCGCGAGACAACCGGCACATCCAGCGTCACGCCCGCCTGGCGCGCGCCCAGCGCAAGAACACGCTCATCTCCGATAACGATCAGGTCGCCGCGATTGGCGCCCTGATCGGCAAGAATGCGGGCCGAAAGCTCCGGGCTGATGCCCGCCGGATCTCCAATCGCAAAGGCGATGCGTGACTGCTGCATTGTGTATTCCTTATTTTGTATACAAAATATACAATTGAAAATTCGCACGTCAACGCATCTTTTTTGTATGATCGATAAATCCGGATGATTCAGGAGACCTCGTTTGGAACTCAGCAGCCCATTCCCCCTGGAAACCGTGGCGATCGAAAAGCAGACGCTGCACGATCAGGTCGCGAACCGGATTCGCGATCTCATCATCGAAGGGCACCTCGCTCCCGGCACGCGGATCGACGAAACGATGCTCGTGGAACAGCTTGGCGTTTCCCGCACTCCCTTCCGGGAAGCATTGCGCACACTGGCGGCTGAAGGACTGGTCATCATCCGTCCGTCGAAGGGAAGCGTGGTGCGCAAGCTTACCGCTCAGGACGTGTTCTCCATGCTGGAACTGCTCTCGCATCTGGAGAAACTGGCTGGTCAGCTCGTCTGCGAACGCGCCAGCGACGCAGACATCGAGGGGCTGCTCGAGCTCCACGAAGACATGCTGAAGCGCTACCGCGAAGGCGACCGCCTGCCCTATTACAAGCTCAATCAGGAGTTTCACTCCCGCGTCTCCGAGCTGGCAGGCAATGAATCGCTGCGCGAGGTTCAGGCCAACATTCAGGCACGCCTCAAACGCATCCGGTTTCTGGGAAACAGCAAGCCGGATTACTGGGCCTCGGCCGTTGCCGAGCACGAACAGATGGCCGCCGCCCTAAAAAAACGCGATGGCGAAGCCCTCGGGCGCGTGATGGCGCAGCACCTGATGAACACCTGGGACCGCGTGAAGGACAATCTGTGACGGACCGGCATCAGCTTTCGGTGTAGACCCCGCGCCAGCCAAGCCCCGCATCGGTCCCGGCGCGCGGCCTGTACTCGGCACCGAAATACCCGTCATACCCCTCGTCACGCATGGCCGGCAAAAGGCGCTCGAAGCAGACCTCGCCCTCGTCGGGTTCAGCGCGTGACGGCACCGCCGCGATCTGCACGTGCCCGATCAACGGGCGGTGCGCGATAAACCGGTTGAGCAGATCGCCCTGCATGATCTGCGTGTGATAGCAGTCGAACATGATCTTGAGATTGGCCGCGCCCACGCGGGCGATGACATCCGCCGCCTGCTCGACACGGGAAAGGAAATAGCCGGGAACGTCGCGGTGATTGATTGGCTCGATCAGAATGCCGATGCCCCGCGCTGCCGCCGCCGAACAGGCGTATGCGAGGTTTTCAGCGAATGCGGTTTCCGCCGACGCGCTTTCCGCCACCCTGCCCGCCATCACATGCACCGCACCCGCGCCCACGGCTGCGGCGTAAGCCACCGCCTCGTCGATTGCTGCCCGCGCTTCGTCTTCACGCCCCGGCAGCGCCGCAAGGCCGAAGTCTCCCTCACGCTCTCCCTTGCGGGTGTTTAATCCCAGCAGTGGCAGGTCCGTTTCCTCAAGTGCCTTGCGCAGCTCTTCAGCCGGAACGGCATAAGGCCAGTGGCACTCGACGGCATCGAAACCGGCCGCATGCGCCCGCCGGACCGCATCCGGAAGGGCGAGCTCTGTCCACAAAAACCCGAGATTGGCGGAAAAACGCAGCATCACGACCACTCCACATCGAATTTCGTCACCACCTGATCGATCTGCTCCGGTGTCAGAAGACGCGGCGAAAGCCCGCGCGTGAGAAGCGCGAGACGCGCCGTCTCTTCCAGTTCCTCAATCGCCTGACCGGCTGCCCGCAGGTCCTTGCCCGCCACCACCGGGCCGTGATTGGCCAGCATCACCGCCGAGCGCTTGCCTGCCAGTCCGCGGATCGCTTCTCCAATGGCCACGTCCCCGGGGATGAAATAGGGAAGCAGCTTCACCTTGCCGAGCTGCATGATGGAATAGGCCGTGAGCGGCGGAAACAGATTGTCCGGGTCGACATCGGGAAGAAGCGACCAGGCGACCGAATGCGTCGAATGCAGATGCACAATCGCACCGGCTTTGGAACGCGTCTCGTAAAACGCCTCGTGCAGGGGCATTTCCTTTGTCGGCTTATCGCCATCCACATGCCGGCCCGCCGCATCGAAGCGGCTCAACCGGGCCGGATCGAGCGTGCCGAGCGTCGAGCCCGTCGGCGTCACCAGCAATCCCCCGTCGCTCGTGCGGGCGGAAACATTGCCGGTGGCCCCATGCGTCAGCCCGCGCGAATGAAGCGAGGCGGCAAGGCTGCACATCTCCTCACGAAGCCTGCTTTCCTCGCTCATGCCGCCTCTCCCTTCAACACATCAAGCGCCTTGATGAAAAACGCATCGTCACCAAAATTGCCGGATTTGAGCGCCACCCAGACGGGGAGGCCCGCAACCTTCAGCCCCGGCACGCCAGGCGCAATCTGCGGGCCAACCTCAAGCGCGGAGCAATCGAGCGCTTCGACAACCGCACCCGACGTCTCGCCGCCCGCCACCACAAGCCGCTCATATCCAACGGCGACAAGCTGCACGGCCGTCGCAGCAAAAAACCCCTCAAGGGCTGAAGCGACCTCTTCCCGCCCGAACGCAGCTTGCGCCGCGCGCACCACTTCGGGATCGGCCGAGGAATAGACGAGCGGCGCGGCACCTGCGTGCGCCCCGATCCACTCCACCGCTGCCCGCGGCGTCATCGTGCCCGAAAGAACGGCCTCAGGCTCAACCCTGAGCGTGGGATGAAGCTTTGAATATTCGACGATCTGCCGCCGCGTCTGGCCCGAGCACGACCCCGAAAGGATGGCAGCCCGGCCCGCCGATCCCTGCCAGCCCTCTCTGTTCTTTCCAAGCAGTCCCGCTTCACGGAAATTTGCCGCCAGCCCCAGCCCCAGCCCGGATCCGCCCGTGACGAGCTTCATGCCGCGCACGGCGGTGCCGATGCGATAGAGATCCTCGTCGGAGACCGTGTCGACGACAATGCGCGTCTTCCCCTCCGCCGCCGCCCGGTCGAGCGCATCGGAGATGGCCGCCGCCCCCTCGCGCACCACCTGCGCGGAAACATGACCCACCGCTCCGTCCGTCTGCGGCGCAAGCCAGCGGCGGATGTCTGCATCGCGCATCGGTGTGAGCGGATGATGTTCCATCCCGCTCTCGTTGAGAAGGCGGTCATTCACGAAGAGATGCCCCTGGTAGACCGTCCGCCCCGTCGCCGGAAAAGCCGGACAAACCACCGTCTGCTCCGCACCGAGACGCTCCACCAGCGCATCGATGACCGGGCCGATATTGCCCTCCGGCGTCGAATCGAAGGTCGAGCAGTATTTGAAGTAGATCTGCCCCGCGCCCTGCTCCAGAAGCCAGTCGACGGCCTCGAGCGACTGGCGGACCGCATCCGCCACCGGAATCGTGCGCGACTTGAGCGCCACCACCCCCGCTTCCACGGAGGGATCGGCAGGGCCGTTCGGCACACCACAATACTGGATGGTCTTCATACCGCTTCTGGCCAGCATGTTGGCGAGATCGGAAGAGCCTGTAAAATCATCCCCAATACAGCCGAGCAACATTCACACCTCCTCCTTCGCGCATGCATCACGGCTTAATGCGACAACGTATCCATAAAAGTCAATGCAGATGAATGGGAGAGGTTCTGCGCGAATTCTGGACAAAGAAGGTCCGGGAAAATCTCACGAAACCGTGCTTCTTCTATTTGTTTTTCCTGACGAAATCAGCGCGACGGAATCCGACCTCGGCAACTCTCGAAATTCGGTGCACTCTTGATTTTTGTGTATACATTGATTGGCAAGAAGCTAGAATAGGCGCGCAATCAAGTATCCGGAGACGACATGAGCAACAACCCCAAAGCCCCTTCCCTGCGCTCACGCGCGTGGTTCGACAATGCGGGCAATCCGGATATGACAGCGCTTTATCTGGAGCGCTACCTGAATTTCGGATTGTCGCAGGAAGAACTGCAATCCGGCAAGCCCATCATCGGAATTGCCCAGACCGGCTCCGATCTTTCGCCCTGCAACCGGCACCACCTCGAACTGGCGAAGCGCGTGCGCGAAGGCATTCGCGAGGCCGGCGGCATCGCCATCGAGTTTCCCGTTCACCCGATCCAGGAAACCGGCAAGCGCCCGACAGCGTCTCTCGACCGCAATCTCGCCTATCTCAGCCTCGTGGAAGTGCTCTACGGCTATCCGCTCGATGGCGTCGTGCTCACCGTCGGCTGCGACAAGACCACGCCGGCCCTGCTCATGGCGGCAGCCACGGTGAACATCCCGGCCATCGCGCTTTCGGTGGGCCCGATGCTCAATGGCTGGTTCCGGGGTGAGCGCACGGGTTCGGGTACCATCGTCTGGAAGGCACGCGAGATGATGGCTGCCGGCGAGATCGACTATGAGGGCTTCGTGCGGCTCGTCGCCTCCTCCGCGCCGTCCACCGGATATTGCAACACGATGGGAACGGCCACCACGATGAACTCGCTGGCCGAAGCGCTCGGCATGCAGTTGCCCGGTTCCGCCGCCATCCCCGCCCCCTATCGCGACCGGCAGGAAATGGCGTATCGCACCGGCCTTCGCATCGTCGACATGGTGCATGAAGACATCAAGCCGAGCGACGTGATGACCCGCGAAGCCTTCATCAATGCAATCCGCGTCAACTCCGCCATAGGCGGCTCCACCAACGCCCCCATCCACCTGACGGCTGTCGCCCGCCATCTGGGCGTTGAACTGTCCATCGACGACTGGCAGACCTATGGCGAGAGCGTGCCTCTCCTGGTGAACCTCCAGCCTGCGGGCGAATATCTGGGCGAGGATTATTACCATGCCGGCGGTGTGCCGGCGGTTGTCAATCAGCTCATGTCGGCCGGGCTCATCAACGAGGATGTCCTGACGGTCAACGGCAGGAGCATCGGCGAGAACTGCCGCGATGCCGCCATCGCTGACGAGAAGGTGATCCGCCCCTTCGCCGACCCTCTCAAGCAGAATGCAGGCTTCCGCGTCCTGAAAGGCAATCTGTTCGATTCCGCGATCATGAAACTCTCGGTCGTCTCCGACGAGTTCCGGGACCGCTATCTTTCCAATCCCGACGATCCCATGGCCTTCGAGGGCCGCGCCATCGTGTTCGACGGGCCGGAGGATTATCACGCGCGCATCGACGATCCGGCACTCGCCATCGATGAGAAGAGCATCCTTTTCATGCGCGGTGCGGGACCCATCGGCTATCCGGGCGCGGCGGAAGTGGTGAACATGCGCGCGCCCGATTACCTCATCAAGCGCGGCATCACCTCTCTGCCCTGCATCGGGGATGGTCGCCAGTCCGGCACATCGGGCTCGCCCTCCATCCTCAATGCCTCTCCGGAAGCCGCCGCCAATGGCGGACTTGCTATCCTCGAGACCGGTGACCGCGTGCGCATCGACCTCAACAAGTGCACGGCAAACATTCTCACCTCCGATCAAGAACTGACCCGGCGCCGCGAGGAGCTGGAGAAGGCCGGGGGATATGCCTATCCCGCGCACCAGACACCCTGGCAGGAAATCCAGCGCGGCATGGTCGCCCAGCTCGAAGCCGGCATGGTGCTGGAACCCGCCGTCAATTACCAGCGGCTCGCACAGGGCGGAAAGGACGGCAACATGCCGCCAGTCCCGCGCGACAACCACTGAAGCAGACATCGAAAACACGCCACAGGGAGGAGGAACCCGCATGCGCATCCTGATTATCGGAGCCGCCGGCATGGTCGGTCGCCGGCTGGCCGAGAAGCTGCTCTCCGATGGCAAGCTCGGCAGCGAGCGCATCGAAACCATCCATGCATTCGATGTGGTCGAAGCCCCGCTCGCCCCTGCCAATGGCATTCAGATCGAGGCGCAGGCTGGCGATATCGCGGATGCAAAAACCGTCGAGGGGCTGATCGCGCAGAAGCCCGATGTCATCTTCCATCTGGCCGCCATCGTTTCCGGCGAGGCGGAAGTCGCGTTCGAGAAGGGCTACGGCATCAACATGGATGGCACGCGCCATCTGCTTGAAGCCATCCGCCTTATTGGCGAAAATGGAGGGGGCCCCTATCGACCCCGCCTCGTCTTCACCTCTTCCATCGCGGTCTTCGGCGCTCCCTTCCCCGACAAGATCGACGACGAGTTCTTCCGGGCCCCGCTCACCAGCTATGGAACGCAGAAGGCGATTGGCGAGCTTCTTTTGGCCGACTATACGCGAAAGGGTTTCATAGACGGGATCGGCATTCGCCTGCCGACGATTGTCGTTCGTCCCGGCAAACCCAACAAGGCTGCGTCCGGCTTCTTCTCCGGCATCATCCGCGAGCCGCTCGCCGGGCAGGATGCCATCCTGCCTGTCTCGGACGATGTGCGCCACTGGGTGGCGAGCCCGGATGCTGCGGTGGGTTTCCTGCTGCATGCCGGCACCATGGACCTGGCCCAGCTCGGAGACCGGCGCTGCCTCACCATGCCCGGTCTCTCGGTCACCATTTCGGAGATGATAGAGGCCCTCGCGCGCGTTGCCGGCCATGACGTCGTGGCGCACATAAAGCGCAGGCACGATCCGCAGATCGCCGCGATTGTGGATGGCTGGCCGCGTGATTTCATCGCCCGGCGCGCGCAGGAAGCCGGCTTCACGGCCGACCGGGATTTCGATTCCATCATCCGCGCGCACATCGCAGACGAGGCGGCACGCAAATAAAGGGGTTGAGGCGGCCGGAGACGATTGACCGACGACATCCTTGCCTGTGAAGAACCGGCATGACGATGCCCAAGCGCTTGGACATGACAGCGGATATCTGCCAACCATCGTCGGCAGGGCTGAACCGCACCGGGCAAATATGGAGGGGGTGCTGAGCACGAGCGAACGCAGAAAGGTCGGAACCGCAGGGCGAAAACCGGCAAGCAGGAGCGCCGATGCGCAGGCTGCGTCACGCCCGCGCCCGAGCCTGCAGGGCATCGCCAAGATGCCGGCACGCGACCGGGCGTATCACGAGCTCAAGTTCCGCATTCTGGAAGGGCGGCTGCCGCCCGGCACCACACTTCTGGAAACCGAGGTTGCGAGCCTTCTTTCGCTCAGCCGGACACCCGTGCGCGAAGCGCTGATACGGCTCGAGGAAGAAGGGCTTGTGGATGTGCGGCCGCGCCACGGCATCACAGTCAAGGCGCTGTCGGTCGATGAGATCGAGCAGATCTACCAGGTTTTTTCAACGCTCGAGGTCAAGGCGGCGCAGCTCACGGCGCGACGCGGCATCACCGCGGCGGACCACGAGCGTCTGGACGGTATCCTCACCCAGATGGAGCGCGCCTCGAAGCGGGGCGACATCGAAGCCTGGTCCGAGCTGGACGACGAGTTTCATTCCGAACTGGTCGGTCTTTGCGGCAATCCGCGCCTGCAGGCCATGTTGCGGCAGCTCTGGGACCTGCAGTATCACGCCCGTCGCGCGATCATAAAACTGCGTCCCCTGCCGATTGTTTCAGATCGGGAACACCGCGCAATCCTTGCCGCCATCGCGGCCGGAAACGCAGAGGAGGCAACCCGCCTCCATCAGCAGCACCGCGATCGCGCCGACGAGCAGCTCGTCTCCCTCCTGCGCCGGCAGGCGACATTCCCGCCAGGCCAATAGAGCATTTTGCAGTCGGGTGGAATCTCGTGACAGTCGCATCCGCGCCGATTAACAATGTATACATTGTTCTTTTGCCATGTCTGTGCAATGACAGCGAACGGAACGGAATGAGGAGGGGCCGTACATGAACCAGATCGATCTTGCCGGACGGAGGGCGATCATCACAGGCGGGGCGCAGGGCATCGGGCTCGCAACCGCGGAGCGTTTCATTGCAAGCGGCGCCGAGGTCGTCCTTTGGGACATCAACGCCGCGAACCTCGACAGGGCAACAGACGCGCTGGGAGGCAGCGCATCGGGCCGTGTGGTGGAACTCACCGACGAAAGTGCCGTAAACGACGCCGCGCGCGAAGCCGGCGCGATCGACATTCTCGTCAACAATGCCGGCATCACCGGCGGCAATGGCAAGACCTGGGAACTGGCACCGGATGTCTGGCGCCGCACCGTCGAGGTCAATCTCGTCGCCCCCTATCTCACCTGCCGTGCACTCGTGCCAGGCATGATCGAACGCGGCTATGGGCGCATCGTCAACATTGCCTCCATAGCCGGCAAAGAAGGCAATCCCAACGCCTCGCACTACTCCGCCTCCAAGGCCGGCCTGATCGGGCTGACCAAATCGCTCGGCAAGGAGCTCGCCAAAACCGGCGTGATCGTCAACTGCCTCACTCCGGCAGCGGCCCGCACGCCGATCTTCGACCAGATGAGCCAGGAGCATATCGACTACATGCTGTCCAAAATTCCGCTCGAGCGCTTTCTCGAACCGGCCGAGGCGGCTGCCATGATCGCGTGGCTCGCTTCGCAGGAGTGCTCCTTCACGACAGGCGGTGTGTTCGACATTTCAGGCGGCCGCGCCGTCTACTGATCAAGGCAAGTACAGAGGAATACCGATATGAAACTCTTGCGTTACGGTCCGGCGGGTCGGGAAAAACCGGGCATGCTCGCTGCCGATGGCACCCTGCGCGATCTTTCCGGCGTCGTTGACGATATTGCCGGCGACGTCATTTCGCCGGCGGGCCTCGACAGGCTGCGCGCCATCGATCCGCAGACCCTTCCCGCCGTCGATGGAACTCCCCGCCTCGGCCCCTGTGTCGCGGGCCTTCAGAAGATCATCTGCATCGGCCTCAACTACTCCGACCATGCCGCCGAAACCGGCGCCGAGCCTCCGGAGGAGCCCATTGTTTTCGCAAAGGCGCTCAACGCTCTTTGCGGCCCGAACGACGATGTCGAACTCCCGCGCGGTTCAAAGGCGCTCGACTGGGAGGTTGAACTCGCCGTCATCATTGGCTCGAAGACCAAATATGTCAGCGAAGCCGACGCGATGGATCATGTCGCGGGCTTCGCCATCATGAACGATGTTTCCGAGCGCGACTTCCAGACAAAGCGCTCTGGACAGTGGACCAAGGGCAAAAGCCACGACACGTTTGGCCCGCTGGGACCCTGGCTCGTCACCCGCGATGAAGTGGCCGACCCGCACAATCTGGACATGTGGCTCGACGTCAACGGCGAGCGTCGCCAGACCGGCAACTCAAACACGCTGATCTTCAACGTGCCGCACGTCGTTTCCTACCTCTCGCAGTTCATGACGCTGATGCCCGGTGACGTGATCTCCACAGGCACCCCTCCCGGCGTCGGCATGGGCATGAAACCGCCCCAATATCTCAAGGCCGGTGACGTCATGACCCTGTCCATTGCCGGACTTGGCGAGCAGCGCCAGACCGTCGTCAACGCCTGATCGCAATATCTGGAGCCCGTCATGAGCATCAAGAACGTCACCGTCATCGGCACCGGCATCATGGGTGCCCCCATGGCACGAAACATTGCCAGGGCGGGTTTCAGTCTCACCGTGTGGAACCGCACGCGCGCCAAGGCGGAGGCCCTTTCAGACGTTGCAACCGTCGTTGATGATCCCCGCTCAGCCGTCGCCAGCGCCGATGCCGTCGTGACGATGGTCGACAATTCACCCATCGTCACCCAGATCTATTTCGGCGAGAATGGCATCGTGGAAGCCGCACCGAAGGGCGCGCTTTTCATCGACATGTCGTCAATCCAGCCTGCGGTCGCGCGCGACCACGCCGATGCACTTTCAAAGACGGGGCACCGGCATCTCGACGCGCCAGTGTCGGGCGGCGAGAAAGGCGCGATCGAGGCAACGCTCGCCATCATGGCCGGCGGCGAAGCTTCCGATTTTGCAGAGGCCAAGACGCTTCTGTCCGCCATGGGCCGCGCGACCCATGTGGGCGTTCATGGCGCTGGTCAGGTCGCCAAGCTCGCCAATCAGGTGATCGTCGCCGTCACCATCGGTGCGGTGTCGGAGGCGATGCTTCTGGCGCAGGAAGGCGGCTGCGACCCGGCCGCACTGCGCGATGCGCTGATGGGCGGGTTTGCCACCTCACGCATTCTGGAGCTGCACGGCGAACGGATGGTCGAACGCAATTTCGTGCCCGGCGGCCCGCTTGAACTGCAGCTCAAGGATCTGGAGAATGCGCTTGAAGTGGCCCGCAGTGCCGGGCTCTCGCTTCCCTTGACGGAAAAAACCCGCGACGCATTCCACACGCTGGCCCATGAGATGAAGATGGGCCGCCACGATCACGCTGCCTATCTTCTCTGGCTCGAAGCCATCAATTCCGGCAAGCGGCTGGGCACGGGTGAAACCAGCGCCCCGCCGCTCAAGGCATGACGATCAGGCGCTGTGCGCTGCGGAAGCGGGCTTCTCGGACACCGGGAAGATCACGTCATATGCCCAGTTAAACACGAAGGCATAGACCAGGTAGAACACCGCGAAAGACGCGTTGACGAATAATGCGTCCAGCACCGGAACACCGAGGAACAATGCCGTGGTGGGCATGAGGGCCACCAGAAGCCCGCCTTCAAACAAAAGCGCGTGGACGACACGAACGGGCACGGATTTGCGTACACTGCCGGTGAGCCTTCGCAGGGCATGATCGAAGCCGAGATTGTATATGTAGTTCCACAGTGTGGCGATCGTGGCGCTCACAATGACAACGACGCCCATGTCGAACATGGGCTTGCCAAACAGCCATGAAGCGGCCGGTGTAACGATTAGAAGGGCAATCAGCTCGAAGCTGATGGCATGGCGAATACGATCTGCAGCGGTGCGCATACTGCTCCCCATCTGGTTCTCGGGCCGTCCCGACATGATTCCCTGAATGGGGGAGGTCGTCCTCGCTTTCGAGCGGAATATAGGTGCACTCGGGGATCATGCAAGAGTGATTTTTGACACTCTCAGACGTCTATTCTTCGGGATTCTTGCCCGGTAGCGTGATGCCGGGAAACATCTTGATGACCGCGCTGTCATCCCATCGTCCGTAGCCGGCCATGCTTGCCGAGGCAAACATCGTATAGGCGGTGGAGGCAAGCGGCAGGGGAAACCCGAGCGCGCGCCCGGCATCGGTGACAAGCCCCAGATCCTTTACGAAGATATCGACCGTGGATCGTGGCGTGTAGTCCCCGTCCACCACATGGCGCATACGGTTTTCGAACATCCAGGAATTGCCGGCAGCATTGGTGACCACCTCATACATGGTCTCGAGCGGGATGCCTGCCCGTGAGGCGAGAGCCATGGCTTCAGCACCGGCCGCGATATGCACGCCTGCAAGAAGCTGGTGGATGACCTTGACGGCCGCGCCATCGCCTATCCGGTCGGAAATGCGGAAAACCCGCTCCGCCACGGCATCCAGCACCGGCGCAAGCCGCTCGAACGCCTTCTCCGGCCCTGCCGCCATCACGGTCATCGCACCCTCACGCGCCTTGGCCGGCCCACCCGAAACCGGCGCGTCGAGCATCATGTGCCCCGCCTGCTCCAGTTCCCTGCCAAAACGGCGCGCATCGTCCGCCGAGACCGTCGACGAGATCATGACAGGCGTTCCCGCCGGCAGCTTTCCGGCTATTCCCGCCTCTCCGAAGAGAACGCTTTCCACCTGTTCGGCATTGACGGTGAGGATCAACACGGCCTCGACACGACAGGCGAAGTCGAGACCCCGCGGCCCGGTCTCCCTGGCCCCCGCATAGCGAAGTTCCGCACGGGCTTCACAACGCGGGTCCACTCCGAAAACCTCGTGCCCGGCACGCACGAGCGAGAGCGCCGCCCCCATTCCCATCGACCCGAGACCGACCACCATCACCCGCATGGCTCACTCCCAAAAGACCGGAATTCTCATTCCTTCACTGCACCCGTCATGGACGAGACGTAGTAGTCGACGAAGAAGGAATAGAGGATGACCACGGGCAGGGAGCCAAGCAGCGCGCCCGACATCAGTGCCCCCCACTCATAAATGTCGCCGCGCACCAGCTCCGTCAGAACGCCGACAGGCACCGTCTTGTTCTCCGACGAGGAGATGAAGGTAAGCGCGTAGATGAATTCGTTCCACGACAGCGTGAACGCGAAGATACCGGCCGAGATGAGACCGGGCACCGCCAGCGGCAGGATAACCTTGGTCAGGATCTGCCAGCGCGTCGCCCCGTCCACCAGCGCGCTTTCCTCCAGCTCGAAGGGGATGCTGCGGAAGTATCCCATCAGAAGCCAGGTGCAGAACGGAATCAGAAAGGTCGGATAGGTGAGGATCAGCGCAAGGCGCGAATCGAAGATCCCCACCTTGAACACGATGAAGGCCAGCGGAATGAACAGGATGGATGGCGGCACGAGATAGGCGAGAAAGATCATCAGTCCCGTCACCCGCGCACCCGTAAACCGTACCCGCTCGATGGCATAGGCAGCAAAAACCGACGCTGCGAGCGAGATGAAGGTGGAGGCAAAGGACACCAGCATCGTGTTCCATAGCCAGCCCGGATAGGACGTTTCGAACAGCAGGAACTTCACATGTTCGAGCGTCGGCTCGATCACCCAGAAGGGGCTGTAGTTTTTGTAATCCGTGAGCTGGTAATCCGGTTTGATGGCGGTGATCGCCATCCAGTAGAACGGAAACAGAAGCACGAATACGAACACCGCGAGCGGCAGATAGACCGTCACGATCCGCCGCGGCAGCGTGTTGAACTGTTCCATGCCTTCCGAATCGTCGTGAAGGCCGGCCTGTTTTGTGTTTTGGGTGATCTCGCTCATGGCCTTCCTCCTCAGTCGCCGCCGCCCTGCTGCCATTTGCGGCGCTGCAATCCGAAGAAGGAGAACAGGATCGCCGCCAGCAGGAAGGGGATCATCGCCACGGCAATCGCCGCGCCCTCGCCCAGTTGTCCGCCGGGAATGGCGCGCTGGAAGGAAAGGGTTGCCATCAGATGCGTGGCGTTGACGGGCCCGCCGCGCGTCAGCACATAGATGAGCTGGAAATCGGTGAAGGTGAACAGCACCGAAAACGTCATCACCACGGCGATGATGGGGGTGAGAAGCGGCAGCGTGATCTTGGTGAAACGCTGCCATGAAGTCGCCCCGTCCAGCGCTGCCGCCTCGTTGAGCGACTGCGGAATGGTCTGCAGCCCGGCCAGCAGCGAAATCGCCACAAACGGGATGCCGCGCCAGACATTGGCCGCAATCACCGATGCCCGCGCCGTGTTCGGATCACCGAGAAAATTGATCGGCTCGCTGATGACACCCAGGTTCATCAGCACATAGGAGATGATCGAAAACTGGGAATCGTAGATCCACCAGAAAGCCAGCGCCGAGAGCACGGTCGGCACCACCCAGGGCAGCAGGATGATGGCGCGAAAAAACGTCTTGAACGGCAGATGCTGGTTCAGGATCAGCGCGAGCCAGAGCCCCAGAACGAATTTCAGCACCGAGGCCACGACAGTGTAGAGCATCGTGTTGAAAACGGAGAGCCAGAAGACCGGATCGTCGAACAGCCAGATATAGTTTTCGAGCCCGACGAAAATGCCCTCGCGCCCGATCCGCGCATCCGTGAAACCGAGCCACACGCCCAGCCCCAGCGGATAGGTGAGAAAGCACAGAAGAAACACCGCCGCCGGCAGCATGAACAGAAGCCCGAGCCCGTTGCGGCTTTCCAGAAGCCATCCGAGGATCGAAAAGGAACGCGCGGGCCTCGCCTGCATGGGTCATCCTGCCTTTCTTGATACTGACCTGCATGAAGAAGCGGCGCCGGCGATTGGCCGGCGCCGCCTGTCCATCAGCGGTAGTAGCGCGCGATGCGCCGCTCCGCGTTGGCAATGGCCTCTTCGGGCGTCCGTTGTCCGGTCACCGCCTCGGCAAACATGTCGACCAGCACATAATCGGCCATCACACCGGCCGATGCCGGTCCGAGCGGTCCCGCATAACCGTTGGGCCGCAGCGAAGCTGAAGCCTTGGCATAGGGCGCGTGCACCGGATTCGAGGTCCACACGGGATTGCTCTCGAAAGCCCTGAGCGCCTGACAGCAATAGGCGCTTGCGCCTTCCAGCCAGGCATTCATGCGGTCGGCCTGATACATGAAGGCGAGATAGGCCTTGGCCGCCTGCGGGTATTTGCAGTGATTGAAGATCGAAAGGGTCGAGGTCTGGTGCAGTTCGACCGACTTGCCCACCGGGCCAATCGGCAGATTGGTGGTGCGGATGTCCTCGGCGATTTCCTTTAAGGCCTCGTCCTTGGTCGCCGCATAGTAAAGCGAAACACCGTTCGCCGTCAGCGACACCTCGCCGGCAAGGAAGGCGCGGTTGTTGTTGATGTCGAGCCAGCTTTCCGTGCCCGGAATGAACGTTTCATAGAGCGCCTTCGCATAGTCGATGGCCGCTTTCGTCTCGGGGCTGTTGATCGCCACCGCACCATTCTCGTCCACCGTCATGCCGCCATGGCTCCACAGAAGCCAGTGCGCATAGTTGTTGCCGTCACCAACCGCCTTGCCGTGCGGGAAGCCCGCCGGCGTGCCATTGGCCTTCATCGCCTTGCACAGTTCAAGGAAGCCGGCCGTGTCCTGCGGGAATTCGCTGAACCCGGCCGCCTTCATGTGGCTGTCGCGATAGCAGACTGCATTGCCGATGGCGCAGAGCGGAATGGCAATGAACTTGTCACCCTGCCGGGCATAGCCCTCCAGGCCCTCATACCAGCCGCCATGCTCCTCGCCGAGTGCGTTGGCCAGGTCCGTCACGTCCACCAGCTTGTCGGGATACTGGAATGGATCGTCGAACCAGCTCATCACCATGTCCGGGCCAGATCCGACATTGGCCGCCACTGCCGCTTTCGGGCGCACGTCCTCCCAGCTTTCCTGGTCGATCCGCACCTCCACGCCCGTGGCCTCGGTGAAAGCGGCGGTGTTGGCGTTCCAGGCCTCCTCTTCGCCTGTCACGAAAGGCACCCAGCGCAAAAGGCGCAGCGTGGCGCCTTCTTCAGGGGTGAACATCGATGCCGTTGCCTGCGCCAGCGCATGCCGTGTTCCCAGCGTTCCCGCCAGCAGGCCACCGGCGGCAAGACCCGCCGTGCCTGAAAGAAATCTCCTGCGATTGATCGTCATTGCACGTCTCCTCCTCAAATCTGCGGGCATCCTCCCGATGCCGCAAAGCGATTGACTGCCGCATTAACTCCGGGCACCGGGGCGCCCTGTCCTGGCGCCGCCCTCCCCGGCGACACCAATCCGATCATGCCGAGAGCCTCTGCCCTCCCTCCGCATCGAAAAGATGGATTGCCGCCGGATCGATGGAGACCTTCAGTTCATCCCCCGGTCCGGCCTTGATGCGCTCGCGGAAAACGCAGGTCATCTCATTGCCGTCGAGCTCGGCGACGACATGGGTTTCAGACCCCGTCGGCTCCACCACCTTCACACGCAGGGCCACATCGCCGCGCAGGTGGATCGCTTCGGGACGGATACCGCAGATCAGTTTCTGGCCGGGTCTTGCCGCTCCGGCATTGGCCACCGCAATGCGTTGACCCTCTCCTGTGACGAACATGCCGGGTTCACCGTCAGCCAGCGCGCCCGGTGTCATGTTCATGGCCGGCGATCCGATGAAGCCCGCCACGAAAAGATTGGCGGGCCGGTCATAGAGCTCCAGCGGTTCGCCGACCTGCTCGACAATGCCGTCATGCATGACGACAATCTTGTCGGCCATGGTCATCGCCTCGATCTGGTCATGGGTCACATAGACTGTCGTGGTCTTGAGCCGCTGGTGCAGGTTCTTGATTTCAGAGCGCATGGAAACGCGCAGCTTGGCATCCAGATTCGAGAGCGGCTCGTCAAAGAGAAACACCTGCGGATTGCGTACGATCGCCCGCCCCATGGCAACACGCTGGCGCTGACCGCCGGAAAGCTGGCGCGGATAGCGGTCGAGCAGATGTGTCAGCCCGAGAATTTCCGCCGCTGGCCGAACCTTCGCCTCGATATCCGACTTGGACGCGCCCTTGAGCATGAGCGAGAACCCCATGTTCTCGGCCACGGTAATGTGCGGATAAAGCGCATAGTTCTGGAACACCATGGCGATGTCCCGTTCCTTGGGCGGAAGCGCATTCACCACCCGGTCGCCGATCACGATGTCTCCCGATGTGATGTGCTCGAGGCCTGCCAACATGCGCAGCAGGGTCGACTTCCCACAGCCGGACGGCCCGACCAGAACGACGAACTGTCCCTCCTCGATATCCACCGAGACGCCATGGAGAACCTCCACTTGCCCGAACGCCTTGCGGACATCGCGAAACTTCACTGTGGCCATTAAGGCTCCTCCCTCCTTAATGTATTCATTAATGCATAGTGTCTGCAATCCGAATGGAGCGCAACCTGCAAAACAAGGAACATCAGGAAGTTTCTCAAATCCGACATCGCTTCGATAACGTATGCATCGCGAAACGGCAGAACAAACGGATGACGGCGCGGTGCTTCACGCATCGCGCCGTCTCAACGGCATCAGGTCATGAATGGAAAAGAAAATGCCTGCCGCGCCCGGGTGCGGGCACCCGGCAGCGAATTGCTTCAGGCGAGACCGGTGATCATGGATACGATCTCGTTCTTGTCTGTTTTCGCGGTTTCACGCACACCGATCTGGTTGCCGCGCCGCAAGACGCAGATCCTGTCCGAGAGGCGGAAAACCTGGTCAAGGCTGTGGCTGATGATGAGGATCGCCAGGTTGCGGGCCTTGAGTGACTGGACGATTTCCTCGACCTTGGCCGTTTCGGCGACACCGAGCGCAGCGGTAGGCTCGTCGAGAAGGATCAGCTTGGTGGCCCAGTGCGTCGCCCGCGCAATGGCGACACCCTGCCGCTGCCCGCCCGAAAGATCGCGGATCATCGCACTGGCCGAAGGAATCCGGACATCCAGTTCGTCGACAAGCGCCTGTGTTTCCTGCATCATCGCGCGGCGGTCGAGCATGCCGAAAGGCTTTCGCACTTTCTCGCGGCCGAGAAAGAGGTTCATATAGACGGGCTGAAGGTCGGCCAGCGCCAGATCCTGATAGACCACCTCAATGCCGCTGGAGCGCGCCATGCTGGCGTCGGAGAAGCTGACCGCCTCGCCATCGAGCCGGATGGTGCCCGAGGTCGGAGCATGCACGCCGGAGATGATCTTGATCAGCGTCGACTTGCCGGCGCCATTGTCGCCGACCAGCGCAACGATCTCGCCGGCCTTCAGGTCGAGCGAGAAATCCTGAATGGCGACAACCCCGCCAAACGCCTTGTGAATGTTCTTCAGTTCGAGAACGGGACCATTCCCGGCTTCCGATTTCGCTGACATAGCTTACCTCAATTCCGGCCAGTCTTGAGCCACCCCGAACGGATTCTCGATGGTGACCACTTTGGGATCGCCGCTGGAAACACCGGAAACACCCACCGTGAAGGCGCGAGTGACGAAGACCTGCCCCCGGAAACCGAAGACGACACTGTCACCCGCCTTGGGCTTAACCGCGCCCGTCGTGTCGATCATGCCGTAATAGTCGATTGCCGAAGGTGGCGGAATTTCCACGCTGGCCATCGCCCGCGCCGAAGCCGTCGGCGTGTCGGACACGATTGCCTGAACATCGTAATCCGGAAAGACCGGATCGATATAAAGGCCGCCGCCGAAACAGTAGGCGCGCTGCTGGTGAAGATGCGAAACCTCCGAGAGGTAGAGCACAGCGGGACGCTCCGGCAGGTCCTCAATTGCATGAAGGGGCGTCGTGCCGTGCAGTCCATTGCCCGGCTCACACTGCGTTGCGCCCGCCTCGGCCAGCGTGTCGAGCACGATTGATGAGGTGGTGCCCGGCGCATTCACTTCCACATCCCCGCGGCCGGCCTTCGCCAGCGCTTCGGCAGCGCGCGCGAGCGTCGAGAGGTTGTGCGTGGGCAGAACCTTCTTCTTTTCCTGATCGTAAAGCAGCGCCGGGAATGTGGTGAGACCCGCGAACCGCGCGCCGTCGAGCCCGTCGATCATCGCCGCCACATCGGCAATGTCCTCCGCAGGGAAGCCGCCCTCATGCCCGCGATAGAACGTGTCTTTCTCAGTGTGGATCCGCGCGAGGAGGGACTGGGTGCGCCCGGCAAGCCTTGCCGCATGGGCGGCCTCCTGCGCCTTCTCCCTGCTGAAAACGGTCCAGAAATCGGGCGCCAGACGCGATGCGGCCATCGGCGCTTCATGGCGCGGCACCTGCACCAGATGGCCGAGATGCCCGGTCTTTAAGCCGGCCCGGTCGCAGGCCACCGCACAGGCCATGTCGACGGCGACGGAACGGTCGATACCGCCGCGCATGACCGCCTGGCAGAATCCGCTGTTCCGCCCCACCTGCTTGGTCATGGCGAACACTTTCAGGCCATGTCTCTCGGCTGCAGCGCGGAAATGCCTGGCATTTTCCTCCACCGCATCCAGGTCGAGCAGATAGGCATTGGCTGGCACCCTGCCCTCCTGATGCAGACGGATTGCCGCTTCGATGAATGCGGGATTGCGGCGTCTAAGAACATCGAGAAACATCAGACTTCTCCAGAATTCGGATCAGGCGCGTGTGGTGTCGCGCAGGGAAATGGCAACGGCGAGAAGGATGATGAGCCCGCGCACGATCATCTGATCGGAGACCGAGAGCCCCATCAGGATCAGCCCGTTGTTCAACATGCCCATGAGAAGCGAACCGACGAGCGCGCCGATCACGGAGCCCTTGCCGCCGTTCAGCGCCGTGCCGCCGACGATCACGGCCGCGATCACGGTCATCAGGTCGCTTTCGCCAAGCGTGTATTTTGCCGCCTGCAGCCGCCCGGCATAAAGCAGCCCGGCAAGCCCGGCACAGCCGCCGCTTATCATCAGCACCGCAAGACGGATGCGTGGAACCTTGATGCCGGAAACCTGCGCGGCGCGCGCATTGTCACCGGTCGCGATCACATGCGCGCCGAACCGGCTCTCGCGGTAGACCAGATGGCCGACGATCACGGCGGCGAGCGTCCACAGCACAAGCGAGGGGATGCCGAAAAGCGAGCCCGAACCGAAGAAGCCGGTGAACGTGTCGCTCAGAACCGGAATGGAACGCAAATCCGTCATGGAGCGCGCCACACCGGCAAACAGCCCCATCGTGGCCAGTGTCACAAGAAAGGATGGCAGGCGCAGATAAGCGACCATCATCCCGTTGATCCAGCCAATGGCCAGCCCCGCGCCAAGCCCGGCAAGAATGCCGAACAGCATGGAATGCTCCTGCATCACCACGGCGGCCGCGAGGGCTGCAACGGCAACGATGGAGCCGAAGGAAAGATCGATCTCGCCCGCCGAGAGAACGAAGACGAGGCCGATGGCCATGATCGTCGCCGGCGCGGTCTGGAGCACGATGTTCGAAAGGTTCCTGGTGGTCAGGAAGCCGTCATCCGCGAGCGTGATGGCGAAGAAGAGAAAGATCGCGATGAAGCCCAGATAGATGACGCTGCCCTGCAGATCGAACTTTCTGGCTATCGCGGATGTGCGCTTGAACATGTGACATCTCTGAAAGAACTGAACGGGTTGGCAGGCCGTAGATTCGGGATCCGGCCACGGCCTGCCGGAGTTGTTACTGGGCCGCGGCCCTGACGCTTTCCGGCGGCTGCCGGTTCATCGACTGCATCCAGCCATCGACAACATTGTCGGAGCCGACACTCAGCGCATCGACGACGAGGAAAGGCTCCACCGGCCTGTCAAGCAGGCCCGCTGCCGCCGCTCGCGCCGCCGTAACGCCGATCTGATAGGCCTCGTCGGCGATGATCGCGGCGATGTTGCCACCCTTCAGCATGTCGAGCGCGGCAGGCTCGTTCAGATCGATCGTCACCACCTTGGTCCGGTCGTTGGACTGCTGACGGAGAACGGAGAGCACGCCCAGAGCCGGCTCGGCCCATGGTGTGTAGATGCCGTCGAGATCGGGATTGCGCGAGAGCATGGCGCTTGCAATGTCCTCGGCATTGGCCGGGTCGGTCATGCCGGATTCGATCACGATCTCGATTTCCGGATACGCGTTCTCGATGGTCCACTTGAACGCGCCGTCGCGCTGGTTGGTGACGGGAAAATCGGCATCGTGGAACATATAGCCCACCTTACCCTTGCCGCCGATGGCCTCGGCCAGCGCCACAGCCGCCTTGTTGCCGATCTGAAAGAGATCGGCCGAAACCACGGTCGTGTAATCCTCGCCATGGGTGAAGCCCTGCACCGCATTGTCGATGAAGACGAGCTCGACGCCCGCATCCCTTGCGACGCCATAGACGGACTTGGCCGTCGGCGGATCGATGGGCAGCGATACGATGATGGAGGGATTGCGTGCCATCACCGTTTCCACATCGGCCTTCTGGCGCGCGGTGTCGAAACCCGCATCGGTTTCCGCGACCACTTCGATGCCAAGGCGGGCGAATTCGTCCTTCGCACCCTGCGCCACGGCGTTCGACCAGTCGTAGAGTTCGTGCCAGACGAGCGCGGCGGTGTGGCCGCCGGACTTTATGGTCTCGATATCCGCATCGCTGAGGGTGAGCGAAGCCGCCGGCGTTGGCGCCTCACCGTTCGGCCCGACCGTCGCAGGCTGTTCGGCAAAGGCCATCGCGGTTGTCACTGCCAGAAGCGGAACCGCTGCAATAAGAGCTTTGAGTTTCATGTCATTTCCTCCCGTTTCCCCGTTTGGCGGCCGCGCCCGGCGGCCGCCGCGCAGGCATTATTTCCCGGCCTGCATCACGCTTTTCGGCGCATCCACATGCAGCGACTGTTGCCAGGCTTCGCCCACATTGTCGGCAGTGGCGGTCACAGCCGGCGCAACGATGAAAGGCGGCGTCTCTTCACCGATCAGAGCCAGTGCGCCGGTCGCCGCCATGGCGCGGCCAAGCTCGTAGGCTTCATCGGCGACGATGGCGGCCACATTGCCACCACGCACCATGTCAAGCGCCACCGGTTCGCTCAGATCGAGCGTGACCACCTTGGTGGTCTTGTTGCCATTGGCGCGCAGGGCTGCCAGAACACCTTCGGCAGGACCCGCCCAGGTAACGAAGATGCCGCCGATATCCGGGTTCTTCAGAAGCATCGCATTGGCGATCTCTTCCGCCCGCGCGGGATCGCTGATGCCCTGTTCGGCAACGATCTTCATCTCCGGATAATCGTTTTCGATGGTGGTCTTGAAGGCGTTGTCACGCTGGTTGGTCACGTAATAATCGGCATCGTGATAGACCCAGCCCACAGTGCCCTTGCCGCCCATGGCCTTTGCCAGCGCATCGGCGGCCTGCTTGCCCATCTGGAACAGATCGTCGGTGACAATCGCCGCATAGTCGGCGCCGTGCTTGTAGTCTTTCGGCAGGTTGGAGAGGAAAACAAGCTTCACACCCTGCGCCTTCGCTTCCTCGAAGGCCGCAGCCGATGTCACCGGGTCGAGCGGCAGCGAAAGAATGATGTCCGGCTTCTTGGCCATGGCCGTTTCGATGTCGCTGCGCTGCTTGGCGGCGTCGAAACCGGCGCTGGTGGTTGCCACAACTTCAATGCCAAGTCGCGCGAACTCGTCGCTTGCGCCGGCCGTCACCGCGTTCACGAAATCCGACTGGTCGTGCCACAAAAGGGCTGCGCGGTGGCCGCCTGCCTTCAGCCCTTCGACCTTGTCGTCGGGAACCGAAATTTCGGCTGTGGGCGTTGCGGTCTCACCCTGCGGACCAACGGTCTGCGCATAGGCGGAACCAGTGATGAAAAGCGCGGAAAGCGATGCCGCGCGCAACAGATTGACTATCGACATGATTTTCTCCTCTTCCCCTTCTCTTTGCCCCTTGCGGGCGCTTATGCGTTTTCGATGCCGCAATAGCCGGCGATAAAGCTCGCGAAGCCGACAATGCCCGCGAAATATTCCTCCACGCTCACGCGCTCTTCGAATGTGTGGCAGTTGGAGATATCGCCCGGCGCGCAATAGACGGTCGGGCAGCCGACCCGGTCGATCAGGAAAGGCGCTTCCGACCAGTAGGGAGCCCCGCTCACCGCGCCCCGGCCCGGCAGCGCTCCATTCATCGCTGCCGCCAGGGCCTGAATGTCCGGGCGTTCGGGATCGACTTCGGCAGGCGATCCGCCATGGCGATGATCGCGCCCCGCCGGATAGTCCATCGAGACGGTCGTGCCCGTGCCGGCGACGGCTTCATTGACCACGCCCTCGAGCTCGGCGACCGCATCGTCCAGCGCCTCGCCGGGCAAAAGCTTGCGAATGAGCGAAATGCGGCACTCACCGGGCACGGCTATGTAGCCGCCGCCATCGATGCCGGTCACAAGGGCAAAGGCCCGCCCCACAAGCGGGTGGCTGGCCCGCGCGGCTATCGCGTCCGAATGACGCCAGATCGCATCGAGAACACCGTGCATGGCCCTGAGTGCGTCGACGCCCTCTTCGGGAACACCGAAATAGGCCGACTTTCCGGTCACCGTGACATCCGCAATGAAAAAACCCATCTGGGCCGGAAAAACCGAGAGCTTCGTCGGCTCGACATAAACCGCGAAATCCGGCTTTATGATCTCGCCGCGTTCGAAGCGCTGCGCCAGGTCCTTGATGCCGGCACTTACACCCGTTCCGGGTTCCCCGCTCTCCTCGTCACCGACGAACGCAAAGGAGACATCACCCTTGAGTGCCAGTCCCGCTCGATCCAGCAGATCGAGCGCGCAAAGCGAGGCTGAGATGCCGGCCTTGAGATCGCCTGAGCCCCGCCCCCAGATTTCACCGTCTATGACAGCGCCGGAAAACGGGTCTTCGCGCTCGGTGCCCTTCCAGTGCTCGGCCCAGCCGCGCACATGGACCGTATCGGTATGCCCGATGAAGAGGAGCCGCGGACCACCGCCCGCCCCTTTGCGCTCGCCCCAGACATTGGGACGGCCCGGCAGGAATTCGGCACTCTGCGGCGAGAGCCCGAGTTTCCGCATCTGCGTTTCAAGGAAGGAAACGAAGTTGGCCTCGTTGCCTGTCACGCTCTCCCGCGCTATCGCGCCCTTGAGAAGGTCCAGCGCGGAATCGGCATCGAAAGCGCTCTTCAGCCTGTCCTGCACGCTCCTGTCGCCCGTCATTGCGCCGCCTCCACCAGCTTGACCACCTTCGCCGGAGGCAGGCTGATCTCGGCTCCCGGCACACCGCCTGCAAAAAGCGTTGAATGAAGATGTGTGAGCCCCACGGCCGCGCCACCGACAATCGCAACGCGCGACCCCAGCTCGGAAACATCGAGCTCCACCGGAGACGGAAAGCAGAGCGGCAGCAGGTCGCGCACACGCTCAACCAGTTCTCTGCGGCTGCCTATGGACCCTCCGAGCACGACCTTGCCGGGATTGGTGATGGCGCAGATCGCGGCGACGGCGCGCGCCACATAGCGCGCCGTTTCGTCAAGAACCTGGCGCGCGTGGACGTCACCCGCCCCAAGCGCATCGAAAATTCCCGGAACGTCGAGTTCACGGCCGGACAGCTCCCGATATCGCCGGCGGATGCCCACGGTTCCGGTCACGCGCTCCAGCGCACCCACCTTCAGCGATTCCGCTTCAAACGGATCGGTGCCAAACGGCAGAAAGCCAAGCTCACCTGCCGCGTTGCCGAAGCCGCGCACCAGGTCACCGCCGACCATCAGCCCCGCGCCGATACCGGTACCGATGGCGATGTAGGCCAGATCGTCCACACCGGCGACACTGCCAATCCAGTGCTCCCCGATGGCAGCAAGGTTGACGTCATTCTCCAGAACGATCTCGACCCCGAGTTCGGCGGCGAGCGCCGCACGCACATCGAGCGTCTCGAAACCCGTCACATTGGGTGACATCACAATGCGCCCGCGCTCCTGATCCGGCACGCCAGGCACACCGACAACGGCCATGCGGAGTCTTTCATAGGGGATATTGTTGTGCGCCGCAGCCTCGCGGCAAAGACGGGCAATCTGGCTGATCACATGAACACCGCCCCGCGCATCCGTCGGTTCGGTCACTTCCGCCAGGACCTGACAGGAAAGATCGGCAATCGCCGCGCGCACCTTGGTACCACCAAGATCGACGGTGGCGATGCAGGCTGCGTCCGGGACGATTTCGTAGGTGACGGCGCTTCGCCCCACATGCCCCTGGGTGCGCCCGGTCTCCCGGATCCAACCGTCCTCCTCGAGCTGACGGGCGATCTCGGAGATCGTCTGCTTGGAAAGACCTGTCTGCTTGGCAATGCTTGCGCGGGAGATCGGACCGCAATGAACGATCGCCTCCATGACCATGCAGAGAGAGAATTGACGGGAGATGCGCGGAGCTTCGTTCACAGCCATTTCTTTTAGTTCGTTCTGTTACCGAACTTATTACACCGTTTGGCATCTCAGTCAATCGCTCTCACGTCGGATTGGTGCTCGGCGTGTGGAGTTACGTCACCCGGCCAACAGCGGGCGCACTCGGAGTGCATTCGCAAAAATTATTATATTTCAATAAATTAATGCGAATCTACCAGCGCTCGATGGCGCCTGGAATATCTTCAAGAAGCCGCTCCTTGTTGAGGAGGCCGGCATCCTCCAGCTTCTCGAAATCAGGAAGATCTCGAAGCGTCTCGAACCCGAAATGTGCAAGAAAGGCCGATGTCGTCACATAGGTATAGGGCGCGCCCGGCTGCGGGCTGCGCGGACCGGAGGCGATGAACCCGGAACGGCGCAGCTTGCCGATCACATCGCGCGAGATCTCGCGGGCAAAAAACCTCGACAGTTCGGCGCGCGTGATCGGCTGAAAATAGCCAATGGTCATCAGCACCAGCGCCTCGGCATCGCTCAGACTCTCCCCGGCCTCGACAATGCCGAATGCCGTTCGTATCGCCTCGGCAAGTGACGGACGGGTCCTGTGCTGCCAGCCACCCGCCACACGCACCAGTTCATAAGGCCGGTCTGCAAGTTCTGCGCGAATGTCATCGACGATCAGATCGAGATTGCAGTCGCGTCCCACAACCCGAACCAGTGTCTCGCGGCTGACCGGCTCTGACGCCGCGAAGATCACCGCTTCCACACGCGCCATCCATTCGCGCCAGCGCAGGGCCGGCGGCAGATGCTCCAGTTCCCGATCGAACAGGGGATTGTCCGCGTCCACGTCATTCTTATGCCGGCTGGCTTGCGGGCTCATCTCTCAGATTCCGTATCGGCAGCGACTGTTTCTTGTCGGGCGTCCGATGCCAGACAAAGGAAACATCCTGCGCACATCGCGCTGCCACATGGTGGACCGTTACGCCCTCTGGCTCGTTGTGGCGCAGATCGAATCATGTCTCCACCTTGATGAACCCCGCCCGCTCTTTCAACGAAAGAGCTTCCGCAACACTGCCCCATCGACAGGTTTTCGGTGTGCAGCGCAAATGCGGCAGCGATGGCAGAAAGCGCATGAAGCAGAACCGTCCATTTTCGGATCATCAAATGTTGCCGCGCGATGACCAAATTGATTTTGCAGTTCGGCGTGAATGATCCTACACGCCACCGGACCGCATCGCGCCGGCTTCGGTCGGCGGCACAGAATGCACCCCCAAAAGGCGCCCTTGAGGCTCCCGAACTGGCCGGGCTGAACGAAAACCGGAGTCATTTCCGTTCAGGCAAACACGTTTCCTCCAGATAGCAGATTTTGAAATCATGAATCGAACTCGCGAACACTGGACCTCGAGAATGGGGTTCATTCTGGCTGCCGCCGGCTCGGCTGTCGGCCTGGGCAATGTCTGGCGCTTTCCCTATGTCACGGGGGAGAACGGCGGCGGGGCGTTTCTCCTGATCTATCTCGGCATCGTCTTTTCGATTGGCGTCTCGGTTCTTGTCGCGGAGCTGATCATCGGCCGCTCAACGCAGCTCGATCCCGCAGGCGCGTTCAGAAAACTCGCCGGCGGCGCCTGGCCGATTGTCGGGTATATGAGCATTCTCACCGCGTTCGTGATCCTGTCGTTCTACTGCGTGATCGCCGGATGGACCGTCGCCTACATGATCAAGTCGATCACCGGCTCGGTGCTGACGGCAAATCCGGAAGACATCGGCGGCGTGTTCGATGCCTTCATCACCGATCCGCTCGAGCCGGTCTTATACACCGCACTTTTCATCGGGCTCACCGTCTTTGTCGCGCTTGGCGGTGTCGCCAGCGGCATCGAGCGTGCGGCGCGCATCCTCATGCCGGCGCTGTTCGTCATTCTCCTGGTCCTGGTCGCGCGCTCGGTCACCCTGGACGGTGCCGTCGAAGGCATCGCGTTCTTTCTGGAGCCCGATTTCTCGAAAGTGACCTGGGAAACCCTGCTGGCCGCCCTTGGGCAGGCCTTCTTCTCCCTCTCGCTCGGCATGGGCGCGATGATCACCTATGGCTCCTACATGCAGCGCCATGACGACATTGCCGGTTCGGCCCTCGCCGTTACGGTTCTGGACGCACTCGTCGCCGTGCTGTCGGGGCTGGTAATCCTGCCGGCGGTCTTTGCCTTCGGTGCCGCCCCGACCGCCGGGCCGGGCCTCACCTTCATCACCCTGCCCTCGATCTTCGCGCAGATGCCGTTCGGCTTTCTTTTCGCCGCCCTTTTCTTCTTTCTGCTGGCCATCGCCGCGCTGACAAGCGCGGTCGCCCTTTTGGAGGTGGTCATCGCCTATTTCATGGATGAAGGCAGCGCGAACCGGAAGAAAGTGGCCGTCACAGCCGGCATTGCCACCTTTGCACTTGCCGTGCCCGCCTCTCTCAGCCTCGGCGTGATGTCCGGTTTCACCATCGGTGGCAAAGTGCTCTTCGATGCGCTGGACTATCTCACCAACAACATTACGCTGCCGCTCGGCGGGCTGCTGGTCGCCCTGTTCCTGGGGTGGGTTCTGAAGCACAGGGGCGAAGAAGAGTTTGTCGACGGCTCCACTCTGGCCCCGGCTCTGGTCGGGGCATGGCGGTTCATTATCCGTTATGTCGCGCCCGTGGCGATCCTGCTGATCCTCATCAATGGCCTCGGCTTCATCTGAAGCCGGGGGACGAAGGCCTCCGCCACTCTGCGCGCCGGCATTTTTCGGGCGCGCATTGATATATGTCAATTTTGGATAGATTATTTGAAATCATTCATATAGCATATAAAGGATGGAGACGCGGGACCTTCAGACTTTTCTGGCTGTTGCCGAAACAGGAAGCATCACCAAAGCGGCGGTGCTGCTGGAACGTTCTCAGCCCTCCGTCACCCGCACCATCCAGGAACTTGAGGCAAAACTCGGCTTTTCGCTTCTCCAGCGCGCCGGCAGGCGGGTCATGCTGTCCGATGAGGGCATCGCCTTCGAAGAAGAAGCCCGCCGTGTCCTGAATTCGCTGACGGGACTGGCAGCCCGCGCGCGTGCCATTGCCACCGGCCGGGGCCGCACGCTTCAGGTGGCGGCGACATCCGCCATCGCAACCGGCGTCATCCCCGCCGCGCTTTCCCGGTTCGCCGTCGAAAAACTGCCGCCTGAAATCCAGATCGCACAATATCTGCCCAACCGAGTTGCCCAGGAAGTGGGCTCAGGCGGTGCAGAGCTTGGCTTTTCCAGCATGCCGCTGGATGTGCCCGGTCTGGAGGTCGTGCGCCTTTATTGCGCCAACGACGTTGCCGCCCTGCCCGAAGGCGACCCGCTAGCCGACCATGACGTGGTGCCGCTTTCGGCCTTTGCCGGTCGCAGGTTCGTGACCATGCTCGATCCGGGCCGCTTCCAGCGACAGGTTTCGCAGACGATGGAAGCGCGCGGCGTCACACCGGGTCCGCTGATCCGCACCAATGTGTCCTATTCCGCACTCCGCCTTGTGCAGAAAACCGGCGTCGTTTCCATCATCGACCCGGTCAGCGCATACGGTGTGCAACTGCCCGGCGTGGTGATACGGCCGATCGATGTTGCCGTCCCGTTTTACTGGGGCGCCGTCACCGCGTCATCACGCCCCCTTCGCCCTCTCGTCACCCAGATGATCGAAGCCGTCGAAGCCGAAGCGCTCCGTCTCATTCCCGACCTGCAGATACTCGACCCCGCACGCAGTGCGCAGACCATAGACCGGCATGCTTCAGACAGTCCGGTCCCCCACCGAGGATCAGAATGACCAGTCAGCCCCACACCACGCCCGGAGCCGCGAACAGTCTGGATGCCCTGGCAAAGCGCATCCGCTTCGATCTCGATTGCCTCAACCTTCCATCGCCCAACTGGGTGCCCGAGAAGCAGAGCGGCAGGGGCGAAAAGATTCACGATGTGGTGGTCATCGGCGGCGGCATGTGCGGCCTCGTTGCAAGCTTCGCGCTTCGCACCAGCGGCATCCGCAACATGCGCATTTTCGACCGAAACCCGGAAGGGCTTGAAGGTCCGTGGCTGACCTATGCCCGCATGGAAACCCTTCGCTCGCCCAAGACACTGCCCGGCCCGGCCTATGGCATGGGGGCGCTGACCTTCCGCGCATGGTACGAGGCGCAGCATGGCGCCGCGGCCTGGGAACGGCTCGACAAGATCCCCCGTCCCATGTGGATGGAGTATCTCATCTGGTACCGGAACGTGCTCGATCTCCCCGTCGAGAACGAGGTGGAGGTCACCAGTGTCACGCCGGAGGGTGAATTCCTGCGGCTGGAGCTGCGCGGCGCGGGCGCAAAGGAAAGCTCCGTCCTCACCCGCAAATTCGTCATGGCCACGGGCCGCGACGGCACCGGCCACCCCAACATTCCCGATTTCGTTTCCGGCCTGCCGAAACATCTCTGGGCCCACTCCTCCGAAGACATCGATTTCCCTTCGCTCAAGGGCAGACGCGTGGTCGTAATCGGCGTCGGCGCCTCGGCGGTCGACAATTCGGCCGAAGCGCTGGAAGCCGGCGCCAAGGAAGTGCGCCACCTCATCCGCCGCCGCGAAATGCCCACCATCAACAAGATGATGGGCATCGGCTCCTTCGGCTTCACATCGGGCTATGCGGCACTGCCGGACGAATGGCGCTGGCGTTTCATGCAGTATTCCTTCGCCACGCAGACGCCTTCGCCGCGCGGTTCGACCATGCGCGTCAGCCGGCATGAGAATGCCTTCTTCCATTTCGGGCAGGGCATAGCCCGCGTCTGGAACGACGGCGACGAGGTGGTCATCGAAACCACCGCCGGAAAGACCGTTCGCACCGACTATCTCATCCTCGGCACCGGTTTCACCGTCGATCCCCTGGCCCGCGCCGAGCTTGGAGACGCCGCTGGCGAGATCCTGCTTTGGCGCGATCGCTATACGCCGCCGGCCGGCGAGGAAAGCCGCGAACTGGCCAACTTCCCCTACCTGAACGCCGACTTCTCTTTCCGCGAGCGCACGCCCGGTGCCGCCCCGTGGCTCTCCAGCATCTACTGTTTCAACTACGGTGCTTCCGCGAGCCTCGGTAAGGTTTCCGGCGACATTCCCGGCATCAGCGACGGTGCCCGCTGGCTCGCCTATTCCATCGCCGCAACGCTTTACGGCGAAGACGTCGAGACCCACTGGCGGGCGATGCTCGACTACGAAAAGCCCGAACTGCTCGGCGACGAATGGACCGAAACCGAGCTTGAAGACTGCGCAGCCAGGGGCGAGCGCGAACCGACCTATCAGACTGGAGGCTGAACACCGTCATGAGCGAACTTTCGCCCAACGACATCGTCATCACACAGGCCGGGATCGGCGCAAGCGGCTCCGTCCGCGAAGCGCTCGAAGGCCGCGCCGACATCATGGCCATGACGCAGGCAACCCATGATGCCGCCCTGAAACCCGGTGACCCAGGCGGCCTCTCCCATGGAGAACGCGCAGCGCTGGCCGCGCGCGTCGCCCGGCTCAATGAAGATGATGCCCTTGCTGCACACTACATGGCATTGCTCGAAGAAGCTGGTGCTGAAGAAGCGGTTGCAGCCATGGCCGATCCGGCCCATGACGGCGAAGGGAATGCCCGCCGGGCCGCCCTTCTCGCCTACACCGATCTCGTTTCCACGCATCCGCGCGACACGACACCGGAAGACATCGAAGCACTGAAGAGCGCCGGCATTTCCGACGCCGACATCGTCCGGCTTTCCGAACTGAACGCATTCCTGGCCTATCAGATCCGCGTGATCGCCGGCCTCAAGCTGATGAGGGCGACAGCATGAGCACGATCATCCACGAGTTCACCACGAAGATCCCCGGCTGGCGCCCGCGCGTTCAGCCCATCAAGCTGGACGAGGCCACGCCCGAACAGCTCGACGCGCTGAAGGTCACGCCTTCCAACACGAAGGTGTCCGACTATGTTCTGGTGCTGGCCAATGACGTCGAGACGCTGAAAGTCCGCACCCCGCTTTTCAACGCAATCATGTATAATCGCGGCGGCATGGGCCGGGCAGAGCGCGAACTGAGCGCCGTTGGCGCCTCGGTGGTCAATCGCTGCGTCTATTGCGCCGCCGTCCACGCGAGCCGGTACAACCAGCTCACCAAGGACGAGCAGGCGATGCAGGCCATCTTCGCCGATGGCGAGAAGGCCGACCTTGACGAACGCCAGAAGGCGATCTTTCTGTTTGCGGCAAAGCTGTCCAGGGCGCCCAGCGAGGCGACCGAAGAAGACATGCAGGCGCTGCGCGACGCCGGGCTCAAGGACGACGAGATCCTCGATCTCATTCTGTCCGCGTCGCTGTTCGGCTGGGCAAACCGGCTGATGCACACGCTGGGCGATCCGGTGGCCGAGTAAAATTTTTTGGGGCTGATGTTTTGAGTAAAGTGGAAAGCAAACTGCGTGTGGGCATTGCCGGGGCCGGAGCCATCGCCTTCGGTGCCGCGGCCTTTCTCGAACAGTCGGGCCACAGCCCGGTTCTCTGGTCGCCCTCGGGCGAACGCACAAAGAGACTGGCAGCGGGCGAACCCCTGATCGCCACCGGTGCCGTCGAGGGAACGTTCCATCCTGGCGTTGCGCCGTCGGCCGAGGCGCTGGTGGCCGATGCAGACGTGATCCTGATCGCGCTGCCCGGCTACGGGCACAAGCACGTCTTCGATGCGATCGCACCCCATATCCGCGCCGATCAGGCGGTGATCATTTCCTCGCACGCCTCCTTCGGCGCGCTCTACCTGTCAAAGCTTCTGGCCGCGCGCGGGGTCACTGTCCCCATCGTCGCATGGGGCACCACCGCCACCACAGGCCGCCAGCCAAGCCTCGTGGAAGCCAGCGTCAACACGGTGCGCAGCAAGATCGATCTCTGCACGGTTCCCGAAAGCCGGGCGAGCGAAGGTCTGGAGCTTTGCCAGCGCCTCTTCGGCGACCGTTTCGTGGAGCGCGACGGGCTGCTTGCCATTGCACTGAGCAATCTCAACCCGCAAAACCATATGGGCATCGCCCTTTGCAACATGACCCGCATGGAGCATGGCGAAACCTGGAGCCAGGGTTTTAACGTCACGCCCAATGTGGGGCGGCTTCTCGAAGCGCTAGACCGTGAGCGGCTGGCCATCGCCGAGGCGCTTGGCCTTTCCGTGCGTACCATATTCGAGCATTTCCACCTGTCTTTCCATGTGCCGCAGGACACCGTCTCGGCCATGAACCAGAAAATGCATGAGGAAGGCCGCGGCGGTACGGGTCCTGCAACGGCAGACAGCCGCTACGTGACCGAAGACGTGCCCTACGGCCTGCTGATGACGGTGAAGCTGGGCGAAATGACGGGATGTGACGCCAGTCTGCACCGATCCGGCGTGGAGATTTTCTCGGCCATGTACGGACGCGATTTCTTTGCCGAGAACGAACTTCTGGGCGCGCTTGCACTGGACAGTATGGCGCTCGATGACCTTAAGACCCTGTGCCGAGAGGGCTATCGCTCACAAACGGTACCCGCATAAAAAACAGGGCAACAACAGGAGCCGGAAAGAGCTCCGACAGAACTGCGCAGAACGCGACGAACAGACAACAACCGAAAGAGGGTTAGAACGATGACCAAATTCATCACCAACCGCAGGCAATTCATCAAGAGCAGCGCCGCCGGCGCCGCCCTTGTCGCTGCCCCCGCCTATCTCCGCTCCACCGCAGCGCGCGCCTCGGGCGTCGTCAATGTATGGACCTACGCCAACTTCATCCCCGATGATTTCAAGGCCGAGTTCGAGAAGGACACGGGTATCGAAATCCAGATCCGCCTCGTCGACGATCAGGGCAAGCAGTTCAACCTGCTCGCCGCCGAAGCGCCGAACCCGACGGCCGACATCGTCACCGTCGCCGGCCACCGTTTCCTTCAGTTCATCTCTTCGGATCTGCTGGCTCCGCTCGACACGGATCGCCTCAAGAACTGGGGCAACATCAATCCGATCTATTCGGAAAGCGACTGGGCCACAATCGACGGCAACAAATGGGGCGCGCCGATCCTGTCGGGTGCCGAAATCCTCGCCTACAACACCGAAGTCGTCAGCGAAGACGAAGTGAAGAGCTGGGACGTTCTCTTCTCGGAGAAATACAGCGGCCAGACGGCCTACACCATTCAGGACATGATGTCCGTCGTCATGCTCTACAAGGGCTATGACGGCAACATGGTTGCCTATATGGACGATCCGGAGAAGGCTGCGGAGATCGTTGCGGAAGCACGCGACTTCCTGATCGAGAAGAAGCCGCTCGTGCGCAAATATTACGACGCCGGCGCCGAAGTGCAGCAGATGTTCATCAATCAGGACATCGTCCTTGCTCACGCCTGGAACGGCCCGATCGCCAAGCTCATCACCGATGGCTTCCCGGTCGACATGACCATTCCGAAGGAAGGCACCTATGGCTTCGTCTACACGCTGAACGTCGCCAACAATGCTCCCAATTCCGACAATGCCTATGCGCTTCTCGATGCGCTGCTGGCCAACCCCGAAGTGGGCGCTGAGATGACCAAGTCGTCAGGCTTCATCTCCACCTACAAGGGCGCCGATCAGTATCTCTCGGACATCGAGAAAAAGGCATCGTCCTTCACCGAGGAGGAACTGGCAGGTCTGCAGTTCTTTCGCGCCGAGGCCAACGACATGAAATACAAGCTCGTTGACCCGGCCGTGGAGCAGATCAAGGCCGCCTGATGGCCAAAACGTCGGGCGGGCAGCCCCCGCCCGGCAGGTCTTAAACCTTCGTCGTGCCGCCGGGTTCATCAAACCCCGGACAGCACGCAATGAAAAACACGAGCAACCGTCTCAATGGCCCACGCAGATACCGACAGGGCAGACCTTCGAAAGTCGACCGCGCCGGATGGCAGGATGACCTTTTGGGGAGCGCTGCTGCAGAACGGCGCTTATCAGGCCGTCGCCAACACGCTGTTCAAGTCGCAGCGCCGCCAGTTCTGGATACTGGCGAGCCTGCCGCTCTTCTGGATATTCTTTGCCAATCTCGGCCCCATCGTCGAGATGTTCTGGATCGGATTTCTGGACTCCTATCCGCCGAAAGTGGGTCATGAGCCGCAGTTCACGCTCGCGAACTGGGCAGCGTTCTTTCAGGACCGGGTGTTCATCATCCCGTTCTTCCGCACGCTTGCCTTCTCGTTCATTTTCACCGCGATCACGCTGCTCATCACCTATCCGGTGGCCTATTTTCTGGCCAAGCATGTAAGCCGCAAGAACCAGCTTCTGTTCCTGCTGCTCCTGCTCATCCCGTTCTGGGTGGGCGAGATCGTGCGCACCTACGCGATCATGATCCTGCTCGGCAACAACGGCGCGGTCAATCTGGCGCTCAAGTCGCTCGGGCTCATCGATCGCCCCATACCGTTCATGTATACGGGCTTCTCGCTCGGCGTCGGCATCATCTACCTGACCGCGCTTTACATGCTTCTGCCGCTCTACTCGGCACTGGAAAAGCTGCCAGACAATTATCTCGAAGCCGCAGCCGATCTCGGTGCCGGCGCGTGGACGCGCTTCCGCCGCATCACGCTGCCGCTTTCCAGGGAAGGCATCGCGTCGGGCTGTACGCTCGTCTTCCTGATTTCGACCGGCTATTACGCGACACCGGTGCTGCTCGGCGGGCCACGCTCGACCGTCTTTGCGGAAACCATTGCCGGCTTCTTCCACGTCGCGGGCGATCAATGGCCCATGGGCGCGGCCTTCTCCTCGATCATGCTGATCGCAACGCTCGGCGTGACCGGCCTTTTCCTCAAGCTGATGGGCCGTGACGGAAAGGGGATGATGCGATGACCCGCAACACACGCATTCTGATGTCGGTCATCTACTGGGCCTTCATCGTCTATCTCTTCGTGCCGCTGGCGCTCATGGTGACCATGGGCTTCAAGGATTCGAAGTTCATCGGTTTCCCGATCCGCTCCTGGACACTCGACTGGTACGCCGCCGTCATACAGGACACGCAGGTCCTGTCGGTCTTCGGCTATTCGATGACCATCGCCATTGCGACCACGATCCTGTCCTTGATCATCGGCACATGGGTGGCCGTGTTCCTTGGCCCCAACCAGTTCCGGGGCAAGGCGATCATCTTTGCGCTCGCCTGCCTGCCGGCGGTCATCCCCGGCATCATCTCGGCCATCGCGCTGCGCATCTTCGCCCGCCTGATCGACATCGAGCCGGGCATGTTCGCCATCATTCTCGGCCACACGGTGCACAATGTGCCCTTTGTCGCTCTGGTGGTGATGGCGCGCCTTTCGACCCAGCCGAAAAGCCATATCGAGGCCGCGCGCGATCTCGGAGCCGACAGCATTGTCGCCTTCTTCCGCGTCACGCTGCCTTATCTGAAGCCCGCGCTGATCGGAGCCGGCATCTTCTGCATGCTCCTGTCCTTTGACGATTTCGTGCGCGCCTTCTTCCTCGGCGGCTACCAGCCGACGCTACCGGTGCTGATCTTCGCAAAACTGCGTTCGGGCATGTCGCCCGAGATCAACGCCATTTCCACCATCGTTCTCATCATGACCGCGATCCTCGGCCTGTGGGCCGAGCGTTCCATGCGGCGCCTGAACAAAGGTTCCTGACCATGACCGGCGAAAAGGACACCATCGTCCATATCGACAACGTCACCAAGCGCTTCGGCAATGTCGTCGCGGTGGATCAACTGGACATGAAAATCATGGCCGGCGAATTCGTGACCTTCCTCGGCCCCTCCGGCTGCGGCAAGTCGACGACCCTGCGCATGCTGGGGGGCTTCGAAAACCCCTCCGAGGGCCGGATCGTGCTCGATGGCGTCGATGTGACAAGCCAGCCCCCCAACCGGCGCGACGTCAACATGGTGTTTCAGGACTATGCGCTCTTCCCGCACATGACCGTGGGCCAGAACGTCTCCTTCGGGCTCGAACTCAAGGGCAAATCGCGCCCAGAGATCGAGCGCCGCATGGCGGAGCTGCTCGACTTCCTGCAGCTTTCCGGCTTCCGCGACCGCACGCCGGACCAGCTCTCCGGCGGCCAGCGCCAGCGCGTCGCGCTTGCCCGCGCGCTTGCTCCCGACCCGAAACTCCTGCTCTTGGACGAGCCACTCGGCGCGCTCGATGCCAAGCTGCGCGGTCAGGTGCAGATCGAACTGAAAGACATCCAGAAGCGCACCGGCAAGACCTTCTTCTTCGTCACCCACGACCAGGAAGAAGCGCTCACCATGTCCGATCGCATCGTGGTCATGAATGCCGGGAAGGTGGAACAGGACGGAACGCCGGAGGATCTCTATTTCCGCCCCGAGAGCCGTTTCGTGGCCGAGTTCATCGGCGAGACGAACCTGATCAACGGCACCGTGCGCGGCGTGGAGGAGAACGCTGTCGTTCTCGACTGGAATGGCCTTTCCATCCGCGGTTCGGGCCATGGTCACCGGCCCGCCGCGGGCGATAACGTTACCGCCTCGCTAAGGCTGGAAAACGTGACCTGCCACAACAAGAAGCCGGCAAATCAGAATGCCGTCGAAGGCAAGGTGGTCAGCAAGCTCTTCAAAGGCAGCCGCACCTCGCTGGACATCCGCGTCGGCGCGCGCGAAGACAGCATCATCCGCGCCTATATGGACGCCGGCAATGCTGCCGAAATCGCCAATGATCAGCTATGGATCAGCTGGGAGCCGGAGCGGCTCACGGTGCTGCGCGACTGAGTGCGGGCGTGGGGCGTCGTGATGGCACGGTGCCCTTCACCCGGCCTCGGGCTGGCCGATCCAGGTCTCGAATTCATCGAGCTGGGCGAAGGTCGCAGGACGCAGCCTTCCCCATTTGGATGCATCGGAGACCAGAAACCTCCGCTGCGACCGCGCCATCGCCGCGCGTTTGACGGCAACCTCGTGAAAGTGAAAGCAGGTCACGCCTTCGCTTTCATGGATACCGGCGGCGGAGAAAAAGCCCTTGGTGATGTTGATCTCCTGCAGCATCCTGAGCGCGGTGTCTGAGCTAAAACTTCCGCTTTCGGGATGATAGATGCCGGCAAGCAGTATGAGATTCACCCCTTCCAGCCGCGATATGATTTCGGCGATGTTCATCGCCTGCGTCACCACCGTGACATTCGCGTTCTGCGGAAGATTGGCAGCCAGATACTGCAGCGTCGATCCGCAGTCCACGAAGATCGTATCCTCCGGTTCAACCAGAGCTGCCGCGCGGCGCGCCACCTGCGTCTTGGCCTGTGTGTTCGTCCCCTGAGCATGAGACAGCGAATAGCGTTCGCCATTCTCATTGGCAGACATGATGTAACCGCCGAGGCACAGAATGCCATTCTCGCCATCCCCCAGATCGCGCCGGATTGTTATCTCGGATGTGTTCAGCGCCTGCGCCGCCTCGGCGATGTGCAGTATGGTCCCTGACGCGCAGAGCTTCTTGAGCGCCTCAATCCGCGCCGCTCGTCCGGATGGTCTCGCCACATGATTCTCCTGGCCATTGGTTTGAGCGATACTCCATCGCCTGGGCGGGTATCCGCAAGTGTGATCATTCGCTTGCAGAGGGTTGCAGGTTATGATCGGATATGATCATATTGAACCGAATTGATCAATATTGCCGCAAGATATTGAGTTAATTCGTTCAATATGTGTTCCCGATGCGCAAATTTCCTGCGCATTACCGGAACCAAGGAGGAGGATCCGTCAATGAAAGCTCTGCTCACCGCAGCTTCTTTAGCCCTGTCCCTTTTGGGCACGTCCGCGCTCGCGGAACAGATCGTGGATACATCCAAGCTCAACAATGAGCTGATCGCCACGAAAGACGACAAGAAATACACAATTGCCACAGTCGTGAAGGTCGACGGCATCGCCTGGTTCGACCGCATGCGCGACGGTGTCGAGCAGTTCAAGGCCGACACCGGACACGATGTCTGGATGGTCGGCCCGAGCCAGGCTGATGCCGCCGCTCAGGTGCAGATCATTGAAAACCTCATCGCCCAGGGCGTCGATGCCATCGCCGTCGTTCCTTTTTCGGTGGAAGCCGTCGAGCCGGTGCTCAAGAAGGCGCGCGACCGCGGTATCGTCGTCATCTCGCACGAGGCCTCGAACCTCGAAAACACCGACTACGATCTCGAGGCCTTCGACAACCTCGCCTACGGTGCCAACCTTATGAAGGAGCTCGGCAAGTACACGGGCGGCAAGGGCAAATATGTCGCCACCGTCGGCTCGCTGACCTCCAAGAGCCAGATGGAATGGGTGGACGGCGCCGTCGCCTATCAGAAAGAGCACTTCCCGGACATGGAAATGGTCGGCGACCGTCTCGAAACCTATGACGATGCGGCCACCGACTACACCAAGCTCAAAGAGGCGATGACCACCTATCCGGACATCACCGGCATTCTCGGCGCTCCGATGCCGACCTCGGCCGGCGCCGGTCGCCTGATCGCTGAAGGCGGCCTGAAGGACAAGGTCTTCTTTGCCGGCACGGGCCTCCCCTCCGTCGCGGGCGAATATCTTGCCAATGGCGACATCCAGTACATCCAGTTCTGGGATCCGGCCGTTGCCGGCTACGCCATGAACATGCTCGCCATCGCCGCGCTTGAGGGCAAGGGCGACCAGATCAAGGCAGAGCTCAATCTCGGCCTCAACGGCTACGAGTCGCTGATCACGCCGAATGAAGATCGTCCGAACCTGCTCTACGGAGCCGGCTGGGTCGGCGTCACCGCCGACAACATGGACAAATACGACTTCTGATCCTGAAAAGCGCCGGCGCACTTTCGCGTGCGCCGGCGCTGGATCATTGGCCATTCATCCCTGCCTGAACAGGCCTTCCCATTCAGCCTGCCGGAAAAATCATGTCCGAGTATCTGATCGAGCTGAAGAACATCAGCAAGCGCTTCGGTGGCGTTCACGCACTTGACGGCGTCTCCATGGGCATTCGGCCCGGTGAGATTCACTGCCTCGCCGGCGAGAACGGTTCTGGAAAATCCACCATCATCAAGGTCATGTCGGGCATCTACACGCCCGACGAGGGTGAAATCCTGTTTGACGGCAAACCCGTCAGCCGACTGGACCCGATCACCGCCGTACACAAGGGTGTGCAGGTGATCTATCAGGATTTTTCCCTTTTCGGGAACCTGACCGTGGCCGAGAACCTCGCCCTCAACACCTATCTGCTTGAAGGGCGCGGGCGCATGGACTGGCCACGCGCCCGCAGGATGGCGCGCGAGGTTCTGACCCGTCTCGACGTCGAGATCGATGTCGACGCCGAGGTGGAAACCCTTCCCACCTCCGGCAAGCAGATCGTCGCCATTGCCCGCGCCATTCTCGCCAGGGCCCGGCTCATCGTCATGGACGAGCCGACCACCGCGCTTACCGGGCATGAGGTCGACGCGCTCTTCGCCATTGTTCGCGATCTGCAGGCGCAGGGCATCGCCGTTCTGTTCGTCAGCCACAAGATGCGCGAGATGCTGGAAATTTCCGAACGCCTGACCGTGTTCCGAAACGGAAAGAAGGTCGCCGAAGGCGCTATGAGCGACTTCGACGAACCCGCAATCACCCATGCCATGACCGGGCTCGAGCTCGACGACGAGCCCTACGCACCCGACATTGCACCAGACACGCCACCGGCCCTGGAGGTCGAGAGCCTGAGCGTGCCGGGAAGCGTCGACAATGTCAGCCTTTCGCTGCGTCCGGGTGAGATCGTCGGTGTTTCGGGGCTGATCGGCTCCGGCAGAACCGAGCTCGCGCAGGCGCTCTTCGGCATGGAGAACGCCACAGCCAGCTCCTTCCGCATCGCCGGGCAGGATGCCTTCCCGCATTCGGTGCAGGAGGCCATCGCGCATGGCATCGCCTATGTGCCGGAAGACCGGCTGAGCGAGGGTCTCTTTCTCACTCAGTCCATCGAACGCAACATGGTGGTGAGCATCCTCGACCGCCTGCGGCGCGGCCTCTTTCTGGACCGCGACGCCATGCGCCAAAAGACCGAGGATATGTTCGCCTCCATGCAGATTGCCGCTCCGTCGCCGGAAACGGCGGTCGGCAATCTTTCCGGCGGCAATGCACAACGCGTCATGCTCGGGCGCTGGCTCCTGACGGGAGCAAAAGTGCTCATTCTCAATGGCCCGACCGTGGGCGTCGATGTCGGTTCCAAAGCCAAGATCCACCACATCATCCGCGACCTTGCCCGCAAGGAGGGCGTCGCCGTGCTGATGATCTCGGACGACGTGCCGGAACTGACCGGAAACTGCAACCGCATCCATGTCATGCATGACGGCCGTTTCGTGGCCGAATTCGCCGGTGCCAACATGACCGAAGATGCGATCAACGACAGCCTCAAGGCATTGAAGTAAGGCGGTGAGATGAAAAGGTTCCAATCCACGGAGACCGTGATTGCCCTCGTCCTGCTGGCGGTGATGGTTCTGATCGGCCTCGTCAATCCGGCCTTCTGGGGGGTCGCCAATCTCTTCAGCCTGGCCAAGGCCAACGTCGTGATCGGCATCATGGCGCTCGGCGTGCTGCTGATCATGATTTCGGGCGGCATCGATGTGTCGTTCCCCGCCATTTCCGCGGCCGCGCTCTACATCACGGTGCGCACCATGGTCGCGCTCGACTATGAAGGCGTGCTTCTGCCCTTCATCGCAGCCTCGGTGATCGGCGTTCTGCTCGGCGCATTCAACGCCTTCATCATCGACCGGTTCAAGATGATCCCGCTGATCGTCACCCTCGGCACCGCCTCGATCATACGCGGCCTCGTGCTCGGTCTCCTGGGCACATCCATCGTCAATATCAACAAGATGCCCGACGCGCTGATCGCATTCGGCAAACAGGATCTGGCAACCGTGACGGCCCAGAACGGCGCGACGGTCGGTCTGACCGCGATGATCCTCGTCTATCTGGCCATTGCGCTCGTGATCCACATCATCCTCCGCCACACCATGACCGGCCGTTCCGTCTACGCCTATGGCGGCGACCCGGAATCGGCCCTCCGTGCCGGCGTGAACACCCGCCGCACGATCTTCTTCGTCTACTGCACCGCAGGGCTCCTGGCGGGCTTTGCCGGCCTCCTGCACAGTTCCATGATCTGGCAGGCGAACCCGCGCGACTTCATCGGCCTGGAGCTCGATGTCATCGCAGCCGTGGTGCTCGGCGGCGCTTCGATCTTCGGCGGGCGCGGATCGGTGCTGGGCACCATGATCGGCGTGTTCACGCTGGTCATGGTCAAGAATTCGCTCATCCTGATGAAGGTGGACACCACCTGGCAGCGCGTTGTCGTCGGCCTGATCATCATTGCAGCGACGGCGATCACCGCGTGGCGCGACCGCAAGAAACTGGCCTGAGGGGGGGAACACAAGATGAGCGCTAAAGCCGAAGAAAAGTCCCTCGTCCGCCGCCTGCTTGGCAGCGATGCCTCCATCGCGCAGCTCGCCGTGATCACGGTGGTGATCTTTGTCCTGATGGCGGCGATGAACCCCGACAAGTTCCTGCGTTACTACAATTTCGAATCCATCACCTACATCATGCCGGAACTCGGCATCCTGTGCATCGCGATGATGGTCGCCATGCTCACAGGCGGCATCGACCTTTCCATCGTGGCGATTGCCAATCTGGCGGCCATCACGGCGGGTGTCTATTTCCGCCATCCCATGGTTGCCGAGGCGCTCGATGCGGGTGGTCTTGGCCTTGTCCTGCACACCGCGATGGGGGTGACGATCGCACTTCTTGTCGGCCTGGCGGCAGGGCTCGTCAACGGGCTCTTGATATCGCGCCTGCGCATCATTCCCATTCTGGCGACACTCGGCACAGGTCAGGTCTTCGCGGGTCTGGCGCTCGTCTTGACCGGCGGTCCGGCCATTGTCGGCTACCCCGAAACCTGGAACTGGATCGGCACGGGGAAACTGCTCGGCGTTGCGGCCCCGTTCTGGGTGTTGATCCTCGTCGCCCTGGTGGTCGCCATTCTGCTTCGACGCACGCACCTCGGCGTGAACCTGATGCTGATCGGTACCAATGCCCGCGCCGCCGTCTTCGCCGGTATCCGCAGTTCACGCATGATCCTCTACAGCTATGCCCTGACGGGCGTCATGGCCGCCATTGCCGGCATCCTCCTGTCCGGGCGCACCAATTCGGCCAAGGCCGATTTCGGCGCCTCCTATCTGTTGCAGGCAGTGCTGATCGCCGTTCTCGGCGGCACCAATCCGGCCGGGGGCAAGGGCCGCGTCCTTGGTGTCCTGCTGGCACTCGTCGCACTCATGTTCCTGTCTTCCGGCATGCAGATGATGCGGGCATCCAACTTCATGATCGATGCGGTCTGGGGCGCTTTCCTGGTGCTGGTGATCGCCATCAACTATCTGAGGTCCGGCAAATGAGCGCTTCCGAAAACGACACCGTTGTCCATCTTTCACCGGATCTGTTTCCAGACCGCGGCGAACGCGTTCTGGCAACCCATGGCGCCTTCACCGTCACGGCCTTCCGCTTCCCCTCATCCGTTGAGGGCTTGCGCATTGAAAACGCACGCGGACAGGTGACCGTTCTGCCCTATCTCGGCCAGATGGTCTGGGATGCCGTGTTCGATGGGCGGCGTCTCACCATGGGCAATGTCTTTCCCTACCCGCGGCGCGGTTCTTCCATCCTCGAAACCTATGGTGCTTTCGCCTACCACGCCGGCGTTCTCCGCAACGGAACCCCTGGCCCCGCGGATGACCATCCCCTGCACGGAGAAATGCCGGTTGCAGCCATGGACAGCGCCCAAATTCGTTTTGGAAAAGACGATCGGGGTGCCTTTGCCGAAGTCGGTGGTCATGTGGAACATGTCATGGGGTTCGGGCCGCATTACGTCGCCCGGCCCTGTGTGCGCCTGCATGCGGAAAGCGGCCTGATCCATGTGGAGATGGCGGTCAAGAACCTGTCGGCGCACCCGATGGAACTCATGTACATGCTGCATGCCAATTTCGACTTCGTCGCCGGCGCAGAAATACACCAGCCAACCGGTTTTTCTCCGGAATCCACCGTTGTCCGCAAGGCAATTCCCGGGCACGTGACGCCATCGCCGGCCTTCAAGACTCTCTTGGAAGATCTCGCCATCAATCCCGCGCGCATGCGCAGGCTGGATGAGCCCGAGCTCTACAGCCCGGAACAGGTTTTCTATCTACGTGATCTCGGCCGCGATCAGACAGGCCGCACACGGCTCGTCATGGAATTGCCCGAGGGCGACGGCTTCTCCGTCAGCTACGACCCGGCAGATTTTCCTCACTGCGTCCGCTGGATCCTGAACGATGGCAATGCACAGGTCGCGGCCTTCGCCCTGCCCTCCACCTGCGAGCCCGAGGGCTACACCGCAGAGAAGGCCAAGGGGCATGTCCGCATGCTTTCGCCCGGCGAGACCGCGCGCTTCCCCGTTACCCTCGGCTATCTGAGCGCGCAGGAAGCACCTGCAGCAATCTCGGATGTCAACGATATGAGCAAGGACTGACCCATGGCTTCACCCGAAAAGGCCGGACGCATCGCCGTTGTCGGCTCCAACATGGTTGATCTGATCACCTATATCGACCGGATGCCCGAGCCGGGCGAAACGCTGGAAGCGCCCAGCTTCGAGAGCGGCTGCGGCGGCAAGGGGGCCAACCAGGCGGTTGCGGCCGCAAAACTCGGCTCCGCCGTCAGCATGGTCACCAAAGTGGGCGACGACCTTTTCGGCGACAACACGATCCGCAACTTCTCCGACCACGGCATCGATACGCGCCATGTCGCCAAAGTGGCTGGAAAATCGTCCGGCGTTGCGCCCATCTTCGTGGAAGAGTCCGGAGAAAACTCGATCCTGATCGTCAAGGGTGCGAATGCGGACCTTCTGCCCGCCGATGTCGACGCCGCCGAGGACACTCTGCGTGAAGCGGACCTGATCCTCATGCAGCTCGAGATTCCGCTCGAGACGATCTACCACACGGTACGCCGTGCCGCCGAATGGGGTGTGCCGACCATCCTCAATCCGGCCCCGGCCACGAAAGAGCTGAGCGTCGCCGATCTCAAAAGCCTCGGATTCCTCGTGCCCAATGAGAGCGAGCTTTCTCTTCTTTCAGGCATGCCGACCGGCACCGAAGATGAAATCCTTGCCGCTGCCCGCAGCCTCATCGAAAAAGGCATCGGCACGATCATCGTCACGCTCGGTGCGCGTGGCGCGCGTCTTGTTACCGCCGACCGTTTCGCTTCCATCGAGCCCGTTCGCGTCACACCCGTGGACACGACCGGTGCGGGCGATGCCTTCATCGGCTCCTTCGCACATTTCCTCGCAGCGACGGGAGACACGGAAGAGGCGCTCAATCGCGCGGCGCGCTACGCGGCCTATTCTGTAGGCCGCCGCGGCACACAGAAATCCTATGCTTCAGCAGCCGAGTTCGAGAGGTTCTGCAAGGAGGTTTCCAGCTAAAGCCGCCGGTATTCCATCCCCCGCGCCCTTGCAAGTGAGAGCCGCAGCCGGCCCTCCGAAAGACGCTCAAGGCAGATGCGCCGACCATTGGCCGTAAACAGCCATCGTCCATTCCCAAGCGGTGTCATTGTTGCTGCGCTTCTGCGCGGCCCAGCACCCCAGTTGAGCGTCCGCCCCTCGATCTGAAGAAACGCACCATCGCAAGTCCAGTCGCCGTCGAGACCGGGCATCGCCGCGCCGTCCTTCGCGGGCAACAGCCTGACTGGACGGTGAAAGAGCTCTCCGGTCAGTGCACCATCCTCATACCGCAGGCGCATGCGCGATTGAGCCGCATTGGAGACGAACCAGCCGTCTTCGCCTTCAAACAGCGCCTCCTCCGCGTCGCGAACCACGATCGATCCTGGCCGCACCTCCGCCCAGAGGTCCCCTTCGGCAGCCGCGTACAGCCCCGCCGGTGCCCATCCTTGCGCAGGTTTCAAGAGCGCCCCGTCCGTTACACCGCAAAGCGCTGCACAGACATGTGCTGCGAGCCCGGTCGCGTCGCCGTCGTCGCGGTTGGTGAGAACCACAAGCGAGATGCCCTGATCCGGATCGCACAGGAATCCAGCACGGTAACCGGCCTGTGCGCCGCCATGACCCGGCACCGCCATATTGCCGATGCGCGTCAGGCTTATTCCAAGCCCGTAGCCGGTTGCCTCTCCCGAGCCGAGCGGCAGCGGTCGTGCAATCCGGTCGAAAATCGCGCGCGGCATCAGATCAGCGAGCCAGCATGCGAGATCCATGGCCGACCCGGAAAGTGAGCCGGCAGCCGATAAATGCATGCCCTGAAATCCTTCGGACCATCCATCGGTCTCAGGCACGTGCCCGGGCACCAGACCCGGCACCGGGTCGGTCCAGTGTTCAGAAGCCCGCATGCCGGTCCCGAGCCGCTTCGCATGGGCCGCAACCATCTCGGAGAAAACAAAGCCCCGTCGCGCCATTGCCACTTCCAGCAGGCGATAGCCGCCATTCGAATAAGCGACCTCGGCCCCCGGTGCAGCGTTAAGCCAGTCGAAACCGGCCATCCACAGATAGAGCGCATCCGCCTCGGTGCGCTCATGCGCGCCGACGCCCAGGAGGGTCAGGCACTCGCGCGGATCCGGCAACCCGCCCTGCATGGCCAGCGCCTGTCCGACCGTCACCGCCGCAGGCGCGGCTGAAAGCTCGGGCAGCGCCCCGCCCAGAGGCATATCGAGGCTAAACGCTTCGGACTCCAGAAGACAGGTTGCGAACACATGCTTGGTTACGGACGCCCAGCGAAAGACGCTGTCGGGCCCCAGCGGTCCGAGCCCAGCCCCGCAATGACCCGCCGCCGCGATCAGGCGCGGCACGCCCCGTTCCATGCCGAGAACCACACCTCCTGGCCCGTTGCCCGTCCAGTTTTTGAGCTTTTCATGCGCTGCGGCTTCCGCAGCCGGCCAATCGCGTCTCGACATTCCCCGTCCCCATCCGCAGACGCTGTTCATCACAGCTTCGATGCCGTGCGGTGCCCCCTTCGAGAAGCCATGTCAATGAGGATTGTCGTTCTGCGCGCCACCGCTCAGGCGACTTCGGAGTTTTCGGTGCCCACGATTTCACCGACCGGTTGAGGACGCCCGATAAGAAAGCCCTGGATGAGATCGACACCGAGCTTTTCAAGAAGTGCCTTCTGCTCTTCCGTCTCGACGCCTTCAACGAGAACGGTACGGCCAAGACTGCGCAGAAGCTGGATCATGCCCTCGAGCATGCGGACATCCTGCGCACGCTGGCGCTCAGGCAGGAAGCTTCGGTCGATCTTGACAATATCGAGCTCGAAGCGGCGCAGGCAGTCGATCCCGGCGTAACCGGTTCCGAAGTCGTCGAGCCAGATCTGCACGCCGAGGCTCCGAAGCTGCTCCACGGTCTGGGCGGCCTGCGACTGTCCCAGAATGTCGCCCCGTTCGGAGAGTTCGAGCGCAAACTGTCTTGGCGCCAGCCCGTGGCGGGCCAGCATCTCGGCAACGCGCAGCGCAAACCCGGGAGCCTTGAGCTGAACGGCGGATATGTTGACGGCAATAACTCCGGTGAGCTTGTAGCGCGCCACGTCTGCACAGGCCTGCTCGAAAACCCATGCGCCCAGCTCGACGATCGCCCCGTTCTGCTCTGCCACCGGTATGAACACATCGGGTTTCACCAGCCGCCCATTGCTCCCCTTGAGCCGCATCAGCGCCTCGTAGCCGAGGACCTCGCCGGTTCCCAGTTGCACGATCGGCTGGTAGACCACTGAAATGCACTGCTTTTCAATGGCGTGCGCCAACAGGCCGGCAAGGCTTTCATTCGAATGGTCGGCATCGATGATCTGCGGATCGTAGACCGTCACCCTGGAACGACCGGTAAACTTCGAGATATAGAGTGCCCGGTCCGCTTCCTGCAGAACCTCCTGCAGCTCGGTAGCGCCGCCGTCCAGTGTCTGCGATGCACCGGCGCTGATCGTCACGATGTCGATGCCGTCACCCCTGTCGGGATGGTGAATCTCCAGTTCCTCGACCACACGACAGAACTCCTGCGCCAGGTCACGCAGTTCGTCCGACCCGGAGACGCGACGCAAGACCAGAAACTCCTCGCCGCCATAACGGCCGACGATGGATTCGTTCGCCTCCGCTGCCGCCTCCAGCGTCTGGGCAACCCGTATCAGGCAATCGTCACCGGCCTGATGGCCCAGCCGGTCGTTGAACCGCTTGAAGTGATCCACGTCGATCAGCACGACGCCGAGCTCATCGCCGTTCTGAACACAGGCTTCATGGAGCTCGGCGAAGGCGCTTGTGATCGCGCGGCGATTGCGCAGTCCCGTCAGGGGATCGGTGTGGGCAATCCTGTGAAGCTCATCGCCCTTCTTGACGGCCGCATGAGCCTGAGATTTTGCCTGCAGCGCTTCAAGAAACGTCCAGTAGCGCTCCACCCCGAGCCGCCACGAGAGGTAGAGTGAAAAGACGAGGCAGTTGACGAAGAGCGCGGCAATCACGATTCGCGCAGTCAGACCGATCTGCAGCGCATGCAGTGTCGCGGCCACGAAGACGACGGCGATGATCGTCGACGAAATCGCAGACAGCATGAAGCGGAAATTGAAGAACAGATTTGCGCCAAGCACAAAAACGATACCAAAGACGACAAAGTGAGAAAGCGCCTGCTGATATGCGGTTTCAAGCGCCAGAAGCAGCCATCCGACGGCGCCGACGACAATGGCTGCGGCAGCCACCAGATGCATCGCGGCAAGGGATGCGCCGCGGCGCACACCAAACTCGATCACCGCAAGAAAGGAAATACCGATCGCGCATCGGGCAAACACCAGTTGATCCGCGATGTCGGGAAACAGGAACCAGTCGAATACCCCATAGGCCATATAACTGAGCACGGCAGCCCACATGCCCCAGCGAACGACCAGGCGTTGCTGGGCAGCGTCATGCTGAAAAAGCAGCCGGAGCAGTTTCGGGTCTGCCAGACCCGTACGAGGGCTCGAAAGCGCTTCAACAACCTTTCGTGCGATATCCGCGGATAGTTGCATCGTGACCTTCCATTGCAACGAACCCTCAGTACATGGGAATCGGTTAGGATGTCTTAACTTCTCCATTCCCGCTTTCGACCCCTGCCGGAAACGGCGTTTTATATTAACAGTGCGTAAATGAAGGCAGGATCATCCGTCATTTTACCCGGCTTATCGAGTTTCTGAACCCGGATAACTTTTAGTCGAATTTGATTAAATTCTTTCGCATCCCGGTCCATACGGGTATAGTGAAAGCGTTCAAATCAGCGGGGACGGAACAGTGGCACAAGCCTCTCACCTGAAGCTTGACGAGCAGAGTTTGATCACATCTCAGCTCGTCAAGAAGCACACGACGACGTCGGATGTTGCCGATTCCACGGAGTTGAAGGAGAAGGTTGCCCAGCTTGCGCTGGTTCTCGATCTGGCGCGCCAGGGTTTCGAATCGGGCACACCGGCAGCCGACATCGTCGACCGTCTGGCCGCCCGCCTGCACGATCTCCGCAACCAGGCTTCGCCTGTCGTATGGCAACAGCTTATTCCCCTGGCCCAGGAGCATCCTGTTTCAGAGTTTCTGAAGCAGGACCCCTTCACACGCTGGTCCTTCGACAAGCCGCGCGGCTATTCCGGCGATGCCAGCCTGCTCGACATCTATTACAAACACCCAAGCGCCGATGAGATCGTGGCTTCCTCCACGGAGCTCGGCCGTGAAATCTACGCTTACACAAGCGAAGCGGCGAGTTCGGTCGCCGGGCGCGAGCGGCGCGACATACTTGCGCGCACCGTGGATGCCACCGCAGAGCGCGTGGAGAACGCGGAGGTCCTCGCAATCGCATGCGGCCACCTGCGTGAGGCAGAACTCTCGACAGCCCTGGCCGGGAAGAAACTGAAGCGCTGGATCGGGCTGGATCAGGACCCGATCAGTGTGGGAACGGTCAACCGGGACCTGGCCGGCACTGGTGTGGAGGCCATTGACGGTTCCGTAAAAGGCATCCTGCGCCGCTCCTACAGTCTCGGTACGTTCGACCTGGTCTATGCGTCGGGGCTCTACGACTATCTGCCGCGTGCAGTCGCAATCCGCCTCACGCAACGCGCCATGGAACTGGTCAAGCCGGGTGGAGAGTTCCTGTTCGCCAATTTCAGCGACGAGATCACCACCGATGGCTACATGGAAACCTTCATGGACTGGCCGCTGATCCTGCGCTCGGACAAGGACATGCAGGACATAATCGACCGCGCGATTGACAGGAACCATGCCGACACCGAGGTGTTCTACGGCAGCAATCGCAACATCGTCTACGGCGTCATCCGCAAACACGCGGCCTGAGCGGCAGCCTTATCCTCTCGCGGTGAGGTCTGGCCATTCGGCGGCGAGACATGGTGCCACCTAAGCCGGTACCGCTGATCAGCTTGCGCAATGGCAAATACACGTTCGAGGAAATCCGGGAACCTGAAACGGAGCGTTCCGGGTTCTGAAAGGCGGGGCTTCGGTCCCGCTTTTTTTTTTGCCTGCGACAGAGCGAAGCCGCAGGCGTTTCATATGTGATGGCCCGAGCGGCATGACGGCACGCTGCAACCGATCCTTGGCGGCAATGCCAAACCGGGCAGGCAAAATTAAAATATCAAGTTGCGCATCTGATACATCAGTTGTAGGCTTTCTTCTCAGGCCCGGCTTATGCAAGCCGGAGCCAATCTTCGTAACCGGCAAGCAGATCGTCCGGGCGCGGAAAATATTCTTTGCGGAGAAGGAGGAGTCTCACGCATGCTCTCAGTCAGTCGTCGCGTTCTCATGGCAGCCGCGTTTGCTGTCGCTTTGGCACCGGCAGCCACCCTGCCAACCCAGGCCCAGGACCTGCCGGAGATCGAGTTCCTCTATTCTCCCTTTGCCGACTATGCGCCTTTCTTCGTCGCCGAGGACCTCGGCTATTTCGAGGATTTTGGCGTTGACGTGACGCTTTCGCCCAAGGGCAACACGGCCGAAACCATCCAGATGCTTGCCTCCGGCAACATTGAAGCAGGTGCCGCCACCTGGGCTTCCAGCCTTTTCAACGCGCTCGACCGCGGCGCAACCGTCTCCATCATTGCCACCATGGCACGCATGCCCGACACGGTTCCCTCCCCCTCACCCTTCATGGTGTCGCAAAAAGCGTGGGATGAAGGCATCCGCACCGTCGCCGACCTCAAGGGCAAGCGCATCGGCATTCCCGGCCCCGGCGGCTTCGGCATGTATTCGGTGGCAAAGGCTCTCGAGAAGGGTGGCCTGACAATAGAAGACGTCGAGGCGGTCTACCTGCCGCCGCCCGCAACGGCTGCCGCCTTCGCAAATGGCGGCCTTGAAGCCGGCTGGAGCATCGAGCCTTTCGCTCACCAGCTTGAAAAACAGGGGCTGGGCCGCCGCCTGGTCGAAGATCACACCTTTGGCACAGAGCTTGGTTTGATCGCCTTCAATCAGGACTTCGTTGAAGAGAACGAAGACGCGGTTGTGCGCTTCGTGGCAGCCTATCTCAAGGCTGCCCGCCAGCTCGACAATGGCGGCTGGCAGGACGACAGGATTCTCGAGATCGTCTCGAACTACACCGGCACCGAGCCAGACGCCCTGCGTGGCATCCCCTATACGGTTCGCTCCGAAGACGGTGCCATCGACATGGAGTCCGTGCGTGAACAGGAAGAGTTCTTCCGCCAGCGCGGTGCACTTGAATATGAAGGGCTTTCCGATATCGACGGCGTCTATCGCCGCGATCTGCTGCAGCGCGCCAACGACCTACTCGCAAGCAAGAAATGATGCAGGCCGCGCAGGAAAAACTGCCTCCCGCTCCGGCGAAGTCCGCCGGAGCGGCCATTGAGGTCAGCCATCTTACCAAGGCGTTCTACGACAGCCAGGACGACCGCGTGACCGTAGCCGTCGCCGATGTCAGCTTCGAGGTCGAGCGCGGCGAATTCGTGTGCATCGTCGGCCCCAGCGGCTGCGGCAAAACCACGGTTCTGCGCATTCTCGCCGGCCTTGAGGACGAGCTGAGCGGTTCCGTGAAGCGGCACACCTCCACACCGCCGGCAATGGTTTTCCAGGAAGCGTCCGTTCTGCCCTGGCTGACCGTGTCGCAGAACATCGCGTTCCCGCTGAGCCTCAAGGGCGTATCCCGGGCACAGCAGGATGCGCGCGTGCGCGAACTGCTGACCCTGACGGGCCTTACAGAATTCGCGAGCGCCCTCCCCCACCAGCTTTCCGGCGGCATGAAACAACGCGTCTCCGTGGCGCGCGCCCTTGTCGACGACCGCGACATTCTGCTGATGGACGAGCCGTTCGGCGCATTGGACGAGCAGACCCGCCTTGTCCTGCAGCAGGAGCTGCTGCGTATCTGGGAGAGAACCGGCAAGACCGTGGTCTTCATCACGCACAGTGTCGATGAAGCGCTGACACTGGCGGACCGCGTTCTCGTCATGTCGCCGCGCCCCGGCCGGCTGGTCGCCGACATGCGCGTTCCCTTCGAGCGCCCGCGCAACGTTGTGGAGATGCGCCGCGACAAGCGTTTCTGGGATATGACTTACGAGGTCTGGCGCCTGCTGGCCTCTCCTGCGGAGGCATGAGATGAGCACTGCGACCACGCTACTGACAGAAGACGAACTCCGCCGGCTCAAAACGCCGGCGCGGCGTGAGAAGCTGTTCCGCTTTGCATCCTATTTCAGCCCGCTTCTGCTCCTTTTAATCTGGGAGCTGTCGAGCCAGTTCAACCTGATCGACCGCCGCTTCTTCCCGGCTCCCAGCGCCATCGCCGAAACGGCATGGCGCATGATCGTGAGCCTGGAGCTTTTCGAGCATATGGGCGCAACCCTGCGCCGCGTGGGCATCGGCTATATGATGGGCGCCATTCCGGGCATCACGCTCGGCCTCATTCTCGGCCTGTCCCAGCCTGCCCGCCGCGTCTTCGGCCCGATCTTCTCTGCGCTCTATCCCGTGCCGAAGATCGCCATCCTCCCACTGATCCTGCTGATCTTCGGCGTCGGCGATGCATCCAAGTTCGTTGTCATCGCCATCGGCGTGTTCTTCCTGATGTTCTACAACACCATGGGCGGCGTCCTGCAGACCCCGCAGATCTATATGGATGTTGCCAGGAACGCGGGCGCGAACCGGTTCCAGACCTTCAGGCGCATTGCTTTCCCGGCTGCTCTACCAAGCATCTTCACCGGGCTGAAGCTCGCCGCCGGCTCGTCCTACATCATCATCGCAGCCGCCGAATTCCTCGGCGCGCGCAGCGGCGTCGGTTTCTTCATATGGGCGTCCTGGCAGACCTTCGCGGTCTCGCGCATGTTCGTCGGCATCGTCGTGATCTCGGTCATGGGCTATCTCACCATCCTCGCCCTTGAGGCGCTGGAGCGGCATTTCGTAGCCTGGGCGAAGAATTGATCGGCTGAGGACAAGAGGCTCATGACCGTCGACACCGGCCCGGCCCCCAACACCCACACGCCCGTCTCGGAGCGCATCTACCTTGCGCTCCGGCAAAAGATCGTGCGCTGCGAGCTCGCACCGGGAACCACGCTCGATGCCAATTCCATCGCGCGCGACTATGACGTCTCGAAAACGCCGGTGCGTGACGCCATGCAGAAGCTGGCAGCCGACGGACTGGTGACGATCCTGCCGCGCAGCGGCTATCGCGTCGCCACCATCACGTTTCAGGCCGTGCATGAGATTCTCGACCTGCGCGCGGCCATCGGCCCCCACGCGGCCCGGCAGGCAGCGCGCTACGCCACCACCGCCGACATCGCCGAGCTGCGCGAGATCGTCGCCGAATACGCCACGCCGCTCGACATCGGGGCCATGCAGCAGGTGGCGCGGCGCTTCCACGTCGCCATCGCCCGGTGCAGCCGCAACAAGCGCGTCGTCACCCTGTCAGAATCCCTGTTCGACGAGCTGGAACGCCTTCTGCGCTTTGCAATCGACTTCTCGGTGAAGATCGGCGAGCACTCCGACGAGCACACAGCGCTTGTCGACGCCATCGAGGCGGGCGATGGCGAGCGGGCGGCCGCCATCGAAGCAGCCCACATCAAACACAGCCGGGAGTTCCTGATCGAACGCCTGATGACGCTCGGCTATCTGTCCGCCGGCGAAGTCCAGATCGGCAATGCCGCGCGGAGCGTGGACGAATGATCGCATTTCCCGACGCAGTTGCGCGGCTTTCGGCAGCGCTTGGCGACAGTCCGGCAGCGAACCTCGCAGCCGCAGCATTGATCGAGGCCGACGTGCTCAACCTCCCGCGCTTCGGCATTGCCATGCTGGATGAGTGGACAGCCGAAGCCGCGCCCGCTCCTGCTGCCGAGAACCCGCAGACCGTAAGCTGGCTCGACTGCTCTGCCTCCTTCGCACCGCTTGCCGTGGCAGGCGCAACGCTGGACCTCATTTCTGCCGCACGGGAGAAAGGCATCGCCGCCGTCTTCCTGCGTGGTGTCAGGGGTTTCGGCCGGCTCGCTCCCTTTGTTCGCCACCTTGCCGATGCCGGCCTTGTCGGGATCGCCGGCGCCGAAGGCCCGCCTTTCGTCGCTGCCCATGGCGGCACGCGCGCCGTCATCGGCACCAATCCGTTCGCTCTCGCCATGGGCACCGGCGCAGACCGCGTAGTGATCGACGTGGCCAGCAGCACGGCCACCATGGCCGACATCCGCAACGCCCGCAGCACCGGCGCTCCCCTGCCCGAGGGAATAGCGCTGAATGGCGAAGGACAGCCAACCACAATCGCCTCCGAGGTTACAGCACTTCTGCCACGCGGCGGACAGGTTGGCTCTCTGCTTGGCCTCGTCGTCGAACTTCTCGCCGGTGTCGCCGGCGGTGGCCGCGACGACCCGAAAGGCCGGGGCGTGTTCCTGCTCGCCTTCGACCCTGAAGCGGCCGGAGACAGCATCGACTGGCAGGCGCGGCTTGCAGCCCTCAAAAGCGACTGGACCGGAAGTGGCGGTCACTGGCCGCGCGGCGGCGCGCGCTCGCCCGAAGCCGCGCTGGGCTATGATTTTGCAAAACGCCTCGATGCACAGCTCGCACGCATGACAGGTGAGGCAAACCGATAATGCCACACCTTTCCCGACACGGCCGGAGTGTCTCCGGCTCAGCCCCTCTGCGTGCCAATGCCCGGAAATGGCTGATCACCCCTCTTGCAGAAATGGTGCTCTAGATGACGACAAATCCTGTTTCCGCGCCCGCTGTTTCCGTCACCCCGGCTGACGGTCTGATCGACGAGCCACGCTGCATTGTCGTCACGGGTCTCGCGCCCGACGAACTCGTCGCAATCTCCGCGCGCACGGTGCGGGCGGGCGGCGTTCTCTGGTACAGCCAGGCGACCTTCATGGCCGATGCCGATGGCGTGGTCGATCTGACGCGCGATGCGCCCGTTGGCGGCGACTATGCGGAAATCTCGGCAATGGGCCTCATCTGGAGCCAGAAGCCGGTCGACAGCAACAGCCAGGAGCTTTTCCCCGACGACGTCATGCAGCCGCTGAAGACGGCGCTGACGGCGGAAACCGCCGCTGGCGTCAAGGCGGAGGGCGAGCTTCTCCAGCGTCTCGCGGCAGATGGCGTGGAGCGGCAGGAGATTCGCGAAGACGGTCTGGTCGGCACGCTCTTCACGCCCGCAGGCCCCGGCCCGCATCCCGTCGTGGTGGTGCTCAATGGTTCCGGTGGCGGCATCAACGAGCCGCGCGGCGCGCTTTACGCCTCCCATGGCTATCAGGCTTTCGCGCTTGGCTATTTCAAGGCTCCGGGCCTGTCGCCCTTCATCACCGAAACCCCGCTCGAATATCTGGAGACCGGCCTCAACTGGGCGCACCGCACGCTAAAGCCGCGCGACGGTTTCGTGGCGGTCGCCGGGCAGTCGCGCGGCGGCGAGCTTTCGCTGCTTCTCGGCGCGACCTTCCCCGATCTCATCTCCGCCGTGATCGCCTATGTGCCGGGCGCAATGGTGCATGGCGCACAGGGTGCGGGCGATCCCGCGCGTGGCGGCTGGCAGGGCGTGACCTGGACCCGGGGTGGTGAGCCGCTCACCCATCTCTGGCAGGACAACAAGGCGGTGCACTGGCACCCATGGGGCGGCGATGCCCCACCGAACCGGCATCATTCGGTCTTCTTCGAGGGCCTGAAAGACACCGATCTGGCCGCACGCGCGCGCATTCCGATCGAGAACACGAAGGCCGCCGTTCTGCTCGTTTCGGGCCGCGACGACCGTGCATGGCCATCGAGCCTCTATTCGAAAATGGTGGTGTCCACCCTCAGCCGGCACGACCACCCTTACCGCGTCCGTCATCTCGATTTCGATGACGCCGGCCATGCGATCAACCTGCCCTTCGTGCCCTCGACCCAGTTGAGCCGCGAGCACCCGGTTTCGAAAGTGCCCTACACGAATGGCGGCACGCCATCGGGCAACGCACGGGCGGATGAAGGCTCCTGGCGCGGTGTCCTCGCATTCCTCGACGAGCTCACACGCCGGGCCGGCTGAAGCGCCGGCCCATCCACTTTCTTTTGCGCACGCAGACAACAAAATCCTTCGAAAGGAAGATGAACATGCCCACGAGAGAACACCTGGAAGGTCAATGGCGCGAATGGCGCTATGCCCACGTCGCCAAGATGTTCCGCCCGTATGGCTGGACTTCGCTGGTTGCGCAGTACTGGCTTGAGAAGGACGACAAGGGCGTCACCTTCGACCTTCTGCCGGGCACGTGGTCGGTGGAAGACGGACGCATCATGTTCACCCCGCCCGCCGAAGGCCCGAACCTGTCGGTGAACGGCGAATACCCCACAGGTCCGGTTGAGATCATTCCGGGCCGCAACCAGACCTACGGTCACGGTGAGAGCCTACCGGTCTACTTTGGCCGCAACGAGGTGGAAACGCTCCTGCGCACGACGCATGACGGCCAGCCGCTTTTCGGCGTGCGCGTGCGCGACCCGCATGAGGCCACGCGCCCGGAAGATGCTGGCGTTACCGCCTTCGACTACGATCCCGAATGGCGCATTCCGGGCTTCTACACCCCCACCGAGCGCACGGACTACGAAGCCGAAACGGTAGAGGAAGGCGTGCGCGAGTCCACGCCACGCATGGGCACCTTCACCTTCGAGTTCAAAGGCAGGAGCTACGAAATCGTGCTCATCGGCAAGGACACGCCGCATGGCATCCAGCCGGTCGCGCATGTCCGTGACAAGACCAATGGCACCATAACTTATGGCGCGGGGCGCGTCATCGAGCTGCAGTTCACCGACGAGGCCAACACGCGCATCGACTGGATCGATTTCAACTACGCGGTCGCGCTACCCTGCGCCTTCACCAACTTCGTGACCTGCCCGCTGGTTCCGCCGGAAAACCACCTCGACTTCGAGATTCTGGCCGGCGAGAAACGTCCTGTGCAGAACGTGGTCCGGACAATGACCTATCAGGCAAAGGCATAGGCATCCTGCAATCATCTGACGTCCGCAAACACCCGTAAAAGGAAGAGAGACCGGTTCAGCGTTTCGGCGAAACGGAGAGCCGGTCCGTCGTGTGTCAGAGCATTCCGGCAAGGGTTCAGAAACGCACACCACAACAACAGCGCGGACGCGTGCAGCCCGGCCTCGCTGCAACCCCTGACTTAACCGAATCTCAAGGGTCAGCGACTATCTGCCACCAAAGGGCGAACAATCGGGGGCGTGTAAATGAGTGTGGTCGACAGATGGAGGCCAGAGACGGCGGCCGGCGGTTTCACGCGGGACGACGAGGACATCGCCTTCTATACACGCATCAATGCGCTCATACGTCCCGATATGGCTATTGTCGACCTGGGTGCGGGTCGAGGCGCCCGCTATGACGATGGCAGCGCGGCCTTCCGCAAGACCTTCTTCAATTTTCAGGGCCGCGTGAAACGTGTCATAGGGCTCGATGTCGATCCCGCTGTTCTCCAGCACCCGCATCTCGATGAAGCGCTGACATTCGAGCCGGGCGGACGCCTGCCTCTGGAGGATGGCAGTGTCGACATGATCATCTGTGAATGGGTGATCGAGCATGTCGAGCACCCTGCGGAGTTCGCAAGGGAGGTTCGCCGCGTCCTCAAACCCGGCGGCTGGTTCTGCGCCCTCACGCCCAACAGCTGGGGTTATGTCGGGATCAGCAACCGCATCGTGCCGGAGCGCTTCAAGGACTGGCTGATGCGGCGGGTCTGGCCCGAACGTCCGCACCAGGATGTGTTTCCCACATTCTACAGGCTGAACACACTGGGACGTCTGAGGCGCGCATTTGAGCGGGAGCACTGGGGTCATCACAGCTATATCGCCAACAGCACGCCGAGATATCACGGCGGCGTTTCAGCCGGTTTCGCCCTGGTCTCGCTCTTCCAGTGGCTGATGCCACCGCCGATGCGCACCAATCTCTTCGTGTTCCTGCAAAAGCGATCCTGACCCTGGCGCACCGGACCGAAAAGTCAAATCCGGTTTTCGGTCCGATGCCCCATGAATAACCTGGACCGCGAAATCTACCGCTTCAGATACGCATTGGTGAACCAGGTGGAGACGTCCGGCATCTCCTCGAGGCGCTTGCCATCGGCATCGCGCATGACGCCCGCCTCGAACATGAACTTCGTGATGTTGCCGAACATGTCCGCATCGATGAGACCGACCGGCTCGCCCTCGTCCTGCAGGTAGCCGCCGCCCACGATGGCCTGCATGGAAGCGCGGACCAGCTCCGGATTGGACAGCATGCCGCCGGTCTCGGCAATCAGCATCTCGGCTGCCTCTTCCGGGTTTTCCGCAGCGAAGGCGTAGCCGCGCTGGGCCGCTTCAACGAAAGCGCGCGCGGTTTCGGGGTTGGCTTTCAGCCAGGTTCCGTTGCCGCCGAGATAGGTGGTGTGCTGATCCGGCACGCCGTAATCGGCATAGCGGAATGCGCGCTGCGGGCGGTCGAGGAGCACGGAGTTCACGCCCTCCCAGGTGCTGACCTCGAGCGTGAAATCCACCGTGCCATTGGCAAGCGCCTCATAGGCGGAGGTGCCGAGCGTGACGGTCTCGAACTCGCCCTTGCCGCCATCGTTCTGGATAATGGTCGAGATGAGGGCCTGTTCCCAGGCGCTGCCGAAACCGGCATAGGTCATGCCATCGAGATCGGCCGGGCGCTGAATGTCCTCACGCTCGCCATTGAAGACGAGACGGCCCGTCTCATGCTGCATTACCGCCATGACGACCGTGAGGTCGGCACCCGTGGCGCGCTGGCTGTAGAAACCGATGGAGCTCAAAATACCGAATTCGGCGACGCCCGTGGCGACCAGCGTGCCAGAGGACGTGTCGGTGTAGGGCAGGATTTCAACATCGAGGCCGGCGTCCTTGAACCAGCCCTTCGCCTGGGCGACGTAGAGCCCCACATGGTTGGTGTTGGGCGTCCAGTCCAGCGCGACGCTCAGGCGCTCCTGCGCCGTTGCGGGCAGCGCCATCGCGCCGAGCATCAGGGCTGCGGCTATCAGGCTTTTCATGGTCTTTCTCCTGTCTGACTGAGCAAGATGTTCAAAAGGTCTTCTTCCAGCGCGCGGGCCTCGTCCGGCAGGGGCGCGCCAAGGCGCGGGCGCGGGGCGCGGACGACGACCTCGGAAATCACGCGGGCGGGACGGCGCGACAGCACATAGATGCGATCCGAAAGGGCGACTGCCTCACGCACGTCATGGGTGACGAGCAGCGTGGTCCAGCGCGCGGCGCGCCAGCGGTCTTCCAGCCAGCGCTGCATCTGCGCGCGGGTGAGCGCATCGAGCGCGCCGAAGGGTTCATCGAGAAGCTGGATCGGGCGGGCCTGAATGACCGTGCGCAGGAGGGCTGCGCGCTGACGCATGCCGCCCGACAGTTCTGCCGGATAGCGCTGCGCAAAACCTTCCAGACCGAACTCGGCGAACAGCGGCAGCGCGCGGGCGCGCGCCTCGGCGCGCGGCACGCCCTGCACTTCCAGCCCCAGAATGACGTTATCGACGATGCGTCGCCAGGGCATCAGCGCGTCGCGCTGCGGCATGAAGGCGAAGGTCTGACCGTCACGCCTGAGCGCTGCGCCATCGCGCAGGATCTCGCCGCGATCCGGCGTGAGCGCGCCGGTGAGCAGGCGAAACAGGGTGGATTTTCCCGCTCCCGAAGGGCCGAGAATGGAGACGAACTCCCCCTGCCCCACATGCAGCGTCACATCGTCGAGCACGGCGGTTTCGCCAAGCGTCACGCCCAAATTGCGCATTTCCAGAGCGCTCATCGTGTCTGCCCCGCTTGACGCCAGCGCAGCAGCGCCCGTTGCAGAAGCGCCGACACGCCGAAGAGCACCAGCGTCAGCGTGGAGCTGACCACCACCGCCGCCAGCATGAGATCCGGGCGGAAACTGTTCTTGGCGTTGAGGATGACAATGCCGAGCCCGGCGCGCGCGCCGACATATTCGGAAAAGATCGCGGCGACCACGGCATAGGTGATCGAAATCCGCAGGCCGGCGAAGAAATAGGGCATGGCCGAGGGAAAGCGCGCCGCCCGGAACACCTTCCACCGCGACGCGCCCATGGAGCGCATCAGCGTTTCGATCTCGGGATCGGTGGATTCGTAGCCATCGACCAGCGCCACCAGCATGGGAAAGAAGGTGACGAGCGCCACGAGCAGAATTTTCGGCGTGAGACCGAAACCGAACCACAGGACGGCAAGCGGCGCGATGGCCACCAGTGGCAGGGTCTGGCTGACGACAAAGATCGGGAACAGCGCCCGCCGCAGCTTCGGCAGGAAATCGAGCGCCACCGAGAGGACAAAGGCGATGCTGACGGAGAAGGCAAAGCCGGTCAGCGTCGCGCTCAGCGTCGGCAGCGTGTTCTCCCACAGGAGGGCGCGGTTGACGCCCATCTGTTCGATGACGCGCGAGGGCGCGGGCAGAACCAGCGGCGAAATGCCCGACAGCCGCACATAGATTTCCCAAAGGAGGATCGCACCGGCAACGCTTGCCAGAGCAGGCAAGCCGCGCACCAGCCGTCCGCCCGCAGGACGGGGCCGACGCTGAGACATGGGATCAGGCCGTGGAGGGGCTGTTGGCGGAAACGGTGAGATCGACCGTCACATGGCCTTCGGGCGGACCGAACCGGCAGAAGGCCTGTTCGAGCGTTGCGAAAACCGGGCCTGCATCGCCGGTGAGACGGCTGCAGAAATTCTTGGAGCGGTCAAAGACGCCGCTCGACTTCAGGAAGTCGATGCAGCCCATGATCTCCGCCATGTGGTCGCCGGCGCCCATCACGTATAGCGAGAACTGGGCGCGTGCGATTTCCGACGTGGTCTTTGCATTGGCCACCGCTGCAAGCGCCGCCTTTTGCCGTTCGGCGAGCGGCTCCGACGGGTTGGCGAGTGCAGAGGTGCTGCAGATCGGATCGTCCGGCTCGCCGGGGCAGCCGCGCGAGAGCGTGGCGCGCAGCACCACATGGTGGCGGGTGGACGCGGCGGCGACATAGAAATCGCGCAGCGCGGGAAACAGCACTTCGGGCGGGCCGACGACGAGCGTCGAGATATCGTCGGTCTCGATCCTTAAACGGTTCCGCCAAGGATCGAACGCGGAAAGCGACGACATGATGACGTCGACGAAATCGTCGGTCATCGGATAAAGGGAAAGCTGCGCACCTGCGAACATGATTGTCCTCCTTGCTCCGCTGGCATTACCCAGATCAGCTTCTAGGGCCCGAGGGCTTGCGCCCTCATCTCAGCCGCGGCGATACGCGGCACCCCTGTGGATGCTCGGTACGAACCAAATCCCGTGTCGCAAAGCAAGCGGTTTGTTCAGGAAACGGTGCCCGGATGAAAAATTATCCGGCTATCCACAGACCTCACAATCCGAATATCCGGAACGACCCGCGGCCGGAGAGTTCGCGCACGGCACCAAAATGCTCAAGCCGCTCGAAAAGCCGCTTGGCTGCCCAGCGGGAAAGATTGCAGCCGGGGGCTGAAGCCGGCACGGCATCGTCATCCAGCAGTTTCTGAACGACAGTGCCCGCCCCCTTTGTGCGCAGTTTCGGCAAAACGGAGGCAAGTGTGTCGGCGCGGCGAGATATTTCACCAGCCGAGCGGAGCGCGCCTTCAGTCCCCTGAACCAGCGCGAGGCACACCGCCCGGGCAAAGGCAGGATCAGCCGGGCCGGTCCGCCCGCGCTCCCCGCTCACGCGGAAGGCGGTTCCATAGCGTTCCGCCATGAGAAGCGGTACCGGGCGAGGCCAGTTCAACATCGTTGCGATCAACCCATCTGCCAGGGCCCATGCCAGCGGCTCGGCGTCCGCGTGTTCTGCCAGTATCCGCCCGACGAGCTGCGCCGCCGCGAAGGGCGCCGCACTTCCAGACTGGAGCGCATCCTCGGCATGGTCGACGGCTGCCGCCAGCCTGTCATCCACCGCCAGGCCGAGAAGGCCGGCGAGTTCGGCTATGGAAGACGTGGATGGCATGAAGCGGCGCGCTGCCATTCGTCTATAGGCGAGAAATATCTTGCCCGCAGGGCCCGGGTCGTCACCGGCCGCGGTCAGCAGAACGGCATCACGCAGCGCCTTCTCGTCCTCCCCCCGTCCCATGAGCCTCGACGCGGCAACGGCGCATTTCAGCGCCTGGCGCGCGCGCCAGCAGCCCGACCAGGCGGGTTCACTCCGCACAAGATCATCGAGCGCCCTAAGCGCAACACCGGCGGCAAACCCGGCATCGCGCTCGCTCGAGGCAGCCCCGCGCGACACTGCCCACTTCGGTAGGGCTGCGTCTGAAGATGGAAAAGAATCGGGCGAATCCATGCCCGCAGTCTAGGCGGTATGTGCAGTTTCTGCCAGAATTTCCGCGATAAACCGCACAGCTTGTCTTTAGCATTTAATGTCCGATAAGATTGCATTATCGGACATTATAGCGAGCGGGCTGAAATGAGCTCTGACAGCGAGCAAAACCGCAGAATGCCGGGCATGATCCAGCCTGCTGCGCCAGAGAGGCCATCCAACCCTGTGGCCGCTTCCGGGAATGATGGCGCCTCAGCGTTAAAATCCGGCAAACCCGCCGGGGATCATTCAGATCTGCCCGACATTATCGACGTGGTGCTTGCCATGGACGAGGAGCCCCCCTCCCCCACGGGGCGCTCCCCCGCGTCACCCTCCGATGTCGACCCGCTTGTCGAGACTGCACGCAGCTATGCGCGCGCGGCCCGCTCCGAGGCAACGCAGCGCGCCTATGCCGCTGACTGGCGCCACTTCGCTTCCTGGTGCCGGCGCTCCGGATTTCAGCCGCTTCCCGCCGACCCGCAGGTGGTCGGTCTCTATCTGACCGCCTGTGCCTCCGCGAACCCGCGCCCCACCGTCTCCACGCTCGAACGCCGGCTCTCCGGTCTCTCGCAGGGCTATTCCCAGCGTGGCGACCGGTTAGACCGGAAGGATCCCCACATTGCGGAGGTGTTTGCCGGCATTCGGCGAAAGCATGGCCGCCCGCCGGCACAGAAGGAAGCGCTTCTGGCCGAGGACATTCTCGCCATGCTGGAGACCCTTCCGCACGATCTTCGAGGCCTCAGGGACCGGGCGATCCTGCTCATCGGTTTTGCTGGCGGTCTGCGCCGTTCCGAGATCGTCGGGCTTGATGCCGGGGTGGACCAGACCGAGGACGGCAATGGCTGGGCGGAGCTTTTCGACGAGGGCATTCTGATCACCCTGCGCGGCAAAACCGGCTGGCGCGAAGTGGAAATCGGTCGCGGCTCGGCCGACCGCTCCTGCCCCGTCGAGGCGCTCAGGATGTGGATGCGCCTTGCCCGCATTGCCCACGGCCCCCTGTTCCGCAGAATTCGCGGCCAGAAGACCGTTGAAGACAGTCGTCTGAACGACAGGCACATTGCCCGTCTCGTCAAGCGCACGGCGTTCGATGCGGGGCTGCGCCCGGATCTGCCGGAAAAGGAGCGCGAAAGGCTGTTTTCGGGCCATTCACTGCGGGCCGGCCTCGCGTCTTCAGCCGAGGTCGACGAGCGTTTCGTGCAGAAGCAGCTCGGTCACACAAGCGCCGAAATGACCCGCCGCTATCAGCGTCGGCGCGACCGGTTTCGCGTCAATCTCACCAGGGCGAGCGGTCTCTGATCGATCAGTGGCGTGAATCGGTTGCCGGCAATCGATTCACGAAATGCGTTGGACGCAAGCGCCCGTTCCGGGCAACCGTCACGGCATGGCTATCAACCCGCATCAATGCTCCCTGCGACGCGTCGACCCCGCTCGCAACATGGCGCGTTATTACACGCTTTCCGTCGAGCCGACCCTTTTCGGCGATGCCGCACTTGTTCGCCAATGGGGGCGGATCGGCACGCGCGGGCAGTTCAAGATCAACCTTTTCGACAACACCCGGTCGGCCGAAGCCGCACTCCTGCGGCTCAGGAAAATCAAGGAGCGCCGTGGTTACAGGTGACTAGAGCCAGGAGGCGGCATCCCTCGGCAGCCTGTGTTCGGGATCCGTCACCAGAAGGCCGGGCGTCCCCTCCCCGTTCCACTGCCAGAGCGCCACACAACTGCCTCCCGGCGACATGAAAGACGGGTAGATCACTCCGTGAAAGCCTTGTTCCATAAGCCTTTCGCGCAGGCGGTGGGTCTCGGGAACCCGACCAGCGTCCATCTCGGCCCGCCATTCGCATTCATGGATAGCAGACGAAACGCCATGACGCTGCATCACGGCCTCGTCGGTCAAATCCGCCAGACGGGCATCGGAGAGTGTCAACTGCGCAATGATCGCGGGATGCTGCACAAAGCCCTGATTATACTCGGCCCAGGCCGTTGAAAGCTCACGGGCGGCATAGACCGCCTGTGCGCCCACCGGGTTCCAGCGTCCGCCGAAACGTGCCGCCCCTGCGCCTGAAAGCGGCGCATGGGCCCAGCGCGGAACGTAAGCCCGCCAGAGGATTTCCGTCCGCAAGGCCTCAGGCATAAACGCCGGCACGCACCGCTTCGAGATAGGCGAGAACCTTGTCGGCCTTGCCTTCGCCGACCAGATCATAGGCGGTCTTGCCCGCCCAACCCGGGATCGGCTGGTGTTTGAACCAGATCACCGCCCGGTGCTCATTGCCGGCCATTTCCGTGGCCATGGCGAGAATGCGCACGACCGGGCTCAGCGCCTGATCCACCTTGCGCTGGCCGGATTTCGCCGTCAGCGTGTTGCGGGCCACGCCGATGAGACGGGCCAGCTCCACCAGCGTCACGCCAAGCAGTTCCGACACCCGGCGCGCGGAGAGAAACGGTGCTCTTTCGTCGGCAAAATGCGCTGCCGCGAAGTCAAGTTCCGTCGCTGTCATCACCTGTGCCTCCTTGTTTCGACACCATACTGATCACACATTGAGCACTTTACAAGAAATATGTGCGCAAAATGTGTTTTCAAGAAAAGCGGAAAAACGCTATTTTTCCGCCAAAACCGCCTTTTGCCGGGCTGAAATCAGCGCATTCAGCATCGGTTTTACCGAAAACGTTCCGGAGTTCGCACGTTCTGTCAGCCTGCGGAGATAGCCGCCGGGCGAGCGAATGACTTCCGCGCGCTCCAGCATGGCCGCAATTGTGATCGCGGCGTTGATATCGCCCATCTCGGCCCGCGCCTCGGCCCAGGCATCGGGCGAAACGCCGAGCATGGAGCGAACGGTTTCGGCCGCTTTCATCAGGTCGCGCCAGTCTGACAGCCCGTCCGGGGCGTAATCGCGCATCTGCGGGCAGGCAGACGCCACCGTTTCGAACCCGACAGGTGGTTTTTGGCCACTTCCCTCCGCTTCCGGCTTTCGGCGCCCTCCCCTTTGGCCGGGTGTGGTGTCGTGATCGCTTTCAACCGCCGATTTGGTTTCAGGGTTGGGCGGCACCGCCCCCGCTTCAACTTTTTCCTGGTAGGTTTCAAATTGGGATTCTGGGTTTGAATTATGAATATGCCGCTCATTTTGAGTGGCATTGGCGCTCATATTTATGGTTTCATTAACCACGTGCTCTGCATCACGGGCCTCCAGATCGGCTTCGCTCAGGCCTTCCAGATAGACTTTTTCCACGTCGTTACGCAAAGCCAGGAGGGCATCGCGGCGGGTCTTCAGCGTCTCCCAGTCGGTGTTGCGGCCAAGCCGGCCGGAGAGTGCGGCCAGGCGCTCCGCATAGGGCGCGAAGGAACGTCCCCTGCCCTCGTCATCAGCCGCCTCGATAATCGCCGCAATGTCACGCAGATGGATCGTTACTTCGCTCCTGAGAGCCCTGATCGCACGCGCCAGGCGCCGTGCTTCGGCCGCATGGGTTTCGATCTCGGCAGCGCGCATGACGAGCGGCGCAAGATCGAAGCCGAAGGCCTCCTCGATCTGCCCCTCTTCGCTGCGCCGCGCATAGCGCTTCCCATTGGCGCTGTCGCGCCGCAGGATGAGCCCGGCCTTCACGAGCGCCGCCAGATGCCGCCGCAATGTCGCCGGCGCCATGCCGCGCGCACGGATGGAGAGCTCCGCGTTTGATGGGAACACCACCAGATCACCGGCTGGATCGAGCTGGCGCTCCGTGTTGAAGCTTGCCAGCGCCTCCAGCACAACGATGGTTCTGTCCGAAAGCCCGAGCACCAGCCGCGCCTCGGTCACAGCCCGCAGCAATTGCCACTTGTCTACAGCACTTTCCGAAGACGCATGCGTGTCCCCTGATCCTGCATCCAGCGCCTTTCGCGCCCGCCGCACCTGTTCGTTGACCAGGAATTGGGCACGCGCCAACCCTTTCCCGCCGAATGGCGAGATTGCAAATCTGTCCGTCATTGTCTCACCTTGCTTCAGGCAAGAAAAAGACGCTCACCGGAACGCACCGATGCTTGACTTTGCACGACGGAAGTGATTCTTTCAGATTGCTACATCGAAAGGGGCTTCCGGAATGGCAACGTTCTGGGGGCCTTTTTTCTTGCGGTTTTTCCTCTAGCTCAGTCCTCTTTGCTCCTCGTGATCCGGTTTTTGGCCGGGATGGTCTCGCCGCCCTGGGGCGGCTGATCGGTTATGTCTCTTTTGCCCGCTCCTTGTCGAAGCGCTCCGCCAGCTCCGGCAGGTGCTCGGCCAGATAATCTGCAAAGCCCGGAAGGGCCTTTTCATCGAAGTCGAACCGGGGCTTTGCCCCAAGCGTCACACGCGCAAGCGTCCGCCCCTTCCCGTCCTCGATGGCACGGGTCCTGTCCGCCTTCTTGCCGCGCGCTGCTGCACGCTTGGCCAGCCGCTCATAGAGCCTGCGAAAGCGTTCATCGGAATCGGCAGCCCGGAACGCCACGGAGGTAATCTCGTCCTGGGCGATGACCACCGCCGCTTCGCGCTTCAAAAACTCTGCAAGCGCCATCCAGCGCGGACGGCCAGCCTTGGGGGCAGGACCGATGGCTGCAGCGATATGCGCGGGGACGGCCTCGGCCACCTGCAGGAGCCGCGTCATCTCCGCCTTGTGAAGCGACAGCGCGCGCTGAACCACGCCGCGATCGAACCCATGGCGCATCAGCGCATCGGCGAAGAAGGCGCGCTCGATGAAGGAGAGATTGCGCCGCTCCGTGTTTTCCTTGCCTTGCGCGAGCACCAGCTCATCGTCATTGAGCGTACGCACGATGGCCTGAACGGGACGCTTGAGGCGTGCGGCTGCACGCACACGGCGATGACCATAGGCGACCTGAAAGCGTCCGGTTTCAGTCGGGTGAGGGCGCAGCAGAACCGGCACCTGCTGGCCGTTTTCCCGCACGCTTTCGACAAGAGCATTGAAATCCTCGTCGCCATCGTCCTCACGGCTCAAGCGGTCGCGCACGAGCGAGGGGTCGATCAGTTCCGGATCGACCTCAACGATGCGCTCACCCTTCGCCAGGCTCTCGCGGATGGCACGGGCATCCTCCACTTCGCGGGTCATGGATGAGAGCGTAAGCCCCATCGCCTTCACCGCGCCGGACGAACTGCGCGGCACCGGGTCTGCCTTGACCGGTGTGGGAGCCGATTTCGTTTCCGGTGCGCGCGGCATGGATTTCGGTTCGGGTGCAGGCGAGGGTGCGTTGCCCTCGCCCGAGCCGCCAAACAGCGCCTTCAAATGATCCTTGCGCTTGCTCATGCGGCCTCTCCCGCCGCATTGCGGCCCCAGGCCGCCTCGACCAGCGCCTCGACCTCGGCGTTGACAGATGTCAACGCCTCCATCGCGCGGTCATAGGTGGAGCGTGTGAAATTGTCCCGGCCGACCTCGTAAAGCGTCTGCTTGGTGAGACCTGCATCTGAAATGGCCGTTGACTTGACCATGGGCGCAGTCAGCACGCGCTCGCCGAACTGCGACCGCAGGAAGCCGACGATCTGCGTCTGCGGGCCGTCATTGGGCTCATAGCGCGTGACCAGATAGCGGAGGAAATCGAAATTGAGCGATCCGCCCGCCTCGCGCACCACCGAGAGCAGGTCCGCCGTCATGTATAGGAACTGGCTCATGGAGGCGACATCAAGCATCTGCGGATGCACGGTGACGATCACCGATGTGGATGCGCAAAGCGCCGAAAGGGTCAGGAACCCGAGCTGCGGCGGACAGTCGATCACCACCACATCGTAGTCATCGGCAACCGAGGCGAGGGCGGCCTGAATGCGCGCGAAGAAGAAATCATCCGCACCGCCGCCGGCCTGCCGTTCCGCCAGCATGCGCGGGGTCGTGTGCTCGAATTCATGAAGCTCGAGATTGCCGGGCACGATATCGAGACCGTCGAAATAGGTCTTGCGAATGATCTGGGATAGCGGGCGACGCTCCTCGTCATAGCGGATCGCACCGTAGAGCGTGTCATTGCCCGAGAGATCGATCTCCGGCTGATAGCCGAAGAGGGCGGACAGTGACGCCTGCGGATCGAGATCGACCGCCAGCACGCGATAGCCAGAGAGGGCCAGGTGCTGCGCCATGTGGGCGCTTGTCGTCGTCTTGCCCGAACCGCCCTTGAAGTTGGTCACGGAAATGACCTGAAGGTGCTCGCGTTCCGGATCGCGCCATTTCACATAGGAGCGCGCCTTGGCGAGATTGCCCTTGGAGCGGGCCTGAGCCGCCAGGTGATGGCGCAGTGCATTGATGTCGGCCAGCGAATAATAGCGCCTGCCGCCCGCGCCGGTTTCGGGCTGCGGCCCTTCGCCGGCGATTGAGAGCTGACGCAGATAGCCATCGGAAACACCGATCAGCTTTGCTGCCTCTCCGCTCGAAAATGTGCGAAGCGTTTTCTGTGCCGCGGGGGGAAAGAGCCGGTCGCGCATGACGCGCAGCTGCTCGGAGAGCCGGGCCGCATCCGCGGCGATGGCCTCATCGGCAGCGAGCGCACTCTGCCCGTGTGCGCCGCCCATCGCTGCCCCCGACACCTTGTCCAACTCCCGCTCTCCTTCATGGTCGCTGGCGATATCCATGCCGCGCTGCTCCTCGTCGTTCATACCGTTCTGCCGCCGTTGACAGCTGTCAACGCGAGGCATTTCACTGGCGACCGCAGCACGCATGCTCACCCTGATCCCCGACGCCGGATGCCCGTCCCGGAAATTCATCGCGCAACGTAACCCGATTCGCAGCCGCTGGGCGAGTGGCCTACGGCTGGGGGTCAAGATACGCTCAAAAAGCAAACGCGCTGCGACTGCGCATGAAACCGGAAACAACCGCAATTAACAGAACCGCATCCCGGTTACGCCGATTTCAGACAATCGCCTTCAATGCCGTAACTAATGCCACGAGGAGGCGTAGCGGCGTCAAGAAGTTTTTGGTTAACAAAGGGTTAACGAAGCCGGCGACGCCTGCGGACAAAAACGCGTCCGCGCCGAATCCTGTCGCACTTACTGCCACTTACACAATGGACGTGCAGAACACGACGCAAGGGGAGGAGGGCCATCAGCCAACAGATTTTCTGCGCAAAGCAAATGCCGGCATCCGAAAAAAGGGGCGCCGAGGAGCGTTTTCAGGGACTGGCGCGAGAATCGGACTGCGTGGAAAACTGTGAGTCTCAATGATGACCGGGTTCGAATGATGGAGCGTCTTCCACCCCGCCTGTGTTTTCTGGGGAGGGAGAAAGAAGCACAACGGCCGGAGCAATTGCTTCAACAGGAACCCCGGCGAACAGGGGTTCACCAAGGGTTCAGAACCTGTTGATTGCGCCCGCCGCCTCGCCGGCGAGCGGGGCAAAGCGGCGGCAGAAGCTTTCCGCGTCCCATTCACTCAATGAGCCGGCGATGTGGATCGCGCCGAGCGGTGTGCCGTCCGGCGACACGAGTGCTGTGGCGATCGCGATCTCGCCCTGGAGAATTTCCTCGAGCGCCAGCGCATAGCCATTCTCGCGCGCCTCCTGAACCTTCGCCCGGATCGCGGCGGGATCCGTGATCGTTTTGGGCGTGATCTCGCGGCGCACCGAACGTTCGATGATCTCGTCCACCTCCGCATCGCTCATATGCGCCATCACCGCGCGGCCGCCCGACGTGCAGTAGATCGGCACGCTCTGCCCGACCAGCGTGGCGAAAAAGGTTTCCCGCTTGCTTTGAAGACGCGCGGCATAGACAAGCCTGAGCCCGTCGCGCAGGCTGAGGTCCACACGCTCGCGCACATTCCGGCGCAGTTCCATCAACACCGGCGAAGCGCGCACGACCAGGGGGTTCATCCGCAAATAGTCGCGCGTGTGATCGAGAATGCGAATGCCGGGCACATAGCCCCTGTCATCCGCGTCGCGGTCTATATAGCCAAGCTGGCGCAGCGTGTGGACAACGCGCTGGGCAGCGCTCTTGCCCATGCCGCCCGCAGCGGCGATTTCGTTGAGGGTTAGCGGCTTGGCGGCCTCATGAAATGTGGAAAGCACCTGCATGGCACGGGCAATGGCCTGCACGAAGAGAGGGTCGCTCTCATCGATGCTGGTGTTCGGCGGCACTCCGTATTCCGCCTTCTGAATATAACGCACGCCCCGCCTCCGGTTTTCGCCAGAATTTGTTTGACTCCAGAACCGCTGCACATCTATCGTATTATCGATACGAATGTATCGTACAGCGATACATTGTCTTCCACCCTATCACGCATTTTCCGGGCGTCGACCCGAAAATGCAGTCGTTGAAAGCGGGGCGCGTGAATGCGGCGTTGCATCTGGGCTGGCAGTCCGACCGGGGAAGAGACGGCATGAGCAGACGTGTCGCGCTCGCCGGTTTCCTGCACGAGACCAACACGTTTGCGCCCTCGCGCGCCACTTATGCGCAATTCGAGCAGGGGGGAGGGTATCTTCCCATCTCGCGCGGCGACGAAATCCTGAAGCGCTGCCCGGGTGTCAATCTGGGTGTTTCGGGTGCCGTGGCCCACGGGCAGAAGGCGGGCTGGGAGATGGTGCCCATTCTGTGGACGGGGGCCATCCCTTCGGCGCATGTCACGCGCGATGCCTATGAGCGGATTGCCGGCGAGATTGTCGAGGGCATTGCCGAAGCCGGGCCGCTCGACGGGGTGTGTCTCGACCTGCACGGCGCCATGGTGGCCGAACATCTGGATGACGGGGAGGGGGAACTGATCGCCCGGGTGCGCGCCGTGGTGGGGCCGGACGTTCCGATCGCCGTCAGCCTCGACCTGCACGGCAACACCAGTGAGCGCATGGTGAACGAGGCCGATCTTCTCGTCGCCTTCCGCACCTATCCGCATGTGGACATGGCCGAGACGGGAAGGCGCGCCGCCGAAGGGCTCGACCGGCTGATGGCGCGCGGCAGACCGTTTGCGCACGCTTTTCGCAGGCTGCCCTATCTGACCTCCATTCCATGGCAATGCACGTTCATTGAGCCGGCAAAGAGCCTCTATGAGGAGGTGGCGGCGCTCGAGACGGGCGATGTTGCGAGCGTCTCCTACTGGATGGGCTTTCCGGCAGCCGACATTGTAGACTGCGGGCAAACGGTGATCGCCTATGCGGAGACGCAGGCAGAGGCGGACCGGGCCGCCGACCGGCTTTATCAGAGCATCATGGACGCGGAAGCGGCCTTTGCCGGCCGTGCCTTCGGCCCCGATGAAGGGGTGCGCGAGGCCATGCGTATTGCACAGACAGCAACGCGCCCGGTGGTGATCGCCGACACGCAGGACAATCCGGGAGCCGGCGGCGATTCCAACACGACGGGCATGCTGCGTGCACTTTTGCGAAACGGCGCGGAACGCGCCGCGATCGGCATGATCGTCGACCCGCGCGCCGCACGCGCCGCCCATGCGGCGGGGGAGGGGGCTGCGATCACCATCCCGCTCGGCGGGCAGTCCGGCATTCCCGGCGACGAACCTTTCACGGGCACGTTCCGTGTGGAACGGCTTTCCAATGGCGACCTGCATGCGACCGGCCCCTATTATGGCGGCACGCATATGAATGTGGGACCGTCCGCCTGCCTTGCGTTCGACGGCGTGAAGATCGTCGTCGCCACGCACAAGGCGCAGATGGCGGATCTTGCCATGTATCGTTTCGTCGGCATCGAGCCGACGGAAATGGCCATTCTGGTCAACAAGAGCTCGGTGCATTTTCGCGCCGATTTCGACCCCATCGCCGAGACGGTTCTGGTGTGTACGGCACCGGGGCCAATGCCGCTCGACCCGGCGGACCTGCCGTGGACGAAGCTTGCCGAGGGAATGCGCCTTTCGCCCAACGGACCGGTTTTCCGCCGTGCGGCGGGCGAAGCGCTGGCGATGGAGGGATAGCGGGAGACACAAATCAGCGCGGCGGGAGAACCGCGTTCAAGACGTCACGACGACCAAAACTTCATGCTCAACAAAAGAGGGAACATCATGTCGCGTCTTCAGGATAGACTAAAGCACTTACGGAACCACGCCCGCGGCGTGTCGCTCGGCCTGGCCGCCGGTGCCGCGCTGATGGCGGGCCTCGGCGCAGCCACGCCGGCGCTCGCCCAGGACAAGACGATCACCGCCGTCATGCATTCGGGCCTGCGCGTGCTCGACCCGATCATCACCACCGCGCACATCACCAGAAACCACGGCTATATGGTCTATGACGTGCTGGTGGCCGTGGACGAAAACTTTGCGCCGCAGCCGCAAATGGCCGACTGGACCATTTCCGACGACAATCTCACCTACACGTTCACGCTGCGCGACGGGCTGAAATTCCATGACGGCGCGCCAGTGACGGCAGCCGATGCCGTGGCCTCGCTTCAGCGCTGGGGCAAGCGGGACTCGGGCGGCCAGCTCATCTTCGACGTGACGGAGAGCCTTGAGGCGACCGACGACAAGACCCTCGTCTGGAAGCTGAAAAGCCCGTTCCCGGCGCTGCTCGACACGGTGGGCAAACAGTCGGCCGTGCCGCCCTTCATCATGCCCGAGCGCGTGGCCAGCGGCTCCGCCGACGAGGCGATCACCGATTACACCGGCTCCGGCCCCTTCGTGTTCGTGGCGGATGAGTATCAGCCCGGCGTTTCCGTCACCTATCGCAAGTTCGAGGATTACGTGCCGCGCGACGGCGAGGCGAGCTGGATGGCCGGCGGCAAGAACGTCAAGGTCGATGAGGTGAAGTGGGTCACCATGCCCGACGCCCAGACCGCGATCAACGCGCTGCTTTCGGGTGAAATCGACTATATCGAGCAGGTGCAGATCGACCTTTTGCCGCTGCTCGAGACCAGCGAGGACGTGACGGTCGAGACGCGCGACGATCTGGGTTATCAGACCATCGGGCGGATGAACTTCAAGCACCCGCCCTTCGACAATCCAAAAATCCGCCAGGCGGCGCAGATGGCGCTCAGCCAGGAAGCGGTGCTCGCCACGCTGATCGGCAATCCGGACTACTATAAGGTGTGCGGCGCGATCTTCGGCTGCGGCACGCCGCTGGGCGACGAAGCGGGCTCCGACACGCTCACCTCGGGCGGCGACATCGCGGGCGCGAAAAAGCTGCTTGAAGAGGCCGGTTATGACAACACGCCGATTGTCCTGATGCAGCCGACCGATGTGGTGAGCCTGACGGCACAGCCCGTGGTGGCCGCGCAGGCCATGCGCGAGGCCGGCTTCAATGTCGACATGCAGGCGATGGACTGGCAGACGCTCGTCACCCGCCGCGCCAGCCAGTCGAAGCCATCCGAAGGCGGCTGGAACATCTTCTTCACCAACTGGATGGTGCCGGAAATCAATTCGCCACTCATCAGCCCCATGCTGAACGGTCGTGGCGATGCCGCATGGTTCGGCTGGCCGGAAGACGAGAAGATCGAGGAACTGCGCGCCGCCTTCATCGCCGCCGACACGCCGGAGAAGCAGAAGGAAGTGGCGGTCGAGATCCAGAAGCACACGCTGGAGAACGTCCTCTATGTGCCGCTTGGCCAGTACATCATGCCACAGGCCCGCAGCAACAAGCTGACCGGCATGATCCCGTCGCCGGTTCCGGTGTTCTGGAACATCGAAAAGGCGGAGTGATCGCCTGAGAGCCCGCCCCGCCTGGTTGCCGGGCGGGGTCACCTCCGGGGCATTCGGGCTCTTGCCCGGCGCGTTTCCTTCCATCTCCCTGATCGGGATCGCGCGCCCCGCTTTTTATGAAACGCGCGTGTCAAAGGACATCACGTTCCGATGCTAGGCTACATCACCCGGCGCATTCTGGCCGTCATACCGGTCATGATCATCGTCGCCATCTTCGTTTTCCTGCTGCTCAGGCTGACCCCGGGCGATCCGGCGGCGATCATCGCCGGCGACATGGCAACGCCTGACCAGCTCGAGCGCATCCGCACATCGCTCGGTCTGGCCGATCCGTTGCACGAACAGTTCATCACCTGGGTGGGACTGCTTCTGCAGGGCGAGCTTGGAACCTCGCTCATTTCCAGCACGCCCGTCACCCAGATGATCGGGCAGCGCATCTGGCCGACGGTCAACATCGCCGTTCTGACGATCCTGCTTTCGGTGCTGATCGCCGTGCCCATGGGCGTTCTCGCCGCTTGGCGACACCGCACCTGGGTCGATTACGCGGTGATGACCTTCTCGGTTCTGGGCTTCTCCATTCCCGTCTTTGTCATCGGCTACATCTTCATCAAGATCTTCTCGATCGAGCTGCGCTGGTTTCCCGTTCAGGGCTATGTCGCGCCATCGGAGGATTTTGGAAAATTCCTCGCCCGCGCCATTCTTCCATGCCTGACGCTTGCCACCATCTATGTGGCGCTGATCGCCCGCATGACACGCGCCTCCATGCTTGAGGTGCTGGGCGAAGATTACATCCGCACCGCGCGCGCCAAAGGCGTGAAGGAAACGGTGGTCCTTTTCCGCCACGCGCTTTCCAACGCCGCCGTGCCGATCATGACGATCATCGGCACCGGTTTCGCGCTCCTGATCGGCGGCGTGGTGGTGACGGAAAGCGTGTTCAACATTCCCGGCATCGGGCGCCTCACCGTCGATGCCATTCTGGCCCGCGACTATCCCGTCATCCAGGGCATGATCCTTTTGACGAGCGGTCTCTACGTTCTGATCAACCTGCTCATCGATCTTTCCTACACATTCTTCGATCCGAGGATCCGCTACTGATGGCCGCTTCACATCAACCCGCATCCCGCATGCAGTGGCTCTTCGGCGCCATTGCCCTTCCACGCGGCTGGCGGCTCGGCGCCGGCCCGATCATCGCGGCCATCGTGCTTGCCGTGATTGTCTTACTATCGGCGCTCGCACCTTTGATCGTCCCGCATGATCCCATGGCCATCGACGCCCTCCAGCGCCTCAAGGGACCGAGTGAAACCTATCCGCTCGGCACCGACGCCTATGGGCGTGACGTGCTTTCGCGTGTCATCACCGGTGGGCGTGTCTCGCTCTTCATCGGCATCTCGGCAGCGATTGTCAGCGTGATGATCGGCCTTCTGATCGGCCTTGTCTCCGGCTTCTTCCGGACGGCGGATGCCATCATCATGCGCATCATGGACAGCCTGATGGCCATTCCCTCCATCCTGCTCGCCATTGCGCTGGTGGCGCTCAACGGGCCGAGCATCTGGTCGGTGATGGGCGCGATCACCATTCCCGAGATACCGCGTGTCGTGCGGCTGGTGCGCTCGGTGGTGCTTTCGGCGCGCGAGGAACCCTATGTGGAAGCGGCCATCGCGCTCGGTTCCTCCATGCCGAAAATCCTCTGGCAGCATTTGATGCCGAACACGCTCGCGCCGCTCATCGTGCAGGGCACCTATATCTGCGCGTCAGCCATCCTCACCGAAGCGATCCTCTCCTTTCTGGGGGCCGGCGTTTCGACCGAAATTCCCACATGGGGCAACATCATGGCCGAAGGCCGCGTGTATTTCCAATTGAAGCCTTCGCTCATTTTCTGGCCCGGCCTCATGCTTTCGCTGTGCATCCTGTCGATCAATCTTCTCGGCGACACCGCGCGCGACATGCTGGACCCGCGCCTCAAGAAGCGGGAGGGGTGAAATGACAGTGCTGTTGTATACCCAGCTTACAAACAGTCCCGTCGCAATCGGCAACTGCATCTCGTTGTGTTGTCTCGCAAACGGCGTCATCCCGGAAGCCCGAAGGGCTGTCCGGGACCCATTGGAAGAACATCGTGGAGCGCGGCCCGGCTCCGGTTCGAACGCGAACTGGCATCACCCGCACCTTCTGCAGAGGTCGGCCGTGCCTCTCAATGGGTCCCGGCTCTTCCTTCGGTCGGCCGGGATGACGGAAACGGGAGGTGACTCCCGCCAGCGCTCCAATCATCACATCCCGGAGCACGCAATATGAAATTCAAGACCCGCAATTTCGACGATGTGCCGAGCGTTCTGGAAATCGAAAACCTGACCGTGCGCCTGGCCGGAAACGAGAAGGCCGCACCCTTGCTCGACCGGGTGTCGCTCACGATCAGGCAGGGCGAAACGGTTTGCCTCGTGGGCGAATCCGGCTCGGGCAAATCCGTGACATCGCTCTCAGTCATGGGGCTTCTTCCACGTGGCGCACTGGAGGCGACCGGCGGGCGGATCGGCCTGGAGGGCAAGAACCTCCTCGAACTCGGCCCGCAGGCCATGCGAGACATGCGCGCCCGGAAGATTTCCATGATCTTCCAGGAACCGATGACCGCGCTCAACCCGGTGATGCGCGTGGGCGAGCAGATCGAGGAAGTGCTCAACACGCACACCAAACTCTCCACCAAGGAGAAAAAGGCGCGCGTGCTCGACATCATGAACCAGGTGCATCTGCCCGATGTGGAGCGCATCTACCGCTCCTATCCGCACCAGCTTTCCGGCGGCCAGCGGCAGCGCATCATGATCGCCATGGCGCTGATCCTCGAGCCGCAGCTTCTGATCGCCGACGAGCCGACGACCGCGCTCGACGTGACGACGCAGCAGCAGATTTTGAGCCTGATCGCCGAACTACAGGAAAAGCATGGAACCGCCGTACTCTTCATCACGCACGACATGGGCGTGGTGGCGGAGATTGCCGACACTGTCCACGTGATGAAACTTGGTCGGATTGTCGAGCAGGCACCCGTCGAAGAGCTCCTGCGCCGGCCAAGGGAAGAGTACACACGCGAGCTCCTTCAGGCCGTGCCGAGCCTGACCCCGCGCGCCGCGCGCGAGGCGCCGGACGGCGCGCCCGTGCTCTCGGTCAACAGCCTGCAAAAGATCTATGGCGCGCACGGGGTCTTCAAACGCACGGAGCCAACGAAAGCGGCAACCGATGTGAACTTCACCATTCCGCGCGGGCGCACGCTCGGCATTGTCGGGGAAAGCGGCTCTGGCAAGTCCACCGTCGCACGCTGCATCATGCGGCTGATCGACCCGACTGAAGGGGAGATCCGGGTGGCCGACCAGGAAATCGCCACGCTTTCTCGCCGGGCGCTCCGGCCGTTGCGCCGCCATATCCAGATCGTGTTTCAGGACCCGTTCCGCTCGCTGAACCCGCGCTGGACGATCGGGCGGAGCCTTGTCGAGGGACCGCTGAACATGGGGACGAACAGAAAGGCCGCGCTTTCGCGCGCGCGCGAACTCCTGAAGCTGGTCGGCCTGCCCGACGATGCGGTGGACCGCTATCCGCACCAGTTTTCAGGCGGTCAGCGCCAGCGTGTTGCGATTGCCCGCGCCATCGCCATGGAGCCCGATGTTCTGGTGGCGGATGAAGCGGTGTCCGCGCTCGATGTTTCGGTGCAGGCGCAGGTGCTCGACCTGCTCGACGAGCTTCAGCAGAAACTCGGCATTGCCATTCTGTTCATCACCCATGACCTGCGCGTTGCGGCGCAAATCTGCGACGAGGTCGTGGTGATGCAGCATGGCCGCGTGGTCGAGCATGACAGCGCGGCCAATGTGCTTTCCGCGCCCCAGCATGCCTATACGCGCGCGCTGATCGACGCGGCACCGGGGCGCCAGTGGGATTTCGCCAATTTTCGTGAGCTGAAAAGTGTTTGAGGCGTGTTTCGTGACCGATGCCGCAGCCGCTTCCCAGCCTCCGCTCGCCCCTCGCCCTTACCCTCTCCCCGCTCGCGGGGAGAGGGGGCGTCGGCGCTGGCGCCATGGCTTCATTCAATCGGCGCGGGGCCGGAGAGCGCAACGTCCATGTTCTTCTCGCCGCCTGCCGGCTCACGCCAAGATGCGCTGGGCGCTCGCCCCTCACCCGTACCCTCTCCCCGCCCTGCGGGGAGAGGGGGCGTTGGTGCAGCTTCCTACCCTTCGAACCACTGCGTGCCCGCTTCCCCACCTCGCCCTTCTCCCCGCAGGCGGGGAGAAGGTGGCGGCAGGCGGATGAGGGGCATGCGCCTTGCCCGCCAAATACCATTCAACACCGGAGACCATGATGCCCGTACTACCGAAAATCGCCGATTACGCGGATGAACTCACGGAGATCCGCCGCGATTTCCACCAGCACCCGGAAATCGGCTTCGAGGAAGTGCGCACCTCGGGCATCGTGGCCGAGCTCCTGAAAAAATGGGGTGTGGACGAGGTCCATACCGGACTCGGCAAGACCGGGGTGATCGGCGTGATCAAGGGCAGGAAGGAAGGCAGCCGCACGGTTGGCGTGCGGGCCGACATGGATGCGCTGCCCATGGACGAGATGACCAACCTGCCCTACGCCTCCAAGAACCCCGGCGCGTTTCATGGCTGCGGGCATGACAGCCACACGACCATGCTCCTGGGGGCGGCGCGCTATCTGGCCGAGACCCGGGACTTTGCAGGCCGCGCCATCATGATTTTCCAGCCGGCGGAAGAGGGGCTTGGCGGTGCGCGCGCCATGCTGGCCGACGGGCTGTTCGACAAGTTTCCCTGCGACGAAATCTACGGCATGCACAACAACCCGCTTGCGGAGCCGAACAAATTCGGCGTCAAGCCGGGGCCGGCCATGGCGGGGGCGACCTTCTTCGACATCACCATCAATGGCGTCGGCAGCCACGGCGCGATGCCGCACCACGCGCGCGACCCGATCGTGATTGCCACGGCGCTGGTGCAAAACCTGCAATCGATCGTCAGCCGCAATGTGCAGCCGACGCAGCCGGCGGTGCTTTCGGTAACGCAGATCCATTCCGGCTCGGCCTATAATGTGGTGCCCGACAGGGCGGTGATCTCCGGCACGATCCGCTATTTCTCCGACGAGGTGCGCGACCTGATCCATGACCGGGTGACAAAGCTCTGCGCCGGCTTTGCGGCGAGCTATGAGGTGGAGATCGTGCCGGACCTGCGACCCGTCTTCGACGTGCTGATGAACGATGCCGATCTTTCGGAGGCCTATCGCGAGGCGGCAGCAGAGATCGTCGGCAAGGAGAACGCGACCATCACCAAAGAGCTGGTCACGGGCAGCGAGGATTTCGCCGACATGCTGAAGGCTGTTCCCGGCGCCTATTGCACGCTTGGGCACAAGGGCTCGATCCCGGTGCACAATCCCGGCTTCATTCTCGACGACGACATGCTGCCCGTGGGCGCGAGCATCATGGCGCGGATCGTCGAAAAGCGCCTTCCGCTCTGAGCCAGACAGGACACACATCATGAACATCAAAGACCTGCCCTTCGACACCGAAACGATGCTGGCCGGGCTCAAGCCCTGGATCCTCTGCGAAAGCCCCACATTCGACGCGGCCGCCGTGGACCGCATGATGGATCTTGCGGCCTATGAACTCGCCGCAATCGGCGCGGAGATCGAGCGCATTCCGGGACGAATGGGCTTTGGCGGCTCCGTGCGGGCGCGCTTTCCGCACAAGGATTTCGGCAAGCCGGGCATTCTCATCTCCGGCCATCTCGACACGGTGCATCCTATCGGCACGCTTGAGAAGAACCCGTGGCGCATAGAGGACGGGCGCTGCTATGGCCCCGGCATTCAGGACATGAAGGGCGGCAATTATGTGAGCCTCGAGGCGATCCGGCAGCTGATCCGCGCCGGCATCGAGACGCCGCTGCCGATCACCGTTCTCTTCACGCCCGACGAGGAGGTGGGGACGCCTTCAACACGCGAGCTGATCGAGATGGAGGCGCGCAAGAACAAGGTGGTTCTGGTGCCCGAACCCGCGCGCCCCGACGGCGGCGCGGTGACGGGCCGCTATGCCATTGCACGCTTCAACGTGAAAACGGCGGGCCGGCCGAGCCATGCCGGCTGGGCGCTCAAGGATGGCCGATCGGCCATCGCCGCCATGGCGCGCAAGGTGCTGGAGATCGAAAGCATGACCGGCGAGGACTGCACCTTCTCGGTGGGGGTGATCCATGCGGGGCAATGGGTGAACTGCGTGTCGTCCACCTGCGATGCGGAGGTGCTTTCCATGGCCAAGCGCCAGGCCGATCTCGACCATGGCGTGGAGCGCATGCTGGCGCTTTCGGGCGAGGAAAACGACGTGGTGATCGAGGTGACGCGCGGCGTGACGCGGCCGGTGTGGGAGCCGGATGCCGGCACGATGGCGGTTTATGAACTGGCGCGCGGCATTGCCGGCGAAATCGGCTTCGAGCTGACCCATGCCAGCGCCGGCGGCGGCTCGGATGGCAATTTCACCGGCGCGCTCGGCATTCCCACGCTCGATTCCATCGGCGTGCGCGGGGCGGGACTGCACACGCTCGGCGAATATATCGAGACCGACAGCCTGGTGGAGCGCGCGCAGCTCATGGCGGGGCTTTTGACGCGGCTGACATAAAACCCTTTCCGCGCAGCAACGCCGAAGCCGCCTCGCCGGCGCTGCGGATATAGGCCGTGTCGTGATGCACGAGCATGGTGGAAAAGGCGCCGTCGAGCAGAAGCAGGACATGGCGCGCCAGTTGCGGCGCGTGGTCGGGGTGTTCGACGGCGATCACCTCGGCGAGCCAGGTCTCGAGCCGCTTCTTGTGGGCCGAGGCCTGCTTCACCGCCGGGTGGCCCGGTGTCTCGACCAGTTCGGCCGCCGTGCGCAGGAAACCGCAGCCCTTCCAGCGGCGGCTTGCTGCCCCCTTGGCGATGTTCTCGAAGATGGCGCGGATGCGCTCGGGAAGCGGACCCTCCGCTTGCGCAAACCATTTGGCGAAGAGGTCGAGATTGGGCTGGTCGCGGGAGGCGAGATAGGCGGTGACCAGATCGTCCTTGCTGCGGAAATGATAGTAGAGCGTCTTCTTGGTGAGGCCCGCCTTCTCGGCCACCGTATCCATGCTGACGGCGCGAACGCCCTTGCCATAAAACAGGCGGCTGGCTGTCCTGACGATCTTTTCCCGTGTTGGCGCGGCATCTCTCGGCATGGCAATCTATACTCACTAGTGAGTTTATTGAATTCGAATCTGATGTTAGCCCCGATGCATGTTTCTGCAAAGCACATTGGAGGTTTTCATGTCGACCAGCACAGTGCTCTTCGAAAAACGCGGCAAGACAGCGCTGCTGACGCTCAACCGCCCCGAAAAGTTGAATGCCCTGAACTACGCGACCAATGACAGGCTCATGGAGCTGCTGGATCAGATCGAGCAGGACCGGAGCATCGAAGCCGTGATCCTGACGGGGGCAGGCGAGCGCGCCTTCTCGGCGGGCGGCGACATCCCTGAATTTACGCGAAGCATCAAGGACGGCGTGGATGTGGCGATGCGCGATTTCGTGCGGCGCGGGCAGGCGATGACGTCGCGCATGGAGGCGTTCCCGAAGCCCATCATCGCGGCGGTGAACGGGCTTGCCTTCGGCGGCGGCTGCGAGATCACCGAGGCCGTGCATCTGGCAATCGCGAGCGAGCGGGCGCTCTTCGCCAAGCCGGAGATCAACATCGGCATCCCGCCCACCTTCGGCGGCACGCAGCGCCTGCCAAGACTGGCCGGGCGCAAGCGGGCACTCGAATATCTGCTGACGGGCGACCCCTTCAGCCCGGAGCGCGCATGCGAGATGGGCATCGTCAACCGGGTTGTGCCGCATGAGACGCTTCTTGACGCCGCCTTCGAACTCGCCGGACGCATCACACGTCATTCACCGCTGGCGAGCGCGCGAATTCTCCACGCGGTGACGCGCGGGCTCAACACCACCATTGCGGAGGGGCTGCAGATTGAGAGTGAACAGTTTGCCAGGATGGCAGTGACCCGCGACGTGCATGAGGGGCTCGGTGCGTGGATCGAGCGGCGGACCCCGCGCTATGAGGGGCTGTGATGCTGAGTTTCAGGTGCCGCGCGCGCACTCGGTGATGATCCATTGCCGGAAACGCGCCATTGCGCTGGTCTGAGGCCGGTCCGAGTGCCAGGTGAGGTAATAGCGACCGGCAGAGACCGTGGTGCCAAAGGGCTGGGTCAACCGTCCCTCGGCCACCTGACGCGCAAACATGGCGACCGGCAGAAGCGCGACGCCCGCGCCCTCAGCGGCAAGCTGCGCCAGGGCGATGGAGGAATCCAGCACCGGGCCGGTGACGGGCGGGCAGGGTGTGCCTGCCGCCTCGAACCAGCCCGGCCATTCGGCACTGCGGTAGCTCCTCAAAAGAACCATCTGGGCCAGATCGGCAGGCTCCGATAGACGCAGCGCGAGGGACGGCGCGCAGAGCGGCGCCATGGGTGCTGCGACAAGGGGGAGCGCATCGTTTCCGGTCCAGCTTCCATTGCCGAAGCGGATCGCCATGTCGAGCCCTTCACGCAGAATGTCGACGCGGTTGTTGTTTGTGGAGATGCGCAGGTCGACCTCCGGATGGGCGTTCTCGAAGGCGGCAAGCCTCGGCAACAGCCAGCCGAGCGCGAAGGTGGTGTTCACGCCGATCTTCAGGAGCTCCACATCGCGCCGTCCGGTGATGCGGGACAGCGTGCGGGCAATGCCGTCGAGCCCGTGTTCCAGCACGGGATAGAGGAGCCGCCCCTCATCGGTCGGCACTAGCCCGCCGGACGCCCGCAGGAACAGGGCGACACCGAGACGGTCCTCCAGCCGGGCGATCTGGTGGCTGACGGCGGCCTGCGTGACCCGCAGTTCCTCCGCCGCCCTGGTGAAACTGCCCTGCCGCATGGCGACTTCGAACACGCGCAGCGCATTGAGCGGGATGTCGGCTCTGTCCATTGACATTACTTTATCTAATGATGCCCCTGATCATTTGTCGTTTGCGGGGCAAAGGCAAGCCGAAATATAGGATTGTCATGACATTGACTGATGTCATGCAAGGGCATTGCGGGGCTCCTCCGCCGGCTGACAGGCAAACGCCAGCCGGCATGAACAAGGAACAAGACATGCGTAAACTGACATCTGTTCTGTCGCGCTTCGCGGCAGGGCTCGCGATCGGCCTGTCGCTTTTCGGCCCCGCCAGCGCAGAAGAGGGCGCTGCGACGCTCTCCCAGACAGTCGAGCGAATTGAAAGCACGCTCGGCGCACGGGTGGGCATCATGATCCGCGACACCGGTTCGGACTGGCGCTGGAGCCACCGCGCGGAAGAACGTTTTCTGATGAACAGCACGGTGAAGGCGCTGATTTGCGGCGGCGTGCTTGCGAAGGCTGATGCCGGGGCGCTCGCTCTCGAAGACGCCCTGCCCATTCGCCAGTTCGATATCGTTTCCTATTCGCCGGTGACCCAGAAGCATGTGGGCAAGGCCATGTCGATCGCAGATCTTTGCCTTGCCACACTGGACATGAGCGACAATGCGGCAGCGAACCTTCTGATCGGGCGGCTGGGCGGACCGAAGGCGGTCACCGCGTTTCTGCGCGATATCGGCGACCCCGTCAGCCGCCTCGACCGGCTGGAGCCGAAGCTCAACGCCTTCGCGCCCGGTGACCCGCGCGACACGACGACGCCGGCAGCCATGACCGAAACCTGGCATGCCCTGCTTCTGGGCGATGTGCTGAAACCCGCCTCGCGCACGCAACTCATCGAATGGATGAGCCATGGCGGCGTGACCGGCGCCCTGATGCGCGCCTCCCTGCCGAAAGACTGGGCGATCTCCGACAAGTCCGGCGCGGGAAGCCACACGCGCAACCTCGTTGCCATGGTGACGCCGCCCGGGCGCGCACCCTTCCTCGTCTCGATCTTCATTTCCGACACGAATGTGGATTTTGAAACCCGCAATGGGGCGCTGAAGGATGTCAGTGCAGCCATCGTGGACGTGCTGAAAAGCCGATAGGAACGATACGGACGGCGCGGCGCTCAGAAATCGAGTGCAGCGCCGTCCACCACCTCCTTCATGACGAAAAAGGTGCGCGTCTGGCGCACGCCGGGCAGGGCGATCAACTGGCTGCCGTGCAGCCGGTTGAAATCGGCCATGTCGCGCACCCGGATCTTGAGGAAATAGTCGAAATCGCCGGCCACCAGGTGGCAATCGAGAATGAAGGGCAATTTGCGGATCGCCGCTTCGAAGGCGGAAAAGCTTTCAGGCGTGGAACGATCGAGAACCACACCGACCATGACCAGAGCCCCGCGCCCGACATGCTTTGGTGCGACCGCCGCATGTACGCCGCGCACATAGCCTTCCCTGAAAAGCCGCTCGGTGCGGCGGTGGCAGGTGGCGGCACTGACGCCGACAAGCTTTGCCAGATCGGCATTGCTCAGCCGGCCATCGCGCTGCAGATGCCGGAGAATGCGCATGTCGGTGCGGTCAAGATTGCTCTCGGTGGAAGATTCTTCCATTCAGACTCCTATCGATTTAGAAAGTGCGTCAGTTATTAGGTCATATCTGCACTTCATAAGCAATCTGACGCTTAAATCTGAAAGCACATTCCGCAATTTATCGGCTAGGCTCGCCGCAGATCAGACATCATCGAAAGGCCTGCCATGCTGGAGAAATTCGAACGCTATCCGCTCACCTTCGGCCCCACGCCCATCGAGAAGCTGGAGCGCCTTTCCGCGCATCTGGGCGGCGGGGTTTCGCTCTATGCCAAGCGGGAGGACTGCAATTCCGGCCTCGCCTTCGGCGGCAACAAGCTGCGCAAGCTGGAATATATCGTGCCCGATGCGATTGCTTCAGGTGCCGACACGCTGGTTTCCATCGGCGGCGTGCAATCGAACCACACCCGCATGGTTGCCGCGACGGCGGCGAAGATCGGCTTCAAGTGCCGGCTGGTGCAGGAAAGCTGGGTGCCGCATGAAGATGCCGTCTACGACCGGGTCGGCAATATTCTCTTAAGCCGCGTGATGGGTGCGGATGTCGAAATGGTGGACGAAGGGTTCGACATCGGCATCCGCGAGAGCTGGGAAAACGCGCTGAAAGACGTGGAAGCGAAAGGCGGAAAGCCCTATGCGATCCCCGCCGGCGCCTCGGTGCATAAATATGGCGGCCTCGGCTATGTGGGTTTTGCCGAAGAGGTGCGCGCGCAGGAGAAAGAGCTCGGCTTCACCTTCGACTATATCGTCGTCTGCACCGTGACGGGCTCCACCCATGCCGGCATGCTGGTCGGGTTTGCCGCCGATGGCCGTGCGCGCAAGGTGATCGGCATCGATGCGTCCGGCACACCGGACCAGACCCGCGCGCAGGTGCTGGAGATCGCGCGCAACACGGCGAAGCTGGTGGAACTTGGCCGCGAGATTGCCGATGACGATCTGGTGCTGATCGAGGATTATGCCTACCCCGCCTATGGCGTGCCCTCGGAAGAGACGAAGGACGCAATCCGGCTTTGCGCGCGGCTTGAAGGCATGATGACCGACCCGGTCTATGAGGGCAAATCCATGCAGGGCATGATCGACCTGGTGAAGAAGGGTTTCTTTCCCGAAGGCTCAAAAGTGCTCTATGCGCATCTCGGTGGCGTGCCGGCCATCAACGGCTACAGCTATGCCTTTCGCAACGGGTGAGGGGAGAGGGGAGAGGGGATTATACCCCCAGAAAACGCGCAAGCGCCTGATCCACCTCCGCCAGCAATGGTGTCTCGATATGGCCTATGCGGCGTCCGAGCTTCGCCACCGGCACGGCCGCGGGCTTGTCGACCATGATCTGCGAGACGGCCCTGAGGCCGTTTTCCTGTGAGGGCGCGACGGTGATGCGGAAAAGCGGCCATTCATGCACATCGCTGGTGATCCGCAAAACCACCACAGACGGCAATTCGGCAAAGGCATCGTCCTGCACGACAAGCGCGGGGCGCGGCTTGCCATAATCGCCGGCGACAGGGATGGTCACCAGATCCCCGCGCCTTATTTCCATTCGTCACCAAAGGAAGATAGATCGTCTTCCAGCTCACGCATGACCGCCGCCTCGTCGGACGAGACCCGGCTGGCAGCGGCGGCTTCACGTGCCTGCCGCGCGGCCTCCTCCTCAAACCGGCGGCGCCTGTCCTGTTCGATCTTCTCAAGAGCGAGACCGCGCATCAGCGCACCGAGAGATTTCCGGTCTTTTCTGGCAAGACGCGCAAGCGCATTCTTCGTCTCACCATCAATGCGGAAGGTGATCGACTCTTCTTTCTGGTTTTGCATTCGCGGCATGGCACGTCCCTAGGGTCCTGACCCTAGCAGGGCATTTGATCCTGCAAAATGTAAGACATTTTTGCGTACTTTTCAAACGATCCTGAACACCGCGCCGCTGCCGGCATCGCGGTAGAAATCCACACGCTCGCCATTCCAGTGATAGTCGATGTGACGGCCCTGCACGGGGTTGGCCGCGCTGTCGGGATAAAAGAGGCCGACACATTCGCCGCCCGGATGGCGCACGCTTGGGTAGGCTATGCCTTCGGAGCCGGCTTCGCGCAGAGCAAGGGCAAGCGCCTGTGCCTCGGCATAGTCGTCAGGGGCGAGTGCTGCATCAAAACCGCCACCACGCAGATCGTGGAGTTCTGCCTTCACGTCGAGCACGATCTCGCGGAACTGGGAGGTCCAGCCGGCGGGCTCGCCCGTTGCCGCCATGAAGCGCGCATGGTGGTGGATGGTTTCGAACAGCGCGGTCTCGAAAGAGGACGCCACATAGAGGACGCCAAAACGTCCATCGCTGAAGCGGCTCGGGCGATCCGGACTGACATGGGTGAAGGGCGCCATCAGAAAGGAGGCACCCGGCCCCGACACGCGCCGCGCAGGCGGCACGAGATCCAGATTGCCGATGGTTTCCATGATGCGCGGATTGGTCTTCTGCTCGGCGGAGATGAGCAGAGGCCAGTCGGCCGGATCGGCAATATCCTCGAAAAGATCGATCGGGGGATAGATGCTGCGGATGATGCGCACCGCGCCACGCCAGTCGATGGAGGCGAGGGGCGGCGTGTCACTGCCGGTCACCAGCCACCCCGCTCGGCATCGAGATAGCGGCGCACGCGCATCAGATCGGTGAGTTCGCCGCCCAGCATGATGTCGAGTGCGGTGCGGCCGTCGAACGCTTCATTGGGCCGGGAGATCCAGCGATAAGCGCGCTGGGGCTCGCGGAAGATGAGACGCAGCGCCTTGTGGATGCCCATCAGGTTCGAAAGCCGCGCCCGGCCATCGCGATCAATCCGGCCAGGCCCCTCTGCCTTCCAGCGCCGATAGGTGCGCAATGGCAGATCGAGCAGGATGGCCGCTTGCTCGTCGGTGATGTCCCACAGCCGGAAGAGATTGACAATGGCGCGAAACATCGCCGCTGCCTCGTCATCCGTGATCGGTGCGGGGCGGAATTCCTGACTTCGGGTATCGACCGGTTGTAATTGCGCCATGCTCAAATCCTTTTGGCATTAAATAATATAGATAATGCCATTTGGCAACTTTTCTGATGAAAACAGGCCCACCGCATGGACCGCATGGGCCTCATGCACCCGGTGGGATGACGGCACCAGATGAGCGAAAAAATAATACCAGTTCAAAACCTGTGAAAAATCTGCCATGATGGACAGGCAAGGACAGACCAGAGGAACCCCAGATGGAAGAAGCGGCACTTCTCGATTTCATGCGTGGGCACATCGCGCGCGGCAACAGCGCCGAACCGCTCTATCGAAGGGTCGAGATGGCGCTGGCGGAAGCCATTCATTCCTCGCGGCTGAAACGGGGAGCGGTGATCCCCAGCGAGCGGACGCTGTGCGCTGCCCTTTCCATGTCGCGCGTCACCATACGCCGCGCCATCGAGGACCTGGAACGGGAGGGGCTTTTACACCGGCGGCACGGGGCGAAGACCGTGGTTTCCTCACGGCTGGAAAAATCGCTTTCCACCATGACCAGCTTTTCCGAAGACATGCGCTCGCGCGGGCTGGAGCCCGGCTGTATCTGGATTTCCAAGGAAACCGCGCGCCCTTCTCCTGCCGAGATGATGGCGCTGGGCATTTCGGGCGGCGACCAGATTGCGCGGCTGAAGCGCATCCGCACCGCCGACGACATGCCCATCGCCATCGAGACGGCGGCACTGCCCGTGCGGTTTCTGCCCAAACCCGCAGCGGTGGGCGCATCGCTCTACCAGGCGCTGGAGGCGCGCGGGGCCATGCCGGTGCGCGCGGTGCAGCGCATGCAGTCGACCCCGATCACGCCGGAAGAGGCGCGCCTGCTCGAAGCCCCGCCGCACACCAGCCTTCTGGTGGTGGAGCGCCGCTGTTTTCTGGAGGACGGGCAGATCGTGGAGTTCACCCAGACCAAATATCGCGGCGACGTCTATGATTTCGTGATCGAGCTGCATCGATAATACCAGTTTAAAACTGGTTGTACTCTGGTATTTTATCTGCCTATGATGCCCTCTTCAAACGGGGGAACAAGCGTGGCAAACAGCATTCAGTCGCTTGAGAACGGCCTGATCGTCTCCTGCCAGCCGGTGACCGGCGGGCCGATGGATACGGCGCCGATCGTCGTCGCTTTCGCGCTGGCCGCCCTTGCCGGCGGCGCGCAGGGGCTGCGGATCGAGTCCGCCCCTTATGTGCAGGCCGTGCGGGCAGCAACCGACGCCCCCATCATCGGGCTGGTGAAGCGCGATCTCGACACTTCGCCCGTGCGTATCACGCCATGGATCGAGGATGTGGAGGCGCTGGCGGCGGCGGGGGCGGATGTGATCGCCTATGACGCCACGCAGCGCGAGCGGCCCGTTCCGACGAATGAGCTCGTCAAGCGTATCCATGCAGCGGGAAAGCTCGCCATGGCCGATTGCTCCGTCATTTCCGATGCCCGGCAGGCTCTGGACGAGGGTGCCGAAATGGTGGGCTCCACGCTCTCAGGCTACACAGGTGGGCCGGAGCCGACGGAGCCCGATCTCGACCTGATCCGCGCCATGCGCGCGCTGACGCCCTATGTGGTGGCGGAGGGCTGCATCCGCCAGCCGCAGCATGCGGGCGCGGCACTCAGGGCCGGCGCCCGGCTGGTGGTGGTCGGCTCGGCGATCACGCGGCCGGAGCATGTTACCTCATGGTTCCGCGCCGACATGGATGAGGCGATGGGAGCGCACATATGAGCGGGGAGGGAACCGTTCTGGCGCTGGACATAGGCGGCACGAAGATGCTGGCGGCACTCGTGCGCGGCGAAACCGTTGCCGACAGCGTGACCCTGCCGACGCCGAAAGGAGACGGCGGGCCTGCCGAATGGCTGGAGGCGCTTTTCGCCGAGATCGCGCACTGGCAGGATGCTTATGACTGTGTCGGCGTGGCGGTGACGGGCATTGTCGATGACGGGCTGTGGTCGCCGCTCAACCGCAGGACGCTCGACATTCCAGACCGGTTTCCGCTGCTGCAGACGGTGACCGGCCTTTCGGGAAAACCGGCCATCGCCGCCAATGATGCGCAGGCCGCCGCATGGGGCGAATATCGTTTCGGCGATGGTGAGAGCGATCTGGTTTTTTTGACGATTTCCACCGGCATTGGTGGTGGCGTCGTTCTGGACGGCAAGCTGCGGACCGGGCTCGCCGGCCATTTCGGCCTCACACTCGGAGAGGATTTCGACGGCGCGCTTGAGGATCACGTCTCGGGCAATTTCATCGCCGCCGAGGCGGCAGCGCATCAGCCGGGCGCGACCGCGCGCGAGGTGTTCGAGGCGGCTGCCCGGGGTGAAGGCTGGGCTGATGCCATTCTCAATCTTTCGGCGCGGCGCGCGGCCATTCTGTGCCGCAACATTCAACTGACCTTCGACCCGGCGCGCATCGTGATCGGCGGCGGTATCGGGCTGGCGCCGGGCTACCGGGCGCGCATCGAGGCGCATCTCGACGATGTTCCCGAAAGGCTGAGGCCCCGGCTTGTGCCGGCAAGGCTCGGCGACAAGGCCGGCGTGGTGGGGATCGCCGATCTGGCACGTGAAACCAAGACCCAAAACCAGACAAACCAATAAATGGGAGAATGACAATGAAACCTGTTGCACGATTTGCCGCCGCCCTCGCGGGCAGCGTTTTCGCCGCCGGCCTTTATGCCGGTGCGGCCAATGCGGAAGTGACCGTGCTCGGCTGGCCGGGCGGCCCGGAAGAAACGGCGCTGCGGGCTGCCGCCGACGCCTATAACGCCAAAGACGATGTGAGCGAAGAGAACAAGGTCGAGCTCCTGTTCTTCAACCGCGACGGCTTCTGGGACAAGCTGCAGGCGGACCTCGCCGCCGGCTCGGACGCGTTCGACCTCAACCTGCTCGCCACCTATTCGATTGGCCGCTACGCGCCCTTCATGGAGCCGGTGGAGCTTTCGGACGAGGCGCAGGCGCTTTATGGCGACGCCGTGCTTTCGACCATGCAGTTCGACGGCAAACAGTATGGCGTGCCGACCGACCTTTCGCTGCATTTCATGTATTACCGCAAGGACCTGATCGACGCGCTGATGAGCGACGACGACGCCAAGGCGCGCTATGCGGAAATCAGCAAGGAGCATCTGGGCACCGCGATGGAGCCGAAGAGCCCGGACGAATGGACCTGGGACGATTATGCGGCGACCGCGCTCTATTTCACCAAGGCGGTGAACCCCGACAGCCCGACGCGCTATGGCACGGTGCTGCAGATGAAGAACCTGCTCTTCAACATCATGGTGTGGCAGTCCACCGCGCGCTCTTACGGCGGCGACTGGATGGATGCCGATGGCAAGATCACGGTCGACTCGGAGGCATTCCGCAAGGGGCTGGAGCTCTACAAGAAGCTCTATGACGCCGGGGCGACGCCGCGCGATTCCCTTTCCTATGAGTTTGCCGAGGCGAATGCCGCCTATGCGGCAGGCCAGGTGGCGGCCATGGTGCAGTGGAATGCGGCGGCAGCCGACCTGACCAGTGCGGAAAAATCTCCCGCCGTGGGCGAGGTGACGGCGACGATTGCACCGCCGGCTGGGCCGGAAGCCCGCGCCACGCATATTCATGGTCTGGGGCTTGGCCTCAACAAGAGTGCGGAAAACAAGGAGGGCGCGAAGGCCTTCCTGAAATGGCTCTCGACCGAGGAAGCGGCCCTCATCTATGCCCGTGCGGGCGGAGCGCCGGCGCTTTCGGCGGAGGCGGTTTCGGAAGTTGCGGACGAGCGGCCCGATCTGGTGCAGCTTGGCGAATATGCCGGGGCCTATGGCTATGTCATGAATGGCGGCGCATCGGCCAATGCGCTTGCGATCTACGAATTGCAGGCGAAGGAGTTCACCGGCTACTGGTCGGGCCAGCAGGATCTCGACACGGCGCTGGCCAATGTCGAGAAGGGCATGGCGGACTTGCTGAAGTAAGGCTGGCGCTCGCCCCTCATCCTCACCTTCTCCCCGCTCGCGGGGAGAAGGGGACATAGACGTCGCCGCTTCTTCCTTCTCCCGTATGCGGGGAGAAGGTGCCGGCAGGCGGATGAGGGGCGGGTGCCAACCGCTAAACCGATCCGGAAACCAGACCAAGAAACCCAATGGAAACGACCCATCGCCTCGAATGGACGCTGCTTGCCACACCGCTGATGGCGTTTCTGCTGGTGTGTCTCGGCTTTCCGGCCATCGTGAACCTGATCTATTCCGTGTCGGAGATCAGCTTCGAGACGCTGCGGAGCCCCGAGATTTCCGGTTTCGGAAACTTCGCTGCCGTTTTAAGCGACAGCGGTTTCTGGCGCGCCAACTGGTTTTCGCTGCGCTTCGGTCTGCTGACGGCCATTCTCGAATGCCTGATCGGGCTCGGGCTTGCCGTCTTCCTTGCACCCCTTTTCAAGGAGCGCAGCTGGCCGATTGCCATTCTCATGCTGCCGCTGATGGTTGCGCCGGCGCTGATGGGGCTGATGTATCGCCTCGTCCTGCATGAATTCGCCGGGCCGGTGCCGCATTATCTCTGGGCATGGTTTGGCAACAGCCCGGCCTTTCTCGGACCGAACTCGGCCTTCTGGACGCTGATTGTGGTGGAGACACTGCAATGGACGCCATTTGCCTTCCTGCTTTTTCACATGGCCTATCAGGCAATCCCCGAAGAGCTGCGGGAGGCCGCCTCGATCGACGGCGCCACGGGCTTCGCCCGCTTCTGGCGCATCGAGCTGCCGCTGATGCTGCCCACACTCGCGGCGGCCCTTCTGATCCGCTTCATCGACGGGTTCCGCGTGTTCGACAATGTCTATGTGCTGACCGGCAGCGGGGCAGGGGGCTCGACCACGTCGCTCTCCATCTACATCTATGAAGCCTTCTTCAAACAGGCGGCCATCGGCAAGGCGGTGGCGGCATCGGTGATCCTGTTCGCCGCGTCCTTTGCCGTGCTTTACGGCCTGAACCGCCTTGCAAGGCGCAGGAGACGATGATGCTCAACGCGATCCGCTGGGCCGTGTTTGCCCTTGCCGCCTTTGCGATGAACTTTCCGCTCATCGTCACGCTTGTCACCTCGTTCAAGAGCGCGCGCGAAATCTCCACCAATCCGGGGCTCTGGATCAACGCGCCGACGCTGGAAAACTACGCGACCGTGCTGACGGTCTCCGATCGCCTGAATATTTTCCTATACCTTGCCAACAGCTTTGCCGTGGCGGCCATGGGCACGCTTCTGGCCGTGGCGCTGGCGCTGCCGGCGGCCTATGCCATCGTGCGCGGGCGGTTCGGCGAAAAGACGCTCCTGCCGCTGATCGTGAATCTGCGCGCCGTGCCGCTCGTCATCTTTGCCATTCCCATCTACATGATGTTCCAGTTCATGGGCCTGCTCGACACACGGCTGGGCCTCGGGCTGGTGATGACCATCGTCAACATTCCGCTGGTGCTGATCATCCTCGTCAACGCCATTTCGGACGTGCCGTTCGAGCTGGACGAGGCGGCGATGATCGACGGCGTGAGCCGCACGGGTATTCTCTTCAAGATCGTCGGCCCCGTCTGCCGGCCGGCGATCGTGACGAGCATGATCTTCGGTTTCATCACCGCATGGAACGAGTTCCTGTTCGGCCTGATGCTGACCACCTCGAAGGCGGTTCCGGTGACGGTCGGCGCATCGTTCTTTTTTGCGGCTTCGGGTGGCGGCGTTCAATGGGGCGTGGCGGCGGCGGTGATGATGGTCGGCGCCCTGCCGCCCATGCTGCTCGGGCTCGTCATGTATCGCAAGATCAGCGGCACGATGATGGCAGGGGCGGTGAAGGGGTAGGCTGCAACAGGCTACCATCATTGCGGAAAATTGTTCCTGCCCCGATACCTATAATCACATCTGTGCATGTTCTTTATATTTCTCATTAAATCATCAAGTATATTTCATTTTCTCCACCAAAATTCGGTCTTATTTTCAAATATCGATCAGAAATCAAACTTCTAATTGTAATTCTTATATGAAAAAAATTTTACTCATAATCATCATATTATTTATATTTATGATAATTATTTTTATGCAATATACATACAATGAAAAATACTCATCGAACCTGGATGAGGAGGCGGCTTCAACCATTCCTCTCAGCACCCTGTATCAAACCGCCGGCGTGTGGGAGGGTAACTTTGTCCCCTCGTTCGATGGATCGATCATCGCCTCATTCCTGCAGGATGAGAGCAGACGCACGATCCGCCTGCGCCGGAGCAGCGATGCGCATCCCTATGAGGAAATAGATGCATCGGAAATCAATGATTTCTATTGGCACCCCTTTGTCAATGCGCTGCTCGTAAACAGGAACGGCAGGCTGTGGCAGATTCCGGCCGAAACGCAAGGCCAGGAGGACTGGGTCGACATTACCCCTCGGGGATTCATGAATGCAGACATCTTGCGCTGGCCAAAAGCGATCTCAGGCAGGCTCATCGTCTCATCGACCGATCGAAACCCCGCCTTTCCAGATCTCTATACGGTGCGGACCGATGGCAGCGACAAGAAACTGCTTGAGGAAAACGACGGCTACACGCTTGGATGGTGGTTCAATGCCGACCTGATCCCGATAGTGCGGCTGGACACTCTCCCCAACGGAAACAAAAGGGTTGTGTATCGCAAACCCGGAGATAAGAGATGGACACCTGTTCTCGACATCGACCGACGTGATGACTTCGAAATCCTGCGTTCCCAGATCGTCAAAGCGGATTTATATGCCTTGTCCAACCGGGAAAGAAACACCGTCGCGCTTGTCAGGGTAGACCTGGAAACCGGCATCGAACGGGTTGTCGCACAAAAGGACGAGGCGGACATACTGTCCGTGATGTTCCTGAACGAAACGGAGAATACTCCTGATCTGGTCGCATATATCAAAAAAGGATTTCCCGACATAGAGGCTCTTACATCGGCCGGCGAAAGGTTCAGGGCGATGGTGAAGAAGCGCCACCGCCCCACAAGCGGAGGCATTCTCGGTCAATCGTCCGATGGACGCTTTGTCACCACGGCAGAGCGGAACGGCTCGGGGCCCTCCTCATTCTTTCTGCTGGACCTTGAGAGGGGCACGAAGGAACGTCTGGGGTCGACACCCTTGTCGAAATGGGTTGAAGACCTTTCCCAGATGACCCCGGAAACGATACCGGCAAGGGATGGGCTCAAACTCCCGGTCCTTCTCACGCTTCCAATAAACCGGCCTCCAGAAAACCTCCCCAGCGTCGTGATGGTTCATGGGGGCCCAGCAGTCAGCTTCACCTTTGGCTTCGATCCGGATGTCCAGATGCTCGCCAACCGTGGCTACGCAGTTTTGCAGGTGAATTTTCGCGGTTCAACAGATTTCGGAAAGGCGTTCCGGGCAGCGGGTTATGGTGAGGCCGGCAAAGCCATGCAGGATGACATCGTCGACGCTGCCAGGTGGCTAATCGAGAAAGGCATAGCCGACCCCGCGCGGATGGTCGTGATGGGAGCAAGCTTTGGGGGCTATTCGGCCGCGCTAGCGATGACCCGCGATCCCGGACTGTTCAAGGCCGCGATCGTCGAATCCGGTGTATTGGATCTGCGCTATCAGATGCAGAACAATCCGTATTCCTGGGCTCTATCGAGAGGTGAACTTGAACGTTATTTCGGCAACCCGGACGATGCGGATGATCTAGAAGAAATGTGGCGCCGTTCACCCCTTTCACAGGCCAACCGCGCCCAGGGCGCTTTTCTGCTCATGGCAGGAAAGAAGGATACGGTCGTCGGCTTCGAGCAGACCGAAGCCTTCGCACGCGCTCTCACAGACGCAGGAAATTCCGTTCAAACCCTCTACCACGAAAACGAAGGCCACGGCGTGACCAGCCCCGAGGCCTTGAACACCCGCGCACAAGCGATCGAAAAATTTCTGGCAGAGCAATTGGGAGAGCCGCCAGAGGAACTTGAACTTCCGGCGCGCTTTCTAGATTGGCTGAGAACATTAAGCAGCCAGATATGGTTCCGCGACGCTCGCGCAAATGCGGACTTGTAGGGATAAACAGGGCGAAGAAAGGTTCACCCGATCCGCTCTTGCGTCTGCGGGTCGAACAGCACCGCCTTGTCGAGGTTGAAGGCGAGGCGGGCGGTCTGGCCGGCGGAAATGGGGGCATCGGCGCGCAGGCGGGCGACGATCTCGCGCCCGCCGAGCCGGGTGACCGCGAATGTGTCGGAACCGGCAGGCTCGATCACCTCGATCTCGCAGTCGAGCTCACTGATGCGGCTGGCATTGCGGTCGGCGCTGTCGGGATCCGTCAGCGCTTCAGGCCGGATGCCGAACACCACCTCCTTGCCATCGCGGCCTGAAAGCGCGCCGTTGGCGCCTGCCATGGGCAGGGTGAGCGGCGCGCCGTCCTCGCGTTCCATGACGATGGCGACATCGCTGCCATCGACCTTCACCTTTGCCGGGATCAGGTTCATCGACGGAGAGCCCATGAAATCGGCCACGAAGAGATTGTTGGGCCGGTTGTAGATTTCTGCCGGCGTGCCGAACTGCTGGAGCACGCCGTCCTTCAGAACGGCGATCTTGGTGGCCAGCGTCATCGCCTCGATCTGGTCGTGCGTGACATAGACAATCGTGGTGCCCATGCGCTGGTGCAGGCGCTTGATCTCCGTGCGCATGTCGACACGCAGCTTGGCGTCGAGATTGGAGAGCGGTTCGTCGAACAGGAACACCAGCGGATCGCGCACGAGCGCCCGGCCCATGGCAACACGCTGGCGCTGACCGCCGGAAAGCTGGCTCGGCTTGCGGTCGAGCAGCGCGCCGATCTGAAGTGTCTCTGCCACTTTGGCAATCGCGGCATCGCGCTCGGTTTTGGGCGTGCCGCGGATCTCCATGCCGAAGCCGATGTTCTCGGCCACGGTCATGTTGGGATAGAGCGCGTAGGACTGGAACACCATGGCAATGTCGCGCTGCGAGGGGTGCAGGTCGTTGACCACCTTGCCATTGATGCTGATCGAGCCACTGGTGATGGCTTCAAGCCCGGCAATGGTGTTGAGCAGGGTGGACTTGCCGCAGCCGGACGGGCCGACGAGCACCAGGAAGCCGCCCTCTTCGATTTCGAGGTCGATGCCCTTCAGCACATCCACCTTGCCGAAGGATTTTCTGAGGTTGTCGATCTTGAGAAAGGCCATGGGCTTATCCTTTGACGGCGCCGGCCATGAGGCCGCGCACGAAATAGCGTCCGGAGACGATGTAGACGATCAGGGTGGGCAGGGCGGCGAGGATCGCGCCGGCGAAATGGACATTGTATTCCTTCACGCCGCCCGACGAGGACACGAGATTGTTGAGCGCCACCGTCATCGGCTGGGAATCGAAATCGCCGAAGGAGACGCCGAACAGGAAGTCGTTCCAGATATTGGTGAACTGCCAGATGACCGTGACCACAATGATGGGCGCGGAGGAGGGCAGGAGAATGCGCCGGAAGATCTGGAAGAAACCGGCCCCGTCGATCTGCGCCGCGCGGATCAGCTCCGTGGGGAAGGCGGCGTAATAATTGCGGAAGAACAGCGTGGTGAAGCCGAGGCCATAGACCACGTGGATCAGCACCAGCCCCTGTGTCGTGCCGGCAATGCCCAGCAGCCCCAAAATGCGCGCGGCTGGAATGAGCGCGATCTGAAACGGGATGAAGCAGGACAGAAGGATGAGCCCGAAGACGAGGTCATCGCCCCGGAAGCGCCATTTGGTCAACACGTAACCATTGAGTGCGCCTAAAATGGTGGAGATGGCCACCGCCGGCACCACCATGAGAATGGAATTGAAGAAATAGGGTTTCAGGCCCGTCGGCTGCACGCCCACCTGCGCGCTCGACCACGCCTTGGCCCATGGCTCGAAGGTGAAGACATCGGGCAGGGCGAGCATGTTGCCCTGGCGGATCTCGTCGAGCGGCTTCACCGAATTGACCAGCATCACGTAGAGCGGCAGGAGATAATAGACCGCAAAGACGATGAGAACGGAATAGATCGCGGCGCGGGCGAGCCTGTTGCCGCTGGCGCCTACGGTTTTGACGGCACTCATCTCTGCCTCCCCGGCTTCAGCTCGGAATAAAGATAGGGAATGATGATCGAGAAGATCATCACCAGCATGATGATGGCCGACGACGCGCCAATGCCCATCTGGTTGCGGGTGAAGGTGTAGGAATACATGAAGGTCGCCGGCAGTTCGGTGGCCTGACCGGGGCCGCCGCCGGTGAGCGCGATGACGAGGTCGTAGGACTTGATCGCCAGATGCGCGAGCACCACGAAGGCCGACAGGAAGACAGGGCGCATCATGGGAATGATGATGCGGCGATAAATGGTGACACTGGAGGCGCCATCCATCTGCGCGGCCTTGATGATCTCGCTGTCGACGCCGCGAAGGCCCGCAAGAAACATGGCCATGACAAAGCCCGAGGACTGCCAGACGGCGGCGATGACCACCGTGTAGATCGCCAGCGTGCGGTCCTTGATCCAGGCGAATTCGAAGCTTGCCCAGCCCCATTGGTGCATGGTGTTTTCAAGCCCGATGCCGGGATCGAGAAACCATTTCCACGCCGTGCCGGTGACAATGAAGGAGAGCGCCATCGGGTAAAGGTAGATCGGCCGCAGGAACCCTTCGCCACGGATCTTCTGGTCGAGCAGGATCGCCAGAAAGAGACCCAGCACGGAACAGATGATGATGTAGAGCGAACCGAAGATCGCCAGATTGGTGAGCGCCCGCCACCAGTGGCGCAGATCCCACAGTTTTGCGTAATTCTCGAACCCGACAAACCCGTAGGACGGCAGCATGCGCGAATCCGTCATGGACAGGTAGAAGGTATAAAGGATGAAGGCGTAGACGAAGATCAGGATCAGCGCCATGCTCGGGCTGAGCACCAGGCGCGGGATGATCTCCTGCAGGCGATTTCGGTTCATGCTGGTTTTCCGTGTTCAACGGTGTGGGGTGATGGCACCCCCCTCTGCCTTGCCAGGCATCTCCCCCTCAAGGGGGAGATCACGCGGTGGGGCCGTTTTCGCTGATCCCATCGGTGGCATGGAGGCCCGGCGGCTATGTCAGCCAATCTCCCCCCTTGAGGGGGAGATGGCCGGCAGGCCAGAGGGGTATGACGCCCGCCCCTGGCTTCTCTTAGCCCCTGGACGCTGCCGCCTTACTGCGCGGCAGCGACGGCGCTCTTCAGCTCTTCGACGGCCTCTTCAGACGTCAATTCACCGTTGAAGTGCTGCGTAACCACATCGTTCACCGCGTTCTTCACCGCAGCCGGCGCGCCGTGGCCATGGGCCATGGAGCCGAACAGGCCGCCGCCGGAATTGGCTTCTGCAAGATCGGCCATGCCCTTCTTGCCGCAATCGTCGAACGCGTCGTTCGGCACGTCGGTGCGGGCAGGCACCGAGCCCTTGACCACGTTGAAGGCCGACTGGAATTCCGGGTTCATGACGGCGGAGGCCATCAGCTTCTGGGCTTTCTGCTTGTCTTCGCCGACCTGGAACATGACGAACTGGTCGGAGTTGAAGGTCACCGAGCCCTGGGTTCCGGGGAAGCGGATGCAGACGAAATCCTCGCCCGGCTTCTTGCCGGCCTTGAGAAACTCGCCCTTGGCCCAGTCGCCCATCATCTGCATGCCGCCCGTACCCTCGATGACCATGGCCGAAGCCAGGTTCCAGTCACGGCCGGAGAAATTGTCGTCGACATAGGTGCGCAGCTTCGCCATGCGGTCGAAGGCTTCCTTCATCTTGTCGGAGCCGAGCGCCTCCGGGTCGAGATCGTTGAGCGCGGCCTTGTAGAAGTCATTGCCGAGTGAGAGAACGACGGCCTCAAACACCGTGGCGTCCTGCCAGGGCTGACCGCCATGGGCGAGCGGGGTGATGCCGTTTTCCTTCATCTTGTCGAGAACGGCGACAAGCTCTTCCCAGCTCTCCGGTGCCTTGCCGCCGGCGGCATCGAGCGCGGCCTTGTTGATCCACACCCAGTTTGTCGAGTGGACGTTCACCGGCGAGGCAATCCAGTTTCCGTCATATTTGGAGAAGTTCTGGAGGGCAGCCGGAACAACGTCGGCCCAGCCTTCTTCCTCGGCCACATCGTTCAGGTTGGCGACGACGCCCTGTTCGGCCCAGTCGATGATGTCGAAGCCGAGCATCTGCACGGCCGTCGGCGCGTTGCCTGCGGTGACGCGGGCGCGCAGCGCGGTCATGGCGGCTTCACCGCCACCGCCGGCCACCGGCATGTCCTGCCAGGTGACGCCCTTGGATTCCAGATCTTCCTTGAGAACGTTCAGCGCTGCGGCTTCGCCGCCAGACGTCCACCAGTGCAGAACCTCAACCGTGTCCTCGGCCACGGCATTGCTGCCGGCGGCCATGGAAAGAAGGGCAGTGCCCGCCGCCAGCGCGGCGAATTTGCGAATGGTCATGATACTCCTCCCAATGGGATCGCTTGCTCCTTTGCGATCTATCTATTTATAACGTTATAAATCCCATACAGGTCAATCAGATTCTTGCCTGTTTGACGGGAGGAGATAAAACATTGAAAACCAAGGGGAATTTTTCCGATTTTTCCACCTCATCCGTGTGGAAACATAAATTTATATCGATTGAAATGACGGTTTTTGGCGAATCCGGCGCCATCGAAGGCCGTTCAGCGGCAACCGGGAGGAGATGACATGGCGCGCCGATCAGACCGCCCCACATTGCGGACCATCGCGGAGATGACCGGCCTTGCCGTCACCACCGTTTCCCGCGCGCTGCTCGATGCTCCACAGATCGCGTTCGAGACGCGCCAGCGCGTGCAGCGCGTGGCGCGCGAGATCGGCTACCAGCCCGACCGCGCCGCGCGGCATCTGCGCACCGGGCGCACCAATGTGATCAGCTTCGTGCTCGACCCTCATGACGAATTGCTGGGCTTTTCCACGTCGATGATCAGCGGCCTGGCGCGCGCCCTGCGCGACACCCAGTATCATCTGGTGATCACACCGCATTTCGCCGAAGCGCCATCGATCGACCCGATCCAGTACATCCTGCGCAACCGCATGGCCGACGGCGTTGTCTTTTCGCGGACCGAGCCGAAGGATCCCCGCGTCAAGCTGCTGATGGAAAACGACTTTCCCTTCGTGTCGCACGGGCGCACGGATCTCGGGGTCGAGCACGCCTTTGTCGACTACGACAACGCGGCCTTTGCCCGGATGGCGGTGGAGCGCCTTGTATCGAAGGGCCGGCGCCGGCTGGCGCTGATCCTGCCGCCAGACCGCTTCATGTTCCGGAGGCACCTGCGCGACGGATTTCAGGAGGCCGTGGAGAGAGCCGGGGTCGCATCGGAATTGCCGGGGGATATCAATCTCGACAGCAATGCAGCCGACTTATATGCGTGGCTCACCTGGCGGCTGAGGCAGCCGGACCCGCCGGACGGGATGGTGTGCGCCGGTGAGGTTTCAGCACTTTCGATCATGGCCGCGCTGAGCGATCAGGGCCTCACCGTGGGCAGGGATTTCGACCTTGTGGTCAAGCAGACCTCGCTGCTTTACGACGAAGTGCGCCCTCGCATCGATGCCGTCTACGAGGACATTGCCGAAGCGGGCGAAAACCTCGGCAGATTGCTGATCCGAAGGATCGCCGGCGAAAGACCGGGCGCGCTGCAGCTTCTGCAGGAGCCCATACCGCGCTTCGCCGATCTCGGCCACGGAACCCGCGCGGCCATCGGCACACACCAGACGGCGTGAGGCAGGTCAGGAGCCGGACGCGCCCGCCCTGTCTTCGAGCAGACCGCGCAGCGCGGCGATCATTTCGGCAACTTCCTGATTGTTGACCACATTGATGGAGAGCAGTTCCATCGCCCGCACCCCGTGCACCACGAGAAGAGCGATCACCGCGAGGGACGGATCGCTCGCGGTGGCTTTCATCTGGTCGAGCACTTCGCGCTCGTATTTCTGGACCGGCTTCAGGAAATCCGGGTTTTCAGCCAGCGCGGCCAGCAGGCCGGACGGCGGCGGCTGGCATTCCTTCCGCTCCTCGACAAACAGGTCGATATAGGCCTGCACGACGCCATTGGTGCTCATTTCATGCGCCTGTTTGCGCTCCTGGAACTTGATGTACTCTTCGCTGATGAAGCCCTCGACAAGGGCTTCGAACAGTTTCGACTTGCTGGAAAAGTGATAGAGCAGCCCCCCTTTCGAGACCCCGGCGCGCGCGGCGACCGCATCCAGAGACATGCTGGCAGCACCCGCCTCGCGGACGATCTCGGCCGCTGCATCAAGGATTTTTTCCCGTGCGCCGGAGCTCGGTCTCACCATTCCTGACATCCTGAAGCTTGACAATACCGTCCAGACGGTACAGTAAAGCGCCGACATTTGGCAAGCCAAGATAGCGCCGCGCTCTTGTTCGGGAGCGGCAGCGTCGCTATCTGCGCCACTCTTATGTAAACTAATCGATATTATTCCCAATGCCTCCGGGGTCTGACGACATGATCAAGCGTCTTCTCATTGCCATCGTCCTGCTTGCGCTCGTTGCGGGCGGCATAGTCGGTTTCAACATGTTCCGGGATCAGGCGATCCAGCAGTTCTTCGCCAACATGCCCGTTCCCACCGTCACCGTTTCGACCGTCGAAGCGAAGGAGGGGAAATGGACGCCCGCAATCGAGGCTATTGGTACCGTCAACGCCAACCAGGGCGTTGACCTCACCGTCGAGACCACCGGCATCGTCACGGAGATCCGTTTTCAAGCCAACCAGCAGGTCAAGGCCGGCGACGTTCTCCTTCAGCTTGAGGACAACATCCAGCAGGCCGAGCTGAGCGCCTCGCGCACCCAGGCAGCACTTGACCAGCAGGCGCTCGATCGCGCCCGTGAACTGCGCAGCCGGGGCGTGAGTTCCGGCGTTTCCCTCGACAATGCCGAGGCCGCCGCCCAGGCGTCCGCAGCGCAGGTGCAGAAGGCGGAAGCCGTCCTGCAGCAGCGTCAGCTTCGCGCGCCGTTCTCCGGCACGATCGGCATTCCGCGCATCGACAAGGGTCAGTATCTCTCGCCGGGAACGATCGTCGCCACGCTGCAGGACATCGAAACGATGCGCGCGGACTTCACCGTTCCCGAGCAGCAGCTCGGAAACCTGAAGATCGGCCAGCCGGTGCGGCTTTCGCTCAACAATGACAGCGAAGAGTTCGAAGGCGAAATCACCGGCATCGACCCGAAGGTCGATCCTTCGAGCCGCCTCGTTTCGTTGCGCGCGCGCATCGACAACACGTCCGGCAAGCTCACACCCGGTCAGTTCGTGCAGGTGCAGGTCATCCTGCCGGAAGAAGACGGTGTGATCTCGCTGCCGCAGACCGCTGTCGTTACCAGCCTCTACGGCGACTACGTGTTTGTCGCCAGGAAGCCGGAAAACGCAGGTGAAGGCGAGGAAGGCGAGACGAAACTCGAGGCCCGCCAGACCTTCGTGCAGGTCGGTCGCCGTTCCGGAAACCTTGTGGAAATCCGCTCGGGCGTCAAACCCGGCGACATCATCGTGACAGCCGGACAAAACCGCCTCTCCAACGGCACCCCGGTTGCGATCGACAACACGATCAATCCCGGCAATTCACAAAGCTCTGGCACGCCCGACACCGGGCAGAAGCCGGCAAACGATGACGCCAAGGCGGAAGAGGCGGCAGCCCAATGAGTTTTTCCGATATCTTCATCCGCAGGCCGGTCCTTTCGACCGTCCTAGGACTGCTGATCCTGCTGCTTGGCTTCCAGGGACTGTTCAACCTGCAGGTTCGTCAGTATCCGGAGGTCGAGGAGACGGTGATCACCGTCACCACGATCTATCCCGGCGCCAGCGCCGACCTGATCCAGGGTTTTATCACGGCCCCCATCGCCCGCGCCGTGGCGACCACGGAAAACGTGGATTACGTCACGTCGCAGAGCCGTCCTTCCGCGAGCACGGTCAGCGTGCAGATGCGGCTCGGCTCCGATCCGGACATCGCGCTGACGGAGGTCATGTCCAAGGTGCAGCAGGTGCGCAGTGAACTGCCTGCGGACGCCAAGGACCCGACCATCGTCAAGGGCACGGGCATGCAGTTCGCCACCATGTATCTGGCGATGCAGAACCCGAACATGTCGAGCGAACAGCTCACCGAATACATCGAACGCGTTATCCGCCCGCGCATGTCGACCATCCCCGGCGTTGCCGAGGTGCAGATCATCGGTGCGGCGAACTATTCGATGCGCGTGTGGATCGACCCCGTGCGGCTGGCGGCGCGCCAGCTCACCGCGGCCGAGGTCTTAGCCGGCATCAAGGCATCGAACTTCCTTGCCGCACCCGGCAAGACCGAAAACGAATATGTCGCCTACGCGATCTCGATGGAGTCCACGCTGCAGACGCCGGAAGCGTTTGGAGCCCTGCCGCTCAAGGCAACAGGCGACGATGTGGTGCGTCTGCGCGACGTGGCCGATATCGAGCTTGCCGCCGAGAGCACGGATATGGTGGTGAGCTTCAACGGTCAGCCGGGCACGTTCATCGGCGTCTTCCCGACGCCGGGCGCCAACCCGCTCGACATGGCGGGTGCCGTGACGGAGGAACTGCCGTCCATTCAGGCAAGCCTGCCTGAAGGCATGAGCATCGAGGTTCTTTACGACGCGACGGAATCCATCAGCGCGTCCATCGACGAGGTCTTCAAGACCATCATGGAAGCGGTGCTGATCGTTATCGTCATCATCCTCCTGTTCCTTGGTTCCTTCCGCTCTGTGCTGATGCCGATCGTGACGATTCCGCTTTCGCTGATCGGCGTCTGCTTCGTGCTGTTCGCGCTCGGATACTCCATCAACCTCCTGTCGCTGCTGGCCATGGTGCTGGCCATCGGCCTGGTGGTGGACGACGCCATCGTCGTGGTGGAAAACATTCACCGGCATATCGAGGAAGGGCTTTCGCCGCGCCGCGCGGCCTTTGTCGGCATGAAGGAGATCACGGGCCCGGTTGTCGCCATGACGATCACGCTTGCTGCGGTGTTCGCGCCTCTGGCTTTCACCGGCGGTCTGACCGGCTCGCTGTTCCGCGAGTTTGCGATGACACTTGCCGGCGCCGTGGTGATTTCGGGTGTTGTCGCGCTTACGATCACGCCGATGATGTCGGCGCGCATTCTCAAGCGCGGCAATCACAGCCGGTTCCAGGTGATCGTCGACACCACGTTCGAAAGGCTTGCCAATTTCTATGAACGGATGGTCAGCGGTTCGCTCAAATACCGCCCCGTCACGATGCTGGTGGTGCTCGTCCTTCTCGGGCTTACCGGCTTCATGTTCATGAACACGTCCAGCGAGCTGGCACCGGAGGAAGACGAGGGCGCACTGTTCTCGCTGATCACCGCGCCATCCTATGCGACGACCGACTATACCACCCTCTACACGACGCAGATGCGTGAACTGACCAAGGATCTCCCCGAGCTCAAGGCCAGCTTCTCCATCGTCGGTTTTGGCGGGCAGACCAATTCGGGCATCGCGCTCTGGGCCTTCAAGGACTGGGCGGATCGCGAGCGGTCGCAGAAGGAAATCCAGCAGGATATCCAGGCACGGCTCTCCGGTATCGCCGGTGTCGAGGCCCTCGTCTTCGCGCCGCCTTCGCTTCCCGGCGCCGGCGGTGGTCTGCCGATCTCGCTCGTGATCCAGTCGACCAGCGATTCGGCGCGCGTCTTCGAAGTGGCCGAGAAGATCAAGGAAGAGGCCCAGGCCTCGGGCCGCTTCATCGTCGTGCAGAACTCGCTCGCCTACAATGCGCAGCAGGTGGTGGTGACGGTGGACCGCGACCGGGCGGCGGCACTTAACCTGCCGGTTTCCGATGTCGGCACGACACTCAGCCTGCTTGTCGGCAGCGGTTCCATCGCGCAGTTCGACCGCGATTCAAACAGCTACGACATCATCATGCAGGTGCCGCAGGAATACCGCGAGAATCCGGAGCGGCTGGGCGATTTCTTCGTGCGCAGCGCGACGGGCGAGATGGTGCCGCTTTCGGCGGTCATCACCGTGTCGACGGATGTTGCCGCCGCAGCGATCGAGCAGTTCAATCAGCTGAACTCGGCAACAATCTCGGCCCTGCCGGTGCCCGGTGTTTCGACCGGTGACGGCCTCGCGGTGATCGAGGACATTGCCAAAAACACCATCCCGGACGGCTTCTTCATTGAGTATTCCGGCCAGTCGCGGCTTGAAGTGGAGCAGGGCAACACCATCCTGATCGCCTTCACGCTCGCCGTGGTGGTGATCTATCTGGTGCTTGCGGCACAGTTCGAGAGCTTCCGCGATCCGCTCATCATCATGATGACGGTGCCGCTGTCGATCTTCGGCGCCATTCTGCCGCTCAATCTGGGACTGTCGACGCTGAACATCTACACCCAGGTGGGCCTGATCACGCTGATCGGCCTAATCACCAAGCACGGCATCTTGATGGTGGAGTTCGCCAACCAGCAGCGTGAGGAGCATGGCCTGTCGCGCGTTGAGGCAATCGTCGCATCGGCCAAGGTGCGCCTGCGCCCGATCCTCATGACCACGGCCGCCATGGCGCTCGGCGTCGTCCCGCTGATCATGGCTGCAGGTGCGGGTGCCGCGGCGCGCTACTCGATGGGTCTCGTCATCTTCACCGGCCTGATCATCGGCACCACCTTCACCCTTTTCGTGGTCCCGATGTTCTACACCTTCATCGCCAAGGCGAGACTGGTGACCGAGGAAGACGACCACCCAAACGAACAGGCGCAACCCGCGCCGGCCGCTGAATAGCAGCAAGGTCAGGCCCCGCTTCGGCGGGGCCTTTCTTTTGGGCCATGCAGCCGGCTCATTTTTTGTTTTCCACGGCAATCCGAATTGATTGGAGCGCCCGGGCGTGTCCTTCCTTCTCGCCACATTCTTGATGAGGGTGGCACCCGGGATGAACCCGGGGTCGGGCATTTCATTTCCCCCCATGTTGAAGAGCTGGAAGGGGGACACCCGAAAGGAAGGAGTTCCATGATGATTCTTCGAACAGGACTGCGTACCGTCGCGGCTGCCCTCACGATTTCCGCGGGCGCGGCCATGATCTCGCCGGCCCTGGCCCAGGATGCCGTGCCGTCGCCTGCGCCGGCACCCCAGGCGCAGGCGCAATCATTCGACGATCAGAAGCTGCAGGCCTTCACGGTGGCATTTCTTGCCGTCAGCGATGTGAAGGAGCGATATACGGAACGGTTCCGTCAGGCCCCTTCCGATGACGAGAAGCAGAAGGTTCAGGTCGAGGCGACACAAGAGATGGAACAGGCCGTCGACAAGACGGAAGGCATTTCGGTGGATGAGTACAACCAGATCATCCAGTCGGCCCAGACCGATGAGGCGCTTGCCCAGAAGCTGAACGGCATGATCGGCGAAGCCGCGAAGTCACAGCAGTGATGTGAACGCGGGAAGGGGGCGTCGTCAGGCGCCCTTTTCCAGCTCCTCAAACAGCGCGACCACCGCATCGCGGGCAACGGCGATGTGATAGCGCAGCGCCTCGCGCAGCTCGTCTCCGTCGCGTTTCCTCAGCGCGTCCATGATCGGCTCGTGGGTCTCGGCCATGCGCTGCGGGTCGTCGTAGATCTTGCCGATCAGGGTGATGCCGGCGCGCATCTCGGTCGCCAGTTCATCGTAGACCCTTATGAGACGGGCATTCCCGCTTGCCTTGCAGATCATGCGGTGAAAGGCGAAATCCTCGAATATCTGTGTCTCGATAGACGCCTGACCGGCCGTGCCGTAAAGACGGCCGAGCTGCTTTTCCAGAGCGGCGATGTCGGCATCCGTGGCACGTTCCACGGCGAGATAGCCCGCATGCAGCTCCAGGCCGATGCGCAGCTCGTAAATGTCGCGCATCTCGCTTGCGCTGAAGGTGCGCACAAAGAAGCCTCGACGCGGTGAAAAGGTGACAAGACCCTGGCTTTCCAGAAGCCGGGCCGCCTCGCGGACAGGCGCGCGGCTGGTGCCGAACTCGCGCGAGAGCTGAAGCTCGGTCAGCCGCTCGCCAGGCTTCAGATGCCCCGTGACAATCGCCTCGGTAATCTGCCGGGCAATCTGCGTCACCAGATCCGTCGTGGACACTTCCGAAAACACGCTCACCGCCGTTTTCCCAAAACTTCCCCTCCCAATGGCATCGCAGCGCAGGCGCGGCGGATGCCATTCCACTATGACAGGCAAAATGCCGATTGTCGACAATTGACACTCTGTCACGCCTGTGCTTGCCTGTCGTCCAACAAACGGCTCTGAGGGGAGCCGCGCAAAAACGACATGGACACCGTTCGGCACCGGACGGTTCGCGCGAGGGAGATGTTGATGAACGTTCAGCCCCAAACGGTTTCGGCAGCCGATGCCGGGCAGCCACGCGAGAGGATCGAGCTGGCCGCCGCCTACCGCCTGATCGCGCATTATCACCTGGATGACAGCATCTTCACCCACATCTCGGCCCGCGCACCGGCAGAGGAGGGCGAGCACGCCTTCCTGATCAACCCGTTCGGGCTGCGCTTCGACGAGGTGACGGCATCGAGCCTCGTGACCGTCGACATCAATGGCGACATCCTGCGCGACAATCATGGCGCGGGCATCAACAAGGCCGGCTTCACCATCCACAGCGCCGTGCATGCGGCGCGGCCAGACGTGCACTGCGTTTTACACACGCACACGGTGGCGGGTGTGGCCATCTCCTCAATGGAAGAGGGCATCCTGCCGCTGAACCAGTGGTCGCTGCAGTTTCACAACCGCCTTGCCTTTCACGACTATGAAGGCATTGCGCTCGATCTCGGCGAGCGGGAGCGGCTTGTTGCCGATCTCGGCGACCGCAATGTCATGATCCTGCGCAACCACGGGCTTCTGACCTGCGGGCGCACGGTGGGCGAGGCCTTCGCGCTGATGTTCAACATGGAGCGTGCCTGCCGCGCGCAGCTCGCAATCATGTCCTCAGGCGGCAGGCAGATCCGCATTGCCGAGGAGCTGGCCGAGAAAACCGCGCGCCAATATGAGGGCTGGGACACCCATCACACCGGCAACAAGCCCGACCCGCAATGGGATGCCTTCCAGCGCCTCGCCATCAAGCACTATCCCGACCTCGTGGAGTGAGACCGAACTGAAGCAAAGCCAATTGCCCGGCACGATCAAGGGAGAACGATCTTGCGCCGGGCGACAGACAAGGGGAACGAAAGCCATGCTTAAACGACTGACCACACTTGCCGCCGCCATGCTGGTGTCGACGGCGCTCAACGCAGAGCCCGTTTCGGGCGGGCGCGCCAATGTCGTGATCCAGCCCGAACCGCCAAGCCTGATGATGGGCCTGGTGCAGAACGGTCCGACGCAGATGGTCGCCGGCCAGATCTATGAAAGCCTGCTGCGCTACGACGAAAAGCTGCAGCCCATGCCGCAACTTGCGAAATCCTGGGAGGTTTCCGAGGACGGCCTGACCTATACGTTCAAGCTGCATGACAATGTGAAGTGGCATGACGGCGAGCCGTTCACCTCCGCCGATGTGGTGTTCTCCGCCGATGTCTTCCTGCGTGAGACGCATGCCCGCCTGCGCACCTCGCTGGAGCATGTGGAATCCATCACCGCGCCCGACGACACCACGGTCGTCTTCAAGCTGAAGCAGCCCTTCGGCCCCTTCCTCGGCATTTTCGAGGCCGGCACGATGCCGATGGTGCCCAAGCACATCTATGAAGGCACTGACTACAAGAACAACCCGGCCAACAACACGCCGATCGGCACCGGGCCGTTCAAGTTCACCGAATGGGTGAAGGGCTCGCACATCCTCCTGACCAAGTTCGAGGATTACTATGAGGACGGCAAACCCTATCTCGACGAGATCTACTGGCATGTGATCCCGGACGCCGCCTCGCGCGCCGTTGCCTATGAAACCGGCGTGGTGGACATTCTGCCCGGCGGCTCGGTGGAAAACTTCGACGTCCAGCGCATCACCGAAATGGACAACACCTGCGTGACCGACAAGGGCTGGGAGTATTTCGGCCCGCTGTCGTGGATGTGGCTCAACAACCGCGAAGGCCCGACCGCCGACAAGCGCTTCCGCCAGGCGGTGATGTACGCCATGGACCGCAACTTCGCGCGTGACGCGCTGTGGAACGGCCTCGGCAAGGTTGCGAAAGGTCCGGTATCCTCGTCGACGCGTTTCTTCACCGACGACGTGACCGCGTATGATCACGATCCGGAGAAGGCCAAGGCCCTGCTCGAAGAAATGGGTTATGACGGCGAGACCGTGCGCCTTCTGCCGCTGCCCTATGGCGAGACCTGGCAGCGCTGGGCCGAGGCCGTGAAGCAGAACCTCGGCGAGGTCGGCATCAATGTCGAGATCGTCTCCACCGATGTGGCCGGCTGGAACCAGAAGCTGGCCGAGTGGGACTACGACATGGCCTTCACCTATCTCTACCAGTATGGCGATCCGGCGCTGGGCGTGGCCCGCACCTACATTTCCACGAACATTGCCAAGGGCTCGCAGTGGAACAATGTGGAGGGCTACGAGAACAAGGAGATCGACGATCTCTTTGCCAAGGCCGCGGTGGCCGTGACGGCGGAGGAGCGCCAGAAGCTCTACACCGAAGTGCAGCAGAAGCTGGTGGATGACGTGCCGGTTGCCTGGCTGCTCGAACTCGGTTTCCCGACCATCTATCGCTGTAATGTGAAGGATCTCGTCACCACGGCCATCGGCGTGAATGACGGCTTCAAGGACGCCTATATCGAAAAATAGGCGACTGCCCGATCCGGGGATGCGCGGGCGAACCGCCCGCGCATCCTCACCTTGAGTCCGATCCTGCAGGGGCCCGATGCTACGCTTCATACTCATGCGCCTGGGCAAGGCGGCGATCATCCTGATTGCCATCCTGACGCTCAATTTCTTCCTGATCCATGCCGCGCCCGGCGATCCCGCTGCGGTGATGGCAGGCGAGGCGGGAGCCGCCGACGCCAAGTTCATCGCGCAGCTTCGCGAGCAGTTCGGCCTCGACAAACCGCTGCTGACCCAGCTCGGGATCTACCTCAAGGGCGTGCTTCAGTTCGATCTCGGCTTTTCCTATCGCCAGCAGATGCCGGTGGCCGATCTCATTCTCGACCGGCTGCCCGCCACACTGCTCCTGACCATGACGGCCTTCGTCATCTCGCTGCTGCTCGGCACGCTGGCCGGGGTTCTCGCCTCCGCGCGTGTCGGTAAATGGTCGGACACGGCGATCTCCACCCTGGCGCTGCTCTTCTACGCCACGCCGCTCTACTGGGCGGCACTGATGGCGGTGCTTCTGTTCTCCGTCTATTTCAACTGGCTGCCGGGCTTCGGCTATGAGACGGTGGGCGCGAATTACACCGGCCTGCGCCGTGCGCTCGACATCGGCCAGCATCTCATCCTACCGGCCACCACGCTCGGCCTCTTCTTCATGGCGGTCTACATGCGCATGACGCGCGCCTCGATGCTCGAAGTCAGCCAGCTCGATTTCGTCAAGACGGCGCGGGCCAAGGGGCTGAAACCCGGCATCATCCAGCGCCGCCACATCTTCCGCAACGCCATGCTTCCGGTGGTGACGCTCGCCGGCCTGCAGGCGGGTCAGCTCGTCGGCGGCGCGGTGCTGACGGAGACCGTGTTCGCGTGGCCCGGCATCGGACGCCTGATGTTCGAGGCGCTCGCCCAGCGCGACTACAATCTGCTTCTTGGCGTGTTCTTCGTGTCCGCCGCCATGGTGCTCCTGTTCAACCTCATCACCGACATTCTTTATCGGTTCGTTGATCCAAGAATCCGGGTGGCATGATGGCTGATTTCTGGAAACGCTTCTCCCGCAATCGTGGCGCCGTGATCGGCCTTGCGATCCTCGCCATCGTCATTCTGGTGGCGCTGCTTGCGCCGCTGATCTTCCCGCAGTCACCCTGGCGCATGGTGCAGCGGCCCTTCCTGCCGCCGTTTTCCATGGACCAGTATCCGCTCGGCACCGATGCGCTTGGCCGCGATGTGATCTCCGGCCTTGCCTATGGGGCGCAGGTTTCGCTTCTGGTCGGCCTCGTCTCGACGGTCGCCGCCCTTCTGATCGGCATCCCCATCGGCGCGCTTGCCGGCTATTTCGGCGGCTGGGTGGACGACGCGCTGATGCGCTTTACCGAGTTCTTCCAGACCGTGCCTAGCTTTGCGCTCGCCATCGTTCTGGTGGCGATCTTCCAGCCCTCGATTGAATCGATCATCGCGGCAATCGCCATTGTGAGCTGGCCGCCGGTCGCCCGCCTCGTGCGCGGCGAGGTGCTATCGCTGCGCTCGCGCGAATATGTGGAGGCGGCGATCCTTTCGGGCCAGACGAGCCTGACGATCATTCTGCGGCAGGTTCTGCCCAACACGATCTCGCCCATCATCGTGCTTGCCTCGCTGATGGTGGCAACGGCGATCCTTCTGGAATCCTCGCTCTCCTTCCTTGGGCTCGGCGACCCCAACCTCATGTCGTGGGGTTACATGATCGGCGCGGCGCGCACGGTGATCCGGCAGGCCTGGTGGCTTTCCTTCTTCCCCGGCGTTGCCATTCTGCTCACCGTTCTGGCGCTGAACCTGATCGGCGAAGGGCTGAACGATGCGCTCAACCCGCGCCTTGCGCGGCGCGGCAAATAGGAGGGCGCGATGACAGACCCCGTTCTCAAAATCAGGAACCTGAAGATCGCGCTGCCGGAGGGTGCCGACCGCGACTTTGCCGTCAACGATGTTTCCTATGATCTTCATGCCGGTGAAATCCTCTGCATTGTCGGTGAATCGGGCTCCGGTAAATCCATGTCGGCCAATGCGGCCATGGGGCTTCTGCCCGATCTGGTGCGGCCGGTGGGCGGCGAGATCCTCTTCGAGGGCATGGACCTTCTGAAACTCTCGGAAACCGAGATGATGGATCTGCGCGGCAAGAAGATCGCCATGATCTTTCAGGAGCCAATGTCGGCGCTCAATCCGCTGATGCGGGTGGAAGACCAGATTGCCGAAGTGTTCGAGGCGCATGGTCTCCTGACACCGAAGGAGCGTGCAGCGCGCGCCATCGAGCTTTTGACGGAAGTGGGCATTCCCGACCCTGAAAAGGCCGCGCGCGCCTATCCGTTCCAGCTTTCCGGCGGGCAGCGGCAGCGCGTCATGATCGCCATGGCGCTGGCGCTCGAACCGCGCATGCTGATCGCCGACGAGCCGACCACCGCGCTCGACGTGACCACGCAGGCGCAGATACTGGAGCTGATCCGCAATCTGCAGGAAAAGCACGGCATGGCGGTGATGTTCATCACCCATGATTTCGGCGTCGTTGCCGAGATCGCCGACCGCGTGGCGGTGATGCAATATGGCAAGATCGTCGAGGCCGGCACAGCCGACGAGGTTTTGGACAATCCGCAGCATGAGTACACGCAGAAGCTGATCGCGGCGATCCCGAAGCTTGCCGCCGGGGCGAGCGGGGAGACAGTGAGCAAGACGCCGATCCTCCAAGTGGAAGGGCTCAACAAGACCTATGTGACCGGCGGCGGCCTGCTCTTTTCCAAGCCGCGCGTGGTGCATGCGGTCAACGATGTGAACCTGACGCTCAGCGAGGGCGAGACACTGGGCATTGTCGGCGAATCCGGCTCCGGCAAATCGAGCGTCGGGCGCTGCCTCGTGCGGCTGATGCAGCCCGATTCCGGCACGGTGAAGCTCGCCGGCCACGACATGGCGCAGCTCTCCGGCGAGGCGCTGCGCGAGGCGCGCAAATCGATCCAGATGATCTTTCAGGACCCCTATGCCTCGCTCAACCCGCGCTCCAAGGTGGGCCGCATCATCGCCGAAGGGCCGATGGCGCATGGGGTTTCCAAGCAGGAAGCCTATGCGCGTGCGGTCAAGCTCCTGGAGCTGGTGGACCTCGATGCGCTTGCCATCGACCGCTATCCGCACGAATTCTCAGGCGGCCAGCGCCAGCGCATCGGCATTGCCCGCGCTCTGGCGCTGGAGCCGCGCGTGATCATTGCCGACGAGGCGGTTTCGGCGCTGGATGTTTCCATTCAGGCGCAGGTGCTCGATCTTCTGGCGGAGCTGAAGGAACGGCTCAATCTGGCGCTGATCTTCATCACCCACGACCTGCGGGTCGCCGCCCAGATCTGCGACCGCATCGCGGTGATGCAGAAGGGCAAAGTGGTCGAGATGGGGCCGGCGCATGCCATCTTCAACAACCCTCAGAGCGACTACACGCGCACCCTGATCGAGGCCATTCCCGGCCGCGAGAAGGAGCTGGCGGCGGCAGGGTAACGCGGTGACGACTGGAGCTCACTTCAGCGCGGTGCGTGCCCATTCCCTCGCCCTTCGACATGCTCAGGATGAGGGAACGGGCAGGGAGAGGCTGGCGTCTGTGGCGAAGGATTGCAAAACGCCCGCGCTTCCGACACCGGCCCTTAGCCGTTTCTCAGCTACATCGCTCAGCCAGCAGTCGCCAAGACCAGCTCTCAGCGAGCTTTCGCTACCACAAGCCCTCATCCTGAGCTTGTCGAAGGGCGAGGGCGGGATGACGGGCGCCATCACTCACCACTCTCAACACTAATCCGCAGGAACCACCAACGTGGACGAACAACTGGCACAGAAAATCCTCGCAGCCGTCGAGGAAGGCTTTGAAGAACAGATCGGCTTTACAGAAGACCTGATCCGTTTCCCCTCGCTGCGCGGAAAGGAAAAGCCCGCGCAGGAATTCGTGCACAAGGCGCTTGAAGCGCGTGGCTACGCGGTCGAAACCTTCCATATCGACGAAGACAAGATCAAGGATCATCCGGGCTTTTCACCCGTGGCCGTCGATTATTCCGACGCCGTCAACGTGATCGCCACCCACGAGCCGCGTGAAAACAGGGGCCGGTCGCTGATCCTCAACGGCCATATGGATGTGGTGCCGGAAGGCCCGCACGATATGTGGGAGGTCTCGGCACCCTATGAGCCGAAGCGCGAGGGCGACTGGCTTTACGGACGCGGCGGCGGAGACATGAAGGCCGGCATCGCGGCCAATATTTTCGCACTCGACGCGCTGCGCCGCATCGGCCTGCAGCCGGCGGCGAAAGTGCATGTGCAGAGCGTGGTGGAGGAAGAATGCACCGGCAATGGCGCGCTCGCCTGTCTGGTGGAGGGTTATACGGCGGATGCCGCCATCATCCCCGAGCCGGAAGACGAGATGCTGGTGCGCGCCAACACCGGCGTTTTGTGGTTCGAGGTCAATGTGTCGGGCCACCCCGTGCATGTGCGCGAGGCGGGCACGGGGGCCAACGCCATCGAGGCGAGCTTCCGCGTGATCGAAAGCCTGAAACGCCTGACCGAGGCGTGGAACGCCGAAAAGGCGAACTACCCCTATTTCGAGGATGTGGACCATCCGATCAACTTCAATGTCGGCAAGATCGAGGGTGGCGACTGGGCCTCCACCGTGGCGGCCTGGTGCAAGCTCTCCTGCCGCATCGCCATCTATCCCGGTGACGACCCGAAGTATCGCGCAGCGCAGATCGAGGCGCATCTGGCGCGTGAGCTGGCCGATGATCCCTTTCTCGGAAACCGCCCGCCGGACGTGGTCTGGAACGGATTTTTCGCGCGCGGCTATGTGCTGGAGGAAGGCACGGATGCCGAAAAGGCGCTGGCCGAAGCGCACCGCGCGGCGACCGCGAGCGAACTGAAAAGCTTCGTGACGCCGGGCTATCTCGATGCGCGGGTCTTCGTGATCTATGCGGGCATGCCGTGCCTCGTCTATGGCCCGATCACCGAGAACATCCACGGGTTCGATGAGCGCGTGAGCCTTTCCTCCATCAAGCGGGTGACGGGCGCGATCGCGCTTTTCATCGCCGACTGGTGTGGCGTGGAACCCATCGATGCGGAGGCTGCACATGGCTGACGGGCAGGTGATCGAGGGTGTTTATCTCAGCACCGCCTTCGATCTTCACGCGCTTTATGGCCATGCGCTGGCACCGCATGCAGAAGCGATCCGGCTGCGACACCCGCATGAGATCGACGATCCGGAGGAAATCCGCTTCGCCCTGTGCTGGCGGCCGGCGGACGATGCTTTTCTGCCCTATCCGAATCTGCGCCTGGCGAACTCCATCGCCGCCGGCGTCGACAGCATCATCAACTGTCCGAGCCTGCCCGAAAACGCGCTGGTTGCGCGGGTGCGTGACGAGGACCAGGGCGATGTGATGGCCGGCTTCGCGGCATGGCATGTGATCTGGCATCACCGCAACATGCGCCATCACATCGTGCATGAGGCGAAGCACGAATGGGCGCGGCTCATCCCCTCCATCATGAAGCCGCCGCGTGAAACGCCGGTGGGCATTCTGGGTTTCGGCCTGATGGGGCGGGCCATTGCCCGCGCGGTGACGGCCATGGGGTTTCCGGTGGTGGCTGCCGCGCGAAACGCGCCCAGGGAGACGATGCCCGGCGTGCGCTTCGAGAGCGGGGAAGGAGCCGCCCACCGGGTGGCGGAACAGGCCGCCATCCTGATCAACGTTCTGCCGCTGACGGGAGAGACGCGCGGGCTGCTTAATCTCGATTTCTTCAACCGGATGCCTCAAGGCGCGTCGCTCATTCAACTGGGTCGGGGCGAACATCTGATCGAGGCCGATCTCCTGCGCGCGCTCGACAGCGGGCGCATCGCCTCTGCCTCGCTCGACGTTTTCGACGTGGAGCCATTGCCGAAAGAGCACCCCTTCTGGGCGGATGAGCGCATTCTCGTAACGCCGCATCAGGCGGGCGACTGCTCGCCGCACCGGATGGCGGAACAGCTTGTCCGCGCCGCGCAGGCTGTGGTGGCAGGAGAAATACCGGAAACGGTGGTCGACAGATCCAACGGATATTGAAGGACGACAATGAAAGCCATTTTCGACGAACGCCAATTGCGGCACACGCCGGAGCGCTATTTCCGGCGCGGGGCCTATATGCCCCATCCCGAACAGGCCGAACGCGCGATCCTGATCCGCGACATGCTGATCAAAAACGACTTCCCCATCGAGACGCCGCGCGATTTTGGCGAGGGGCCGATCAAGGCCGTGCATGACCCGGACTATGTGGATTTCTGGAAGGACGCCTATCGGCGCTGGCGCGCGGAGGCGCCGGATCAGGAGCCGATCCCCAACTGCCATCCCGGCCCGCGCCGGGGGCGGCCGTCCTCATCCGTTTTCGGCCAGCTTGGCTGGTGGGCGACCGACACGTCGGTTCCGCTGACGGAAGGCACATGGGATGCCGTCTACTGGTCGGCGCAGACCGCGCTTGAGACTGCCGAACGGGTGAAGGAAGGCGAGCGCATGGTCTATGGTCTGTGCCGCCCACCGGGACACCACGCGCTTTCCAACGCGTCGAACGGCTTCTGCCTCTTCAACAACGCGGCCATTGCAGCGCAAAGCCTGCGCGAACGCTTCGGCAAGGTCGCGGTGCTCGACATCGACACGCATACGGGCAATGGCACGCTCGACATCTTCTATGATCGCGGCGACGTTTTCGTCTGCTCGCTGCACACGGACCCCGACCTCTACCCGACCTATTATCTCGGTTATGAGGACGAGCGCGGCGAGGGCGAAGGCGAGGGGGCGACGCTCAATCTCTGCCTGAAACCCGGGTCGGATACGGAAACGATCCTTGGCCGCTTCCGCGAGGGGCTTTCGGCCATCACCGCCTTTGGCGCGGAGGCGCTGGTGATCTCGCTCGGGCTCGACATGGCGGCGGACGATCCGCTCTCGGAGGTGAAGCTCACCGGCGACGGCTTTGCCACCATGGCGCGCGAGATCGCGGCTCTGGGGCTGCCAACGGCGCTGATCCAGGAAGGCGGTTATCTCGGGCCTTCGCTTTCGAGAAATGCGGAGATATTCCTCACCGCCAGCCGCGAGGCGCTGGCCGGCTGAGGCAGCTCACGGCGTCATTGCACGCTTTGCGGATCGGGTGCTGGCTGAACCGGAGTGACCGGCCTTGCCAGCGCCCGCTCACGGAACACGATGTAGAGCCCCGCACCCATGGTGATGGCGATGCCAAGGGCCGCCAGCCCATTGGGCAGGTCGCGGAATATGAGCCAGCCAATGACCGTGGCGAACGGGATCTCCAGATACTGGATCGGCGCCACCGTGGCCGAAGGCGCAAAGCGCAGCGACCATGTCATCAGGAGATGGCCGAACGTGCCGAAGAAGCCGGAGGCGGCCAGCAGCAGCATCTCCCGCAGATCGGGCTGCACCATGCGCAATTGCGGCAGGTCGAGCCCGAGATTGACGAAGGCCAGCGCGCCGAAGCCGATCATGGCGTAGATGCCGCTGACCACCTGAAGCGCGATGGGATCGGCATCGCGCGAGATCTGGCGCGTCACCAGCATGTAGCCGGAGAAGGCGACCGCCACGAGAAGCGGCAGAAGCGCGGGCGCACCGACACTGAGGAAGCTCGGCTGCACAACGAGCATGGTGCCGACGAAGCCCACCGAACAGGCGGCAAGCCGCCGTGGCCCCACGTCCTCGCCGAGAAAGAACTTGCCAAAGGCCAGCATGATGAAGGGCATGACAAAGGCGATCGCCACGGCATCGGCCAGCGGCAGATAGCGCAGCGACATGAACATCGCGCCGATGCCGGCAATGTGGAGAGCCGTGCGCAGCACGGTGAGGCGCATGACGCGCGACGGCAGAAGAAGCGACTTGCCGCTCCACCACACGACAGGCAGGAGGAACACCACCTGCGCGGCGAAACGCACAACCAGAAGCTCGAACAGCGGAATGGTCTCGCCCAACAGCTTCGCGATCGAGTCGCCAAGAGGGGCGACCGCGCAAAACCCGATCATCAAGAGGATGCCGACAAGCGGCCGGTCGTTTGACATTGCGCGACCCTATGGAGCGAAGCCAGACCGCGCAATGTCACATGGCGGCGAAACGGTACGGCCAGCGAGGAAATCCCGCGCTGGCCGATTTTACCTCAGGCGGCCTGTGCCTTCGGGCCGGTGTCGGGCTGGTAGGTGCGGCCGAAGCGGTTTGCCAGAAAATCCTCGAGCGCGATGTCTTCCTGCTGGACAAAGCCCTTGGATGGCAGCTTGCCGTTGGCGAGCAGGTCGAGCACGGTGCAGATGCCGGCGGCGGTGGTCTTCTGGATGGCGCTGCGGGCATTCGGCCCGGCCGGGTCCGCAAACACGCTGTTGGCGTAGCTCTCCTGCACCAGCCGGCCATTTTTCAGGCCGGTGATGGTGACGAAGATCACGACCACATCCTGCATGGTGGTGGGCAGCGCGTGCTCGAAAATCTCTTTCAGAAGATCGCGGCGTTCGCTGAGGCGCAGATCGTTCAAAAGCATCTTCATGATCGAGGCATGGCCCGGATAGCGGATCGTGCGGTAGTTGAGATTGCGCACGCGGCCCTTGAGCGATTCGCAGATGGAGCCAAGCCCACCGGAGGTGTTGAACGCCTCGTAGCGCACGCCGTCGAGCGAGAACTCCTCATGGCCCTCAAGCGGCGCGACCTCCTTCATCTCGCCATCGACGATGGCCTCGCAAGGCTCGCAATATTCGTTGATGACGCCTTCCGGCGACCAGGTGAGATTGTAGTTGAGCGCATTGGCCGGGAACTGCGGCAGCGCGCCGACGCGCATGCGCACATCGTGCAGCGTGTCGAAACGCTTGGCCAGCGAATTGGCGGCGATGGTGATGAAGCCCGGCGCAAGCCCGCATTGCGGGATGAAGGCCGTCTCGGCGGAAGCGGCGATTTCCTTGACGCGGCGGGTGCTTTTCACGTCCTCGGTCAGGTCGAGATAGTGAACGCCCGCTTCGGCAGCCGCCTCGGCAATGGGAACCGTGAGGTGATAGGGGGCGGCGTTGAGCAGGGCGAATCTGCCCTTGAGAACGGCGGCCAGAGCCTTCGTGTCGGAGAGGTCGACCGCGACACCGGAGATCTGCGGGTGAGAGGGCAGGGCCGCAAGCTGCTCCGCCGACCGGTCGGCGACGGTGACCGTGTAATCGCCCGAGGCGACCAGCATGTCTGCGATAGCGGATCCAATGCGCCCGGCTCCCGTGACAACGATTTCTTTCATCCCGCTCCCTTTCGAATTTGTCTGGCGATTGTATCTGGCGATTCTGCCTGGATGTTTGTCCAGTCTGGCTTCGATCGACGTTGAATCGAAGTATCAATCCGGGTAATTTCACTCACGATTTTATGCATATCGACGAATGGAATTAGCAATATGACGACAACAGACGCAGACCGGGCGGTGATTGCGCTCTTGCGCGAGAATGCGCGCATGCCGGTGTCGGAGATTGCCCGGCGGCTGGGCGTCTCGCGCTCCACCGCGCAGAGCAGGCTCGAGCGGCTTGAGCGCAGCGGAACCATTGCCGGCTATATGGTGCGGCTTTCGGGCGAATATGACGCCGCGCAGATCCGCGCGCATCTTCTGGTGACGGTGTCGCCAAAGCTTTCCGGCGACGTGATCACCGCGATGGAGAAGATGGAGGCCGTGCGCACGGTTCACTCGGTGAGCGGGTCGTTCGACATGATCATCATCGTCGAAGCACCTTCGGTGGCCGAGCTCGACGCGGTGATCGACACGATCGGCGCGCTGAAGGGCGTTGACCGGACGATGAGCTCGATCATCCTGTCTACGCGGATCGACCGGTAGACACAGTATTCAGTCCACCGCCATCCGCGCCGCTCCCCGCCTGCGAGCAATCTCATAGGCGATGGCCCCGAACACGGTGATCGCGATCATGATGAGCGCAAGCGCATTCACGGCGGGCGTCAGCCCCGTGCGCACCTTGGTGGCGATGTAGACCGTGAGCGGCGTGTCGAACCCGCGCACGAAGAGCGTGGTGTTGTAGTTCTCGATGGATTGGAGAACGGCAAGGAAGCCGGCGGCAATGAGCGCCGGCTTCAGGAAGGGCAAAAGCACGCGGCGGAAGACCATGAATTTCGACGCGCCGAGGCCAAGGGCCGCCTCTTCCTGCGTGGGATCGAAACGCTGGAGACGCGCCGTGATCATCAGCATCACATAGCAGATGATGAAGCTTGCCTGCGCCACCACGATCAGGAAAACACCGCCCCCGACGCCAAGCTGCCGCCAAAGAACCAACGTGGCGATGCCGATGACCACGCCGGGCGTAAGCAGCGGCGACACCATGACCGCATACATGAAGCTGCGGGCGCGCGCATGAAGGCTGGTGAGAACAAGGGCCGCCGCGGTGCCGATGGGCAGGACGGTGATAACGACGAAGAAGGCGACGACAAAGGACGTCCAGAGCGACTGCCACATACCGCTGTCGCTCCACAATGCGTCGAACCATTGCAAAGTGGTGCCGCGCCACGGCGTCACGGTCGGGAAGCGGCTCGTGTTGAATGTGGCGATGCCCATGATGGCGAGCGGCGCGAACAGGTAGAGAAAGAACGCCACCATGTAGAAGCCGAACAGGGCGCGGGCGATGCGGTCGGCGGCATTCATGCGCGATCCTCCGGGGCTGGCCGGAGAGGCCGGTGCTGCCCCTCACCTGCCTGCCGGCATCCTCTCCCCGTAAACGGGGCGAGGAAAGGCAATGGGCATCTCGGCGCGTTTCCTTCTCCCCGTGCGCGGGGAGAAGGTGCCCGAAGGGCGGATGAGGGGCAGCACTGGCTCTTGTGAATGGCCACGGCACTCATTTCGCCACCTCGGTCAGGCTCACGCGGGCAATGCGCAGCGTGACGAGCACCACCGCAAGGCACAGCACCAGCAGTACCAGCGCGTAAGCCGCACCGCGGTTCCAGTCGCCGCCCTCGAAGAACCAGTTGTAGATGATCTCGGTGAACCAGCGGCTGCCCGGCGCGCCGAGAAGGGCAGGCGCGACATAGCTGCCGGCGGCGAGCATGAAGGTGAAGACGCAGCCCGTGGCGATGCCTGCCTTGGCGTGCGGGATGACCACCCGCCAGTGAATGCGCCAGGTGGAGGCGCCGAGATCGCGCGCGGCCTCGATCTGCGATTTGTCGAGCGATTCAATGGCGTTGTAGATCGGGAACAGCATGAACAGGATGTAGGCATAGGTCATGCCGGCCAGCACGCCGCCATCGCCATACCAGCGCACCGGCTCGTCTATGATGCCGAGCGAAAGCAGGAAGGCATTCAGCGGCCCGCGAAACGCGAGCAGGATATACCAGGCGAGCGTGCGCAAGACCTCGTTGATCCAGAACGGGATGGTGAGGGCGAGGAGCACAACCGCCGTCTGGTTCACCGTCGCGTGCTGGGCAAGCCAGAACGCCATGGGATAGCAGACCAGAAAGGTGATGAAGGCGACCAGCGCGCTCGCCCATACGGTCTTGAAGAAGATCGCGCGGTGGACGCCCTCATTGGCGAGATAGAGAATGTTGTCGAGCGAATAGACGTCGTTCGGCCCGCCAAGCTGCGAGGGCGGAAGATTGGGCCGCAGCGCGTAGTCGATCATCATGACATTGGGCGCGAGCACCATGCCGGCGAGCCACACGCCGACCAGCGCCAGAAAGACCGTGCCGAGGCCACCGCCGAAGCGTCTGTAAAGCTCAGACATCGGGCAGCACCACCGCATTCGCGCTTTCAAAGCCGAAGCCGGACTTTTCGCCAATGGCGGGGGCGCTCGCAAGTTCGGTGCTGGCAATGGAGGCGACCAGTGGCGTGCCGTCTTCGGCAACGCCGTGCGCCAGCGCGAAGGCGCCCTCGAAATCGATGCGCTCGATGGTGGCCGCGAGCCGGTTGGCGCCGCCCCTGGGCTTCAGCGCTTCGGGCCGCACATAGAGCTTTGCCGCCGCGCCGCCGGAAAGCCCGTCGCCGGCGCGGCCGGTCAGCGTGCCATGGGCGGTTTCCACCGTGGCGATGCCGTTGTCGATGCCCTTCACCGTGCAGGAGAGCGCGTTGGTCTCGCCAACGAAGGTGGCGACGAAGGGCGTGGCCGGATTGTCGTAAAGCTCGCGCGGCGCGCCCACCTGCTGCACCACGCCGGCGCTCATCACCGCCACGCGGTCCGACATGGCAAGTGCCTCCGACTGGTCATGCGTGATGTAGATGAAGGTGACGCCGGTGCGCTTTTGCAGGGCGCGAAGCTCGGCGCGCATGTGCTGGCGCAGCTTCAAATCGAGCGCTGATAAGGGCTCATCGAGCAGCAGCACCTGCGGCTCGACCGCGAGCGCGCGGGCAATGGCGACGCGCTGGCGCTGGCCGCCGGAAAGCTCGCCCGGCATGCGGTCGCCATAGCCTTCAAGCGCGATCAGCTTCAGAAGATCGTTCGCCTTCTTGCGGCGCTCGGCCTTCGAGACGCCGCGCGCCTCAAGCCCGAAGGCGATGTTTTCCCACACGGGCATCAGGGGGAAAAGCGCAAGCGACTGGAAGATCATCGCCGTCGGGCGCTGATTGGGACCGAGCGGTGTCATGTCCTGCCCGCCGATCAGGATGCGGCCCTCGGTCGGGTTCAGGAAACCGGCGATGACGCGCAGGAGCGTGGTTTTGCCACAGCCGGACGGCCCGAGAATGGAGAAGAATTCTCCGCCTTCAACCGTGAAGGAGACGTCGTCGACGGCGCGGGTCGCGCCGAATGTGACGCCGACATGATCGAGCTCTACGGAATGTGACATGGTCCTCCCCCGGGGTCCCCCGGTGTTTTGTGGGCTTTCGCAAGGATTGTCCGGTGGCGCCCGCCCCTCATCCGCCTGCCGGCACCTTCTCCCCGCAAGCGGGAAGAAGGAAGATGGCCGCAACGTCTATGCCCCCCTCTCCCCGCTTGCGGGGAGAGGGTAAGGGTGAGGGGCGAGCGCCGTCAGTTCATCCAGTTCCCTCAGGCCGAGAGGAAGCGGTCCTGATATTCGTTGCGCTTGGCGACGAACCAGCTTTCCTGGATCGGCCACCACCACAGCTTGTCCAGCGCGTCGCCCGGATAGGCGGCGGCGAAGAACGCCTTGGCGTCGTCAGACGTCATGTCGGCGGCGCCCACGGCGGTGGAGTTGATCGAGGTCGCGTTGGTGTACATGGCGCCGGCTTCCGGCGTCAGGAACCAGTTGATGAAGGCATAGGCCTGGTCGAGATTTTCCGCACCCTTCGGGATCGCCACGCCTTCCATCCACGCCAGCGCGCCTTCCTTCGGCGCGATGAAGCCGATGGGCAGGCCTTCCTTGGAAAGCGCTGCGGCGGTCGAATCCCAGGTCTGGCCGATGGCGCAGCCATTGACGCGGAACGCGCCCTGCGCCTCGTTCTCGTTGGACCAGAACTGCGCGATGTTGGCCTTGCGGGCAATCGCCTCCTCGAGAATCACGTCGTAGATCTTGACCATGTTCTCTTCGGACTTGAAGGCATCGGTCATCGGCATGGGCAGCTTGCCCTCGCCTTCGAGCCAGAGGCCGAGGCCAACGAGGCCCGAATGGCCGCGCACCGTGGCCTTGCTCTTCATTTCCGGCTTCCAGATGTCGCCATAGGAGGCCGTGCCATATTCGAGCGGCGCCTGATCCTTATCGAAGGAAACGGCTTCCGTGCCCCAGTCGGTGGGCACCTGATAGCGCTTGCCGTCGATCACCGCGCCGAGATTTGCGGAATTCGTCCAGGCGCTCGGCAGGCAGTTATCGACGTTGACCTTGCTCTCGTCGATGGGCTGCACGAGCTCGAACTCGACATAGTTGGGCACGCGGTCGACCGTCGGCCAGATGATGTCGAACCCGCCGCCATTGTTGGCGCGAAGCTGGTTCAGAAGCTCGTCATTGGTGCCGTAGGGCGTGTAGTTCGCCTTGATGCCGGTCTCTTTTTCGAAGGCGGCGAGCATCTCGTCGTTCAGATAGCCGGCCCAGGCGAAGATGTTGACCGAACCGGAGGAGCCCTGCGCATAGCTGCGCGAGATGAACGGAGCGGCAAGCGAAAGGCCGGCCACCGAAGCAGCGCCCTTGATGAAGTTGCGTCGTTTGATCAGTGTCATGAATGCACTCCCCTGATTTCTGCGTTGAGATCGCAGGCGTTATTCCCGCTATGTTACAGCGCGATGACCGGGCGGCAACAAAAATCAGAGTTTACGAGTGAAGTTGCTCAAAGTCTCAGGAGATCGACAGTCTTTCTGCCACGTTTTTCAGACTGGCGAGAGCCGTTTCGACATTCGCCGCCTGCGCATCGTCGAGTTGCTCGAAGTAAGGGCAGGTCAGCACAGCGAGCGCATCGCCCGAAGGGCCGAAGACGGGGACGGAGATATCGCGCACCCCGACGAGCTGGAGGCTGTTGCCGATGCGGTGGCCTTTCGAGCGGACCTCTTCCAGCGCCGGCTCCATCTCCGCCAGATGTTTCACCTGCGCGGAACTGCCCCAGATCGCCAGGGTCTCGTTGCGCCGGTCCGGGCTCTGAAAAGCGAGCAGCGTCTGACCTGAACCGGTGGTGAGCAGATCGAGCTGGGCACCGGGACGCAGGCGAAACTCCCAGTTGGCGGGGCTGCTCGCCTGGGCGACCACGATGGCATAACCGCGCTCGGGCACCACCAGATGCACCGACTGATGCGTCTCGCGGGCGAACATGTCCATCAGCGGCAGAGCGCGGGCGGCGAGACGACGCAGCGGCGGATGCTGGCTGCCGAGCACGAACAGCTTCATGGTCAACGCATAGCGGTCACCCTCCACGGAGCGGCTCACGTAATCCCGCGCGACGAGCCTCTCCAGCATGCGATAGATTTCGCTTGGCCCCCGGCCCATCGCCTTGACGATTTCGGCGCGGGTGAGGCCGTAGGGCTGACTGGACAGAAGCTCGAGAATGTCGAGCCCCTTGTCGAGCGCGGGCGCGCGATAGCGGTCTTCGGTGGTCTTCTTGCTGTTCACGTCATGTCCTCCGACCGGCTGCTTTGATGAGGAATTGAGCCTCTTGTCAACTTTGATGTTGCAATGATCTTTTATATATGAATAGACTATTTGTATATAAACGATGATGGAGCTGCGGCTCAACAGGGAGGAGGTCATCGTATGCGTCTACAAGGGAAGCGGATTCTGATATCCGCGGCGGCTCAGGGTATCGGCCGCGCCAGTGCACTTGCCTGCGCCGCTCAAGGCGCGTCGGTCATCGCCGTCGACATCAATGAAGAGGGGCTTGCCTCGCTGGCCGCCGGAAGCGACGCCATAGAGACGCACCGTCTCGACGTGCGCGATCGCGCGGCAATCGATGCGCTCGCCGCAAAGACCGGCGGGCTCGACGGGCTGTTCAACTGCGCCGGCTTTGTCCACAACGGGACGATTCTCGACGTGTCGGAGGAAGACTGGGCGTTCAGCACGGATCTCAACGTCACCTCCATGTATCGCATGACGCAGGCTTTCCTGCCGGGCATGCTGGAGAGGGGAGGTGAGACGGGCAGTGTCTCCATCCTCAATATGGCCTCGATGGCCTCCTCGATCAAAGGCTTCGCCAACCGCGCGGTCTATGGCACCACCAAGGCCGCGGTGATCGGCCTGACGAAATCGGTCGCTGCCGACTTCGTCAAGCGGGGCGTGCGGTGCAACGCGCTATGCCCCGGCACGGTCGACACGCCATCGCTGCGCGGTCGCATCGCCTCGGCGGCCGATCCCGTGCAGGCGGAGAAGGACTTCATCGCGCGCCAGCCCATGGGGCGGCTCGCCACGGTGGACGACATCACACCGCTGGTGCTGTATCTTCTTTCGGATGAAAGCCGCTTCGTCACCGGGCAGGCGGTGCTCGTCGACGGCGGCGTGACGATCTGAGGATCGTGCCATGGCAACGGTGTCAACAATCGTGACGACCGAAGCCGGAACAGATGGTGTCCGGCCGGTCGTTTCCATGCGCGGCATCGAGAAGCGCTTCCCCGGCGTGCACGCACTGAAGAACGTGCGCTTCGAGCTCATGCCTGGCGAAGTGCACGCCCTGATGGGGGAAAACGGGGCGGGCAAGTCCACGCTCATGAAAATCCTGTCGGGCATCTACCCGAAGGATGACGGCGAGGTGCTGGTCGACGGCCAGCCGGTCGTGATCGAAAGCCCGCGCGCGGCACAGGATCTGGGCATCAGCATCATTCATCAGGAGCTGAGCCTGATGAATGATCTGACCGCGGCCCAGAACATCTTCATCGGCCGTGAGCCCCGCCTGCGTTTCGGCCGGCTGGACGAGGCCGCGCTCAACCGTCAGACGGCGGAAATCTTCGCCTCCATGAACCTGAAGCTCGACCCAAGGGTTCAAGTGGGCGGGCTTACCATCGCCAAACAGCAGATGGTGGAGATCGCCAAGGCGCTCTCCTTCCATTCCCGCGTGCTGGTCATGGACGAGCCGACGGCGGCCCTCAACAATGCCGAGATCGAGGAACTGTTCGTCATCATCCGCCGGCTGAAGGCGGAAGGTGTCGGCATCATCTACATCTCGCACAAGATGGACGAGCTGAAGCGCATCGCCGATCGCGTAACGGTGATGCGCGACGGGCAATATGTGGACACCGTTTCCGCCGCCGACACACCGGTGAGCGAGATCATCTCCATGATGGTGGGGCGGGCGCTGACCGACAGCGCGGTGGAGGTGCCGGACCTCGATCAGGCGCCAGTCGCGCTCGAAGTGAAAGGGCTCACGCGCGGGCGCGAAATCCGCAATGTCAGTTTCTCGGTGAGAAAGGGCGAAATCCTCGGCTTTGCCGGGTTGATGGGGGCGGGCCGCACGGAAGTGGCGCGGGCGATCTTCGGCGCCGATCCGCGCGAGGCCGGAGAGATCTCCATCCATGGAGCGCCTGTCGACATTCGCACACCCGCCGATGCGGTCGCTGCCGGCATTGGCTACCTCTCCGAAGACCGCAAGCATTTCGGCCTTGCGGTCGGCATGGACGTGCGCGCCAATGTCGCCATGGCGAGCCTGGAGCGCTTTACCGGCAGGCTCGGCGCGCTTGACGAGGCGGGCATGCGCGACGCCGCGCGCGGCTATATCGACCAGCTCGCCATTCGCACCCCTTCCGACCGGCAGGAGGTGCGGCTGCTCTCCGGCGGCAACCAGCAGAAGGTGGTCATCGCCAAATGGCTTCTGCGCGACTGCGAGATCCTCATCTTCGATGAGCCGACACGCGGCATCGACGTCGGCGCGAAGAGCGAAATCTACAAACTCTTGAACGGGCTGGCGGCACAGGGGCGCGCGATCATCGTGATCTCGTCCGAGCTGCCGGAAGTGCTGCGGCTCAGCCACCGCATCGCCGTCATGTGCGAGGGGCGGCTGACAGGCATTCTGCCGGGAGGGGCGGAGACCAGCCAGGAAGACATCATGCGCCTTGCCACAGAACGCGAGAGCGCCATGGAACCGGTGGGAGGAGAAGAATGAGCACCGTGGAAGCCACTCCGCAGGCCGGCTTTGCCGCGCGGCTCCTGCAGGCGGGCGCACACCAGAAACTGCTGGCCTTCATGAGCCTGATCATACTTCTGATCGGCTTTTCGCTGGCCTCGCCAAACTTCATGCAGACCTCGAACATCATCGCCATTCTGCAGGCGACCTCGGTGAACGGGGTTCTGGCCATTGCGGCCACGCTCGTCATCATCACCGGCGGCATCGACCTTTCGGTCGGCACGCTGATGACGTTCTGCGCCGTTATCGCCGGCGTGGTGCTGACCTACTGGGGTCTGCCGCTGCCATTCGGCGTTCTCGCGGCCATTGGCGCCGGGGCGTTGTGCGGCCTCACCTCCGGCACTTTCGTCGCCAAGATGAAGATCCCGCCCTTCATCGCCACGCTTGGCATGATGCTGATGCTCAAGGGGCTGTCGCTGGTCATCTCCGGCACGCGGCCGATCTATTTCAACGACACGCCGGGCTTTACCGAGATTTCCCGCGGATCGCTGATCGGCGAGGTCATCCCCGCCCTGCCTATCCCCAATGGCGTGCTGATCCTGTTTCTCGTGGCCATCGCCGCAAGCTACATTCTGGGCCGTACCGTGCTCGGACGCTACACTTTTGCATTGGGTTCCAACGAGGAATCGGTGCGCCTTTCCGGCGTCAACACGGATGCGTGGAAGATGGCGGTCTATGCGCTGGCCGGCGGCATATGCGGCATTGCCGGCCTGCTCATCGCCTCGCGCCTCAATTCCGCGCAGCCCGCTCTCGGCCTCGGCTACGAGCTTGAGGCGATTGCCGCCGTCGTCATCGGCGGAACCTCGCTTGCCGGCGGGCGCGGCACGATCCTCGGCACGTTGATCGGCGCCTTGATCATGGCGGTTCTGGCCAATGGCCTGCGCATCCTCTCGGTGGCGCAGGAATGGCAGACCGTGGTGACGGGCGCGATCATCATTCTCGCCGTCTATGCCGACATGATGCGCAAGCGGCGCATGGGATGAGTTTCAACACGAAGAGGGCGGTGAACGCCCCGGGTTTCGACCAGATGAGTGAGTGTGAACAAGAAACCGGAGGAGGAAACATGTTCACGAGACGCGCAATGCTGGGCGCCATCAGCGCCGCAGCCCTCGTCGCAAGCGGTATGGCCGCTTCGGCGCAGGACAAGATGTATATCCCGCTGATCTCGAAAGGGTTCCAGCACCAGTTCTGGCAGGCCGTGAAGGCCGGTGCCGACAAGGCCGCGGCAGAGCTGGACGTGGAGGTCACCTTCGAGGGACCGGACAATGAAACCATGGTCGACCGCCAGATCGACATGCTGGCGGCGGCCCTTGCCAAGAAGCCGGCAGCACTCGGCTTTGCCGCCCTCGACAGCCAGGCGGCCATCCCGCTGCTGAAACAGGCGGATGAGGCGGGCATTCCCGTGATCGCTTTTGACTCCGGTGTCGACAGCGACATCCCGAAAGCGACGGCCTCGACCGACAATCTGGCCGCCGCCGCCCTTGCCGCAGACAAGATGGCAGAGCTGATCGGCGGCGCGGGGCAGGTTGCCGTCGTCGCCCACGACCAGACGAGCCGCACCGGCATCGACCGCCGCGACGGTTTCGTCAATCAGGTGAAGGAGAAATATCCGGACATCGAGATCGTCACCATCCAGTATGGCGGCGGCGACCACCTGCAGTCGACGGAGATCACCAAGTCCATCCTCCAGGCCAACCCGGATCTGAAGGGTATTTTCGGCACCAATGAAGGCTCCGCCATCGGCGTGGTCAATGGCGTGCGCGAGATGGACCGCACCAATGTGGTGATCATCGGCTACGATTCCGGCGCGCAGCAGAAAGAGGCAATCCGCGATGGTCTGATGGCCGGCGCGATCACGCAGAACCCGGTGGGCATCGGCTACGAGACGGTCAAGGCTGCCGTGGCCGCAGCCAGGGGCGAAGACGTGCCCGCGGCGATCGATACGGGCTTTTACTACTACGACAAGACCAACATAGACGATCCGGAAATCGCAGCCGTTCTTTACGACTGACGGATCTTCACGACCGCTCCGGGGAAACCCTCCCCGGAGCATCTTTCAAGCCAACAGGACATGACATGAAGCTTCTCCGCTACGGCCCGCGCGGCCAGGAAAAACCGGGCCTCCTGGACAATGAGGGCCGCGTGCGCGATCTCTCCGGCGTGATTGCCGATCTGGCCGGCCCCGCGCTTGAACCCGAGGGCATCGCCAGGCTGAAGGCGCTCGACCCGGCCAGCCTGCCGGCGGTCGAAGGCAGGCCGCAGGACGGTCTGCGGCTGGGACCCTGCGTGGGAAGCATCGGCAAATTCATCTGCATCGGCCTCAACTATGCCGACCATGCCGCCGAAACCGGCGCGGACATTCCAAAAGAGCCCATCATCTTCAACAAGTGGACCTCGTCCATTGTCGGACCGGACGACGATGTGGAACTGCCACGCGGCTCTCAGAAGACCGACTGGGAAGTGGAGCTCGGCGTGGTGATCGGCAAGGGCGGGAAATACATCGAGGAACAGGATGCCCTTTCCCATGTCGCCGGCTACTGCGTGGTGAACGACGTTTCGGAACGGGAGTACCAGATCGAGCGCGGCGGCACCTGGGACAAGGGCAAGGGCTGCGACACGTTCGGCCCCACCGGCCCCTGGCTGGTGACGCCAGACGAGGTGAAAGACGTCGACAGTCTGGGCATGTGGCTGGAGGTCGATGGCAGGCGCTATCAGGACGGCTCCACGTCAACGATGATCTTCCGCGTGCCGGAGCTGATTGCCTATGTCAGCCGCTTCATGAGCCTGCAGCCCGGCGATGTGATCTCCACCGGAACGCCGCCCGGCGTCGGCATGGGACAGAAGCCACCGGTCTATCTGAAAGGTGGCGAAGTGATGCGCCTCGGCATTGAAGGGCTGGGCGTACAGACACAGAAAGTCGTGAGCGCAAAATGACCAAGATTACCGGCCTGCGTACCATCGATGTGCGCTTTCCCACCTCGGACCATCTGGATGGCTCGGATGCGATGAACCCGGATCCGGATTATTCGGCAGCCTATGTGATCCTTGAAACCGACGGAGACCATGAAGGCCATGGCCTGACCTTCACCATCGGACGCGGCAACGAGATCTGCTGTGCGGCCATCGAGGCCATGCGCCATCTCGTCGTCGGGCTCGACATGAACTGGGTGGCCGAGGATATGGGCCGTTTCTGGCGTCATGTCACCTCCGACAGCCAGTTGCGCTGGATCGGGCCAGACAAGGGCGCGATCCATCTGGCGACGGGCGCGGTGGTCAATGCCGTTTGGGACCTGTGGGCAAGGATCGAAGGCAAGCCCGTCTGGCGGCTGGTCGCGGAGATGAGCCCCGAGGAACTCGTGCGCTGCATCGATTTCCGCTACATCACCGACTGCATCACGCCCGAAGAGGCGCTTTCCTTCCTGCGCGAAAAAGCGGCAGGCAAGGAAGAACGGATCGCCACGCTCGAGCGCGAGGGCTACCCCTGCTACACCACATCCGCCGGCTGGCTCGGCTATGATGATGAAAAGCTCCGGCGGCTCTGCCGGGAGGCTGTGGATGCCGGGTTCCATCATGTGAAAATGAAGGTCGGCCGGGATATCGACGACGACATTCGCCGTTTGACCATCGCCCGCGAGGTGGTCGGCCCGGACGTCAATCTGATGATCGATGCCAACCAGGTGTGGGAGGTGGACGAAGCCATCGAATGGGTGAACCGGCTCTCCTTCGCCAAACCGTGGTTCATCGAAGAGCCCACCAGCCCGGACGACATCGAAGGGCATCGCAGGATCCGCGAAGGTGTCGCGCCGGTTGAGGTCGCCACCGGTGAAATGTGCCAGAATCGCATCATCTTCAAGCAGCTCATCATGCGTGGGGCCGTCGATGTGGTGCAGATCGATTCCTGCCGCCTGGGCGGTGTGAACGAGATTCTCGCCGTCATGCTGATGGCGGCGAAGCACGGGCTCAAGGTCTGCCCGCATGCCGGTGGCGTCGGCCTTTGCGAATATGTGCAGCATCTCTCCATGATCGACTATCTATGCATCGCCGGCACACGCGAGGGGCGCGTCATCGAATATGTCGACCATCTGCATGAGCATTTTGTCGAACCCTGCGTGGTCCGCAACGCGGCGTATATGCCGCCGCAGGCACCGGGCTTCTCCATCGAGATGAAACCGGCCTCGCTGGAGAAATACCGCCACCGGGCAGCCGGGGAGCGGGTGCCGGCATGAGAGCTTCGGACCCGGTTGCGCTGCGCGCCAGCACCGCGCAGCCGGTAACGCTGACGCGCATGGGATTTGGCGGCGCGCCGCTCGGCAATCTCTATCGCAGGGTCGAGGAAGCGGACGCGCAGGCGACGCTGCAGGCCGCCTTCGACGGCGGCATGCGCTATTTCGACACCGCGCCGCAATATGGCCTCGGGCTTTCCGAACAGCGCTTCGGCCAGGCCATCAGGCGCTTCGGGCGCGAGGCAATCACACTCTCGACCAAGGTCGGGCGGCTTCTGGAAGACTGCGGGCCCGACGCGGTGACACCCACCGCCTTTGTCGACACGCCACAGAAGAAAATCGTCTACGACTACACCTATGATGGCGTGATGCGCAGCCATGAGGCAAGCCTCGCGCGGCTCGGTGTGGAGCGTGTCGACATCCTTCTCGTGCACGATGTGGACGTTTTCACCCACGGCAGTCAGGAGGCAAGCGACGCGAAGGTGCGCGAGCTTTTCGACGGTGGCGGCTATCGCGCGCTCTGCGAGCTGAAAGAGGCGGGGCAGGTGCGGGCCATCGGCGCGGGCGTCAATGAATGGCAGGTGTGCGAACGCCTGCTCGGGCTGGGCGATTTCGACGCTTTTCTCTTGGCCGGGCGCTACACGCTTCTGGAACAGGAAGCGCTCGACAGTTTCCTGCCGCTTTGCGTGAAGCGCGATGTCGGCATTATTCTAGGCGGACCCTACAATTCCGGCATTCTGGCGACCGGGGCCATTGAGGGCGCGCGCTATAATTACGAGCCCGCGCCAGCAGACATCCTCGACAGGGTGCGGCGGATCGAGGCCGTGTGCGCCGCGCACGGCGTGAAACTGATCGAGGCGGCCCTGCAATTCGTGATGGGACATCCGGCGGTGCGCACGGTTATCCCCGGTGCGATGACCCCGGAGGAAGTGGAGGCGAACATTGCGCTCTTTTCGCGTAACGTGCCTGCCGGACTGTGGTCTGACCTCAAGGGCAAGAACCTGATCCGGCCCGACGCACCGACACCGGAGGAAAACTGATGCTGCGTGGTATCGACCCCATTCTCTCACCCGATCTCCTGCGCATCCTGCGCGCCATGGGCCATGGCGACGAGATCGTCATTGCCGATGCGAACTTTCCCGGCGAGGCGAGCGCGCGCGATTTCGTGCGGCTCGACGGCATTTCCGCGCCGCGCGTGCTGCAGGCGGTTCTGAGCGTAATGCCGCTCGATTCCTTCGTCGACGATCCCGCGATCAGCATGCAGATGGTGGACGACCCGGATGGCGTGCCGCCTGTAGTGGCGGATTTTCAGACCGTGATAGACCGGGTGGCGGACAACCCAGCGCAGATACGCCCGCTGGAACGCTTTGCCTTTTACGACCGCGCGCGCGATGCCTTTGCTGTCATCCAGACGGGCGAGCGGCGCTTCTATGGCAATGTGATCCTGAAGAAGGGCGTTCTGCCGCAAGAGGACGCCTGACCATGCGCCGGATCGACGCCCACCAGCATTTCTGGAAGCCTTCGCGCGGCGACTATGGCTGGCTGACGCCGGAGCTTTCCACGATCTACCGCGATTTCCTGCCCGACGATCTCAAGCCCCTCATGGAGGCCGAAGGCATTGACGGCACGGTTCTGGTGCAGGCGGCGCCCAGCGACGCGGAAACGGATTTCATGCTCTCGCTGGCCGACGAGAACGCCTTCATCAGGGGCGTTGTCGGCTGGGTCGATTTCGAAAGCCCGGACGCCCCGGCGCGCATCGCGGAACTGGCCGCCCATCCTCTATTCAAGGGCCTGCGCCCCATGATTCAGGACATCCCCGACCCGGACTGGATGCTGCATCCGCAACGCGACGCGGCGTTTCGCGCGCTGATCGACCACGGGCTCGTCTTCGATGCGCTGGTGCTGCCACGCCACCTGAAAAATCTCGCCGTGCTGGTGGACCGCTATCCCGAAATGGCCGTGGTGATCGACCATTGCGCCAAGCCGGACATTGCATCGGGTGCATTCGAGGCATGGGCCGAAGACATGGCGTCTCTTGCCACGCGCGAGCGGGTCTCGTGCAAATTATCCGGCCTGGTGACGGAAGCGGGGGAAGGCTGGGACCAGGAAAAGCTTCAGCCCTATGCCGATCATGTGTTGACGGTCTTCGGACCGGGCCGTGTGATCTGGGGCAGCGACTGGCCGGTCTTGACGCTTGCCGCAAGCTATTCCGACTGGTGCGAAGCGACCGCCGCGCTGCTCCAGCGGTTTGATGCGGCGGACTGGGAGGCAATCCTCGGAGGCAATGCCGGGCGCATCTACGCGCTGAGCTGACCGCAGCTCTCCTGGAGCGATTCACCGTTTCGCGGAAATGCAACTCCTCTCTATGTGTCTGTTTTTCCGCATTTGTGCTGGCGTCATGTGATTCCACCTGACTGCAAAATGCTGCAATCGTTCAGGGCTGTCCTCGGCATCGCAGCCTTGAGCCTTCCCACGCCATTCGCCCCGCCCGCCCTGAGCCGGGCAACCTTGTCGATGCGGTCAATTCACATGATTTTCCTCCTGCTGCGCTTTCGTTCCAGCTCGCCCCACTTGCGCATCTGGAATGTTATGATATTACATTCCATTGACCAGCCAGAGGAGCCATCCATGCCCAATCCGGACAACCGCCTGCCCGTCACCGTCCTTTCCGGCTTTCTGGGGGCGGGCAAGACGACGCTCCTGAACAATGTGCTCAACAACAGGGCAGGCCGCAGGGTGGCGGTAATCGTCAACGACATGTCGGAAGTGAACATCGATGCCGATCTGGTGCGCGAGGGCGGCGCGAACCTTTCGCAGACCGACGAGAAGCTGGTGGAGATGACCAATGGCTGCATCTGCTGCACGCTGCGCGACGATCTCCTGAAAGAGGTGCGGCGCCTGGCAGCGGAAGGGCGGTTCGACTACCTGCTGATCGAATCCACCGGCGTTTCGGAACCGCTGCCGGTGGCGGCCACATTCGAATTCCGCGATGAGAAAGGCGTGAGCCTTTCCGATGTCGCACGGCTCGACACCATGGTCACGGTGGTCGACACGCTGAACCTGCTCGAAGACTATGCCAGCCATGATTTTCTGCGCGACCGGGGCGAGGTCGCGGGCGAGGGGGACGAGCGCACGCTTGTGGATCTTCTGGTCGATCAGATCGAGTTCGCCGACGTCGTGATCCTGAACAAGGTGAGCGACGCCGGCCCGGAGCGCCTCGATGCGGCACGCAAGATCGTCACCGCACTCAATCCCGATGCGCAGATCGTCGAAACCGATCATTCGCGTGTTGCGCCGGAGCGCATCTTCGACACGGGGCTTTTCGATTTCGAGGCGGCGCACCAGCACCCGCTCTGGGCCAAGGAGCTTTACGGCTTCGCCGATCATGTGCCGGAGACGGAGGAATATGGCGTTTCCTCCTTCGTCTACCGTGCGCGGCGGCCCTTCCATCCGCAGAAAGTGCATGCGGTGCTGAATGCGCCGTTGCCGGGGGTCATCCGCGCGAAAGGGCATTTCTGGGTGGCGACGCGGCCCGACTGGGTGGCGGAGTTCAGCCTGGCGGGCGCGCTATCCAGCGTGAAGCCGCTTGGCACGTGGTGGGCGGCGGTGCCGCGCGAGCGCTGGCCGAACCACCCGGAAGCGAAAGCCTTCATGGACCGCTACTGGAGCGAACCCTATGGGGACCGGCGGCAGGAGCTGGTCTTCATCGGCACCGGCATGGACCGCGAACGCATTACCGCCGCGCTGGACGCTGCTCTGGTGGGAAGCGCGACGCGGTTTGATCCCGAAGAATTCCGTGCGCTGGCGGACCCTTTCCCACGCTGGCAGCGGGCGCGGGCGGCCTGAGGCGAGGGTGCCGGCAGCGCGTGTTCTCTCCCTCGCCCTTCGACAAGCTCAGGATGAGGGAGAGAGGCAACTTTGCACCAGCTTCGAGGTGCAAGGGCGAGGCGCTACATAGCCCTCATCCTGAGCTTCCTGAGCCTGTCGAAGGGCGAAGGACGGGGGCGGGATGACGCGAACCTACCCCCTGACCCGCAGAAGATAGGTATCCATGATCCAGCCCTTGTCTTCCCGCGCCTTGGCGCGCGTCTCGACGATCCGTCCGGCGACTTCCCCAAGCGGGCCGGCGATGAGCAGCTCGTCCTCCGTGCCGAGATAGGCCCCCCAGAAAATCTCGTAGGCATCTGCGTCGAGCGTCTGAAAAGCGCCGTCGCCGTCGAGCATGACGAGAAGCGTGTCGGCGTTCGGCGGAAAGCCCTCCGCCTTCAGCCGCCTTCCGGTGGTGATCAGCACCGAACCGCCGATCGTATTGATCGGCATGCGATGACTGGCCGCGAGCGCCTGAATGCTGGTGATCCCCGGCACCACTTCCAGCGCCACGGCAAGCTCGGTTTCCCGGCGCATGTGCCCGATGATGCGCAGCGTGCTGTCATAGAGCGAAGGATCGCCCCAAACGAGAAAGGCCGCATGGCCCGTCTCGCCCGTGTGCGCCGCAAGCAGATCGCCATAGGCGCGGGCGATGGCCATGTGCCAGTCGTCCACGCCCCGGCGATAGCTTGGATTGGCGGCGTCACGCACCGGCAGGTCGAACTCCACGATCCGCGTCTGCCGGTTTTCCAGAAACCGCTCGCAGATCACCCGGCGCAGATCGGCCAGATCCTCCTTCGCTTCCCCCTTGCGGGGGATGAGGATCACGTCAGCCCGGTTCAGCGCATTGATGCCCTGCACCGTCATATGTTCGGGATTGCCGGTGCCAATGCCGATGAGCGAAAGCGTGCGCATAATCAGCCGTCCGAAACACCGGCTTCGGCAAAGGTCGCCATGCCGTTGTGGCAGGCAAGCGCGCCGCGCAGAATGTTGATCGCAAGGCATGCGCCGGACCCTTCGCCAAGCCGCATGTCGAGATCGAGCAGCGGCTTGAGGCTTAGTTCGCCAAGCAGCCTGCGGTGTCCGGGTTCGGCGGAAACATGGCCGGCAATGGCATGTGCCAGGCCGTCTTCGCCAAGGCGCGCAAGCGGCGCGACCGCCGCGCCGCACACGAAACCGTCGAGCAGGAGGGGAATGCGCTTTTGCCGCGCGGCAAGGGCAGCGCCGAACATGGCGGCAAGCTCGCGCCCGCCGACACGGCGCAGCGCCTCAAGCGGATCGGAAAGCGCCTCGCCATGGCAGGCAAGCGCTGCATCCACGGCCTCGGCCTTGCGCGACAGGCCGGCATCGTCAACGCCTGTGCCGCGTCCCACCCAGTCGGCTCCCCGGCCACCGAACAGGGCTGCGGCAAGTGCCGCTGCGGCGGTGGTGTTGCCGATGCCCATTTCCCCGAGTGAGATCAGGTCGGCTCTCTCCGGCACCGCATCGAAACCGGTCTGAACGGCCTTCAGAAAATCCGCTTCATCCATGGCCGGCGCCTGCGTGAAATCTGCCGTGGGCCGCTCGATCTCCAGCGGGGTGACGGTGAGGCTCGCTCCCGCCTGTTTCGCAAGCTGGTTGATGGCCGCGCCTCCGGCGGAGAAATTCGCCACCATCTGCGCCGTCACCTCGGCCGGAAAAGCCGAAACACCGCGTGCGGTCACACCATGGGAGCCGGCGAAAATCAGCACATGCACCCGGTCGAGCGCAGGTTTCTCACGCCCCTGCCAGCGGGCCATCAGGATGGATGTTTCCTCCAGCCGCCCAAGGCTGCCGGGCGGCTTGGTGAGCACGGCCTGGCGGGCGGTTGCAGCCTGTGCGGCGTCATCGTCGCCTGCGGGCCGGACGTTGCAGGTGGCACGCAGATCATCAAGCGTAGCAAGGCGGGTCATGAGGGTCCTTTCAGGTGAAATGGGCGACGGCAACGATGAGCACGATGGTTTCGGCAAGCTGCTGCAGCGTGCCGAGCACATCGCCCGTCTGTCCGCCGATCTGTTTTTCGGCGAGCCATTTGATGAAGAAGAGCGCCGCCACCAGAAGCGGCACGGCAATGAGCGCAAAGCCGGGACCGGGAACAAGAAGCAGAACGCCACCAATCGCCAGCGCGACAAGAACGGTGCCTTTCGACGGTTGCCCGGCGCCCGCCGAAAGCCCGTTTTCGCGTGCGGGCGGCGAAAGGCGCATCAGCGCGGGCATGAGCGCGCGCGAGGCCGTGTGGGCGATCACCAATGCCGGTATGGCGGCAAGACCCAGCGAAGAAAGCGCCGTCCAGCGCAGGAGAATCGACAGGATCAGCGCGGCGACACCATAAGAGCCAATGCGGCTGTCCTTCATGATGGCGAGCTTCTTCTCGCGCGTCGAACCGCCGCCGAAACCATCGGCCACATCGGCCAGCCCGTCCTCATGCAGACCGCCGGTCACGAGCGTACCCGCCGCGAGCGCGAGAGCGGCGGCGATGGTGGCCGGCAGGCCGAGCGCCATCACGCCCGCAAGCACCACGCCGCAGAGCGCACCGACCACGAGACCGGCGAGCGGTGCTGCCCATTGGGCGGCGGCGAAACCGCGCGCGGGCATCTCGAACGCCGGCAGCGGAAGCCGCGTGTAGAAGCCAATACAGGCTGCGATGTCGCGGAGGGCGTCGCGGGGTCCCACCATCATGTCAGCTCCGCGCTATGGCGTGGAAATAGGTGCCCGACACATTCCCGCGCCGCGCGCCGGAGGGACCGAGGTCGCGGCCCTGCCCATCCGCCAGCATGGCGAGCGGCGCATCGCTGCCCGGCTCCACCAGCCGCGAATAGTGGAACTCATGGCCACGGATCGTCTCGCCCTTGCTGCCGATGGCGCAGTCGCTCATGAGCTTTGCCTGCCGGTAGCCGAGGTTCATCTTGCGCTTCGCATAGCTCGTCACATGACCGAGCAGACCCAGCATGGTGTGGCGAACGCCCTCGGCATCCTCCAGCGCCTCACCCAGAACCATGAACCCGCCGCACTCGCCGTGAATGGGTCGGTTCTCCGCGAAAGCGTTCATCGACGCGCGAAAATTCTCCGCAGCAGCAATCCGCCCCGCATGAAGTTCGGGATACCCACCCGGCAGCCAGCAGGCGTCGGCGCTTTTCGCCGGGCCTTCATCGGCGAGCGGCGAAAAGGGCAGAAGCTCGGCCCCCGCCTCGCCCCAGTGCCGGGCGAGATGCGGATAGACGAAGCTGAAGGCGGCGTCCTGCGCGATGGCGATGCGTTGCCCCGGCGGCGGCAGAAGCCGCGCCGCATCGCCGGCCTGCATGGAAAGCGGCACGGCGGCCTTCATCACTGCGTCGAGGTCGATGGCCTCTTCCATTACATCGGCAAGCCGCTCGATGAAGGCTTCCAGCGCGGCATGTTCGCTCGCCTGCACAAGGCCCAGATGCCGCTCCGGCAACGCCATGTCCGGGTTGCGGTAGACCGCGCCCAGAACCTTGATGCCGATGGCCTCGATGGCATCGCGCGCCATCGCTTCATGGCGCGGGCTCGCCACCTGATTGAGCACCACGCCGGCAATCCGCACCTTCGGGTCGTAGGCGGCGAACCCCTTTGCCAGCGCAGCAGCCGTCTGCGACTGGCCGGACACATCGAGAATGACAAGGCAGGGCACATCATAAAGCCGCGCGATGTCGGCTGCCGCACCCGATCGTCCCGGTTCCGAAACGATGCCGTCGAACAGGCCCATCGCGCTTTCGATGAGCAGCATATCGGCATGCTCGCTTTGCCGGCTTCCAAGATGGGCGAGCAGATCCGGGTGCATGGCCCAGCTGTCCAGATTGACGCCGGGATGCCCCGTCGCCGCCTGATGAAAGCCGGGATCGATATAGTCGGGGCCGGATTTCGCGCCCCGCACGGCAAGACCGCGCCTTTTGAGCGCGCGCATCAGGCCGATGGTGACGCTGGTCTTGCCCGAGCCCGAACGGGCCGCGCCGATGATGATCGCCCGCGCTGTCATGACAGCGCCTCGCGCAGCGCGACGATGCCGCCGATCACGATGATGGAAGGGGAGCCGAAGCCCTGCTCTTCCGCTTGCGAAACAAGGGACGAGAGCGTGGTGGTGAGGATGCGCTCATCCGGCTTGGTCGCATTCATGATGAGGGCGGCGGGCGTGTCGCCCGCCATGCCGCCGGAGGTGAGTGCGTCCACGATCAGGGCAAGCTTGTGCATCCCCATATAGATGACGATGGGCTGACCGGTTTTCGCCAGCGCCGCCCAGTCGAGATCGTCGGGCGTGCCGGCGGCGTGGCCGGTGGCGAAAATCACCGCCTTGTTCACCCCGCGCATGGTGGCGGGGATGCCCGCATCGGCGAGCGCGCCCACCGCCGAGGTGATGCCCGGCAGAAAGCGGAAGGGAATGCCGGCAAGCGCCAGCACCAGCGCTTCCTCACCGCCGCGGCCAAACATGTTCGGGTCACCGCCTTTCAGCCGCAGAACCCTGTGCCCCGCCTCGGCCTCGGCCACCATCAGCCGGTTGATTTCATCCTGGCTGGTGGAAGGCTGACCGGCGCGTTTGCCGACGAAAATGTGCCGGGCCTCCGGCGCCGCCTTCAGGATCTCCGGGTCGACCAGCGCGTCATAAATCACCACATCCGCCGCATCGAGCGCGGCCAGAACACCGAGCGTCAGGCAGGCAAAGCCACCGGGGCCAGCACCCGCAAGCCACACATGGCCCGGCTGAAAGCGCGTCGGTTCAAAAGGCAGGCGGTCGAGCGCCTCAAGCAAACTCATAACCCCTCCCGCCCGCGAAACCGGCGCTGATAATCGGCGCTGTAGAGCGCGCTTTCGCGAAAATCCTCCGCGCCCAGCCCCGGCCCGACGAGAATGAGCGCCGTGCGCTCGATGGGATCTTTCGCCATCTCCGCTTCGATGGTGGAAAGCGTGCCGCGCAGAATGCGCTCATCCGCCCAGCTAGCGCGAGCGACGATTGCGACCGGGCAGTCGGGGCCGTAATGCGGGGTCAGCTCCGCCACCACACGGTCCAGCGCGTGAATGGCGAGATGGATCGCGAGCGTCGTACCCGTGGCCGCGAAATTGGCCAGTGTTTCCCCTGCTGGCATTTTCGAGGCGCGGCCGGAAATGCGGGTCAGAACAAGGCTCTGCGCCACTTCGGGAATGGTCAGCTCGCGTCCCAGCGCCGCCGCAGCCGCCGAGAAGGAAGGCACGCCCGGCGTCAGCGTGTAATCGATGCCGAGTGCGGCAAGACGGCGGAGCTGTTCGGCAACCGCGCTCCATACGGAAAGATCGCCTGAATGCAGCCGGGCGATATCCTCGCCCGCTTCATGGGCGCGGATATATTCCGCCTCGATCTCTTCCAGCGACATGGGCGCGGTGTTGACGATGCGCGCTCCCGGCGGGCAATGGGCGAGCAGTTCCTGAGGCACCAGCGAACCGGCATAAAGGCAGACCGGGCAACGCGCGATCAGGTCGCGGCCGCGAACGGTGATGAGGTCGGCAGCGCCCGGTCCGGCGCCAATGAAATGAACGGTCATGATTGTCTTCCGGTGGTCGCGATGGCGCAGGTCACGCCGTCAAGTGTGAGCCTCGGCCCGAGAAGCCGGGCGGCTGGGCCGCAGACGGCCAGCGCCGCCGCCTCTGAGGCCGATGGCAGGCCCGTGGCCGAGCGCGCCTGTTCCGAGCGGGTCAGGCAGTGCGTCGCCGCCGCCTGCAGTGCAGCTTCGTCGGCAATGACAAGCGGCAGGCCGAGCGCCTTTGCAGCATCCGTCAGGCCGGGCTCGTCCCGTTTCCGGGGCACGGTCGCCAGCGCGTCGAGCCTGTCCCGCGCGATGTCATGCGTTGCCAGAGCGGCGTCGAGCGCGGCAAGAACCGCGTCGTGCGTGACACCTTTTCTGGCTCCAAACCCGGCGCAGATCATGGCTTTCTCCAGCGCCATTGAAGCACCGGCATGGCCGGGCGCAGCGCCGTCATGCCGCCAACGGGGGCCGCGCGCGCGATGGCGATCTCGATCAGTTCCCCGCCGTGCCGCCCATGGCAGTCGATCAGAAGCGCCTGCGTTTCGAGCGTCACCCCGTTTGCGGCAAGCCGGCCTCCGGCTCCAAGAGCAGCAATCGCCGCTTCCATCAGCCCCGGCGCAGTCGCCCCGCCACCGATGAAAACCACATCGGGCGCGGCAAGGCCCGCGAGCGCGGCGGGAGCCTTTCCCTCAACCACGGTGAGCTGCGGCACGCCCATGCGCTCCGCATTGCGGGCAATGCGCGCCGCCCGCTCTCCGTCCGCTTCGATGGCGATGGCGCTGAGCGATGCGTGCTGCCGCAGCCATTCGATGGAAATGGAGCCTGAACCCGCTCCGATGTCCCAGAGCCGTTCACCGCGTTTCGGGGCAAGCGCTGAAAGCGTGACAGCCCGCACCTCCGATTTGGTGATCTGCCCGCCATGCTCGAAAAGCCCGTCTTCAAGCCCGGTTCCAAGCGGCAGGATGCGCGCATCCTCATCCGCCGCCACCTCGATGGCGACCACGTTCAGGTCATCGAAGCTTTCTGCCGAAAGCGCGGAAGCCATGAAGCTGACATGCCGCTCGCGCGGTCCGCCCAGCGCTTCCAGAACGTGGAAGCGCGAGGGGCCAAAACCCTCTTTGGTGATCAGCTCTGCAATCGCAGCCGGAGCCGCGCCATCGGATGTGAGCGCGAGAATGCGCGCGCCGGGATGGAGCAGCGGGCGTATCAGCGCAATGGGCCTGCCATGCAGCGAAACCGTCTCGACCGATTGCAACGGCCAGCCAAGCCGAGCAGCAGCAAGCGCGAAGGAAGAAGGCGCGGAAAAGACGCGCATCTCATCCGCCGGAATGCACCGCGTCAGCGTCGCACCCACACCGAAGTGAAACGGATCGCCTGAAGCAAGAACGCAGACCTTCTTGCCTCTCAACGCTTCGATCTCATCAAGCGCCTTGCCAAAGGGGGAGGGCCACTGCCGCGTCTCGCCGGAAATCTGGCCTGCCGCCAGTTCGAGGTGCCGCGCACCACCGAACACGATCTCCGCATTGGCAATCGCGCGGCGTGCTTCCTCACCGAGCCCGGCCATACCGTCCTCGCCGATCCCCACGATGGTAAGCCAGCGCTGAGAGCTTTCCGCCTGACTGCAAAATGCTCTAGAAGACGTCATGGCAAAGCAGACCCTTCTCATTCTCGGTGGAACAGGCGAAGCGCGGCTTCTGGCGGAGCGGCTCTGCGCGCGCAGCGCGCTGCGTGTCGTCACATCGCTTGCCGGGCGCACAAGCACGCCGGAAGCCCTGCAGGGCGAGGTGCGTGTTGGCGGTTTCGGCGGCGCCGATGGGCTTGCGCGTTACCTTGAGGGGGCAGGCATAGACCTGATGGTAGACGCCACGCATCCCTTCGCCGCGCGCATGGCGCGCAATGCGGCGGAAGCCGCCAGCCTGACCGGCGTGCCGCTCATCACGCTCATGCGCCCCGCCTGGCAGCCGGTCGCCGGTGACAACTGGCAGATCGCGTCCGGCATGGCCGAGGCGGCAACGCTGCTCGGTTCTGAGCCCCGGCGCGTCTTTCTGGCCATTGGCCGGCAGGAAGTGCAGGCGTTTCGCTCGGCGGCGCAGCATCATTATCTGGTGCGCAGCGTGGAGCCGGTGGAGCCCGCTCACCTGCCGGCGAATGCCCAATGCATTCTCGCACGGGGTCCGTTCTCCGAAAACGATGAAATCGCGCTGCTCGCCGATCACCGCATCGACATCGTGGTCGCCAAGAACAGCGGCGGCGCTGCAACCTATGGCAAGATCGCAGCCGCCCGCAGGCTCGGCCTGCCGGTGATCATGATCGACCGGCCAAAGCCGACTGGCGCAGCCGTCGTGGCCGACATCGAAGATGCGATGCGCGCGATCGATGCTCATCTGGCGGCTCCCGTCGCCGAGCGCGGCGCATAAACCAGCGGCGATTTGCCGGGGCGTTCGATCATCCGCGTTTCGGGCGAACCGATGATGACGCAGGTGGCCATGTCAGCCATCTCGCCACGCGCCTCATTGAGCGGAACAATCGCCATGCGCTCGTCGGGCCGGCCTGCGGCGCGGCCGAACACGACCGGCGTGGAGGCCGGCAGAATGCCATTCAACAGTTCAAAGGCGCGGCCAAGCTGCCAGGGCCGGGCGCGGCTGATCGGATTGTAGAGCGCGATCACGAAGCCCGCACCGGCAGCCGCAGCCAGCCGGGTTTCGATCAGGTCCCAGGGCTTCAGATTGTCCGAAAGCGATATGGCGCAGAAATCATGGCCGAGCGGCGCGCCCACGCGGGCGGCCACCGCAAGCATGGCCGTCAGCCCCGGCACGATCTCCAGATCGAGCGCGCGCCATTCCTGCGGCCCGTGCTCGATGGCCTCGCACACGGCCGCCGCCATGGCGAAAACACCTGCATCCCCGCCCGAAACCACGGCCACGTGCCTGCCTTCGGCGGCCATCGTGAGCGCCGCCTTCGCGCGGGCCAGTTCTTCCCGGTTGTCGGAAGCGTGACGGGTCTGGCCATCGTTCAGTTCGAGCCGGTCGAGATAGGGACCGTAGCCAAAGAAATCGCTTGCGGCCGCAATGGCCACGCGCGCCTCCGGCGTCGTCTGTGCCGGTTTTCCGGGGCCGGTGCCGATAATGACGAGACGCCCGCTCATGCCACCGCCTCGCCGGGCTTTGCCTGCCAGCCCGGTCCGAGCACGAGCGAGAAATAGGGGGCCGTGTCGTCGGCCTTGTCGGCGAGCGGGGTCATGCTTGTGTTGTCCATCGTGCCGCGTTCCACATAGACGGTGCCGCCAAGCCTGCCGGCCCGCGCCAGCGCCCGGCGGATTTTCGGCAGATTGCGCCCCACCTTCATGATGACGAAGGCTTCCGTATCGCTCACGCGGCGCACAAGCTCATCTTCATCGAGCGTTCCGGGCAAAACCGTCATGATGTCGTCGCCCTGAACGATGGCGATGCCTGCCTGCGACCAGCAGCCGGACATGGCCGTGATGCCGGGGATCACCTCCGTCGGATAGTGCGCGGCAAGCCGCACATGCAGATGCATGTAGGAGCCGTAGAACAGCGGATCGCCCTCGCTCAGAACGGCAACCGTGCGCCCCGCATTCAGATGCGTTTCCACCGCGCGCGCCGAAGCTTCGTAAAAGCCGGTGATGGCCGCGATGTAGCGCGGGTCGGTCTTGTCGATCTCGGTCGTGACGGGATATTCGAGCGGCAGCTCCTCGATGCCTTCCGGTAAAAGCCCCTCGACCGTGCGGCGGGCATTGCCCTGACGACCACGCTTTGCGAAATGCGCCACCACATCCGCCCGATCCAGCGCCTTCAGCGCCTTGACGGTGATGAGTTCGGGATCGCCGGGTCCGGTGCCGACACCAATCAGGGTTCCGCTCACAGGCCCGCCCTCGCCAAAGCGTTGATGGCCGCTGCCGTCATGGCGCTTCCCCCCATGCGGCCGCGCACGATGGCAAAGGGAATGCCAAGCCCGCTTTCGACCAGCGCTTCCTTGGATTCCATCGCTCCGACGAAACCGACCGGCATGCCGATGATGGCGGCAGGCTTCGGCGCACCGGCGCGCAGCATGTCGAGCAGGTAGAAGAGCGCGGTCGGCGCGTTGCCGATGGCCACCACCGCGCCCTCCATGTGCCCGCGCCACAGTTCCAGCGCAGCGGCGGAACGCGTGTTGCCAAGCTTTTGTGCAAGCTCCGGCGTGCGTGCATCGCGCAGGGTGCAGATCACCGCATTGTCGGCGGGCAGCCGCGTGCGCGTCACACCGCGCGCCACCATCTCCGCATCGCACAGGATCGGCGCACCGGCTTTCAGCGCCGCGCGGCCAGCCGCCACGAACCCTTCGGAAAAGACGAAATGTCTTGCGGCCTCCACAAGCCCGCAGGCATGGATCATGCGGATGGCCACATCGGCCTCTTCCGCGCTGAAGCGCGCGAGATCGGCCTCGGCGCGGATGATCGCGAACGACTTTTCATAGATTGCGTTGCCGTCGCGTATGTACTCGGTTTCTTGCATTCAGCCTGACTTTCGAAGAAGGGCGGCGCGCAGCGTTTCGCCACGCTCGATGAGGAAGGTGCGAAGGCGTTCGGAAGGTTTTGCGCCAACGCAGGAAAGGGTGCAGCAGCTCTCGGCGGCGATCAGGTTCACCACCGGCCCGGCAGGCTGGGCGCATCCTTTTTCGCAGGCCGAAAGGTGAAGGCGGAACGGGCCATCGGGCAAACCCGCCGCAGCCGCCTCGGCAGCAAGCGCCTTGGCATCGAACCGCGCCGAAGCGCAGGCCGGTGCGCCGGCGCAAGCGGCGATGAAAAGGCGGGGATCATCGCCTTGCGTGACAAAGCCCAACGTGCGAGCTGCCTGAAGCACCTCGTCGTGACGGGGCCCGTCGAGCCCGATCAGCAGCAGGCCGCTGCGTGGCGCGAGGCGAATGTCCCGTGCATCGCTGGCAACCTCGCAGAGCGCAATAAGGGCCTCCGCCGCGATCTGACCGAAGGGCAGGGCGATGCCCAGCGCACTTTCCCCGCCTGCCATGGTGAACGGCCCGACCGGTGCCGCATCGGCGCGTGGCGCGTGTGCCTTTATCGGCGCAAGCCCGGCCTGAAGTGCATTCTTTTCCGCCTGCGTGAAATCACGCGCCCGCCCGCCGGTCTGCGCCAGAAGGTCGAGAATGGCGCGCGCCCTGTCGCCCGCCACGCGTTCATCCCCCGCGCCCAGCCAGTGCGCCGTCGCGCCATTGCCGCCAAGGCCGATTAGCCAGGAACCATCGCCCAGCGCCACGAGTTTGATGTCGGCGCTGATCGCATCGAGATGCAACGCTCCGCCTTCATCCACGGTAACCGACACCTTTGGGGCGAGCAGCGCAGCATAACCACGCTCTGCCACATGTGCATTGATCCGCTCTGCAAGCGGCTGGGCCGGCGCAAGCGGTCCCGCTTCCACAGCAAAGCCATCGACGGGACCAAGATCGAGCGCGTTGATTTCCGTGGCAAACAGGGGGGTGCTCTCAGTAGTCAGTCCGCGTATCTGCAATTTGCCACGCGCGGTCACTTCCAGAATTCCGTTGCCATGGCGGCACGCGGCCCGCGCGATGCCCGCCAGCTTCTCAGGCGTCAACGCGCCATGGGCCGGCGCAATCCGCGCAAGCAGCCCGTCGCCGGTCTTCATGGGGGCGGAGAGTGTGGGGCATGCGCCGCGCCGCATCGTCATGCCGTCGCCTCCGCAAGAAGTGCGGCCAGATCGGCATCGACAGAGTTGCGGCGCGGGTGCCAGAGGCCGCGCTTTCGCGCAGCGTGAAACCGTTCCGCCATGGCGCGGGCCGCCGCCGGGTTCTCTTCAAGCAGGAAATCGCGCACACGCTCATCGCCGAGATAGGCATCGAACACGGCATCGATCAGGCTGCCTGAAACCGCATCCGTGGTTTCAGCGAAGCCGATCAGCCGGTCGACCGTTTCCGTCAGTTCCGCCGCGCCGCGCGGGCCGTGGCGCAACTGCCCTTCGATGAAGCGCGGATTGACAGCGCGGGCCCGCACGGTGCGGGCAATGGCCTGCGCCAGAGAGCGGGCACGCGGGCGCTCCGGATCGGTCGTGTCGAGCACCACCAGATCGGCCTTGCCGCCCAGCGCTTCCACCGCCGCCGCGAACCCGCCGATGAAAGCCACATCCGCCGAACCTTCGAGAATGTCGCGCCCGGCATCGTCGCCGGTGTGGAGAAGCATGTCGGCGCCCGCCACCTGCCGTGCAAACGCGCCGTCTTCGAGCCGGCCTTCGCCCTCCGCACCGCCGAAGGCATAGGCCCCGGCGGCGAGATAGGCTTGTCCCAGTTCGGCGCGCTCCTGCCAGTTTCCGCGCGCCAGCTTTTCTTCCGGCCCCGCGCCATAGGTGCCGGGAGCGGAGCCGAAAATGCGCGCCGGAGCCTTGCCGGCCACGCGCGCGGCGGCGGCAAGCGGGTTCTCGCTGTCGTCTTCGTCACGCGCGGCCACGGCGGCGATGCCCGTGTCGAGCAGCGCGATCTGGGTCGGAAACATGTCGCGAAACAGACCGGAGATGCGCCACGTCACGTCAATACGCGGGCGGCCAAGGCTGGCCGGTGGCAGCACTTCGATGCCCGTCACACGGCCCGTCGCCTGATCCCATTGCGGCCGGCAGCCCATCAGGGCCAGACCCTGTGCGATCTCCTCGCCGCCGGTGCGCAGGCTGGCGCTGCCCCAGAGATCGATCACCAGCGAGCGCGGCCAGTCGCCATGCTCCTGCAGATAGCCGCGCACGGCCTCATCTGCCGCCATTTTGCCAAGTGCGGTTGCGGTTGGCGTGGGCAGGGTGCGCGGATCGGCGGTGAAAATGTTGCGGCCCGTCGGCAAAACATCGGTGCGCCCCCGCGCCGGTGCGCCGGAGGGGCCGGGCGCGATGTGTCTGCCATCGAGTGCGGCCAGAAGCGCACGCTTTTCGCTTTCCGCGCAGGCGCGGCGTTCGGGCGCTTCATCCATGCCGCTGCCCCGGCCATAAATGTGCAGCCCGTCCTTGATGGCGAAATCTTTCAGATCGCAGAGCCAGGCGTCGATCTGCATCAGAGCCGCATCCGTGTCGCCCGTGTCCTCAACGCCGGCATCACAGGTCAGGCCGGTGCGCTCGGCGGTTTCCACGATCAGCCGCGCCAGCCGGTCGCGGCGGCGGCGGTCCAGACCGTCGGCCTGCGCATATTCGTCCACCAGCCGTTCCAGCTCCTGCTGGTCCTGCGAAAGCCCGGCACCCGCCAGTGGCGGCGTGAGATGCCCGAGCGTCACCGCGCCAATGCGGCGCTTGGCCTGTGCGGCTTCGCCCGGATTGCTGACGATGAAGGGATAGACCACCGGCAGCGCGCCTGCCACGATCTCCGGAAAACAGGTTTCCGTCAGCGCCACGGTCTTGCCCGGCAGCCATTCCAGCGTGCCATGCGCGCCCACATGGACCAGCGCGTGGGCATCGAGCGCCTCCCGCATCCAGTGGCCGAAGGCGACGAGCGCATGGCGCGGTGCAAGCGTCGGGTCGTGATAGTCCACGCGCCGGTCGGCCGAGCGTCCCCGGTCCGGCGCAAGCGCCACGGTGACATTGCCGAACCGTGCCGCGCGAAACGGAAAGACGCCATCTTCCGCATCGTCTTCGGCCGGTCCCCATGTGGCGATCAGCTTCTCGCGCGCCTCTTCGGGCAGTGCATCGAAAGCGGCACGATAGTCTTCCAGCGAAAGCGCTTCCGAAACCTGTTCAAGCCGCTGCATCAGCGCCCTTGGCGTCTCCGGAACACCGTCAACCGCATAACCCGCTTCGCCAAGGTCGTGCAGCATGGCAAGCACGCTCGACGGCACGTCGAGACCCACCGCATAGCCGGTGCGCCCTGGCGCGCTTGGATAATCCGGGATCAGGATGACGATGCGGCGCTCGACCTTTGGTGTGCGGGCAAGTTTCAGATGCGCGGCAATCCTTGCCGCCACCTGCCGGATGCGTGCGGGTTCTGGCCGGTTGCGCTGAACGCCGAAGGAAAGCCCTTCATCCAGCGTCGCCTCATCCTTGAAGGAAATCGCACCGGCCATCAGACGGCCATCGAGTTCCGGCAGCACCACATGCATGGCGAGGTCGGCGGGTGCCAGACCGCGCTGGCCTTCCTGCCACGCTTCGCGCCGCGTGGTGGCGGTGACCACCTGAAAAACCGGCACGCCAAACCGGTCGAACAGTGTTTTTTCGCCGGGCTCCGCACCGCTGGAAAAGGCCGTTGCGGTGATGAGCGCCTGCGGCTTCAACGTCTCCACGGCGTCGCGCACGAAACCGGCGGCAACCGGGTCGCGCAGGCTGGAAACAAAGATCGGGACGGCGCAAAGACCCTGTTCCTCAAGCGCCTCCACCAGCGCATCGATGGGCGCGACATCGCTGGCAAGCAGCATGGAGCGATAAAAGAGGATCGGAACGATTGCCCTGCCGGGCAGCGTGGCGAAAAAACCGGCCTCCACAATGCCATGGCCCGGCGCATAGAAGCCGGCTTTGGCCACCGGTTCGGCCTCCGGCGTGTCGATCTCCCGCCCCGCAAGGCGCGCCATCTGCATGGTCAGCGCGCGCATATTGTCCGGCCCGCCCTCGCGGAAACAGGCAAGCAGCGCCGCGCGCGCTTCAGCCGAAACGGTGGAGCGCTCGGCAAGGCGCACGTCGTCCTGATGGCATTCGCCGGGAAGCAGCGCCAGCGCGATGCCCTTTTGCCGGGCCAGTGCGGAAAGCCGGTCGCAGCCATAGCGCCACCACTCGTACCCCCCGAGCACCCGCACCAGAATGACGCGCGCACGCGCTGCCGTGTTGTCGATCCACAGATCGACCGACATGGGGTGTCGCAGGTCACGTAAGGCGGCAAGGCGCAGCGAGGGCAGGGCCTCGCGCCCGGCCTGCCATGCAGAGGCGATCCCCGCCAGATCGCTGTCGGTGAACGACAGCGCCACCATATCCGCCGGCGACTGTTGCAGATCGACAGGCTCGATCAGGTCGTCCAGAGAGGCGGTGGTGGTGGCGAGGATGTGCATCGGATCAGGCCGAGAGAAGGCTTTCGATGCGCGCGCGGTCGATGCCCTTGAGGCCGATCACGACAAGCCGCGTTTCGGCGGCTTCGCCGGCCTTCCACGGGCGGTCGTAATGATGCGAAACGCGCGGGCCCACCGCCTGCACCTGCAGGCGCATGGGCTTGCCCTTCACATGGGCGAACCCCTTGAGACGCAGAACCTCGCCGGTCTCCACCGCCGCGTTGACGCGCGCTTCCAGATCTTCAGGCCGCAGGACCGATGGCAGATCGACAACGAATGTGTCGAAATCGTCATGCTCATGATCGTGCGCATCGTCGTGATGCGTCTTGCGGTTCTCGATATCGTCCTCGACCGCGAGCCCGAGGCCCAGCAGCAGCGCCGGGTCCACCTTGCCGTGCGCGCTCGGCACGATCTGCACATTGCGCGCCAGATGGCCCTCGATCCGCGCGCGGGCGCGCTCGTTGCCTTCCGCGTCCAGAAGGTCGCTCTTGGACAATACGATCAGATCAGCGCAGGCCACCTGATCGTCGAACACTTCTTCCACGGGATCGTCATGGTCGAGCGAATCATCAGCGGCGCGCTGCGCCGCGAGCGCATCCATGTCGGCGGCCACCTGACCGTCGGCCAGTGCCGGCCCGTCCACCACGGCAATAACGCCATCGACGGTGACGCGGTTCTTGATGGCCGGCCACTGGAAGGCCTGCACAAGCGGCTTGGGCAGGGCCAGACCCGAGGTCTCGATCAGGATGTGATCCACCTTCGGTTCGCGCGCGAGGATCTGGTCGAGTGCCGGAACGAAATCGTCGGCCACGGTGCAGCAGATGCAGCCATTGGCCAGTTCCAGAACGTTTTCCTCCGGGCAGGTCTCAATCCCGCAACCCTTCAGCACCTCGCCATCGACGCCCGCATCGCCGAATTCATTGACGATGATGGCAAGCCGCTTGCCCTTGGTGTTTTCCAGCACATTGCGGATGAGCGTTGTCTTGCCGGCACCGAGAAAGCCGGTCACGACGGTGCAGGGCACACGATTGAAGCTCGTGGTCATGGGATATCCTTCAGACGGAGTGTGGTGAATGCGGGGATGCGGGCGAGGGAGACGCAAGCCCTTTCAGGCCGCGTTTGGGCAAGGTTGCCATGAATGGCAGAGAGAAGGCGCGCGGTGGCGCAATCGGCAGTCACAATCACACTCCTTGCCCGGGACACCCGCCAGGCGGTCAGGATTTCATTTTCAGACGGCAGGTTTCCTGGCTCACGGGTCGCTGCGCTCTCCAGCCTTCCCAGGGCGTTGCCCCAGTGGCGTGTCAGGTGCGCTCTCCGCTTACAGTTGCGGGGACAGCTGCGGCATTGGGCAAGGCCCGCACCGCATTCCCTCTTAGCCTCCTCCCTTGAGGGAAGAGGACCGTCTGCCTCGCATTTATGGCTCGCCCGGCATGTCTGTCAATGCGTGAAGAAAGCGTTTGCCGGAAGAGGCTGTTCCTGTATGGTCGGGCTACTGTCGGTTCCGCTGAAGCGGACCAGAGGGAACATGGTGCGGCGCAAAATGCGCCAAGGCCATGGCTGCCCCCGCAACTGTAAGCGGTGAGCGTTTTCCTGATCGCCACTGAGGCATGACGCCTTGGGAAGGCTGGAAAACGCTTCGACCCGCAAGCCAGGAAACCTGCCGACAGCATGAAAGAAACACCGTATCCCTCGGGTGGAGGGGAAAGGACCGGACATGACCACGCGTATCGCACGCACTTTTTCCGCATTCGTTTTTTCATCGCTCTTCGCATCGCTCTTTGCAACTGGCGCCGAGGCCCATCACGCCATGGACGGGCAGACGCCCACGACCCTCTATGAGGGACTGGTCTCGGGTCTGGCGCATCCCGTGATCGGGCTCGATCATCTGGCCTTCATCGTCGCCGCCGGCCTGTTGGCTGCCGTTGCCGGCATGAGCCTTTTTGCGCCGCTTCTGTTCGTCGCCGGTTCGCTGATCGGCGTCGGTCTGCACCTGATGCTGCTCGATCTGCCGGCGGCGGAAATCGTCATCGCGGCAAGCGTTCTTGCCGGCGGCTGGCTTCTGGCGCGCGGCCGGGCGGTGGAGAACCAAATCCTCGTCTTCGCCCTGTTCCTGGTGGTCGGCTTGTTCCATGGCTATGCCTTCGGCGAAGCCATCGTCGGCAGCGAAGAGACGCCGCTCATCGCCTATCTCGCAGGCCTTGCCGCAATCCAGAGCGTCATCGCGCTTGGCGTCTATTTTCTGGTCCGTTCGCGCGGCTGGGCCGTCGAGGCCATGCAGCCCCGGCTTGCCGGTGCCGCCATCCTTGGCGTCGGCGTGACCTTCCTTGCCGGGCATCTTGTCGGCTGAGCCGGCAAATAGCGATGCGATCCCTTCATTTCGTTCTGGGCGGCGCGCGCTCCGGCAAGAGCCGCCATGCCGAGACGCTGATCGAGGCCGCACCCGCGCCCTGGCACTACATCGCCACGGCGCAGGCCTTCGATGACGAGATGCGCGAACGCATCGCCATGCACCGCGCCCGGCGCAACGGGGCGGTGGCGGGGGCGTGGCAGACGCACGACGCCCCGCTCGACCTGCCGGGCGTGCTTGAAAAATTGCCGGCCCGCGAAACGGTTCTGGTCGATTGCCTGACCCTGTGGCTCAGCAATCTCATGCTGAACGACCATGAGCTGCAGCCTGCCGCCGAGAGACTGCTTGCAGCTTTTGCCGCAAGAGAGGGAACCACGGTTCTCGTTTCCAATGAGGTCGGCTTCGGCATCGTGCCCGAAACCCCGCTCGGACGCCGTTTCCGCGATGAGGCGGGGTTCCTGAACCAGAAAGTCGCCGCCACTGCCGACAGCGTCACGCTGGTGGTTGCCGGCCTTCCCATGAAAGTGAAGTGACATGCGAGAGATCGACGCAAACGAAGCCGAGCGCCACAAGGCAAAGATGGAAAAGCGCAAGGCGGTTCAGGATGCCGAGGTACGCGACAAGACGGTCGAGAAGGGGCTTCTGATCGTCAATACGGGGCCGGGCAAGGGAAAATCCACCGCCGCCTTCGGTCTTGCGCTGCGCATGCTCGGCCATGGTCGCCGGGTGGGTGTCGTGCAGTTCATCAAGGGTGCCTGGCACTGCGGTGAGAAGGATGCCTTTGCCGCCTTTGGCGATCAGGTCTCCTGGCACACGATGGGTGAGGGCTTCACATGGGAAACGCAGGATCTCGAGCGCGATATCGCCGCCGCCGAGCGGGCATGGGAAAAGGCCGAGGAACTGATGGCCGACCCGACCATCGGTCTGGTCGTTCTCGACGAGCTGAACATCGCACTGCGCTACGACTATCTCGATCTTGAGCGTGTCGTGACCGCGCTGACCAACCGGCGCGACGACCTTCATGTGGTCGTGACCGGCCGCAACGCCAAGCCGCTATTGACCGAGGCCGCCGACCTCGTCACCGAAATGGGGCAGGTGAAGCATCATTTCGCCGCCGGCGTGAAAGCGCAGAAGGGTGTGGAGTTTTAGGGCGCCCTGCTTTGAGGTGGTGCGTGGTTCGCCCTTCGACAGGCTCAGGAAGCTCACCATGAGGATGGGTAGAGACCTGCAATCCTGTACATCAACATCGAGAACAGAGTTGCAGCGCTACCACCTCCCTCATGGTGAGCTTGTCGAACCACGCACGACGCCATTGCCACGAGATCAAAACAGTTGCCAAAGTCCAGCCGCCACCGCCACAAGCCCGATCAAGAGCGCGTCTGCAATCCGGTAGAGCGTGAGCGCGCGGCGGATATCGCCGGCATTGGCCGCGCGGCGGCCGCCATCGCCCATCACCGCGTCGTCCACCACCTCGCCGCCATAGCGGCGCGGGCCGGCAAGGGCGAGGTCCAGAGCGCCCGCCATGGCCGCTTCCGGCCAGCCCGCATTGGGCGAACGATGATGGCGCGCATCGCGGCGTACCGCCTGCCATGCCGCTCCAGCCGAGGCGTCGCGCATGAAGAACGCGGCGGCAATAAAGAGAAACGCCGTCAGGCGCGACGCGGGCAGGTTGATCAGATCGTCGAAACGCGCCGCCGCCCAGCCGAAATGAAGATGCCGCACGGTCTTGTGGCCGATCATGGAATCGGCCGTGTTCGCGGCCTTGTAGAGCGCGCCGCCCGCCAGCCCGCCAACCGCCAGCCAGAACACCGGCGCCACCACGCCGTCGGAGCAGTTTTCAGCAAGGCTTTCAATGGCCGCGCGCGAAACGCCGGCCTCATCGAGGCTTTCGGGATCGCGGCCAACGATCTGCGAAACCGCTTTGCGGCCTTCCAACAGCCCCCCCGCGTCCAGCCCGTCCGCTACCGCTTTCACATGGCTTGCGAGGCTCCGCTGGGCGATCAACGAACTGCCGGCAAGCGCGGCGACCAGCAGCCCGGTCCAGCCGGAAAGGGCCGTCTGGATCGACCAGCCGGCCAGACCTGCGAGCATCAGAATGACGGCCAGCGCGAGCGCGCCATTCAGTCGGCGCGCACCGGGCGAAAGGGTTTCGACATTGCATCGCGCGTCCGCCAGCGCGATAAGACGGCCTATCCAGGTGACGGGATGACCGATCAGGCGAAAGAGCCGCTCGGGGTAACCGATGGCGAGCTCGACCAGCATGGATGAAAGGGCGATCAGAATGGACATCAGGCCTCGACTGGCTGACCGGGCGGCGGACAGGGTGACCGATCACGGCGGCAGTCTCGTTCGGGCTTCAGCGCTCTTTCCAGACGCGCCGACGCCCTTTCTCGACCTGTCCACCGGCATCAACCCGAACCCCTATCCTTTTTCGCCGCTACCTGCCAGCGCCGTCGAGCGCCTGCCCGAAGAAGCCGACATTGCCGCGCTCGCAAGCCACGCCGCCGATTATTACGGCGCACCGTCTGCGGCCAATGTCATCGCCGCGCCGGGAACGCAGCTTCTTCTGCCGCTGGTCGCCTCGCTTCTGGAGCCAGGACCCGCCCGCATTCTCGGTCCCACCTATGCCGAACACGCGCGCGCCGCCGCACTCGCCGGGCATACGGTCGAAGAGGTGGAGCGTTTCGATGCGCTTCATGGCGCGCGGCTTGCCGTGGTGGTCAATCCAAACAATCCCGACGGACGGCTGCTTGGCCGAAGAGACCTTCTCGATCTTGCGGAAAACCTGCAACGCAATGACGGCGTTCTGGTGGTCGATGAGGCCTTCATGGATGTCGGCCCGCAGGCCGAGAGCCTCGCCGGCGATGTGGAAGCCGGCAACATCGTGGTGCTGCGCTCGTTCGGAAAGTTCTTCGGTCTCGCCGGCCTGCGGCTCGGCTTCGCGCTTGCCTCGGAAGAGCTAGCGCAGAAACTTTCCGCATGGCTCGGCCCATGGGCGGTTGCAGGGCCGGCGCTTCATGCCGGGCTTGAGGCGCTTGCCGACCGCGACTGGCAAAGTGTCATGCGGCGCGATCTCGTCAAGGCGCGCATCAGGCTCGATGCCCTTTTCGACGACGCAGGACTGAAGATCGAGACCGGCACCGATCTCTTCCGCTTCCTGCGCCATCCCCGCGCGGCAGAGCTCTTCGATCATCTGGGCCGCAGCGGCATTCTCGTGCGGCGTTTCGCGGGGCGTCCCGATTGCCTGCGCATCGGCCTGCCGGGAGACGATCAGGCTTTCGAGCGCGTGCGCACCGCTCTGGGAAGCTGGCAAAGGAGCGGCGCGTAATGCTCTATGTCTGCCCCGCTTCGCATCTGGAACGCATGCTGAAAGCGACCGGCGCGCAGCACATGATCTCTTTGACATCGAGCGGTGAACCACCCGCTCTTGACCAGATCGATACGGTGCCGAAACGTCTCCACCTTGCCATGCACGACATCTCGGATCAGCGCCCGGGGCTGATCGCCCCGGCCCTGGATCAGGTCGAGCAATTGCTCGATTTCGCCCGCGACTGGGACTGGCGCTCGCCGATGGTCGTGCATTGCCATGCGGGCATCAGCCGCTCCACAGCTGCCGCCTATGTCATCGCCAATGCCTTCGCACGCGAGATGGACGAATTCGCCCTGGCGCGGATGCTGCGCGAGCGCGCCCCGAGCGCCACGCCCAACCGCCGTATCGTCGCGCTGGGCGACCGGCTGCTTGAGCGCGAAGGACGGATGATCCGCGCGATCCATGAGATCGGCCGTGGTGCAGAAGCCTTTGCGGGCGAACCGTTTCACTACCCCGCCCGCTGAATGCGAAACAGGCCCCCTGGATCGCCTTGCGTCCATCCAAGGGGCCTGTCCGTGTCACAGCGGCTTACTCCGCCGGTGTCGTGCTTGGCAGCGCAGGGGTCTCCCAGCCATGGTCGCTCAGATCGGCAATGGTTTCGCCGCTATCATGCCAGCCCTTCATCTCCGCCTCGCTCGCACGGGGCGAAAAAAGACCCGTATAGGCATAGGCGAGGCCGATCACCGGTGACAGCCAGCAGGCGAAGGCAAGCGGAATGTAGAGCAGGTTCTCCAGATGCCCATCGGAGACGCCGAGCGCCAGTGCGCTGATCACGAAGGCGCCGCCTGCGTTCCACGGAACCAGCGGCGAAATCAGCGTGCCGCCTTCTTCCACCGCGCGCGACAGATTGAGCGTGGAATAGCCCATGCCGCGATAGACCGGCGCATACATGCGCCCGGGCAGCGCGATGGAAAGATAGGGATCGCCTGCCACCAGATTGGTCGCCATGGACGTGCCCACGGCAGCCGTCTGGATGCCGGCAAAACTTTTCACCTGTGTCATGATCGCCTTGATGATGGTCTCAAGACAGCCGGTCTTCTCCAGCGCGCCGCCGAAGCCGAGCGCGATCAGCACCAGCGAGATCGTCCACATCATCGACTGGATGCCGCCGCGATTGAGCAGCGAGTCGATCTCGCTCACGCCGGTGTCGATCCTGTAGCCGCTATTGGCATAGGTGAAGACATCATGCAGCCCCACGCCCTGTGCGATCATCGCCGTCAGCCCGCCGGCCAGAACGCCGGCAAAGAGAGACGGGATCGGCGGCATGCGCTTCACGGCCAGCGCGATCACCAGAATGGCCGGCAGAAGCAGCCAGGGCGAAATCACGAAGTTTTCCCGCAGCGACGCAGTGATCGTCGTGATCTTCTCGAACGAAGCACCGCCGGACTCGATCAGACCATAGCCGGCAAAAAGATAAATGCCGAGCGCAATCAGCATCGAAGGAATGGTCGTCGGCATCATGTTCTTGATGTGCGAGAACACGTCGACGCCCGTCACGGCCGGTGCCAGATTGGTGGTGTCGGAGAGCGGCGAGACCTTGTCGCCGAAGAACGCACCCGAAACGACCGCGCCCGCGGTCCAGTAGACCGGAATGCCAAAGCCGGCACCGATGCCCATCAGCGCCAGGCCAACCGTTCCGACCGTGCCCCACGACGTGCCGAGCGAGAGCGACACGACGGCGCACAGAAGCATGGCCGCCGCAAGGAAAATCTCCGGCGAGAGAATGGTCAGTCCGTAATAGATCAGTGTTGGCACGGTGCCGCTTGCAATCCAGACGCCGATGATCATTCCGACGGTGATAAGCACCGATACGGACGGCAGCGATACGTGGATGACGTGAAACACGCCCTTTTCGATATCCTCCCAGTCGAAACCGAGCTTGATGCCGACCAGCCCGGTAAGGGCGAGACCTATGGCAAGGGGCACATGGGGTGTGAAATCATCGAAATAGAAAAGCTGGACGCCAAGCACGATGAGCGTGAGCAGCACCGGCGTCAGTGCGAGCGGTAAGCTCGGCAGAGCCTTTTGCGGGGACGACATGTCTCTCTCCCATTATTGTTCGTCGAGGGCGCGTTGACCGCGCTCTTGTTCATTTGACGATAACAGGAGTGAAAACCCGTTTGGTCTTAATTTGCCGCTATCAAGGTCTAATCGACCAAATATTCCATTCCTGATAGATCAGCTCACGGCTAAAACAGATTTCCGGAAGAGGTTTTATCATCTGTAAGTTCACGCCTCGGCGAGAATGTCTGCGGCAATGCGGAAGGATTTCAGCCGTGCATTATGGTCATGAATCTGCCCGGTGATGATAATTTCGTCCGGCTCATAGCGCGCCAGAAACATGCCTAAAGCCCCTCGCACGGTCTCCGGGCTGCCGGCCGCCGTGCAGGCAAGTGCCTGCGCCACACCGGCGGCAATGGCCGGCTCGAGGATTTCTTCGACATTCTCCACGGGACGGGGCAGGGGTCCCGGTCGCCCGGTGCGCAGATTGGCAAAGGCCTGCTGCATGGAAGACTTCAGATAAACGCCTTCGGCGTCCGTATCGGCGGCAAACACGTTGAGCGCCATCATGAAATGCGGCTTTTCCAAATGTTCGGAGGGCCGAAATGTCTGGCGGTAGACCTCAATCGCCTGTTCCAGCGCGGCGGGCGCGAAGTGCGAGGCGAAGGCATAGGGCAGGCCAAGATGTGCGGCAAGCTGCGCGCCATAAAGGCTGGAGCCAAGTATCCAGACCGGCACATGCGTGCCCCGTCCGGGGATGGCGCGCACTTGCCGGCCCGGTTCATCGTCTCCCAGATAGGCGATCAACTCCATGACATCGCGCGGAAAACCCTCGCCATCGTCGAGACCCCGCCGCAGGGCGCGGGCCGTGGCCATGTCGGTGCCCGGCGCGCGGCCAAGCCCCAGATCGATGCGGTCGGGATAAAGCGTGGCCAGCGTGCCAAACTGCTCGGCGATGATCAGCGGCGCGTGGTTGGGCAACATCACACCGCCCGCGCCGACCCGGATCGTCTTCGTGGCGGCAGCGACCTGCCCGATCAGGACCGAGGTTGCCGCGCTGGCGATGCCCGCCATGTTGTGATGTTCGGCAAGCCAGAAACGGCGATAGCCCCAGCTCTCGGCATGGCGGGCAAGATCGAGCGTGTTGTGGAGTGCATCGGCAACGCTCGAACCGTCGGGGACGGGCGCCAGGTCGAGAACGGAAAAGGGGATCATGGGAGAACTCCGGGGAGGAAAATCACTCTCCGGCATATGGGGGCAATTTGCGCCGATCCAAGGGTGGCGTTTTCAACGATCCCTGAGTCATGGGCAGAGCGCTGTCACTCAGTCTTCAGATTGTTGCGATGCCCCATTGCATTGTCGCCGTGCGTGGTTCGACAAGCTCACCATGAGGAAAGCTTTGCCTGGCAATGAGCCTTGGGCGGAGACGGTGCAACGCATCCATTCGCCAACCCCGCCCCTCATGGGGAGGAAGGACACTCTCCGGCATATGGGGGCAATTTGCGCCGATCCAAGGGTGGCGCTTTCAATGGCCCCTGACGTCATGGGCAGAGCGCTTTCATCCAGTCTTCAGATTGTTTCGATGCTCCACTGCATTGTCGAACCACGCACGGCGGTCCAATTACCCCCGATGGCGCCTTCCTTTGCCAGCGCTTCAATCTCGTCAGCGTCGAAGCCGCTCGCTTCCAGAACCGCCCTCGTGTCGGCGCCCAGCTCGGGCGCGGGATGGCGCAGGCGGCAGGGCGTGTCGCTCAGCTTCACCGGAAAGCCCAGCATGCGGATCGGCCCGTGGTTGGGCTGGTCGACCTCGATCACCATTTCCTGCGCCCGCGTCTGCGGGTCGTTCAGCGCCTCGGCCAGGTTCTGCACCTTGCCGCAGGGCACGCCGGCGGCATTGAGCCGTGCAATCCATGCCTCCTGCGTGTCCCGACCGACTGCCTGATTGATCATCTCGTTGAGTTCGGGACGGCGGGCAAAGCGCTTGTCATTCGTGTCGTAGCGCGGATCCTTCATCATGTGACCGAGCTCCAGCACATCGAGAAACCGCTTCAGGATCACGTCGTTGGAGGGTGCGACGGCAATCTCGCCGTCCCGCGCCTTGAAGAGACCGTAAGGGGCCACCAGCGGGTGGTCATTGCCGGTGCGGGCAGGCAGCTCTCCGGTGGTGAAATATTCCGACGCCAGATAGGCCATCATGCTGATCGCGCCATTCATCATGGCGCTTTCCACATGCTGTCCCGTTCCATTGAGATCGCGCGCGCGCAGCGCGCTCACAACGCCGAATGCACAGTAGAGGCCGGCCACCAGATCGGTGATCGGCTGCGCGACGCGCATCGGCTCGGTGCCTTCCGCACCGTTCACGCCCATCAGCCCGCTCATGGCCTGAGCGATGAAATCGAAGGCGGGGCGGTCCACATAGGGGCCGGTCGAGCCATAGCCGTTTACATTGGCGGTCACCAGCCTCGGATTGAGCGCCTTCAGCCGCGCCTCGCCAAAACCCATCTTCGCCATCACGCCGGGGCGGAAATTGTCGATGAGGACGTCGGCATCCGCAATCAGCCGCTCCAGCACCGCGCGGCCGCGCGCGCTATAGAGATCGATGACGACCGACTTCTTGTTGCGGTTGAAGCTTGCATAATAGGCGGAGAACCCGTCGCGCAGCGTGCCCTGTTCGCGGATCGGGTCGCCCTTGGCGGGTTCCACCTTGATCACCTCCGCCCCCATGTCGCCCAGCATCATGGTGCAGAACGGGCCGGAAAGAACCCGCGTCAGATCAATGACGCGAATGCCTTCGAGCGGCGCTTTTTTCTCGGTCATATCCTCAGCCATTGGCGGTCGCAACGCTGTCCATGCTGGCGGTCTGCAGCCGCGGCCCCGCCTTCATCACCTGGCCGGGAAGCGTGTGCCCGATGATCGCTTCGGCTTCCTGCGCGACACCGATCAGTTTTTCGAGATCGACACCGGTTTCCACCCCGCATTCGCCCAGCATGTAGACGAGATCCTCGGTGCAGATATTGCCCGTCGCGCGCGGCACGAAGGGGCAGCCGCCAAGGCCGCCAATGCTCGCCTCATAGCGGGTCACACCCTCGAGCAGCCCGGCATAGACACAGGCAAGCCCCACGCCGCGCGTGTTGTGGAAATGCAGCGCGATGTCGGCTTCCGGCACCGCCTCTCTCAGCGCGCGGCAGCGCTCCTGCACCACGGGCGGCGTGGCCATGCCCGTTGTGTCGCCCAGCGAAAGCGTGGTGATGCCCATGTCGCGATAGGCGCGGGCGATCTCCACCACGGAGGAGACCGGCACTTCGCCCTCGAAAGGACAGCCAAAGGATGTGGCAATCGCGCCAAAGACCGGGATCTGCGCATCGCCTGCAATCCGTACAATCTCGGCGAACCCCTCCAGAGACTGGGCGCGGGTGCGGTTCACATTCTTCAGATTGTGGCTCTCCGAGGCTGACATGAAAACGACCATGGCATCGACACCGGCCTCGGCTGCACGGTCGGCGCCGCGCGCATTGGGCACCAGCGCGGTCAGCACCGCGCCTTTCGAGCGGTCGATGCCGGCCAGAACGTCTGCTGCATCCCGCATCTGCGGCACGGCACGTGGCGAAACGAAGGACGTGACCTCCAGATGGCGGAGGCCGGCATCGATCAGCCCGTTGACGAGCGCGATTTTCCTGTCCGTCGGCACGAATTGCGGCTCCGATTGCAATCCGTCGCGCGGTCCCACTTCGACAACGCTGACGCGCTCGGGAAACCCTTTCACAAGGTGGCCGGCTGGTGCTGTCACGATTTTTCCTCCCACCTGATTGCATCGGTAGACCGGATTGGTATACCGTCTTGCGAAGAACGGTCAATGCCCGTTCCAAAAATGGCAGACCGGAGGGCAGGGAGGCTTTCCGGACCGCCGCACATGCAGGGAGGAGTGCCCGTCCATCATGGGTGAGGCTGCAAAAGACATGGCTGAACAGCCGCTCGGCGAACGCGTGCTTTCGCGCATTCGCGGCGATGTGCTCTCGCTCAAGCTTGCGCCGGGCGAGGTCGTGTCCGAACGATCTCTGGAAACCGCCTATGGCGCCTCGCGCACCCCCATCCGGCAGGCTCTGGCGGAGCTGATCCGTGAAGGGCTCGTCGTGAAGGCCGAGCGGGGCTATGCCATCGCGCCCTTCGACCTGCAGCAGCTTGAGGAAATCTTCGAATACCGCGAGATCGTCGAGGACGCGGCAATCCGTCTTGCCTGCGAACGGGCAAAGCCGGAGGAGCTGGATGCGATCCTGCGCACGGTGGATGAGGGCTTGAGCGACTTCACGCCCGACGACTGGTTCGAGGCGGGGCTCGACGTGCATGTGCAGCTTGCGGCCCTTTCCGGCAATCGCTTCCTGCGCGATGCAGTGCAGGACGCGGTCAACCGCACGATCCGCGCCCGCTGGCTGGTGGCGAGCTCGCCGGAGGCGCGCGCCATCGCCCACCGCGAGCACAATGAAATCATAGCGCTTGTCCGGCAGCGGAAAACCGAGGAGGCCGCCGCCGCCATTCGCAGGCATGCGCGCGACGTGCGCGGGCAGATCCTGCAGGCGCTGGAGGATTCGCGCCGCCTTTTCGGCGCGCGCGGGTTTGTGGAAGGAGGCTGAGAGCGGACGCAAATCCGGTCTCGGACACTGGAATTTCGACTTCAATGAGGGAGGACTTGATGAAGAAACTTTCAAAGCTCTTTGGAGCGGCTGTCCTGTGGACGTCGCTGTCCGTGGCTGGCGCCACGGCTGCCGAGTGCATCGCACCTGCCGATCCCGGCGGCGGCTGGGATTTCACCTGCCGCACCATCGGCAAGATGCTCTTCGACCAGAAGCTCGTGGATGCACCGGTGCAGGTCACCAACATGCCGGGCGGCGTGGGCGCGGTCGCCTATGCCAAGGTCATGTCGTCGCGCGCCGACGATGCGGAACTTATGGTCGCCACCTCCACCGTGGGCGTCACGCAGATCGCGCAGGGCAAATATCCGGCCGACACGTCGGTGATGCGCTGGGTCGCCATGCTGGGCACCGATGTCGGCGTGATCGTCGTGCCGAAGGATTCGGACTTCAAGACGCTTGACGATCTGGTGGCCGCGCTCAAGGAAGACCCGAGCGCGCTTGCGGTTGCCGGCTCCTCCGGTGCAGGCGGCTGGGACCATATCCGCCTCCTCATGCTGGCGCAGGCCGCCGGCCTTTCGGGCGATGAGTACAAGCAGATCCGCTGGGTGCAGTTCGATGGCGGTAGCCCCGCCGTCACGCAGATGATCGGCGGGCAGGTTCAGGCGGTTTCCACCGATCTGGGCGAAATCGCCGGTTTCGTGGAATCGGGCGACATCCGCATTCTGGCAGCCCTTTCCGACGACCGCGTTCCCGCCTTCCCGGATTCGCCCACCGCAAAGGAGCAGGGCCTCGATGTGACCGGCTACAACTGGCGCGGTTTCTACACAGGCGGCGAGGTCTCTGACGAAGGCTACAATGCCTGGGTCGAGCGCCTGCAGAAGCTCTATGACACCGACGACTGGAAAGAGACCGCCAAGGGCAACGGCCTCGTGCCGGTGTGGCGCGGCGGCGCGGAGTTCGAGGCCTATGTGAAGGACCAGTCCGAACAGATGCGCAAGATTTCCCAGGAGATCGGAGTCATCAAGTGACAGACAGGATCGTCGGCCTTTTTCTTCTGGCCATTTCGATCTGGTACGGCGTGACCGCGGGAGACTATGAGGCGAGCTTCGGCGACCCTCTCGGCCCCGCGGCCTTTCCCATCATGCTGACCGTGCCTGCGGCCATCCTCAGCCTGACGATGATCATCCGTCCGGATGAGGAGCCGGCCTGGGTTACGGGCAAGCCGCTTCTGTTGCAGGTGGGGGCGGTCTCGCTGCTGCTTGCCTATGCCGGCTTTCTGGAGGTGCTCGGCTTTCCGCTCGCCACCTTCATCGCGGTTGCGCTTTTGGGGCGCATCCTGCGCAGCTCATGGCCGAAATCCATTGTCTCGGCGGCGATCATGAGCGCGTTCCTGTTTCTTGCCTTCGACAAGCTGCTCGGTCTTCCGCTGCCGCTTCTCCCAGAATTCGTGAGCTGATTTCATGGATATGCTGTCCGCCCTTGCGCAGGGTTTTGCAGTCGCGATCACGCCGACCAATCTGGCTCTGGCGCTGTTCGGCTGCTTTGCGGGAACGCTGATCGGCGCGCTGCCGGGGCTCGGCCCCGTGAACGGCGTCGCCATCCTCATCCCGCTCGCCTTCTCGCTGGGGCTGGAGCCCACCTCGGCGCTCATCATGCTGTCATGCATCTATTATGGCTGCATGTATGGCGGGCGCATCTCCTCGATCATGCTCAACATTCCCGGCGACGAGCCGGCCATCATGACAACGCTCGACGGCTATCCCATGGCGCAGGCCGGCAAGGCTTCGGAGGCGCTTGCCATCTCCGCCGTCGCCTCCTTTATCGGTGCGACCTTCGCCACAATCGGCCTCACGCTTTTCGCGCCGCTTCTGGCCAAGGCCGCCATCTATTTCGGCCCCGCCGACTATTTCGCGCTCTATGTCATGGCCTTCGCCACCATCGGCGGCATCACCTCGGTCAATCCGTTCAAGACGCTGCTTGCCGCCTTCATCGGGTTGATGATCGCCACGGTCGGCCTCGACCCCGCCACCGGCACGGCGCGCTACACGGCCGGTTCGTTCCATCTTTATGACGGGTTCGACCCCATCGTCGCCATTGTCGGTCTCTTCGCCATTTCCGAAGTGCTGGTCTATCTGGAGCGGGTGCATCAGGGCGAGACCAAGATGGTGCCGCTCGGCCGCGCCCTGCCGCGCTTCAGGGACATGATGGCCGGCGGCTGGGCCAATCTGCGCGGCTCGGTCATCGGTTTCATCTGCGGCATCCTGCCGGGCGCCGGCGCCTCGCTCGGCGCGTTCATGTCCTACATTGCGGAGCAACGCTGGAGCGCAAAGGACGGCAAATTCGGCGAAGGCGACCCGCGCGGCATCGCGGCCCCTGAAGCCGGCAACAACGCCGCGTCGGGCGGCGCGCTGATCCCCATGCTCACGCTCGGCGTGCCCGGCAGCGGCACCACCGCCGTCATGCTGGCACTGTTGATCTCGCTCAACATCCAGCCCGGTCCGCTGCTCTTCGACCGGCAGCCGGATCTCGTCTGGGGCCTGATCGCCGCGCTTTATATTGCCAACATCGCCCTGCTCATCATGAACATTCCGATGATCGGCCTGTTCACGCGCATGCTCTCCATGCCGCAATGGGTGCTGATGCCCTTCGTCGTCATGGTCAGCTTTCTCGGTGTCTACTCGATCAGCCACTCCACCTTCGACCTCTTCGTCATGGTCGGTTTCGGCGTGATGGGCTACATCCTGCGCATGCTGGGCATTTCGCTGGTGCCGGTCATTCTGGGCCTGCTTCTGGGTGCGGACATGGAAAACAACCTGCGCCGCGCGCTCTCCATCTCGAACGGCGATTTCCAGATCCTGTTTTCCAGCCCCATCGCGCTGACGCTCTACGCCATCACCGCCACCATGCTCGGCCTCGCCTTCCTGCTCGCCTTCCGCTCACGCAGACGAAACCGCGCTGCGACAGGCTGAAACCCCACCACCTCAACACTTCGTCATCCTCGGGCCTGACCCGAGGATCCATGCCGGAACCGCACTTACCTGCACCAACAACGGCATGGATGCCCGGCTCAGGGCCGGGCATGACGAAAGTGGGAGGGATCACACACCGTTGACAGGTGTCACCCGAAGACGACCGTCTTGTGTCCGTTCATCATCACCCGGTTTTCCAGGTGCAGCTTGACGGCGCGGGCGAGAACCCGGCTCTCGATGTCGCGGCCCGTGGCGACGAAATCCTCAGCCGTCATGGCATGCGTCACGCGCTCGGTTTCCTGCTCGATGATCGGACCTTCATCGAGATCCGGCGTCACGTAGTGCGCCGTCGCGCCGATCAGCTTCACGCCGCGCTCATGCGCCTGATGATAGGGCTTTGCACCCTTGAAGCTCGGCAGGAACGAATGGTGGATGTTGATCACCTTGCCGTAGAGCCGGTTCGAAAGCTCGTTGGAAAGCACCTGCATGTAGCGCGCAAGGATGACGAGATCAGCCCCCGTCTCCTTGAACAGGTCGAGCAGCTTTGCTTCCTGCTCCTGCTTGTTGTCCTTCGTCACCTTCCAGCAGTGATAGGGGATGCCCTCCATCTCCGCTGTCACGCGCGAATCCTCGTGGTTCGAGACGATGGCCACCACTTCGGCATCGAGCCAGCCGACGCGGATCTGGTAGAGCAGGTGCAGAAGCGCGTGATCGAACTTCGACACCATGATGATGATCTTCGGCCGCCGCGTCGTGTCGGTGATCGCCGTTTTCATGTCGAAGCGCGCAATGGCCGGCTCCAGCGCGCGCAACAGCCCGTCGCGCTCCACGCCCTTTGGTGCAGTCACGGCGATGCGCATGAAGAAGCGGTTGGTCTGCCGGTCCCAGAACTGATTGGATTCGGCAATGTTCGCACCAAGACCGGCCAACTCCGTCGTCACCGCGGCAACGATGCCGGGGCGGTCTTCGCAGGTGAGATTGATGTGAAATGTCTTCTCGGTCATGGCGCGGCCTGAACTGATGGATTGCTGAGTGAACACCCCGAAGGGTGCCGGGGTTTATACGCCATCGGGCCGGGATTGAAACCGCGTTAATGTCACGGCGTGGCGAGCCGGTCAGCATTTCCCGCAAACTGGATTTTCACAGACCCGAAAGCCTATATGCGGCTTTTCCGACGGGACCGCGTTGACGCTGTTGCGTCGCACGGACATGTTTCCGCCAACCGGCCGCAGAGCCGCCATCCCCGAGGAGACATCAATGACCGCGACAGCACCGTTCTTCGCGCTCAATCACATGAGCGCGCCCAGCCACACGATTTCCGACTTCTTCGATCTCGCGGCTTCGCTCGGCATGAAAGGCGTGGAAATCCGCAACGACCTGCAGGGCAATGCCATTCTGGATGGCACGCCTGCCGCAGCTTTGCGCCGGGAAGCGGAGGCGCGCGACCTGCGCATTCTCTCCATCAACGCGCTGCAGCGCTTCAACGAATGGAACGACATCCGCGAGGAGGAAGCGCAATCGCTGATTGCCTATGCGCGCGATTGTGGTGCCGAGGCGCTGGTGCTCGTGCCGGTCAATGACGGAACGGGGCGGGCCGATGGCGAACGGCAGGCCAATCTGCGGATTGCGCTAAAGGCATTGCGCCCGCTTCTGGAAGACGCCGGAATTGTCGGCCTGGTGGAGCCGCTGGGGTTCGAGATCTGCTCATTGCGGCTGAAATCGGAAGCCGTCGAAGCCATCGCATCGCTCGATGCCGCCGGCACCTTCCGGCTCGTGCACGACACGTTCCACCACACGCTTGCCGGCGAAGAGGAGCTGTTTGTCGCTGAGACAGGACTTGTTCACATTTCCGGCGTCGTCGATGAGGCGCTTGCGGTTCGGGACATGCGGGACGGGCACCGCGTTCTGGTCGACAAACGCGACCGGCTGGACAATGTCAGGCAGATATCAGTCCTGCTTTCCGGGGGCTTCCAGGGGCCATTGTCGTTCGAGCCATTTGCCGAAAGTGTGCACCGGACTGCCGACCTGAAGAGAGACCTTGAGGAAAGCATGACGCATATCCGCAAGAATGCTTTCCAGCCGCGCGCCTGAGGCGAAACGCAAAATGGAATTTCGCCTTGACGCGGCCGAACAAAATAGAATAAATATTACATATTGATCTCCTAACGGTTCCGGAATTCTATTTTATGGAGTGCCGGGCGGTTGAAAATTGAGGACTTCAGCCGTCCACCCCGATGGAGTTCATAAGTTCGCATTGCAGGATTCCGGCCAAAGCGGGTGCTGCCGGACACCCATCGTGTGGAGGAGCATTCAGATGAAAAAGCTTATGATGGGCGTTGCCGTTTCGGCACTGATGTCCACCTCGGCCATGGCTGAGACGGTCGGTGTCTCCATGGCTCTGTTCGACGACAATTTCCTGACCGTTCTGCGCAATGGCATGGTCGACTATGCCGACACGCTGGACGGTGTGGAACTGCAGGTCGAGGACGCGCAGAACGACGTCGGCAAACAGCTCAATCAGATCCAGAACTTCATCGCCTCGGGCGTCGACGCGGTCATTGTCAACCCGGTCGACACCGACGCCACCGTCGCAATGACCAAGGCGGCCGCCGATGCGGGCGTGCCGCTCGTCTTCGTGAACCGCGAGCCGGTCAATGTCGACGATCTGCCGGACAATCAGGCTTTCGTCGCCTCCGACGAGCGCGAGTCCGGCACGCTGGAGACACAGGAAATCTGCCGTCTGCTCAAGGAAAAGGGCAAGGGTGACGGCGCCAAGATCGTCGTCATGATGGGTGAGCTGTCCAACCAGGCAGCGCGCATGCGCACACAGGACGTTCACGACGTGATCGCTACCGACGATTGCTCCTTCATGGAGATCGTCGAGGAGCAGACGGCCAACTGGCAGCGCACCGAGGCAACCGACCTGATGACCAACTGGCTCTCCGCCGGCCTGGAGTTCGACGCGCTGGTCTCCAACAATGACGAGATGGCCATCGGCGCTATCCAGGCCATGAAAGCCGCCAACATCTCGATGGAAGACATGCTGGTGGGCGGTGTCGACGCCACCCAGGACGCGCTGGCCGCCATGGCCGCTGGCGATCTGGACGTGACCGTGTTCCAGGATGCGGCCGGCCAGGGCAAGGGCGCGCTTGATGCGGCCCTCAGACTCGCCAAGGGTGAAGACGTCGATCAGAAGGTGTATATTCCCTTCCAGCTCGTGACGCCGGACAATATGGATCAGTTCACGACCAAGAACTGATTTTGCGGACCTGACGGCGGCGGCCGCAGAGCCGCCGCCATCCCGCCGGCGCATGCCGGCTCTCCATGGCGGAAAAAACGATGGCAAACCAGGCACAAGCAGTTTCCGGCAGCGCCACAGACATGCCCCAGAAGCGGCCGCGCTCTCACGAATTGAACGCGTTGCTCGGCCTTGTCGGCATCGCGCTCATTTTCGAAATACTCGGCTGGATCTTTCAGGGGCAGAGCTTTCTGTTCAACACCCAGCGCCTTTCCATCATGATCCTGCAGGTTTCGGTGGTTGGCATCATCGCCATCGGCGTGACGCAGGTCATCATCACCGGCGGCATCGATCTTTCGTCGGGCTCCGTGGTTGGCGCCACGGCGATGATTGCGATGAGTTTCGCGCAGGTGAGCACCTATCCCCGCGCAGTCTATCCGGAACTGACCGACCTTCCCGTCATCATCCCCATTCTGATCGGCCTTGCCTGCGGCATCGTCGCCGGCATGATCAACGGCCTGTTGATCGCCTTCACGAAAATACCGCCCTTCATTGCCACGCTCGGCATGATGGTGACGGCGCGCGGCATCGCCAAATGGTACACGAAGGGCCAGCCGGTCTCCTTCCCGACCGACAGTTTTGCGGCCCTCGGACAGGGCATGACCCCGGTCTTCATCTTCCTGGCGATCGCGGCTCTTTTCCACGTCGCGCTCAAATACACCGTCTATGGCAAGCACACCTATGCCATCGGCTCCAACGAGCAGGCAGCGCGCATGTCGGGCATCAATGTCGAGCGGCATCTGGTCCTGGTCTATACGATAGCGGGTCTTCTCGCCGGTCTTGCCGGCATGGTGATCGCCGCCCGTGGGCTGACCGCGCAGGCCGGTATGGGCGTCATGTACGAGCTCGACGCCATCGCCATGGCCGTTATCGGCGGCGTCTCGCTTTCCGGCGGGCGCGGCTCCATCGTCGGAACGCTGATCGGTGCCGTCATCTTCGGCGTCATCATCTCCGGCTTCACCTTCCTGCGGCTCGATGCCTACTATCAGGAAATGATCAAGGGCGTGATCATCGTCGCCGCCGTGGTGGCCGATGTGTACCGCCAGCGCATGCGGCCACGGTCGCGCTGAACCCCGGGAGGAACCCATGACAGGCGAAAATCGGGCAGGCGAAGAACGCAAGGTGATCCTCAGAACCGAGGGCCTGACCAAGCATTATGGCGGTGTGCACGCGCTCCAGGACGCGGACTTCGAACTGCTCGACGGCGAGCACGTGGCGATTGTCGGTGACAACGGTGCCGGCAAGTCGACCTTCGTGCGGCAGATCACCGGCGTCGAGCGCCCCACCGCCGGCAAGATACTGTTTGAAGGGCGAGAGATGGATTTTCAGAATCCCGTCGACGCGCGCGAGGCAGGCATTGAAGCGGTGTTCCAGAATCTGGCGCTTGCCGACGATCTGGACGTGCCTTCCAACATCTTTCTTGGCCGGGAGGAAACCTACTTCAATCTCGGTCCATTCAGCTTTCTGAACGAGAAGAAGATGTTCCAGCGCAGCCAGGAAGCGCTGGAAAAAACAGGGGTGAAAATTCCCAATCTGCACAATTCGATCGCCAACATGTCCGGCGGTCAGCGCCAGTGTGTCGCCATCAGCCGGGCGGCGAGCTTCGCCTCGAAGCTGATCCTCATGGACGAGCCCACGGCAGCCCTGGGCGTGCAGGAAACGACCCAGGTGGAAAACATCATCCGCGGCCTGAAGAAGCGCGGCATTCCGCTGATCCTCGTCAGCCACAATCTCAGGCAGGTCTTCAACCTGGTCGACAAGATCTGGGTGTTCCGGCGCGGCCGCATCGCCGGCATGCTGGAGGCCGACAAGACGGACGGGAATGAGGTGGTCTCGCTGATCACCGGCGTGCAGTCCGGCGTCCACGAGAACGCCAGTTACATCTGAGACAAAGCCTTCAGGAACCCAGACAGAAAGACCCTCTATGACCGTGAACTTCGCGCTTCTTGGTGCCGGGCGCATCGGCAAGGTGCATGCAAAAGCGATTGCCGGCAATGCGGACGCCCGGCTTGTCGCCGTCGCTGATGCCTTTGCAGAGGCCGCACAGGCTATCGCCGATGCCTATGGGTGCGCGGTTCGCAGCATTGAGGATGTCGAAGCCGACAAGAGCATCGATGCCGTTGTCATCTGCACGCCGACCGACACACATGCGGATTTGATCGAGCGCTTTGCCCGCGCCGGCAAAGCCGTTTTCTGCGAAAAGCCCATCGACCTGAACCTTGCCCGCGTGAAGCAGTGCCTTGGTGTGGTGAAGGAAACCGGCGCCGTGCTGATGGTGGGTTTCAACCGCCGCTTCGACCCGCATTTCGCCGCCGTGCGCGCTGCCATCGACGAAGGCCGGATCGGCCCTGTCGAGATGGTGCAGATCACCTCGCGCGATCCCGGTCCGCCGCCCATCAGCTACATCAAGTCATCGGGCGGCATTCTGCGTGACATGACGATCCATGATTTCGACATGGCGCGCTTCCTGCTGGGCGAGGAACCCGACACGGTGTTTGCCACCGCATCGGTTTTGGTCGACCCGGCCATTGGCGAGGCGGGCGATTTCGACAGCGTGTCCATCGTCCTCACCACCGCCTCGCGGCGGCAGTGCAGCATCTCCAATTCACGCCGCGCCACCTATGGCTATGACCAGCGGATCGAGGTGCTCGGTGCTAAGGGCGCAGTCGCTGCGGAAAACCAGCGGCCCGTTTCCATCGAGATCGCCAATGCGCAGGGTTTTACCCGCCCGCCGCTGCACGATTTCTTCATGACCCGCTACACGGAGGCCTATGCCGCCGAGATTGCCAGCTTCATCGCCGCCATTGTCGAGGGCAAGCCGGCATCGCCTTCCGGCGAAGACGGATTGCGCGCGCTGGCACTGGCCGATGCAGCGCTCCTCTCGGTGAAGGAAGGCCGTGCGATAAAGCTCTCCGAAATCCTCTGATCTGATTTCAACCGGCCAGCCAGCGTTCGGACAAATAGGTTTTTGCCGCGCGCACGCTCGCCTCCAGCCCATCGCCCCGGGCAAGACCCGCAGCGATGGCGCTGGCCAGCATGCAGCCGGTGCCACGCATCGTGCCCGGAAAACGCGGACCCTCGAACCGCAGTGGTGGCTCTCCCGCCTCATACAGCGTATCCACGGCGAGAGGGCCATCAGCATGCCCACCTTTCACGAGCAGCGCTTTCACCCCACCGCGGAGCAATCGGCCCGCCTCAGTTTCGACCTCGCTATCGCCTGAAAGAAGCGCCAGTTCGGGTAGGTTGGGCGTGACGAGGCTGCAAAGCGTCATCAGGTTTTCGCGCATGAATGCGATGGCATCGTCGGCAAGCAGCGCCCGCCCGGAAGACGACGCGACCACCGGATCGAGCACCACCGGTATCGCGGCGTGTTCGCGCAGAACCGCCGCAACGCGCCCCACGGTCTCGCGGCTTCCAAGCATGCCTATCTTGATCGCCGCGACCACGTTTGCCGAGAGGGCAGCCCGCATCTGTGCTTCCACCAGATCGGGGTCGCAGAGCTGGACGCGCTCCACCGCCGTGTGGGTCTGCACCGTTACCGCTGTGAGCGCGAGGCAGGTTTTCACGCCAAAGGCAGCAAGTGTCTCCACATCGCGCGCGATGCCCGCGCCGCCAGACGAGTCCGAACCGGCAATCACAAGCACATGCGCCATGCTCACCGCCATCTGGCCGTCGCCGCCAGCCATTCGCGCGTGCGTGCTTCCGGATCGGCGTTCAGCGTGATGTCGGTCACCACGGCAGCACTATCCGCCCCGGCGGCAAACACGCCGGGAAGCCGTTCGGGATTCAGCCCGCCAATCGCCACCAGCGGAACATCGCCGACACGCGTGCGCCAGTCGGCCAGCCGGTCGAGCCCCTGCGGGTTCCATTTCATCTTTTTGAGGATCGTCGGATAGACCGGCCCGAGGGCCACATAGTCGGGCTTCGCGGCGAGTGCCGTGCGCAGTTCCGCCCCGTCATGGGTGCTCACCCCCAGTTTCAGCCCCGCCGCGCGGATCGCATCGATATCGGCCCCGGCCAGATCTTCCTGGCCCAGATGGATGAAATCGCAGCCCGTTTCGATGGCAAGCCGCCAGTGGTCGTTGACGATGAGCTGGCAATCGTGTTCGGCACAGATGCGCCTTGCCTCGATGACTTCTTCGCGAAGGGCTGCTTCACCCATCTCCTTGATGCGCAACTGCACGAGCTTCACGCCGAGGGGAACGAGTCGGGCGATCCACGCCGCACTGTCGACGATCAGGTAAAAGGGATCGAGTTTCATTCAAACACCGCCTTGCCGATCACCGGCGTTGAGGGAACGGCCATGTCGCGCGGCTCCAGCGGCCCGGCCAGAAAGGCTTTCCGCCCCGCATCCACAGCCCCGGCAAAGGCTTCTGCCATCGCCGCCGGCTCACCCGCCTTCGCCACGGCCGTGTTGAGCAACACGGCGTCAAAGCCCAGCTCCATCACCATGGCCGCATGGGAGGGGCGCCCGAGCCCCGCATCCACAATGAGCGGGATATCGTGAAAGGCTCCACGCATGGCCCGAAGCCCATCCACATTGACCGGCCCGCGCGCGGAGCCGATGGGCGCGCACCAGGGCATCAGCACCGCGCATCCCGCCTCAAGCAGCCGCTCCCCCACCACCAGATCGTCGGTCGTGTAGGGAAAAACCTTGAAGCCCTCATCGCTCAGAGTGCGTGCGGCCTCGACAAGGCCGAACACATCCGGCTGGAGCGTGTCGTGATGGCCGATCACCTCCAGCTTGATCCAGTCCGTGCCGAAAAGCTCCCGCGCCATCTGCGCCGTGGTGACAGCCTCCTTCACCGAATGGCAGCCCGCCGTGTTGGGCAGAACACGCACACCGAGCTCGCGGATCAGCTCCCAGAACCGGCCGCCATTGCGGTTGCCCGCCATCTCGCGGCGCAGCGACACGGTCACGATCTCGCAGCCGCTTGCCCGCACCGCATCCGCCATGATGGCGGGGGAGGGGTATTGCGCGGTTCCCAGAAGCAACCGCGAGGAAAGGGTTTCGCCATAGACTTCCAGCATGTCAGCCTCCCTGCATGGGCGAAAGGATCTCGATCCGGTCGCCGTCTTCCAGTGTGCACAGGCTTCGTTCCCCTGCCGGAACGACCTCGCCATTGCGCGCGGTGGCGAGAAAGTCGGGCGCGTAGTCCAGTTCATCGAGCAGGGCGGCCAGCGTTGCTGCTGTCACCTGCCGCGCTTCGCCATTAACCGTGAGCTTCATCGAACACCTCCACGCGTTCGTTCAGGATGAGAGCCGCCGCCTCGCGCGCCATGGCCGGCGAGAGCAGAAAACCGTGGCGGTAGAACCCGTTCACGCTGATGCCCTCCCGCGTGCGCTTCACGCGCGGCAGGTTGCCGGGATAGGCGGGCCGCACGCCCGCGCCCGTCTCCACGATCTTTGCCTCGGCAAAGGCCGGATGCAGGCTGTAGGCCGCGTTAAGCAATTCCATCATCGAGCGGGCGCTGATCGGCCCGTCGTCATCGCTTTCGATCATCGTCGCGCCCACCATGAAATGGTGATCCGCGCGCGGCACGATATAGACCGGTATGCGCGGGTGAAGCAGGCGCACCGGGCGCGAAAGCCTGACCTCTTTCGTCCGCAGCAGAAGCATCTCGCCCCGCACGCCGCGCAGCTCCGGATCCGCCGCCGCCATGCCGGTGCAGTCGGCAATTCGGTCTGCTTCGACCTCCATTTCGCATACGAAACGAACACCGGCCTTCCTCAACCCCTCGGCAAGCGCCGTCAGCGCCCGGCGCGGATCGAGATGAGCCTCGCCGGGAAAGAAAAGCCCACGGCGGAACCGGCCTTCAAGATCGGGCTCCAGTTCAGCAACGGCCTCGCCCTCCAGCCATTCATGGCCGGTCGTGCGCGCGGCAAAGCGGTCGAGCTCCGCCCGGTCCCGCGCCGGCGCAACCACCAGCGTTCCGTTGCGCACCACATGGCCGGGAACGGCATCGTCCCACCAGTCCGCCGCGCTCTTTCCGAGCGTGAGCACCGGCTCTTCCGCGCTCTCGCGCTCACACCACGGTGCGAGCATGCCGCCCGCCAGCCACGAGGCGCTGCCCGCCGGGCCTGAGCGGACATCGCACACCGTCACCCGTACACCCGCCCGCACCAGCTCATGCGCCAGCGTGAGGCCGGCGACGCCGGCCCCACGAACAAGGACATGCATGGATCACTCCCCGGGCTCGACCGCCTTCTCCAGCGGCATGTAGAGCTCGCCGCCTTCGCGGAACTTCTCCGCCATCTTGGCCATGCCCTCCTTCTGCGCCTCGGCGCGGATGTCGTGCGAGATGCGCATGGAGCAGAATTTCGGCCCGCACATGGAGCAGAAATGCGCCACCTTGTGCGCCTCCTTGGGGAGCGTCTCGTCGTGGAAGTTGCGCGCAGTCTCGGGGTCGAGCGAGAGGTTGAACTGGTCCTCCCAGCGAAACTCGAAACGCGCGCGCGAAAGCGCATCGTCGCGGATCTTCGCTGCCGGATGCCCCTTGGCGAGGTCTGCCGCATGGGCCGCGATCTTGTAGGTGATGACGCCCGTCTTCACATCGTCGCGGTCGGGCAGGCCCAGATGCTCCTTCGGCGTGACATAGCAGAGCATGGCCGTGCCGAACCAGCCGATCATCGCCGCGCCAATGCCGCTCGTGATGTGGTCATAGCCGGGCGCAATGTCGGTCGTGAGCGGCCCAAGCGTATAGAAGGGTGCCTCGCCGCAGACATCGAGCTGCTTGTCCATATTCTCCTTGATCTTGTGCATCGGCACATGGCCGGGGCCCTCGATCATCACCTGGCAGTCCTTCTTCCAGGCGATCTGCGTCAGCTCGCCCAGCGTCTCCAGCTCAGCAAACTGCGCGGCGTCATTGGCATCGGCGATGGAGCCCGGACGCAGGCCATCGCCCAGCGAGAAGGACACGTCATAGGCGCGGCAGATGTCGCAGATTTCCTCAAAATGCTCGTAGAGGAAGCTCTCCCTGTGGTGATGCAGGCACCACTTGGCCATGATCGAGCCACCGCGCGAGACGATGCCCGTCACCCGATCGACCATCAGCGGAATGTAATGCAGTCGCACTCCCGCATGGATGGTGAAATAGTCGACGCCCTGCTCGGCCTGCTCGATCAGCGTATCGCGGAATACCTCCCAGTTCAGATCCTCGGCAATGCCGTTCACCTTCTCCAGCGCCTGATAGATCGGCACCGTGCCAATCGGCACGGGCGAATTGCGGATGATCCATTCGCGGATGTTGTGGATGTTGCGACCGGTGGAAAGGTCCATCACCGTGTCGCCGCCCCAGCGCGTCGCCCACACCATCTTGTCCACCTCCTCGGCCATGGAGGAGGTGACAGCGGAATTGCCGATATTGGCGTTGATCTTCACGAGGAAGTTGCGGCCGATGATCATCGGCTCGGCTTCCGGGTGGTTGATGTTGGCGGGAATGATCGCCCGGCCCTTCGCCACCTCGTCACGCACGAATTCCGGCGTCACGAAATCGGGGATGGCCGCGCCAAAGCTCTCGCCATCGCGCGCCTGTGCGGCTCCTGCCTGTTCGCGTCCGAGATTTTCGCGGATAGCGATATATTCCATCTCCGGCGTGATGATGCCGGCCCGCGCATAGGCAAGCTGCGTGACGGCCTTGCCGTCCTTTGCCCGCAGCGGCTGGTGGCGCGTTGGAAACTCTGGCGTCAGCCGGTCGCCGGAAACAAAACCATTGTCCTCCGGCTTCACATGGCGGCCCTCATAGGCCTCCACATCGCCGCGCGCCTTCACCCAGGCCTCGCGGATGCGCGGCAGACCCTTTTCAATCTCGATCAGCGCGTCCGGATCGGAATAGGGACCGGAGGAATCATAGACTGTCACCGGCGGCTCGCCGGCGCTCGGGTGCACGGCGATCTCGCGCATGGGCACGCGAATACCGGGGTGAAGTTTGCCGGATTTGTAGATCTTGCGCGACGCCGGCAATGGGCCGGTGGTCACTTTCGGAGCGATAGCATCCATGGGTCAGAGCCTCCTCTGCTCAGTCAGCAATGGAGACCCAGTTCGTGCCGAGAGGAGGAAGAGCGCTGACGTTCCGCTATGGAAATGGATTTCGGCTCGAAAGAGCCAGCGACCCGCCAGGCATGCACCATCCCTACGCCAGTATGAACTGGATCAGGTTCATCGGGTCACTGCGCTGCATGGAAAACCATGCCCAGCAGAATCTCAGCCCCTTGGCGGGACCCCCCAGGTGAGGCCGTAACGTGTGTGAAGAGGGGCGCTCTTGTCAAGCACCCATGTCAGATGCCGGGCAACAAGTTTGGGAAGAGGGCTTCGAGCCATGTCTCGAAGCCCTCTTCCTCTATCGAGAGGCCATACCCGTCGTTCCGGCCGACCGCTGGGCTATCCGGGATGACGGGTATGATTTGTGGATGAGCCGCTGCCAGATCCTAGGCGCTTGCCTCAACGCGCTCCTTCGCACCGGAGATGGTCGGCAGGCTCTCGCCGGCGTCGATGCGCTTCAGAAGTTCGACTTCGCGCGCCTGCATCTGGATGGCGCGGTCTGCCACCATGTCCACCTCGTCGGGAGACAGGATCAGAACGCCGTTTTCATCGGCCAGCACCGCGTCGCCCGGATTGACCACCACACCGCCAACGCTGACGGGAATGTTCATCTCGCCCGAAACGCCCAGCAGCTTGGTGGTGATGGGCGAGGGGCCCCGGCACCACATGGGGAAACCGTGACGCTCGAAATCGGCGACATCCGTCGCCGGCCCGTCCACCACCGCACCGGCGGCCTTCTTGCGGGCCGCCGTGTGGGTGATGACGCCGCCCCAACAGGCGTGGCGTGTATCGCCGGCACGATCGATGATCACGAAATCGCCGGGCCGGATATGGTCCATCGCGTAATGCAGAAGCGTGCTGTCGGCATGGGGCAGGCGCAGGGTCACCGCCGTTCCGGCAGCCCGCACCTTCGGCAACATCGAGCGGATGCCCGTGTCGAGGAAGTTTGCGTGCAGAAAGTGGCCGACCGTGGCGGTCTCCACCTGCATCAGCTTGTCGATCTTGGCCTGTGCCAGCTGCTCCGGCATCGAGTTGACCTGGTACATATGCGTATTCCTTATGCGACGACGTGATGGTCTGCGACCGGCATGGACCGGCGGATCTGCTCGGCATAGCCGGTGTCGATGGTCGCGCTTGCATGGCCGACGCGATCCGAGCAGTTGGCGATGGTCACGCCCCATGGGTCGATGATCAGCGAGTGGCCGAAACACAGCTTCCTGCCTTCGTCATGCCCGAAGATCTGTGCCGATGCAGCCAAATAGGACTGGGTCTCGATGGCGCGGGCGCAAAGGAGTTGCTCCCAGTGGTCCTTGCCGGTCTGCAGCGTGAAGGCGGCGGGCAGCACGATCACCTCGGCGCCCTTGTCACGCAGCTTGCGGAACAGCTCCGGGAAGCGCAGATCGTAGCAGATGGCACAACCGATTTTCACGCCTTCCAGTTCGTAGACGACCACGTCCTCGCCACGCTTCATCGTGTCGGATTCCAGATAGCTCTGGCCGCCGGGAACCTTCACGTCGAAAAGGTGGATCTTGCGGTAGCGGGCAATCTCCTTGCCTTGTCGGTCGAACACGATGGTCGTGTTGTAGCACTTCTCGCCCGCCGCCTCGGCCATGGAGCCGGCGTGAATGTTCACCTTCAGCTCGGCGGCCAGGGCCGACATGGCGCGATAGGCTTCGCCATCGGGAAAGGTTTCCGCGTGGGCGCGGCGGCTTTCCACGGTCCCGCCCATATAGGTGAAGGTTTCGGGAAGCACGACGAGATCGGACTTGTCCTCGGAAACGGCCTTGCGGATCAAGGCTTCCGCATCGGCAATGTTCTTTGCCTTGTCGTCCTGCGAGTTCATTTGAATGACGGAGATTTTCATAAATATCCCTTGCTTTGGAGTTTGATTGGGGCGGCCGTCAGGCCGGCCCCAGAACGAGATTGGGAAGGAAGAGCACCAGCTCGGGCACGAAGGTGATCATGAGCAGGGCAACGATCAGTGGTATGAGAAAGGGCAGGATCGCCACAGCCACCTTTTCGAACGGCACCTTGCCCACCTCAGCGACGATGTAGAGCGCAATGCCCATGGGCGGTGTGGCAATGCCGATCAGAAGCGCCAGGGTGATGATCAGGCCGAAGTGAATGCGGTCGATGCCGAACTGGTCGATGATCGGCAGCAACATCGGCACGAGGATCAGCTTCGCCGGCACACCTTCCACGAAACAGCCGACCAGAAGCAGGAAGCCGAGCAGGAGGAACAGGAAGACCGTGCGCGATTCGGTGAACAGAAGAATCTGGTCCGCCAGTTGCTGCGGGATCTGCTCGATGGCCAGAAGCCAGCCCATCACATGCGAGAAGCCGATGATGATCATGATGACGCTGGTGATGGTCATCGTCTCCGTCAGCGCCTGCCAGAGCATGCGGAAGGAGAAGGTGCGGTAAACGAAGCCGAGCGCGATGGTGTAGACGCAGGCCAGAACGCCGGCTTCCGTCGCGGTCGTGAAACCGGTGAGGATGGCGACGAGGATGATGCCCGGTGCAACCAGCGCGGCGATACCGTCAATGGCGGAGCGACCGATCTGCGGCAGGCTCTTGCGTTCCTCGCGCGGAAAGTCCTGCTTCAGTGCGACAAGATAGTTGAACGCCATAAGCGACAGACCGACGATGAGGCCGGGAATGATGCCTGCAAGGAAAAGCCGCGCCACCGAGGTGTTGGACAGAAACGCATAGACGACAAGGCTGATTGAGGGCGGGATGATTGGCCCGACCACCGCACTTGCCGCCGTGAGGGCCGCCGCGAAGGGAGCGGGATAACCGCGCTCGCGCATCGCCTTGATCTCGATTGTGCCGAGGCCGGCGCAATCGGCCACGGCCGCACCGGAGACGCCGGCGAAGAGCAGCGACGAGACGACGTTCACCTGCGCAAGGCCGGCCCGCATATGGCCGACAAGCGCGGAGGCGAAATTGAAGATGCGATCGGTCATGCCGACGCCGTTCATCAGATTGCCGGCCATGATGAAAAAGGGGATGGCAAGCAGGGACGGGTTGTCGACGCCGTCGAGAACCTGAAGAGGGATGATGTAGAGCGTGTCGGAAAAGCCCGCATAGATAAGCGCGGAGAGCACCGCCAGGCCGATCGCCATGGTGATCGGCACACGCAGGAGGATGAGGGCGACGAAGCCCGCGAAAAGTAGCAAGGTCATGGTTCTACCCGGATCCTAGATGTCGCCCGCAGGGTGATGCTCAGGCTCCGCATGCCCTCTGAGGGCATGCACGAAGTCGCTGAAGAAGTGCAGGGCAATCAACCCGCAGGACACGAAGAAGGGGACACTCAGCCAATAGCGCTGAATGCCAACCATCTCGATATTGCCCACCTGCCGCTGGATCAGCTCCGGTGCTTCGCGCAAGATGATGAGCAAGAGCGCGATGACGGCGATGTCCACCAGCATCCGCCCGGCGCGGCGCACCGGGGGCGGAGTGGCGTTCAGCAGAAAATCGACGGTGATGTCCTTATTTTGCCTGTAGACGACGAAAAAGCCCAGAAAGCTCATCCACACGAAGCAGACGATGCTGATGGGGAAGGCCCAGACCACCCCCTGACCGAGAAATGCGCGTGACGCGACATTGAGTGCGGTCACGAGGAGCATGGCGAACAATGCCGCATTCGCTCCCACAAGAAACAGCCGGTCGATAACGGCCAGGATTCGATCCAGGACGGGCATGAAACCTCCCCCATCAATGTGAGTTCAAAGGATGCCTATTCGGCGCGCGACGAACGAACCGCGTCAAGGAACCCGTCGGGGAGTTCGCCCTTTTCCTCCATCTCCTGATAGAAGCTCTGCATGCGCTCAACGAAATCCGAAGTGTCCGGTTCCGTATAGGCGACATCCTTGGCCTTCATGGCTTCAAGATCGCTGTTCGCCGCAGCAATCATGCGCTTTTCCGACTCTTCGGCCATTTCGGCAAAGGCATCGAGAACCTGTGCACGCAGTTCATCGGATAGGGCGTTCCAGCGCTTCGCGTTCGTCATGAAGGCCATGCCCTGCGGGTATTCGTCATGACGGATCACGTGTGGCGCAACCTCGTAGAACTTCATCGGCTCGACCAGCGCGATCGGGCTGTTCACCGCATCGACGATGCCGCGGCTGATGGATTCATAGACTTCCGTCCAGGCAAGCGTGCGAACCTCTGCGCCCAGATGGCGCCAGGCGGCAGCGGCCAGCTCGTCGGGATGCATGCGCAGCCGCGTGCCCTGCATTTCTTCCAGGTTCGTCCACGGCTTGTCGGTCACCATCACGCGATAGGGGCCACGCAGGAAGGCGGTCGGAGAACCGATCAGCGCGATGCCGGCTTCGTCTTCGATCTGCTTGAACCAGCCCTTGACCAGATCGGTCTGCATGAAGCGGACCCAGTGCTCGCGGTCGTCAAAAAGGAAGGGGGCCGAGGTGAACTTGATATCCGGCACCCATTTCTGGAGATAGCTCGTGCCTTCCGGATAGACATTCACGGTGCCGATCTGAAGCTGTTCGAGGACCGTGTCGTCGGAGCCGAGCTGCTCGTTCGGAAACACCTTGATCTCAACTTCACCGCCGGTCTTCTCGACCACTTTGTCGGCAAAGAATTGGAACAGTTCGCCCTCGATGCTGTCCGGCGGCATCTTGTGCGCCATGCGCCAGGTCTCGGCATGCGCGGAGACCGTTGAGGCAGCGCCGATCGCTGTCATCACGCCTGCGGCCAGAAGATTGCGTAGAATACGGTTCATTATCCTTCCCCATCGTTTTTGTCTGGTTATGGGAACAGGATCGGAGAGCCGTCTTAAAAAGTCCAAATGAAAAATATGGCTTCCGGTGATAAATTTTTTCAATCAGGGTTGATCAGATAGTCATCAGGAAAGCGGCTCGAATAGGCAATCGCCTGTTGGCGGGCCATTTCCACGAATTCGTCCCTCAGGGTCTTGCGGGGCGAAGCTTCGGTGATCGCGAAAAACTCAAGTGGTGGAAATTCCACATCCACCGCGATTTCGTGCAGCGTGCCGCTTGCCAGTTCCTTCATCACCACCGCGCGCGGCATCGGCGCGATGCCAAGCCCTTCCTCGGCCATCTGCACAATGGTTGCAATGGAATTGGACGAGTGCACATTGACCCGCACCTTGGAGTGCATCTTTAGGTAGCGCTCCAGTGTCTTGTAGGGGATCGAGTTTTTGGGAAAGCTGAGGATCGGCATGTCGAGCAACGTGCCCACCGCAGCTCTGCGAATGGGGAAGGCGGTTGGGCTCGCCACCCAGGCGACCGGAAACGAGCCGAGCGGCACGAAATCGAGCTTGGGGTCGTTCCCATCCCGCATTGCCAGTCCCACATCCACCGCATGATCCCGCAGGGACTGGATGACTTCGGCCGAGGTCGAGGAGAGCATCTCGATGTTCACGCCGGGATATTTCTCCCGAAAACACTCCATCAACTGCACGAACCAGGAGCGCAGGATCGTGTCGGTCACACCAACGCGCAGCGAGCCGGTCATCTTTCTGTTCTTGTTGACCAGCCATTTCATTTCATTGGTGAGTTCGACCACCATCTCCGCATGCGGAAGAAGGACCCGGCCTTCGCTGGTCAACTGCACCCCGCGTTTAGACCGCTCGAAAAGCCTGGTGCCCAGCTCATTTTCAAGTGCGTTTATGCGTGAGGAAATGACGGGCTGGGTGGTGTGCAAAAGATCGGCCACCTTGCGAAAATTCCGCACCTTCGCCAGGTAAATGAAGGTTTCCAGAAATCGCAACTGCACGGAAGGCACCTCAAAAAACAACGGCCCGCCACCCTTCCGGGCAACAGGCCGCATGCTAGTTGATGCTTCGCCCCCGCGCCATAGCGCCGAAGTTCACGCCGGTTCGGAAATCTTCGCTGCCAGCTTCCCCAGAAACGCAAGACAGAGCGAGAGCTGCTCGATCTCTACGAACTCATCCGGCTTGTGCGCCTGTCGGATCGAGCCCGGACCGACGATCACCGAAGGGATGCCGCCAATGGTCTCGAATACGCCTCCCTCCGAACCGTAAGAGACCTTTCCCGACCACTCGGGCATGATGTCGCGGAAGAAGGCGAAGCCCTCGCTCGCCGTGTTGTCGCCCATCGCGGGATAGGCGAAGATTTCTTCCCATTCGATACCGGTTTCGGCGCATTTTTCCTGCATTTTGGGCAGTATTTCCGAATTTGCACGCGTTTTCAGAAATTCCAGCTCGGCCCGTGCGTCGTGAGTGGGTAAGCTGCGGATTTCAAAGGTGAAACTGCAAAGATCCGGCGTCACATTGGTGGCGACGCCGCCGGAAATCATGGTTGCCAGCATGGTGGAGTGCGGCACGGTGAAATCATGGTCGAAGGGGCCGTTTTCGGCGATCTCTTCGGCACGCTCGGCGATCATCGCAATGATGCGCGCGGCATTGTCGATGGCGTTGACGTGATCGGGTGCGAAGGAGGAATGACCTGACGTTCCATGCACATGGCAGCGCATGGCGATCTTGCCTTTCTGGCCGGTCACCAGCGTCATGTCGGTCGGCTCGCCGATGATCGCAAGCATGGGCGGCACCTCGCGTTTCGCCAGCCATTCGGCGATGGCCGGCGCGCCAAGGCAGCCCACTTCCTCATCATGCGAGAAGCACAGCCAGACGGGGCGCTCCAGCTTCGCGGCGACAAGCTGCGGCACCATCGCCATGACGCAGGCGGCAAAGCCCTTCATGTCGCAGCTTCCGCGGCCATAGAGCTTTCCGTCGCGCTCGGTCAGGTCAAAGGGCGGAGAGGTCCAGCCCTTTTCCAGAGCGGGCACCACATCCGTGTGCCCGGAAAGCACGACACCCGGCACGTCGGCCGGGCCGATGCGGGCGATCAGGTTTGCCTTCTCGCCCGTCTCGTCCAGCAAAATGACCGGCTCGATGCCGTATTTCCGCAGGAAGGCCGCCATGTGGTCGATGAGCGGCCGGTTCGTGTAGCGGCTCGTCGTATCGAAGGCGACCAGATCCTTCAGGTGGCTCTTGGCATTCTCAAGCAGTGACATGGTGGACTTTTCGGCCTCAGGCATTCTTTGCTGCACGATTCTCTCGGAATTTTTGCCACTCCCGGCGGATCGTCAGGCCGACGAAGAACACGATGAGACCTGCGAAAATCCAGGAAATGGCGGACTGGAAAAAGACGGACGGATCGCCGCGCGAAATGGCCAGCGCGCGGCGCAGATTATCCTCGAACATCGGCCCCAGAATGAAGGCGATCAGGAACGGCGCCGGGGGGATGTTCAGGAGCAGCATGATGAAGCCGACCACGCCCATGACGAGCAGGACGGTGACATCGAACATGCTGCTGGAAATCGAATAGATGCCGTAGATGCACAGCATCAGAACGACCGGCGTCAAAAGCACCTGCGGAATGGAGGAGATGTGCGAGAAGAAGCGCACGGTCAGCTTGCCCGCGCCGAACAGGAGAACCGAAGAGAACATCATGCCGATGAACAGCATGTAGACCTCGTTCAGATTGTTCTGGAACAAAAGCGGGCCGGGGGTGAGCCCCTGGATCATGAAAGCGCCGAGCATGACGCCGGTGATGACGTCGCCGGGAACGCCGAGCGCCAGCAGGGGAATCATGGTCGCGCCGCAGCAACCATTGTTGGCGGATTCGGACGCGGCGATGCCTTCCAGCTCGCCCTTGCCGAAATTCTCGCCGTTGGGCGAGGAGCGACGCGCCTCGCCATAGGAGAAGAAGGCGGCCGCTGACGGGCCAATGCCGGGAATGGCGCCCAGAACCACGCCGATGAAGCTGCCGCGAATGATGGACTTCAGCGAGCCGCGGAACTCCGCCAGTGTCAGGCGGTTATCGCCGAGTTTCATGGCCTCGCCATGGTTTTCGTCGCGGAACATGATGAGGCGCAAAAGCTCGGGCAGGGCGAACAGGCCGATCAGCACCGGTGCAACCGAAAGGCCGCTCTTCATGTCCTCGGTCATGGCGAAGCGGAACGATCCGTACATGTCCTCGCCAACCGTGGCGAGCAACAGGCCGAAACAGGCCGACACGACGCCGAGCAAAAGCGAACCGCCGGAAATGGAGGCTACCATGGTGAGGGCAAAGGCCATCAGCATGAAATATTCAGGCGGGCCGACACGCAGCGCCAGAAGCGCCAGAGGGGCTGCCAGAAAGATGAGCGAGATGTTGGACAGGAAGTCGCCGATGCAGGACGAGATGAGCGCCATGTTGAGCGCCTTGCCGGCCTTGCCCTTCTGGGCGAGCGGCCAGCCATCGAGCACCGTGCAGGCGGCGGATGCAGTGCCCGGCGTCTTGATCAGGATTGCCGAGATCGACGCGCCGTAAGTGCTGCCCTTGTAGAGCGCGACAAGCAGCAGAATGCTGGTGACGGGCGGCAGATAGAAGGTGAAGGGCAGGGCAAGTGTGACCGCCATCGTGCCGGTCATGCCCGGAATGGCGCCGATGATCACGCCGGCCAGAATGCCCGCGCCCATGGCGAGCACATTGGCGAGCGTGGCGACGGATTCGAATGCGAAAAGAAGATCGTTCCACATGTGTTGAGCGGTCCCGGTGGCGGTCGGTCAGTTGAGGGTGGGGACGAGGCCCCAGCTACCCTGAGGGAAAGGGGTGTGCGTCACATTGCCGAAGAAGAGCTGCAGGCCGAACGGCAGAAGAACGGCAAGAGCCAGAACGGCAACCCACCGCCCGGATGCGCCGGCAAGCAGGAAACAGGCAAGCGCCAGAAGCATGGAAGAGGCGAGAAAACCCAGCAATGGCACCAGAGTGACAAAGAGAGCGAATGCGGCGAGTGCCAGCGCAAGCCGTATCAATCGATTGCGCCATTCAACCGTCGAAGCCGGCTCTCTATCCGGTTCGTCGCTCGGCTCGTTTCCGCCGCCGAGCGTAGCGATCACCATCGCCAACAGGCCAAGCGCGAGCCCAAGAATGGAGACGGTGCGCGGCCACATGTCCGGCGGCGGCGCAAAGCCTGGAATGAAGGACGGACGCGGCACATGGATCGGGATGAGTGCGAAAAGCACAGTGCCGAAGAACAGGGCAATCAACAGCCCCCGGAGCATGGCCTTGTTCAACATGCCGCGTCCTCCATTGTTATGCAGACTTACTTAATATAGCCGAACTCTCGGGCGAGTCCGTTGAAGAGCTCGTACTGCGACTTGGCATAGGCTGCCATATCTTCCTTGCCGGCGGTGGAGATGGAGCCACGACGCTCGGCAAGCTCCAGCCATTTCTCGTCCTCGGCAACCTTTGCCAGCGTTTCCTGCCAGCGGGTCACGATGTCTTCCGGCAGATCCTTCGGGCCGTAGAGCGCGCTCCAGCCGGTGATCTGGCCGGCCTTGTCGAAGCCAAGCTCTGCGGCGGTCGGCACGTCGGGCAGCGTTTCCATGCGCGACGGTGCATAGACCATGAGGGCGCGCATCTTGCCGGACTCGATGTGCGGCATCAGCGAACCGGCCGCGATGGCGAGGAAGTCCACATGGCCACCGAGAAGCGCAGTCGCCAGCGCGCCGCCGCCCTTGTAGGGGACGAGGGTTGCAGCCGTCAGCGGGTCGAGTTCATTGTCTGCGAGAAGCGCCTGAACGGTGAAACCGTCAATGGCGGTGGCGCCGGAGGCGCCATAGGTGAGAGCGCCGGGGTTGGCCTTCAGGCCCTCGACCAGCTCTTCAGCGGTCTTATAGGGAGAGTTGTCCGCCACGGCGAGGATCATCGGCGTGGCTTCCAGCGAGCCGAGGAAGGTGTAATCGTCCCAGCCGACCGGCGAGCTTTCCTGCACGGCGGGATATAACGCCATGCCGACACGGGCGAGCAGCAGCGTGTAGCCATCGGGCGTGCTTTCGGAAACGAAGCGCGCGCCATTCATGCCGCCATTGCCCGGCTTGTTGACGACAACGACCGGCTGGTCTCCGAGATGCTCGCGGGACGTTTCGGCCAGCGCCCGGGCTGCCAGATCGGAAGCGCCGCCAGCACCATAAGGGGCAACGATTGTCACGGCCTTTTCCGGATAATCGGCATGGGCAGTGCCGGAGGCGAGAATGACGGCTGCGGCCGCCAGAACGGTTTTCATCAGAGATTTCATGCAAATCCTCCCAGGGAGAGTGAATCCATTCGCCCGAAGGGTTCGAGCGCCGTGAGGTTTTTGCACAGTATGCTTTCTTCTGCAAATAATGCCTGTTAGTATTACAATTATGAATACTGACTATTGAGGATACGCAGATGAACCTGAAGCAGCTTGAAGCTTTCGATGCGTTCATGAGCCATGGCTCGGCGACACGGGCGGCGGCCGCGCTCAAGATCAGCCAGCCGATGGTGAGCCGACTGCTCGGGCAACTGGAAGAAACGATCGGCTTTCCGCTGTTTGTCCGCAAACGCAACCAGCTGATGCCAACGCATGAGGCGATCCTTTTTCACGCCAATGTCTCACGCTCGCTGACCACATTTCAGGAGCTCGAACGCGAGGCGCGCGCCATCGCCAACCGTCAGGTGGGCCGCATTGTAGTGGCGGCCCAGCCGATCTATGTGGATACGTTTCTCCTCGATGTGGTGGCGCGCTTCAAGGAGACGCACCCCGACGTGGCGGTGAAGATTGTCGATACGGGTCTGGAAGAGCTGCTGCGCATGTTCAACGAGGGGAGCTGCGATCTCGGCGTCGGCATCACGCTCGATGCGAGCCCCTATGGCGCACGCCTGATCCCGCTCGGCGCCTGTGAAGCGCGCTGCCTGATCCCGCGCGGGCATCGGCTGGCGGGCCGCGACGTTGTGCGCCTGGAGGACCTGAAGCGGGAGGTTTTCGTGGAGCTTGCCATTGGCAGCCCGCTGCGCACGCGCGTCGACTATATGATGCAGACGGCGGGCGCCCAGCGCCGGATCGCAGCCGAAGCGCGCACGCTGCGCGCGGTGCACGGTCTCGTGCGGCGCGGCGTGGGCATCGCAATCGTCGATCCGTTCAGCATTCTCCTGCCTTCAGGCGATGATGTGATTGAACGGCCGCTGGAGCCTTCCATTCCCTGGGAAATGGCCATTTTCCATCATGAAGACCGACCGCTAAGCCGGATCGAGAACGCATTCATCGAAACGATCAGGGCTGAGATCGGCGAATTGCGGGAAGAGGGCGTTCTTTCGTGAAGAGCATGAGTTCCATAATGCATATTACGCGATCTTATACTGTGGCCGCCTTTTCAGTGATACGACCATTCGACCGGTTGGTTGACCGGTGCAGTGCGCGGGCCGGCCGGACAGCACCGGCCAATCAGCCACGCGCGCGACCGCGCCGGGGGGCATGGCCTGTCGTCGAGCGAACGATCAAATGCGTCTCCAGAACATAGGAAGCATCGCGCACCGCCTGCGACCCGAGCACCTCCATCAGCAGAGACACAGCCAGCTTTCCAGCTTCTATGGAGCGGCTGGAAACGGTTGTGAGGCTTGGCACCGTCAACGGTCCCAGCGCATCGTCGCAGCCGACCACCGAGAATTCGCCGGGCACGCTGACGCCCCGCTCGCCAAGGCCGGCCAGAATGCCCTGCGCCGTCACGTCGTCAAAGGCAATCGCCGCCGTCGCGCCCTTTGCGAGGATGGCATCGACCGCCTGCAAACCGGCCTCGAAACTTGGAACGCTGGCGGAGACGAAGCTCAGCTCAAGGCCAAGTTTCTTTGAGGCATGGCGCACGGCGGCGCGACGCTGCTTGTTGGACCAGGAGGTGGACGGGCCGCTGACATAGACAATGTTGCGGTGCCCGAAATCCGCCAGATGCTGGGTCGCCTCGGCAATGCCCGTACCGCTGTCGATCAGCACTTTCGGGATGCCCTTCACATCGCGGTTGATCAGAACAAGAGGGCGCAGAAGCGCATGGGCCGCGATGCGCTCGTCCGAAAGCCGGGGCGAGGCCAGGATGATGCCCTCGACCTGCCCGGCAAAACGACCGAGAAGCTGGTCCTCCTTTTCCGGGTCTTCATCGGAATTTCCGAGAAACACGCAGAAATCGGAGCGATCCGCCTCGACCTGGGCGGCGCGGATCATGGGCGGGAAAAACGGGTTTGCGACATCCGGCACGATCAGCGCCACATTGCCATAGCGCCCGGTGCTGAGCGCCCGCGCCGTGTGATTGGGTACATAACCCAGCTTGCCGGCGGCGGCCTTGATCCGCTCGACCGTCTCCGGGCTCAGCATATCGGGTCGCGTGTAGGCTCGGGACACGCTCGAACGCGCCACCCCGGCCTCCTTTGCCACCTGACTGATCGTCACGCCGCCCTTGCGTTCCGCTGCCACTGCCTGCCCTCGAACCCTGTGCTTGCTTGCCACAAGATGCACCGCCGCGAGGCGTCAGGCAACCGGTTGACATGCAACCGGTTGCACAGCATAGTGCGCGCATTCTCGTTCTACTCTGCCGCAAGGCCCTGCGATCAGCGGGCGCACTCTTGGGAGACATGATTTGCAGCACAGCCAAGCCGCGCTCCAGCCCACCCCGCTTGTTGACCGGAAGATCGACAGGCTCACCGTAAAAACCTTTGCAGACCGCGACGCGATGGGTGCAGCCGCTGCCGCCGACATCGCCAAAGCGCTGCGCGAAAGACTGGCCAGCCAGAAGAATGTGCGGGTCATTTTCGCATCCGCGCCGAGCCAGTCCTCGATGATCGAGCAGCTTCGCGCCATGCCCGACATCGACTGGTCGCGCGTGACCGCCTTTCACATGGATGAGTTCATCGGCCTTGCGCCGGATGCGCCCCAGCGCTTCGCGTACTGGCTGAACCGGCATATTTTCGATGCGCTGCCGCTGGCTGCCGCACACCGGATCGACCCCGGCGCAGACCCGGAGGCCGAAGCGCAACGCTACACCGCACTGCTCAATGAAGCGCCCATCGACTTTGTGTGCCTCGGCATCGGCGTCAACGGCCATATCGCGTTCAACGATCCGCCCATCGCCGATTTTGACGATCCGCTGGACGTCAAACTCGTGGAGCTCGACGCGGTCTGCCGCCAGCAGCAATATGATGATGGCGGCTTTGAGAGCCTTGATGCAGTGCCGCGCACCGCGCTGACGCTCACCATTCCAAGGCTGTTGCGCGCCGACCGCATGTTCTGCATCGTGCCCGGCGCTCACAAGCGCGACGCCGTGCGCGGAACGCTGCACGGGGAGCGGACAACCGCATGCCCGGCAAGCATTCTGCGCGAACATGAGAACTGCACACTCTACCTGGACAAAGAGGCTGACCCCGATGCCTGAGATCAACGCCGACGCGATCTGCGCAGACTATCTCGCAACGAGCCACGCGCTCATGCAGCGCATTCTCGATGAAGAGCGCAACACACTGGACAAGGCTGCCGAACGCCTCGCCTCCCAGATCGAGGCGGACCGGCTTGTGCACATTTTTGGCCCCGGCGGGCACTCCAATCTCGCCAGCCAGGAGGTGTTTTTCCGGGCCGGCGGCCTGATGCATATGAGCGCCATTCTCGATGAAGGCACGCTGCTTTCCAACGGTGCATTGCGCTCCATGGCGATCGAACGCACGCCGGGCTATGGCCGCGTTGTCATTGCCGATGCCCGCCTTGGCGAAGGCGACGTGCTGATCCTCGCAAACGCCTACGGCATCAACGCGGCCCTGATCGATGCTGCGCTGGAGGCGAAGTCTCGCGGGGCGTTTCTCATCGGCGTCAGCTCGCGCGAACACGCAGAAAGCACGAGCCCGGACCACCCGGCGCGCCACCCAGAAAAGAAGAACCTGCACGATGTGGTCGACATCGCCATCGACACGAAAGTGCCGATCGGCGATGCGGTGGTCAGCCTGCCGGGCATGACGGAAAACATCTCCGCCATCTCCACATTTGCCAATGCGTTCGCGCTCAACTGCCTGGTGATCCGCACCGTTGCCAAACTGCTCGACCGTGGCGTCGAACCGCCCGTCTGGCGCAGCGGAAATGCACCGGGTGGCGATGAGGCAAACGCCCGCTTCCTGGCGCGCTTCCGCGACCGGGTTCGCGCGCTGTGAGCACGGAGAAAACCATAGCCGGGCGCGATCCCGTCACCGGAGGCGGCATCGCCATCACGATCCGCGACGGGCGGATCGCAGCCATTGCCGAGACGGGCTCGCAGGATGAAGCCTATCTCACACCCGGTCTGGTCGACCTGCAGGTCAATGGTTATGCGGGGCTTGACCTCAATGACGGCGCGCTGACGCCGAAGCGCGTTGCCGAGCTTACCCGCATCATGGCCGGGCTCGGCGTGACCACCTATCTTCCAACCCTTGTGACCGGGTCGCGCGAGCGGCTGCTCGATGGGCTTGACGCCATCGCAACGGCGCGGCGCGAAGACGTTCTTTGCGCGCGGATGATCCCCGGCGTTCACATGGAAGGCCCGAGCATCGCGCCCGAGGACGGGCCGCGCGGCGCGCATCCGGCGGAGCATGTGCGGCCACCATCGCTTGATGAATTCAATGCGTGGCAAAAGGCGAGCGGCGGCCTTGTCCGCCTCGTGACCCTTGCGCCCGAATATGAAGAGGCCCCAGCCTATATTCGCGCCATCACGGCGCAGGGCGTTCATGTCGCCATTGGGCATTCCTCGGCCACGCCCGAGCAGGTGCATGCAGCCGCCGAGGCCGGCGCACGGCTCTCCACACATCTGGGCAACGGCGCTGCCGCGCTCATGCCCCGCCATCCGAACCTTATCTGGGCGCAGCTCGCCGATGACCGGCTGACCGCCACGCTCATCGCCGATGGCCATCACCTGCCGGACGACACGTTCAAGACCATGCTGCGCGCCAAGGGGCTGGAACGCGCCCTTCTGGTTTCCGACAGCGTGGCGCTGGCCGGCATGGAACCCGGCATCTACCGCCAGCCGATTGGCGGCGATGTCGAAGTGCGCGCCGACGGACGCGTGGGCATTGCCGGAACACCTTATCTGGCCGGAGCCGGCCTGCCCCTGATCGAGAACGTTGCGATTGCCATGCGCATGGCCGGGCTTTCGCTGGCACAGTCGCTGAGACTCGCCACGGCCAATCCCGGCGCGTTTGTCGACGGGCGGGGCGTGATGAAGCTGGATGCGCCGGCCGATCTCATCCGCTTTTCGATTGACGGGAAAACCGGCGCATTTGAGCTGAAGACCACGCTTGTTCACGGCGAGGAGGTGTACTCCTCATGATCCGTGCAGGCGTCGCCACGGTAGACATCACCCCGCCCGCGGGCTTGCCGCTTTCCGGCTTTGCCGCCCGCACCTTGCCTGCAACGGGTGCGCATGATCCGCTGACGGTGCGTGCACTGACTGTCAACGATACGGCGATGGTGGTTGCCGATGTGATCGGCCTGCACGGAGACATGAGCGCGCGCATCCGCCGCCGCTGCGCCCTCCCCGAGACGAATGTCATCATCAGCGCCCTGCACAATCATGGCGGCCCCGTTTCCATGGCCGGACGCCTGACGATTGAGACCGATGAGGCCTATCTGCAGAGGCTGGAGGATGCCTGTGTCGAAGCCATCGATCAGGCTGTTGCCGCACAGAGGCCTGCAACGCTCTCGGTCGGGCTCGGATCCGACCCCGACATTGCCCGCAATCGCCGCCATCCGGACGGCCCGGTGGATCGCGCTCTGCCGCTCTTGCGTGTGCGCGACGAGAATGGCGGCATGATTGCCTTGATGACGGGCTATGCCTGCCACCCCGTGGTGCTCGGCGCAGACAACCGGCTGTGGACCGCCGACTATCCGCACTATGTGCGCCGCGCGCTGGAAAGCGCGCATCCCGGAGCCACCGCCCTGTTCGTTACCGGATGCGTGGGCGACGCGAACACGGGCCACAGCGCCCATGCCTCGATCAGCCTTGCCGCCAACCCGGATCGCAGCTTTGCCGCCGCCGAACGGATTGGCGAGGCGATTGCGAAAGCAGCGCTGGAAGCACCTGAACTGGCGCTTGGCGGGGATGTGACGGCGCTGGAAGCTGAGGTTGCCCTGCCGTTCGAGCGGCGTGAGACAGAGACGCCGGCGGAACTGGCAGCGCGGTGGCGCGCTGAGCGCGCAGGGGCTGAACCCGCGCAGGCAGCGCTGCTCGAGGCCTGGACGCACTGGGCGGAGACCATTGCGCTTGAGCCAACCGACGCCCTTTCGGGCCGGGTTTCCCTGCTCGACTGGGGCGGATTGCCAATCTTTGGCCTGCCCGGAGAGATCTTTGCGGCGACCGCGCTCAGCCTGCGGGCTGCATGCGGCGAGCGCCCGGCTTTCATCGCCGGGTTCGCGGACGACAATCCCGGCTATATCCCGCCGTCAGAGGAATTTGCTTTCGGCGGATATGAGGTGGACGAGGCGCACCGCTATTACGGCCAGCCGGCAAGTTTCGCACCCGGTTGCGCAGAAGCACTCGCCGCGGCTGGCGTTGCGCTTCTCGAGAAAACGAAGTCTGGCAGGAATTAGAGGGAGACAGGGCCGGGCCTTCGCGAAATGCGGGCGGCCCATGCTGATGCAAAAGGAAGTCGGCTTGACGCGCAACCGGTTGCATGGCAGTTTTTCATTGGGAACGAAATTGCAGTCTGCTCACGTCGAAAGGGAGAACAAAAGATGAGAGCGTACAGGTCCAGCAACACAAAATCCGGCAGCTCGAGCTTCACGGCTCGGGTGGCGGCGCTGTCACTGGGGGTGGCGATCACCGCTGTCTCCGGTTCCGCATTTGCCCAGACCATCAATGTCTGGAGCGGCTACCCTGAAATGGCGCCGTTCTACGAGCACGTGGCGGAAGGGCTGAAGGAAAAATATCCTGACCTCACAGTCAACGTTGAAGCGATTGCCCTGCGCGAGCACGAGAAGCGCATTGCGCTCGGCCTCACCTCCGGCTCTGCCGGCGTGACCGTGATCGAGCTCGCAGGCTCCACAGCCAGCCGCTACATCGAAAACGACCTGCTGCCGGCGGCACCGGAAGCCGTGGCGAACTTCGTCACCAACAGCGATAATTTCGGCGAATTCTTCGTCGATGCCGCCTCCAAGAACGGCACCGTTTATGGCGTTCCGCTTTTCCGCGGACAGGGCGCGCTTTTCTACAATGTCGACATGTTCGAGGAAGCCGGCCTCAAAGAGCCGCCGCAGACCATGGAGGCCTATACGGATTACGCCGAGAAGCTGACCCAGCGCGACGCTGACGGCAAGGCGACCGTTTCAGGCTGGAGCCTGCGCCTTTCGGGCGGCGGCCAGGGCATTGCCGAGAAATTCTGGATCAACCTGTTCCAGTATGGCGGCTCGGTCATCGAGGAAGTGAGCGACGGCAAGTGGAAGGCGAACTACGCCAACGAGGCCGGCCGCAAGGCACTCAAGCAGTATCTCGAGAACGTGCATGTGCTGAAGACTGTGACGCCTGAAATGCCGGCAGACGCCGAGGCTTTCGAGCGCGGCCAGACGGCCATGTTCATCCGCGAATCCTGGGTTATCGCCGACATCGCGGCCAAGGCTCCGGACCTGAACTATGCAACCGCACCGCTGCCGGTCGGCTCCATCGCCCTGCCGGCCAACCTCTATGTGAACTCCGTCGAGGGTGAAGATGCAGAGGCCGCATGGGCCTATGTGCAGGCCGCCAACGAACCGGAGAACCTGGTCTGGCTTCTGGACAATGTCGGCTGGCTGCCCAACCGTTCTGGCGTCGACTATAGTGTCGTCACGGAAAAGGTTCCCGCCTATGGCGCATTCGTCGACTATCCGGACGGCTACAAGTTCTTCACCCTGCCGGCCATCGGTCCGATCGAGGAGGTGCTGACGCGTCTCGCCGCCCAGCTCACCAACGCCTATGGCGATGCCTCGCTTGCCGAAGATGACGCCGCGATCGATGCGATGCTCGCAAAGGCTGCCGAAGAGACCAACAACATCCTGAAGCGCGAAGGCCTTCTCGCCGACTAGGCGCTTCAACGATACCATCATCCCGGAAACGGCGTCCGCGCCGTTTCCGGTCTGTGACTTCAGGCGGACGGGAACAAAATGCTGCAACAGAAGCGATGGCGCTTTGCCATTCTGGCGATCCTACCGACGCTGGCGATCTTTGCCTGGGTGCGCATGTACCCGATCGTCGAGACACTGCGGCTGAGCCTGCATCAGTGGAACATCCTGTCGAAGAACAAACCGTTCATCGGCCTGGCGAATTTCCGCGAGCTGTTTCAGGACCAGCTCTTCCTGAACGCCCTGACAAACACGTCGATCATTGCTTTCGGCGTGGTCATTCTTACGGTGCCCACCGCCATGGTGATCGCCGGGCTCATTCACCACCGCACGCATTCTCGCTTCTCCGGCTTCTACGAGACATCGGTCTTCATCCCGCATGTCGTCTCGCTGGTGCCGGCGGCGATGGCCTGGAAATGGATTTTCGACGCCAAGCTCGGCCCGCTCAACGCTTTGCTGGAATTCTTCGGCATTCCGGCGCAGGCATGGCTTTTCGACCCCGTTCTTTCGGTGATCTGCATTATCGTTCTGTGTTCCTGGCAGGCGCTCGGCTATGCCGTGCTGATCTATCTTGTCGGCTTCAAGAACCTTCCGGTCTCTCTCTTCGAGGCAGCCAAGCTTGATGGCGCGTCCGGCGTGCAGCGTTTCTGGCATGTCTCGGTGCCGATGCTGAAGCCGATTACGCTCTATGTTTCAGTTGTCACGCTGATCTCGGGCTTCAATGTCTATGCGCAGGCCTTCGTGCTTGCATCGGATTCGCAGGGCGCACCCGGCAGACAGGTTCGGGTTCTGGTGCTCGACATGCTTGAAAACAGTTTTCGCAATTATCGCGTCGGCTATGCCGCGTCCGAAGCCGTGGTGCTTCTGGTTATCGTCCTTGTGCTGACCCTCATCCAGTTCGGTCTGCTCAGGGAGAAGAGGCGGAAATGACACAGACGATTGCTGTTTCCAACGCGCGCCCGAAAAGCGGCGGACGCATGAAAACGCGGGGCAAGCTCATCGACTTCGCCATCGATGTGTTCCTGTTCTGCTTCTCGATCCTGATGATCCTGCCGCTGGTGTTTCTGGTGTCGAACGCCTTCAAGACGCCTGAGGAGATCGTCGCCTGGCCGCCACGCATCATCCCCACCGATCCGACGCTGGAGAACTTCCGCTCGGTGCTGGCGGACACGCCCTTGCCGATGTGGATCTTCAACAGCGTCGCCTTCTCCACCCTTTCCATGGTGGCGATTGTCATGACCTCGGCAATCGCCGGCTATGTCCTGGCCAAGTTTCCGTTTCGCTCGCTCAACATCATCTTCATCCTGATCCTCGCCACGGCCATCGTGCCGTTCGAGGTCTATATGATCCCGCTCTATTTCCAGGCCCAGGCGCTGGGTGTGCTCAATTCCCTCTGGGGCCTGCTGCTTGGCTATCTGGTCATGAGTTTCGGCATCTTCCTGATCCGCCAGAACGTGATGCATTCCATTCCAGACGAACTGCTCGAGGCCGCGCGCATCGACGGGGCGGGAGAGTTCTGGATCTTCTGGAAGATCGTTCTGCCGCTTTTGCGCGGCGCGCTCGGAGCGCTCGCCGTTCTCGCCTTCTTCCAGGCATGGACCTCCTTCGCCTGGCCGATGATCGTGACGACGACGCGCGACAGCTACACGATCGAGGTTGGCCTCGCCCTGTTCCAGACCGGCTTCACCGTCGATCTTGGCCGGCTGAGTGCAGCATCTGCGGCGGTGCTCGTGCCCTCCATCACGCTGTTCGTGATCCTGCGCCGCAACTTCGTGCAGGGCGTCGCCAGCACGGGGATGAAGGAATGATCGCTGAGAGCGCTTTCTTTCAGGAAGCAGCCACCCGCTATGCATCGGCAAATGCCGGTACGCTCCGGTGGATGCTGGATCGCCCCCTGCTTGGGGCGGGCTTCCTGAACACCAAGGTCAACAGCCTGACGCTTGCCGATTATGGCGACGCCGGCGGTCTGCGCGGGCCCGACTACACCTATGGGTGGATTCAGGGGCGTGGTCTCGAAGCGCTGGTCAGCCATGCGGCTTTCTTCGAGACACGCGATATGGCGCTGTCTCAGCGGCTCGATGAGGCCGGGCGCTCGCTCTTCGCGCGCATCAAGGAGCTTCAGGCGCGCGATGGCCATGTCTATTTTCGGTATGATGCCGGGCTTCGCCCTGTTCGTGCGGATGGCGATGGCGCGGTGACCGCTCAGGAACCGGCAGGAGACGTGTTCACCTATTCCGATGCTTTCGCCGCCAAGGGACTGGTGGCTGCGGCAGCCCGCTATGCGCCTGAAGAACTGCCCGGGTATCTGCGCTATCTCGCCGATGTGATTGCCGCAATCGAGGATGGCCGCTTCCAGATGAGCGAGGAGAAGCCTCTGGGGGGCGAAGCGCTCGCCAGCGAACCGGACGATTTCGGGCCGCGCATGATCTTGCTCGGCGCTGCCGGCATGCTGGAACGCTGCGGCCTTTCAGATCACGCCGCCTATGCGCAGCGTTTCATCGATCATGTCATCGAGAACCATCTGGACGAGACAACCGGATTGCTGCGCAATGTGCCCGGCGGCGATGACTGCAATGTCGGGCACGGGATCGAGTTTGCAGGCTTTGCGCTGGACCACGCACCCGTTCGCCGGAACCCTGCGCTGGTCGCCACGCTGGAGCGCATCCTGATCGCTTCCTTCAGGGCAAGCTTTGCCGAATGCGGGCTGCATCTCACCGTCTCGGTTTCTTCCGGCGAAAAGCTCAGCCCCTACCGGCCATGGTGGTCGCTGCCGGAAACCATCCGCACCGCCGCGCTCTGCCACCAGCTGACCGGCAGCGCCGACAGCCTCGCCATCTGGCAAGAGGCGGACAGCGCATTCTTCGACCATTACTGGCGCGGTGCGCCGGCCATCGCCTACCAGACCCGAACGGCGGCTGGCCCAACGGACTATGTGCCTGCCACGCCCGATCTCGACCCCGGATATCACACCGGTTTGAGCCTCCTTGCTGCGATCCGCGTTGCGGAGGCTCTTTCAACGTCTCACCCCGCTTACGCCTCGAGGTAATCATGGCTTCAGTCGATATCCAGGATGTCCGCAAATTCTACGGACAGCTCGAAACCATCAAGGGCGTGACCGTCGACGTGCCGGATGGCGCCTTCGTGGTTCTGGTCGGCCCTTCCGGCTGCGGCAAGTCCACGCTTCTACGCATGATTGCCGGACTTGAGGACATTTCCGGTGGCACGATCAGCATTGGCGGGCGCGTCATCAACGATGTGGAGCCCAAGCACCGCGACATCGCCATGGTGTTCCAGAACTATGCGCTCTATCCGCATATGACCATTGCCGAGAACATGGGCTTCTCGCTCAGGCTCGCCAAGCGGCCGAAAGACGAGATCGACCAACGGGTCCGCGAGGCCGCCGGCATTCTCGGCCTGTCGGACTATCTCGACCGGTATCCGCGCCAGCTCTCTGGCGGTCAGCGCCAGCGCGTCGCCATGGGCCGCGCCATCGTGCGCAATCCGCAGGTCTTTCTCTTCGACGAGCCACTTTCCAACCTCGACGCGAAGCTGCGTGTGCAGATGCGCGCCGAACTGAAGGACATTCACGCCCGGCTGAAGACGACCACCGTCTATGTCACGCATGACCAGATCGAGGCCATGACCATGGCCGACCGCATCGTTGTCATGCGCGACGGTATCGTGGAGCAGGTTGGCGCGCCACTCGACCTTTACGACCGGCCGAACAACACCTTTGTGGCAAGCTTCATCGGCTCGCCTTCGATGAATCTTCTACCGGGCCTCCTCACCAATGGTGGCAAGGGCGTCCGTGTTGAAAGCGGCGCGGAACTGCCGCTTGAAGGCACATCACCTGCCGCCGGCAAGGTGATCTACGGCATCCGTCCCGAGCATCTGCATCTGGCAGCTGATGACGAAGGGTTCGAGGCCGTTGCGACCAATGTCGAGCCGACAGGGTCTGAAACCCTCGTTCAGGTTCGAGTCGGAGAACAGATCGTCTCGGCGCAGCTTCGTGATCGCGTCAACATTCGCGCGGGCGACACGGTGCGCCTTGGCGTTCAGGCGGCCAAGGCCCATCTCTTCGACGCGGAGACCAGCCAGAGGCTTGGCTGATCCGTGATGGCGCAGCGTCTTAACCGTTCCTGTCTTTCGCACCTGGCCGGCACCGTTCAGGGTCCGACCTACGATCCAACCCAATTGGTCGCGGGCATCGTGCATATCGGCGTCGGGGCGTTTCACCGCGCTCACCAGGCCGCCTATGTGGATGCCTGTCTCGCGGAGGGAGATGCCAGTTGGGGCATTGTCGGCGTCTCCCTCCGCAGTTCCGCCATGCGCGACGCCCTCGCCCCGCAGGACTGTCTCTATACACTCGCCGAGAAAGACGGTTCCGGTGAAACGCTGAAAATCATCGGGTCCGTGATGAAGGTGCTGGTGGCGCCGGAGGACCCGCAGGCCGTTCTGGCCGCGATGAGCGATCCACAGACGCGGATTGTGACGCTGACCGTGACGGAGAAGGCCTATCCGCGGAATTCGGACGGCACTCTGGATGCACAGGACCGGACAGTCGCGGCGGACCTCGCAAACCCTGACCGACCGACCGGCATACTGGGCTTTCTGACGGAAGCCCTTGCCCGGAGACAGGCTGATGGCACGCCGCCCTTCACTGTCCTTTCATGCGATAACCTGCCAGCGAACGGGAAAACGCTGCGCCGTCTCGTGATCGAGTTTGCGACCATGCGCGATCCCGAGTTGGGCCGCTACATCGAGCAGAATGTCGCCTTCCCTTCGAGCATGGTGGATCGCATTGTTCCGGCAACCACCGATGCCGACCGCGAACGTGTCGCTCAGACGCTCGGCGTTGAAGATGCATGGCCCGTGGTGACAGAGCCATTCATGCAATGGGTGGTGGAAGACAATTTCCCGATGGGCAGGCCCGCCTGGGAACGCCATGGCGTCGAAATGGTGGCCGATGTCGCCCCTTTCGAAGAGATGAAACTCCGTCTCCTGAACGGCGCGCATTCGGCCATCGCCTATGCAGGACAGCTACTCGGGCGCGAAACCGTGGCGGACGCGTTTGCCGATCCGGTTATCCATGATTTCGTAAAAGGGCTGTGGCGGGAATCCGCTCAGACTCTCTCGGGAGAGGCCGGCCTGAAGCCGGACGAATACATGGCCCGGCTTGCAGACCGTTTCGCCAATCCGGCGCTGCGCCATCGCACGGCGCAGATTGCCAATGACGGTTCGCAGAAACTCCCGCAGCGCTTCATCAATCCGCTGCTGGAACGGCTGCACGCAAGCGAAGACGCACCGCATCTCGCAGCCGGTGTTGCACTCTGGATTACAGCGCTCGCAGACAGGAGCGAGCCGCCGGCCTTCACCGATCCGCTGGATGAGGCGCTGAAAGCGGCCATCGCAAACACGACCAGTCCCGCTGACACCGTCGCCGCCGTTCTTCAGGCTGCCCGTTTCGACAGGGTCGACCGATACCTGCCTGCCGTCCTCGATGCCTATCAGCGCATCTCTGATGATAGCGTTTCGGCGACCCTTGCCCATTACGCTCGAGGAGACATCACCCAATGAAAGAGACCTGGCGGTGGTTCGGTCCGGACGATCCGGTGACGCTCGCCCATGTGCGGCAGGCAGGTGCAACAGGCATCGTCACCGCCCTGCACCACCTCAATGATGGACGCGCCTGGCCGCAGGACGAGATCGACAAGCGCAGGCACGAAATCGAACAGGCCGGCCTTGAATGGTCGGTCGTTGAAAGCGTCATAGTGCATGAGCATGTGAAAACGCGCAGCGGCGATTTCCGCGCACTGATCGAAAATTACAAGACCTCGATCCGCAATGTCGCCCGCGCCGGGGTGCGCACCATCTGCTACAATTTCATGGCCATCACCGACTGGACGCGGACGGATCTCGACTATCCGATGCCCCATGGCGGGACGGCGCTGCGCTTCGATGCGATCGAGTTCTGCGTCTACGATGTCTTTATCCTGGCGCGTCCGGGCGCCGAGGCAGACCACCCGGCCGAGCGGGTGGAGGCCGCGCGCGAGCGCCTGAAGACGATGAGCGAAAGCGATCTGGCACGTCTCGAGCGCAATCTCATCGAATGGGTGCCGGCCCGTGAATTCGTCTATGACCGCGAGAGCTTCCGGCGCATGCTGGATACTTATCGCGACATCTCTGCCGATGGTCTGCGCGAAAATCTGGCAGAGTTCCACCAGGAGATCATGCCGGTGGCGGAGGAGGAAGGTGTGGTGATGGCGATCCATCCCGACGATCCACCGTTCCCTCTGTTCGGCCTGCCGCGCATCGTTTCCACGCATGACGACCTGAAGGCGCTGCTCGAGGCTGTCCCCTCAGAGGCAAACGGCCTGACCTTCTGCACCGGCTCGCTGGGGGCGAACCCGGCAAACGACCTTCCGGCCATGGCGAAGGCTCTCGGACCGCACATTCACTTCGCGCATCTGCGCAACGTGAAGCGGGAGCCGTGCGGCTCTTTCCATGAGGCCGAGCATCTGGAAGGCGACACGGACATGATTGCCGTGGTGGCCGCCCTGATGGATGAAGAGAGGCGACGTGGCGGGCAGATCCCCATGCGCCCCGACCATGGGCACGCGATACTGGACGATCTCGGCAAACGGGTGAACCCGGGCTATTCGGGTATCGGCAGGCTGAAAGGGCTGGCCGAACTGCGCGGCGTGATGCGGACACTTGAGTATATGCGACCGTGATACCGGATGGCTTTTGGCGGTTTCCGGCGCCGGGGCCTGCTAAAGGTTTTCACTGACAGAAACGCCCGCATCCGCGTTGAAACGGATGCGGGCGGTCTCAGGAACCGAGAACTGACGAAGAGGTCCTAGCGCCTCCAGCGCACAAAATAGCGCTCGAGCAGTGTCACGAAGCCGAACACCGAGAGCCCCATGAGGCTGAGCAGAAGGATCTGTGCGAAAACACGGCCGACGCGCAGCTGACTTGCCGCGACACGGACCAGCTCGCCCAGCCCTTCGCCACCACCCATATACTCGCCGACGACAACACCGATCACGCTCCACACCGCCGCCAGTTTGAGGCCGGCAAAGATATAGGGCGTTGCATAGGGCATCTGCAGCTTGATGAGCGTCTGCCAGCGGTTTGCCTCGAGAGACTTGAACAGCATCGACATGTTGCTGTCGGTCGCCGCCAGACCCGCCGCCGTGTTGATCGTCACCGGGAAGAACGAGATGAAGGCGGCCATCATGATCTTCGATTCAATGCCGAAGCCGAACCACGCCACGAACAGCGGCGCGAAGGCGACCTTCGGCATGGTGTTGATCGCCACCACATAAGGCATGATCGCCTTGCGGCCGAACGTGGTCGCGCCGATGATCATGCCAAGCATAAGACCGATCGCCGAAGCCAGCAGAAAGCCGAAGACAACCTCGACCAGCGTGATCCATGTGGCATGGGCCACATAACCGCCGGTAAACAGGTTGTTGAGCGTGAAGATGAGATCCTGCAGAACCTGATATGGCCCCGGCAGAACCAGCTGCGAGATGCCGCTATAGGTGACAGCCAGGTGCCACACAGTGACAACGGCCGCGCCGAACAGCAAGACGAGCAGCCATTGCGGCGTGCGCTCGATCAGCGTCTTGCGTTCATTCTCGGCAAGCGCGATCAGCACCTCGGGATCGACGGTTTCCTTGTCAGTCATGGCTGGCCCCCTCTCCGCTTCCGAACAACAGGTCGTGAATTTCGCGGACATATTCGTTGAAGCGGTTGCCGGTGATCATGTCGGGCGTGCGCGGACGCGGCAGATCGATGTCGATGCGCCTGACGATCCGGCCCGGTCGCGGCGACATCACGAACACGGAATCCGCCAGGAAGATTGCTTCCTGGATGGAGTGGGTGACGATGATGGCCGTGGCCTCGCGCGAACGACAGATCCGCTCGAATTCGACATTCATCTGCTCCCGCGTGAATTCATCGAGAGCGCCGAACGGTTCGTCCAAGAGCAGGATTTCCGGCTGGGTCACCAGCATTCGGCAAATGGCCGCGCGCTGCGCCATGCCGCCGGAAAGCTCCGATGGCACCGCATTGGCGAACTCGGCAAGCCCCGCCATCTCGAGAAGCTGCGTCGCGCGTTCGCGCGCAGCATTTGCCGCTTTTCGACCCTCGCGGATTTCGATGGGAAGCAGCACGTTTTCCATCACGCTGCGCCAGGGCAGAAGCGTGGGCTGCTGGAACATGATGCCGATATGCTCGTTCGGTCCGGTCAAAGCCTCGCCTCTGAGCGTGATTTCTCCGCCCGTCGGCGGGATCAGGCCGGCAATTATCTTCAGAACTGTTGACTTGCCACACCCACTCGCGCCGACGAGAGAGGCCATTTGGCCCCTCTCCAGCTCAAACGACACATCCTTGGCGGCATGGATGATGTCAGCCTGGCCTGATCGTGCGCGGCGGTAATGCTTGTTTACATTATCAAGACGAAGGATCGCGTCCCCGTCCGACCGCACATCATGCATCACTTGGCCTCCAGGTTTTCGACGAACTCGTTGGTGTAAACAACCGACAGATCCTCGATCGCCTTATCGAGCTCTCCCGTGTCGAGCAGGCTCTTGTGCCATGCATTCCAGCCGCTCTCCGGCAGGTAGCCGAGCGTGTTATTGCCGATGGGCGCGTATTGCTGGTTCACCGTGTCGAGGAGCGCGCGTGCATATTCACGACGTTCCACTTCCTGAGGGTTGTAGGTTTCGCCGTCTTCCAGAACGCCTTCCGGGTTCTCCATGCCCCATTTGGTTGCCTTGTGGATCGCCTTGGCGAAACCGGCCACCATCTCCGGGTTATCACGGTAGATCTCCCCACGAACAGCCAGACCGTTGCCGAACAGGTCAAGCCCCTCGGGCGTGAGGTCGACCACGTCGACGCCACGGTCCTTCAGCACCGCGATACCGGTGAAGGATGCCGCAAAAGCGTGGATCGTGTCACGATCGAACGCCGTCACGGCCATGCCTTCCTGGCCGATGGTCACGAACTTGTACTCGTCCGGCCCGACACCCACGGATGCAAGCGCGCTGCGGGCGAACGAAACCTCGGCGCCGTCGGCCGTGGACACGCCGATCTGCTTGCCACGCAGGCCTTCTGCACTCTCGATGCCGTCATTGCGGTCACCGGCAAGCACGAACAGGCCGCGCGAGAACAGATTGTAGAAGAATTTTACGTCAGCGCCGCGCGCAACGGCATTGAGCACCGGGCCGGGTCCAGGCGCGCCGAACTCGGCACGGCCGGCTTCCATGGCCTGAAGAACGGCGCCCGACCCATCCAGGCTCTTGATCGCGACCTCGAGGCCTTCTTCCTTGAAGAACCCGCGCTGCTGCGCGACGATCATCGGATACCAGGCCATCGCGGAAGAGCCCGGCAGAACCACCGTGACCTGCTTCAGCTCCTGGGCCATCGCGACCCCGCCGGTGATTGCCAGCGCGGCAGCCGCCACGCCCATGTGGCGCATCCAGCGCGATGCCTTCTGTGCCATTGTCTTGCAGTCGTTAAACATTCGGTCCTCCCTGTTTTGCCTACGACCAGTCAGATGCCGGGAGCACGGCTCCACGGCACTCGCCAAAGCCAATTGCCCGGAAACCCTCCCGTTCGCATCGGCCTTCGAGTACGATTTCATCCCCGTCCTGCAGAAAGCTGCGGCTCTCTCCATTGCCCAGATCCAGCGGCTCCGCACCGCGACGCGTCAGCTCAAGCAGACAACCCTGCGAGCCCGGCGTTTCGCCGGAGATCGTGCCACTGGCGATCAAATCGCCCGGCATCATCGGGCAGCCGTTGGACATGTGGTGCGTGATCATCTGCGCAAAGGTCCAGTAGAGCCCCGCCGCATTGGCGCGCGTCACGGTGAGTGGCGCATCGCCACGCTCGCGCATTGCCACGCTTTCAAGACGCACCGTGAGTTCGATGTTAAGGGCACCGCCCGCGGCCTCGTCCTGATCGGCGAGGTAGTTGAGCAGCGCCGGATCGTCCGCCAGCCTCTTGCGCGCCGCCACCCGGAAAGGAGCCAGCGCATCCATCGTCACCACCCAGGGCGAGATGGTCGTCGCAAAGCTTTTGGAGAGAAACGGACCGAGCGGCTGGTATTCCCAGGCCTGAATGTCACGCGCACTCCAGTCATTGACGAGGCACACGCCAAACAGCCGTTCGCGCGCTTCCGGCAGACGGTGTACGCCGCTGTCATTTTTGCCGCCGCCGATGAACGCGCCCAGCTCCAGCTCGTAATCGAGCATGCGGCTCGGCGCGAACACGATGTCGCCATCCACGCGGATCTGGCCATTGGGACGACGCACCTCCGCACCCGACACATCGATGGAGGACGCGCGCCCGTGATAGCCGACGGGCAGGCTCTTGAAGTTCGGAAGCAGCGGATTGTCCGGCCGGAACAGCTTGCCAACATTGGTGGCGTGCTCGACCGAACAGTAGAAATCAGTGTAGTCGCCGATCCGCGCCGGCACGCGCATCTCAAGGCTTTCGATCGGCAGGAGGAAACCCTCGATGCGCGACTGCATGTCGGAGCCGGCGCGCAGGGCGCGGTGCAGCCACAGGCGCAGCGCGCGCCAATCTGACGGCGAACGCGCCATCAGCGCATTCAGATCGTCCCGGCACAGAATGCCGCGCGCATCTGCACCTAAGATTTCATCGAGAAGCCCCGCTGCGGCACAGGCCGACAGATTGAGCGCCTGGTCGCCAATCGCGACGACGATCACCGGGTCCGCGTCATTCCCTGCCGTGGCGACGCCATAGGGCAGGTTCTGCAGGCCGAACGCAGAGCTCTCCGGATTGGCGCTGGAAATCCAGCTTTCCGCGTTGGGATCATGCGTTTCGTCGAGCATCCAGATTGTCATTGATTGTTGCGCCGGTGAATAGTTACAAAGTTTGCATACAAAAAAGCATCCAAATTCGAATACGTCAAGGGATGCAAATATTGGTTTGAAGGTCTAGCGGTTTGTGGAATATTCATTCCGCACCGGCTGGTTGAGGAGCAGTTTGAGCCGTATGAGCAAGTCTCGGGAGCAGCATCACATGAACGGAGCCTGGATCATCGATGGGCCTCTGCCGCGCGACCGCATGGCGCCTGCAGGCCAGACATCGCCTTCCTGGTTGCGTGAGCTGGAGGAGCGCGTCATTGCCGGCGATGATTTCTGGCGGATCGCCGGGGAGCTGCGCCATGACAAGGCGCAACAGACTGACCCTGTGAAAACCGGTGCGCAGGCCGTTCCCTTTGTCGAGATCGTCTATGAAATGCTCCGGATCGCAATTCGTACCGGTGCCCTGGCCACAGGTACGCCGCTGATCGAAGCCGAGATCGGGGATGCGCTTGCTGTCAGCCGCACGCCTGTGCGCGAGGCGATGCAGCGGCTTTCGGCCGATGGTCTTCTTTCCCGTCGCAAGCGTGGATGGGAAGTTCGAAAACTGGATCTCGTCCAGATACGCGAATCCTATGAAGTGCGCATGGCGCTGGAAGGTTTCGCCACGGCGCAGGCGGCCATTCGCGCAAGTGCAGAAGAGATCGCGTCAATCGCGGCTGCCACAAAGGCCCGCTCGGAGCTCGATTTCAACAATATCTCGGATCGCCTGACATCGAATCGGGAACTGCACGGGCTGATCTTCGCTGCTTCCGGCAATGAACGCCTGGTGAGCTCGATCAGAAAAAACATGCAATACTATTTCGCGCACCGTTTTGCACAGTTCGTGTCCCGAGAAGAGGCTGCACTTTTTCAGCAGCAGCACGAGCTGATCGCCGATGCGATTGCCGCTCGAGATCCGGCGGAAGCCGAGCTGGTTGCCCGCCAGCACGTCAAGTCGACCTATCTCGCATTCGAGAAATTCTACAAGCTTCTTTAGGCGGCCGATCCGGACAGGAAAGGCATGCGTCAGGGATCGCAAAGCCCGAGGCCTGTAGCCTTCGCCAGACAATTTGACACGCCCCTTGTGTGGAATGTATTCGCCAAAGGGGTTGTGTGATGAGCCACCATGTTGTGTGATGCATTGCCATGCGGGCAGCGGTGGGTCCGGAAGCTGGACCTGACGACCGGAAACATTGCCCCTTCATCGCATTCCACAAAAATGTTGAGGATGCGGGTAGCCAATTGCCTCAGGTTGTATTATGCAATCCAGCGTAGTGCATTTCAACTTTAACGCGGCATAGATATTGCAAGCTTCTTCGTGGTGGGGAACGGGTGGATATTCTCGCTTTTGACGATCCGAAACGCCAGCATATCGAAAAGACCGTCAGAAGACCCCGGCTTCCTGCCATGTCGGCGGAAGAATTCAGCGCGTGGCTGAAGCATGTCGACTTCAGCGAACGGCATGCGGCCAGAATATTGCAGATATCCAGAACGACAATCGCCAAATACCGCCAGGAAGGCGCTCCGGCGCATATCGGTTTTGCGTGCTCGGCGATCGCGCTTGGAATGCCCATGTGGAAACCGCATACAGACTAGAGTATCGGACCGAAAAGTGGGATCCGGTTTTCGGGTTATTCCGATGCTCCATCAACAGTTTAGATCGTCCTTTGTGCGTCCGGATGGACGCGCGGCGATCTAGTCTGCGGCACCGCGCGCGAAAGAACAGACGCCATTCCTGCCTGCCCGATAGACCGCTACTGCACTGCATCATCGCGACAGGCCGAATTGAATTTCGATGCGCTGATAGCCCGCGCCGGGACCGCGCCAGTCATGATAGACCTCGCGGCTTTCGCCGGAAAACTCATGCCGTGACATCTGTATCTCGTGCACCAGCGGTGCATAGCCCTGGGTGAACAGAGTTCGCAACGAGCCCAGGTGGGTGCGTGCCGCAACCATGATCGGCTCCAGGTGAAGCAGGGCGATTTTGCCCTGATAGAGGTCGGGCTTCACCACCGGTCTGCATATGCGCCAGTCGAACGGGGTCTTGCTGTCTCGCGGAAGGTTCCAGGAAATGAATGTCCAGGGCCCCGAAACCGTGAGCCCTTCCTTCTCGATCGAAGTCTCGATCTCGGCGGCACAATGGGCGGCTGCATTCCTGATATCTGGAATCTTTAGCCGCTGCTGCAGGCTCAAAACCCACATGTCGGGCGTTTCCTTGATGTCCATCGCGTTCTCCTTGTACGCGAGGGTTAGGCCGGGATGAGTTTCGCCACAAGACAATTTGCAGGATGGATTTCCAATTTACCGCTCCATGGAAAGAAGAATGAGAATTTCATTCCCATTTATGAATGTGCGACATCACGTCAGTTGAGACGGGTCATTGGAATGATAAAAGAGGTATATAAAATGCCAGTTTAGGAGGGTTCCATGAGCGACACCTATATCGCCCGGCCAAAGCCTCGACCGGAGGAGGCTTTTAAAGACCCCGCCGTGAACAGGGACTTCATCGGCCGGCTGGTGCGGGAGTTCTATCGACGGGTGCGCAGCGATGCGCGGCTTGGGCCGATCTTTGCCGGGGAGATAAAAGACAACTGGGAACCGCATCTTGAGAAGATGACCGATTTCTGGTGTGCCGTGATCCTCAAGGATGGCAGCTATCATGGTCGGCCGGTGCCCGCGCATCTGAGGCTCAAGACGGTGGTGGAAGCGGATTTCGATATCTGGCTCGGTCTTTTCCGGCAGACCGTCGGAGATCTTTGCACGCCGGCGGTTGCTGCCGTGTTCATCGAACGGGCGGAGCGCATTGCAAAGAGCCTGAAACTCGCAATGTTCTTCCGCCTGCCCGCCGCGCTTGGCCCCGATGCCGCACGAGCCCGGACCAGAGACGATGCGTGACACGAAAGGGGAGAAAGCCGGCCCCTATGCGCTTGCAGGTTATGGACTGATAGCGCTTCTCTGGCTGGGCATGGTCTGCGGGGTCTCTTTTCTTGCGACCCCGGTGAAGTTTCAGGCGCAGGCCCTGTCGCTGCCCGTGGCGCTGGAAGTGGGCAATGTCACCTTCACGGCGTTCTCCAGGGTCGAGTGGGGATTTGCGGTCCTGCTGATGATGATGACGGTCTTCGCTTACGGGCAACGCATTCTTCTGGCTGTGACGGGCATTGCGGTGGCAATCGTCCTGGCGCAGACATTCTGGCTTCTGCCCGTGCTGGATGCGCGGGTCGCTGCCGTGATTGCCGGCGATCCACTGCCGGCCTCGATGCATCATTTCCTCTATGCGGGAGGTGAGGCGGTGAAGGCACTTCTGCTTGCCGGAGCAGGCCTTTTTGCGCTTGCCACGCTCACGCGACCCGAAAGGTAACGCGATGCGCATGACGCTCCACACGGACTATGCACTTCGGATGCTGATTTATCTGGCGACAAAGCAGGGTGCTCCATGCACCGTGAGCGATGTCGCCGAGACCTATGGCCTCTCGCGCAATCACCTTTTGAAAGTGGCGCGCCGGCTGGGGCAACTGGGCGCTGTGACAACGCTCCGTGGCCGCGCGGGCGGGATCGCGCTGGCGCGCGCGCCCGAGGAAATCGGGCTGGGTACGATCATTCGGGGGATGGAAGAGAGCCTCGCCCTGGTGGAATGCATGGGGGCTGGAGAAAGCGCCTGCGTCCTGACGCCGGCCTGCCGGCTGAAAGGCGTCGTGAATGAAGCTCTCGACGCCTATCTTGCCGTGTTCGACCGCTACTCCCTGGCCGATCTTGTAGCCAATCGGCAGACCCTCGCCGGCCTTCTCGGGCTCGGGGCAGAAGCCCCGATGGCAATCACACCCGGATGAAGCCCGCCCCTGCCCGCCCCTGGGCCCGTAGTTCCAGGCGAGATTCCAGGTTTCCTGGAATTATTTCGCGGCAAGTTTTTCCGGAAGCGCCTCGAAGAGCGTGGCGAAATGTTTTTTGGCCTTGCCGGGGTGCTTCACCCTTGCGGCGGCCTCCCCGTTCACGGGTTCGCCCACGGCAATCAGCGCGATCATGCCCATGCCATAGTGCGGGGTACATTTGACGCCGTAGACGCCTTCTTCCGTGAGTGTCACGGAGAAGTCCTTGTTCACCTTGCTGCGAAACGCGGCTGCCCCCTCCGGGAGCATACCCTTGATGGTCTCGGCATTGTGGCCGGGATCGACAGACACGAAATTGATGGTGTCGCCGGGCTGGGCGCGGACAAAATCCGGCTCGAAGACCATCACCCCCTTCTCGCCCTTGTTGAGCATCCTGATCTCAAACTCGGCTGCAAGGCCAGGCGCTACAGTGATGCCAAGAACAAGGCCTGCCGCCAGAAAGGCGGCGGTTTTGATCGCAGTCATGAACGGTCTCCGTTTCTGACAATTCCAGGCGGGAGACAGTTTCCACGCTTCCTGGAGTTGCTTTTTGGTTCGACGGCTCCTTCTAGCCGCCGTTATGGAGACACGCTTTGCGATGGGTCAAAGAGGCGTTGCGTTTTCCCGATCGAAGATGTCTTCGGCGATGGGCCAGATCGGGCGCGCGAGCTTCCTGTAGCCGGCCGTCTTCGGGTTGTTCGGGTAGCAGCCTTCCACCGCCGCATAGACGATCTCTTCTGCGATGGGGGCGAAGCCCGCATGGAAATGATTGGTCGACTTGACGAGAAGCACCTGCTTTTCGAGCGGATCGACGCCGAGATTGGAGAAGATGTCGGGCTCGAAGGTCTGGGTGCGGTTGGTGTTGAGCACGATGTCGATCTCGGTGCCGACAAGCCGCACCACCGCGGCGGGGCCGAGTGTGACGCGGCTGGTGCCGAATGTCTGCCAGCCTTCCTCAGCCAGCTTTCGGATCTCGAACGACCCGTCGAACGGTGTGCCGCTGGCGGCGTTTGCCTTTCCGCCCAAGCGCATGTCGAGAATGGTGCCCTCGCCCGCGCCATGCGCAAAGCCGACCGCCTGCGGGTCCCAGATGGTGGCAACGCCTGCGCGGGTGATGCCGCTTTGAACGAGCGCATGCAGGAGAACGGTATTGTCGCCCGCCGTGCCGCCGCCGGGATTGTCCCACATGTCGGCGATGACGACCGGCTTGCCGTCTGCCCCGCCGGCCTTCGCCCTGGCGATGGCATCTGCGGCGGAGAGGCTCTTCATGGCGGTCATGCCGCGCATGCCGCGCACATCCTGACCGAGCTTTTCGGCGAGCGCTGCGCCTTTCTCCGGCACATTGTCGGTGACGACCATGACCTGGGTGCCGAGCTCGGGCACATCACCCGCCATGAAGCCGTGGATGAGCGAGACGGAGAGGATGCCCTCCCTGCCCTGCAGTGCCTTCATACGGTCCACGAAGGAGCGCATGGGCTCGCGGCTTGTCGGGAAGACGTCGATCATGCGGCAGTCGAAGGTGGAGATCACCGGGCGGATTTCACCGCGCGTGGCACGCAGGGCGAGATCCACCACGTGCTCGGCACGTTCGAGAAAATCGGTATGGGGGAACTCTAGAAAAGCGGCGAGAATGTTCGCCGCCGCCACGCGCTTCGCCGTCAGATGACTGTGCGGGTCGAGCTCGGCGGCGACGATCACATCCGGGCCGACGATCTCGCGCACACGGGCGAGAAGATCGCCCTCGCAATCGTCGAGCCCGCGCGCGACCATTGCGCCGTGCAGGCCAAGCACCACACAGTCCACCGGCATGGCGGCCCGCAGCTGGTCGAGAATCTCATCGCGCAGCGCCTCATAGACATCGAGCCGGACATAGCCGCCCGGCTCCGCCCAGGTGGCGGTCCCCTCGATCAGGGTGAAACCCTCTTCCCGCGCCCGCCGCCGCAAAACCGGGATGGGCGCCGAACAGAGCGTCGGAGTCTCGGGGTGTTCCCCCGGCCCGGCATAAAACGCCATCTCGAAATCCCCGCGATCGGTCGGGATCGGCGAGAAAGTGTTGGTTTCGGTGGCGAGCGAGGCGGTAAAGACACGCATGCGATGAGGTTCCGGATTTTTGGATCAGAGCGGCTTGTAGGCGACGGCCTCGACTTCGATCTTGATGTCGATCATCAGCCGCGATTCAACCGTGGTGCGCGCCGGCGGGTTCTTGGGAAAATACTTGCCGTAAACCGCATTGAACGGGCCGAAGTCGCGCGCGTCTTCCAACCAGACGGTTGTCTTGACCACATCGTCGAGCGTGCAGCCGGCGGGCGCCAGAGCAGCCTTGACGTTTTCCATCACCTGCCCGGTCTGCTCGGTGATGCCACCCTTGACGACGACGCCATCCGCGCCCACCGGAACCTGGCCGGAGATGTAGACGAAATCGCCGGCGCGCACGGCGGGGGAAAGCGGCACATGGGAGGTGCCGAAGCACTGCTTGGTCATGAATATACTCCGTTCCTGGAATTGCTTTATTTCACCGCACCGATGGCCAGGCCGCGCACCAGATAGCGCTGTAGCCAGGCAAAGATGACGGCGACGGGGATCGTGGCGACAAAGGTGGCCGCCATGACGTGATGCCACTCGACCGTGTAGCGACCGGCGACGAGCGAGAAAATCTGGATCGGCAGCGTGTAGCTTTCCTGACGCCGCAGCATGGTGAGCGCGATGACGAACTCGTTCCACGCATTGATGAAGGAGAAGATGGCGGTCACCGTCATCGCAGGAAGGGCAAGCGGCAGGAACACCATCACCAGCGCCTTTGCCGGGCTCGCGCCCTCGATCCACGCGGCTTCTTCCAGATCTTTCGGGATGGTGGAAAAATAGCTCTGCAGCATCCACACGGTGAAAGCGACATTGAACGCGCCATAGACGAAGACGATGGAGTTCACATTGTCGAGCAGGCCGAGCCACACCACCAGCCGGAACAGGCCGATGACAAGCACGATGGGCGAGAGCATCTGCGTGACGAGCAGGAACTGGCGGAAAAAGCCCTGCCCCCTGAACCGGAAACGGCTCATGGCGTAAGCTGCGGGAATGGAGACCGCGAGCGCCAGAACGGTCGACAGCACCGAGACATAGATCGAATTCCAGAGCGCGGTGCCGAAATTGGTGACGGCCCACATGTCGATGAAATTGCGCCATGCCGCCTCACGCGGCCACCAGGTTGGCGACAGCACCTCGTTGGCCGGCTTGATGGCGGTGATGAACATCACGGCAAACGGAAACAGGATCAGCACGATGAGCGGTGAAAGCAGTGCCCAGTAGAGAAGCGATTTCTTCAGCTTGGGGTTCATGTCCGCTCCCTGCGCATGGCCAGCGCAACATAGAGGATGGTGAAGGCCAGAAGCAGCGCGAACATCATCACCGACAGGGCGGACGCCTCTCCCAGTTTGCCGAAGCGGAAACCGAGCTTGTAGAGATAGGTGACAAGAATGTCGGTGGAGTTGGCCGGCCCGCCCTGCGTGGTGGCCCAGATGATCGGGAACGAATTGAACACATAGATCATGTTGAGCACGATCGAGATGTTCAAAAACGGCTTCATCAGCGGCAGGGTGATCTCGCGAAAGGTCTGCCAGCGCGATGCGCCTTCAAGCTTGGCCGCCTCATAAAGATCGTCGGGAATGGACGAGAGACCGCCGAGAAAGATGGTCGTCGTGAACGGGATCGTGACCAGAATGCCGATCATGATCTGCACCGGGAAGGCGGTCGAAGCGCGGGCAAGCCACTGGATGTTCTGATCGATCAGGCCGATGTTCTGCAGGCCCGAATTGAGCATGCCGCTCTCGCCATTCAGCGCCCAGCGCCAGACGATGGCTGTCATGGTGAGCGACACGGCCCAGGGCAGCATGACGATGACGCGGGCAAGCGAGCGGCCATAAAAATCCTCGTTGAGGATCATGGCCACGGGCACGGAAACGATCAGCGTGCCGAACACGATGCCGCCGGTCCAGATGAAGGTGCGCCAGAGCGCGCCCAGAAAATCCGGGTCGGTGAAGACGGCGACATAGTTTTCGACGCCGTTGAGCCCGCGCAACTGGCCGAAGCGGTTGACGTCGTTGAGCGAAATCGTACCGAGCTGGTAAAGCGGCCACAGGATGATGAACGCGGCGAGAAGAAACCCCGGCAGGATCAGCAGATAGGGATTTGTCAGGGGCGAGCGGATCATGGTCCCGTCAGTTTTCGCAGGATTTCAAGCGGACAGAAGCGGCATGCGCAGCCACAACCGCGCATGCCTTGTTCGATGAATGTGTTATTGCCCGAGAATGCCGTTGATCTCTCCAGCGGCGGCATCGAGCGTTGCCTTGGGCTCGCCATTGCCGAGATAGATCGTCTGCACCGCATCCGACGTGGTGGCGGCGATCTCCTCCCAGCCGGCAATGACCGGGGCAAAGCGGGCGTCCGGCAGAAGCGCTGTGAATGCCTTCAGGTCGGCATTGTCGGCAAAGGCCGGCTGGGCCGCGACCTCCGGATTGACCGGCAGGAAGCCTTCACCTGAGGTGAATTTTGCGCGCCACTCGGTGGTGAAGAGCTGGTCGAGGAACTTCCAGGCCAGATCCTTGTTCTGCGAATTCTCGAACATGATGATGGAATCGGTCACGCCATAGGTGCCGCGATCACCTTCGGGACCGGCCGGAATGGCGGCCACGCCGTAATCGAGGTCTGGCGCTTCTTCCTTGATCTGGTTCGAGAGGAACGGCGCGGTGATCATCATGCCGACCTTGCCCTGCTTGAACAGGTTCTGCACATCCTCGCGGTTATAGGAGGTGACACCGGGCTGCGTCGCGCCGGAATCGATCAGCGATTTGTACATCTCTGCTGCCTTGTAGCCGGCATCGGTATCGAGGCCGGATGTGCCGTCCTCTTCGACGAGCTGCCCGCCATAGGCCCAGAAGGCATAGTAGAAATAGACGTCGGTCTCGATCTCCTTGCCCTGAAGGCCGAAGCCGGCAATGTCGTCACCCAGCGCACCGATCTTCTTGGCGGCTTCGGCAAGCTCGTCCCAGGTGTCGGGAACCTCGGTGATGCCAGCCTGCTCGAACAGCGCCTTGTTGTAGTACATGGCGCGGGCCGATGCGGCGATGGGCAGACCATAGGTCTTTCCCTGCATCACGGAAGGCTCAAGGAAGACCGGGAAGAACCGGTCACTGAAGTCCTGCGTCATGTAATCGTCCAGCGGCGCGGCGATGCCCTGATCGACAAAGTCGATCAGCCAGCGTGTGCCGATGATCGACAGATCGGCATTGGCGCCGCCGGAAATGTCGGTGGTCAGTTTCTGCAGAAGCACATCCCACGGCACCACCTCGATCTGGATATCGGAGCCGGGATTGGCCTCTTCGAATGCCTTGGCGGCTTCCTCGAAATAGGGGCCGGTCTTGGAGCTGTATTCAGCCACGGTCACGCGCACGGTCTCTGCCTGCGCCCACCCAGCCATGGATAGAAGCGCGGCACCGGCGACGGTGGCTTTCAATGCGGTCCTGTTCATTCCTGTCTCCCTGTTCCTCTCTCGGGTTCCTGATGCGCGCCCGGTGAAGGGCACCTGCGCCTTAACTGTTCTTGCGGATTGCCACACGGCGCGAGCAGCGATCTTTTGTGTAATTTTTTTACAGAAATTGGAAATAAGCAAGTGAAATCACACATTCATGTTGCTAAATTACGATTTATCGGCAAATCTTTGGCTGCCGGCCTGTGTTTCAGGCAGCGTCAGATTGCCCGGAAAGAACGAAGAGACCCCACGAAAGCGGGCAAACCCAGGGGAAGAACGGGAGCGCAATGATCGATCTCAATGGTCACAGGATTGTCGTGACGGGTGCGGCCGGTGGCATCGGCCGGGCCATGGTGGACGTCCTTTCGGGGTTTGGCGCCTTTGTGGTCGCATGCGATCTGGAGGAAGCCGACCTGTCTTTTGACGGTGTTGGAGAGGCCCAGCGCTTCGATCTGCTGGACGATGGCGCGGTCGAAGCGGCGGTCAGGCGCATCTGCGACGGGGGCGTTCCGGATGCCGTGATCTCCAACGCAGGCTGGACGCGTGCCGAAACGCTGGACGATGTGACGCCCAAGGCGCTCTCGCACGAGCTGGATCTCAACCTGCGCAGCGCTGCAAGGCTTTCGCAGGCGTTTCTGCCTGCCATGCGCGACCGGGAGAATGGTGCGGCTTTTGTGTTCATTTCCTCCATCAATGCGCTTTCGCACTATGGCAACCCTGCCTATGCGGCGGCCAAGGCCGGGCTGATCGCCTGGATGCGCGCGATCGCCACGGAGGAAGGCCGGCACGGCATCCGTGCCAATGCGATTACGCCGGGCTCGGTGCGCACCATGGCCTGGGATCACCGCATCGAACGCGACCCGGGCATTTTGGCAAAGGTGCGGCAGCTTTATCCGCTGGGGCGCATGGTCGAGCCTGCCGAAGTGGCGCGCGCAGCGGCCTTTCTCGCCTCCCCGCTTGCAAGCGGCATCACTGGCACGGTGCTTCCCGTGGATGCGGGCATCTCCGCCGGGAACCTGCCCTTTCTTGAACAGATAGCCGGCTAAGGAGATCCTTCATGGCAGAGCTGAAACTGAAGGACATTTCCAAGCGCTACGGTTCGCTGACCGTGATCGAGAAACTCTCGCTGGCGATTGACGATGGCGAGTTCGTGGTTCTGGTCGGGCCGTCCGGCTGCGGCAAGTCGACCCTTTTGCGCATGATCGCGGGGCTGGAGCCCATCACCGGCGGCGACCTCGTCATTGGCGGCGCCCGGGCCAACGAGATTCCGCCCCAGAAACGCGACACCTCCATGGTGTTCCAGTCCTACGCGCTCTTTCCACATATGAGCGTTCGGGAAAACATCAGCTTTGGGCCGCGCGTGCGCGGCGAGCCGAAAGACGAGACGGAACGGCGCATCGAGAAGGCAGCCGAAATCCTCAATCTTGGTGCCTATCTCGACCGCAAGCCGGGCCAGCTTTCCGGCGGCCAGCGCCAGCGTGTCGCCATGGGCCGGGCCATCGTGCGCGATCCGAAAGTGTTTCTCTTCGACGAGCCGCTGTCGAACCTCGACGCGAAACTGCGCATCCAGATGCGCACCGAAATCAAGGCGCTGCACCAGAAGCTCGGCACCACCATCGTCTATGTGACACATGACCAGATCGAGGCCATGACCATGGCCGACCGGATCGTGGTCATGAATGGCGGCAACATCGAGCAGGTGGGCACACCGCTGGAACTCTACGACCGGCCCGCCAACACTTTCGTTGCCGGCTTCATCGGCTCTCCGGCGATGAGCTTTCTGCAAGCCGAAACAGGTGTGGTGGGCGGCACACCCGTGGCGGTGCTGCAGGATGGCACCAGCCTCCCCATCGCGCAGGGGTTCGGCCATGAGACCGTGACAGTTGGCATCCGCCCCGAATCCTATCAAAGGGACCCGGAAGGGCCGCTGAAACTCCATGTCGAAGTCGTGGAGCCGACCGGCCCGGAGATCCATGTGTTCGGCACCATTGCCGGAGAGGACGTGCGCGTGGTGCTGCGTGACAGGGAATTGCCGAAACCGGGAGAAACGCTGGCGCTTTCCGTGCCGACAGAGCATGTGCATCTGTTTGACCGGAATGGCGGACAGCGATTAGAGGCGCAGTGATCATGGATAAGCGCGTGCCCGACGACAGCGAACGCACGGTCGATATCATCGCCCGGTTGCAGGATCGCCTTGAGCGCGGGCGCGGCGCGGAAATCCGCCTGGTGGAGAGCATTCTGGCCGATCCGCAATTTGCCGCCCATGCGCCGATTGCGCAGATCGCCGAACGGGCAGGCGTGAGCGAGCCGACCATCACGCGGCTGGCGCGAGCGCTCGGGTTTCCCGGCACACGGGAGATGCGCTTTCATCTGGCGCAGGCGCTGGCCATCGGCGGGGCCTATCTGCGCGAGCCGAGCGCGCCGGTGGAGGAGCTGCCGCTGTCGGGCCAGGTGGTGGCCAAGGTTGCCTCGGGCGCGCATGCCGCGCTCGACCTCATGTCGATGGCGCTCGCAGACATTGATCTTGAGCCCATGGCGAAAGAGATCAGCCGCGCGAGCCAGATCCTTGTCTATGGCACGGGCGGCAGCTCTTCCTTCGCTGCGGTGGAATTGCAGAACCGGCTCTTCCGCCTTGGGCTGCACGTGACCGCACACACCGACCCGCAACTTCAGCGCATGAGCGCCTCGGTGCTGGAGCCAAAAGCGGTGGTGATCGGCTTTTCGGTTTCCGGACAGGCCGCATCGGTGATGGATGCTGTGACGATTGCCCGCCAATATGGCGCGCGCGCCTTTGTGGTGACCACGCCCAACTCGCCGCTGGCGGCGGCGGGCGACGACATTCTGCCGCTCACCTTCAAGGAAGACGGCAATCTCTACAAACCCTCCTCCATGCGCTATGCGCTGCTCTCTGCGGTGGACATGATCGCCATGGCGACCGCGCTCACGCTCGGCAAGAAGGTGCTGGAGCCGCTCAGGCGGGTGCGCCACAGCCTGGCCAGCCAGAACATCAAGAACCCCAATCTGCCCATCGGAGACTGATACCTTGCGCATTCTCGACCTTGAAACGCCCGCCGTGGTGATCGACCTTGCGAAGGTCCGGGCCAACCTCGCCCGCGCGCAGTCCCATGCGGACGCCCACGGGCTGAAACTGCGCCCGCACATCAAGACCCACAAACTGCCCCTGTTCGCGAAAATGCAGTGCGAGATGGGGGCGACCGGCATCACCTGTCAGAAGGTGGGCGAGGCCGAAGTGATGGCCGATGCGGGGCTTACCGATATCTTCATTCCCTACAACATTCTGGGTGCTGCCAGGCTCGACCGGCTTCTGGCCCTGCACAAACGTGTGAAGCTATCCGTGACGGCGGACAGCGCAGTGACGATTGCCGGCTATGCCGGGCATTTCACCGATCCCCGCCATCCCCTCCCCGTGCTCGTGGAATGCGATACGGGCATGGGCCGTTGCGGTGTGCAGACGGCCGAAGAGGTCGTTACGCTGGCGAAACAGATCGATGCAGCACCAGGGTTGCGCTTCGAAGGGCTGATGACCTATCCGCCGCGTGGCGAGCCCGAGGCAGTGGAACGCTGGCTGGCGGATGCCATCGCCGCGCTCGGGGAGAGCGGGCTGGCGGTCAACACGGTTTCCAATGGCGGATCGCCCGACTTCTATCGGGCCGAGCAGGTGACCAGCGCGACCGAGCACCGGCCCGGCACCTATATCTATTCCGATCGCATGCAGGTGGCTTACAGTCATGGCACGCTGGAAGACTGCGCGCTGACGGTGCTTGTCACCGTGGTAAGCCGCCCGACGGAAAACCGCGCGATCATCGATGCCGGCTCCAAGGCGCTCGCGGCCGATACGGCGCCTGTTCCAGGCCATGGGCACATCGTGGAGTATCCCGATGCGGTGATCGCTTCGCTCAGCGAGGAGCACGGCATTGTCGACCTGTCGAGATGTGCGACGAAGCCTGAGATCGGCGAGAAACTGCGCATCATCCCCAATCATGTCTGCCCGGTGTCGAACCTTTACGACGCGGTGAACCTCGTCGAGGGCGACAGGGTCACCGAAACACTTGTCGTTGCCGCGCGCGGCCGCCTGACCTGAGACGAGTTACTGCGAGGAAGACACATATGACCTATGACAAGAACCCCTTCCCTGAAGGCGACGCCGACCGTCACTATCTCTGGGAGATGCTGGTGCGGCGCGACATCGACGCGTTTCTGGCGCAGGACTGGTCGATGGTGGAAGGGGATTTTGCCGACGACCGTTTTTTCGGCATGCATGCGCATTTTCTAAGCGATGCGGATTCCTGGCGGCTGCAGTTTCCCGATGTGAAAACCTATCGCGACGAATGGCTGCGACAGGGCAAGGAAACGGCGGCCACCGAGTTTGCCGAGCCGCTGCGCGAGGCGCTTTTCCGCGTGACAAACATGCGCGACATCGACATCGATGGCGACCGCGCCGTTCTGCACAAGAAGTTCAATGGCAATGTGGCGAAGGCCGATGGCAGCGTCGACCGGCTGAACTGGCAGACGCTCTATTTCTGCGCCAGGATCGACGGGCGCTGGAAGATCACCGGCTTCGTCGGCTATATGCCGCACCCACTGGGCGCCTGATCATTCAGACGCGCTTGCCCGTCTCCGCATCGAAGAGATGGGTCATGTCCTTCTGGACGGTAAGCGGCAACGTGTCGTCTGGCGCGACCCTGGCGCTGCCGGGGAGCCGGGCGATCAGCTCCCCGCCGGCGCCATTGGCGCCTGAAAGCGTGCCATGGGCGAGCGTGTCGGCCCCCAGCGTTTCCACTGCCGTGACGGAGAGGCTGAGCGTTGCCTTGTCAGGCGTGGCAACCTGCAGATGCTCGGGACGCACGCCGAAGAGAAGCGGGCGGCCCGTCTCTGCCGGCTGGGTGTCGAGCGCCAACCTGCCACCTCTTTCCAGCACGAAATCCGAGCCCGAAACGCTTCCCTTCAAAATGTTCATCGCCGGAGAGCCGATGAAGCCCGCAACAAACCGTGTCGCCGGGCGTTCATAGACAGCCATCGGCGTGTCGATCTGCTCGGCCACGCCGGCATTCATCACCACGAGACGATCGGCGAGCGTCATCGCCTCCACCTGATCGTGGGTCACGTAAAGCGCGGTGGTGCCGACCGAGCGCTGCATCTGCTTGATCTCAAGCCGCATCTGGACGCGCAGCTTCGCATCGAGATTGGACAGTGGCTCGTCGAACAGGAAGACGGCAGGATTGCGCACGAGCGCGCGGCCCATGGCGACACGCTGGCGCTGGCCACCGGAAAGCGCGCGCGGCTTGCGGTCGAGATAGGGTTCGAGCTGCAGCATGGTGGCTGCCTGATCGACCCGCTGGCGGATTTCGTCCTTCGTCTTGCCGGCGATTTTCAGCCCGTAGGCCATGTTGTCGAAGACGGACATATGCGGATAGAGCGCATAGTTCTGGAACACCATCGCGATGTCGCGCTCGCGCGGCTCCAGATCGTTGACCACCCGCCCGCCGATTTCCATCGTGCCGGCGGTGATGCGCTCAAGCCCGGCCACCATGCGCAGAAGCGTGGACTTGCCGCAGCCGGACGGGCCGACAATGACGATGAATTCGCCATCGGCCACATCCAGACTGACGCCATGGATGACCTCGGTCTTGCCGTAGGATTTGCGAACGTCGCGTATGGAAATCGTCGCCATGCCGATTTCGGTCCTTCTATTTCTCTGTCTCGACAAGGCCTTTGACGAAAAGGCGCTGCATGAAGATCACGACCGCCACCGGCGGCAGAACGGCCAGCGTCGCTGCCGCCATGGTCACGGGCCAGTTGCCGTAATCATCGGCGGTCGGCATCATCTGTTTCAGACCCATCACGATGGTGTTCATCTCCGGTTTGGTGGTGATCAGAAGCGGCCAGAGGAACTGGTTCCACCCGTAAATGAACAGGATCACGAAAAGGGCCGCGATGTTGGTCACCGAGAGCGGCAGGAGAATGTCCTTGAAGAAGCGCAGCGGCCCCGCACCGTCAACCCGCGCAGCCTCCACAAGCTCATCCGGTACGGTCATGAAGAACTGGCGGAAGAGGAATGTGGCGGTGGCCGAGGCGATGAGCGGCAGTATCAGGCCGGTGTAGGAATTGAGCATGCCAAGCGAAGCCACGACCTCATAGGTCGGCACGATGCGCACTTCCACCGGCAGCATCAGCGTCATGAAGATCGCCCAGAAGGCAAGCATGCGAAACGGAAAGCGGAAATAGACGATCGCATAGGCCGACAGGATCGAAATGGCGATCTTGCCGATGGCGATGCCCATGGCCATGACAAGGGAATTGAACAGCATGCGCCCCACCGGCGCGGTGATGCCGGAAGTAAGCGCTTCACTGTAATTTTCGATGAAGTGCGGCCCCGGCACCAGTGGCATGGGCGGGCGGATGATCTCGAAATGCGTCAGCGTCGAGCCGACGAAGGTGAGGTAGATCGGGAAGCAGACGATGGCGATGCCGATGATCAGCACCGCATGCATCAGGATTGTGCCTAACCCCTGTTTTTCAACCATGCTCCGCCCTCCTCAATAGTGCACGCGCCGCTCGATGAAGCGGAACTGGATGACGGTCAGAATGCCCACGACAACCATCAGGATAACCGACTGGGCGGCGGAGGAACCGAGATCCTGCCCGACGAAACCGTCGGAATAGACCTTGTAGACGAGGATGGTGGTGGACTGGCCAGGCCCGCCGGACGTCATCGTGTGGATGATGCCGAAGGTCTCGAAGAAGGCGTAGACGATGTTGACCACCAGCAGGAAGAAAGTGGTGGGCGACAGAAGCGGGAAGATGATGGTGCGGAAACGATGCCATTTGCCCGCGCCATCAATCGCCGCCGCCTCGATCAGGCTTTTGGGGATCGCCTGCAGACCGGCCAGGAAGAACAGGAAATTGTAGCTGATCTGCTTCCATGCGGCGGCGAGAATGACCAGCGTCATCGCCTGCCCCCCATTGAGAACGGGGTTCCAGTCAATGCCAATCGCCTTCATGTAAAAGGCGATCACGCCGATGGAGGGCTGGAACATGAAGAGCCACATCACACCGGCCACGGCGGGCGCCACGGCATAGGGCCATATGAGCAGCGTCTTGTAAGCCCCTGCCCCCTTGATCACCTGATCGGCCATCACGGCAAAAAGAAGCGCGACCGACATGGAAACCAGCGTCACGAAGAAGGTGAAAACGGCGGTGGTGACGAAGGACTGGAGATAATACCGGTCGTTGAAGAGATATTCGAAATTGGAAAACCAGACGAAGCGCGCGCCAAGCCCGAACGGATCAGGCAGAAGCAGCGACTGGTAAAGGGCCTGACCGGCCGGCCAGAAGAAAAAAACGATCGTCACTGCAAGCTGCGGCACGAGCAGCAGATAGGGCAGCAAACGGTTATCGAAGGTGACGCGCTTTTCCATGGGCGAACCAAGAATGCCGGGGCCGGCAAGATTTCTGCCGGCCCCGCAGGTTTCACAGACTTATCGCGTCGACTGCTCGAAGCGGCGCAGCAGCTCGTTGCCGCGGTTCACGGCTTCGTCGAGCGCTGTCTTGGCGTCCTTCTGGCCCTGCCAGACGGCTTCCAGTTCCTCGTCGATGATGGCGCGGATCTGGTCGAAATTGCCAAGGCGGATGCCCTTGGAGTTTTCCGTCGGAGCCTTGCCGGTCATCTGCAGGATAGCGACGTCGGTGCCAGGGTTCTCGTTGTAGAAGCCCTGCTCCTTGGTCAGCTCATAGGCAGCCGTGGTGATCGGCAGATAGCCGGTGTCCTGGTGCCACTGAGCCTGCACTTCAGCGCTGGACAGGTAATTCAGAAATGCAGCAACGCCGGCATATTCCTCGGCCTCATGGCCCGACATGACCCACAGCGAAGCGCCACCGATGATGGTGTTGTAGGGCGCGCCTTCCGCATCCGGCCAGTAAGGCAGGTTGGTCACGGTGAAGGGGAAGTCGGCCTCGGCCTTCACGCCGGCGTAACCGGCCGACGATTCGGTGAACATGGCGCATTCGCCCGAGCGGAAACGCGCACCGCCCTCATTGCGGCGGCCCGAATAGCTGAAGAGGCCATCCTTCGCCCACGCACCCATCTTGTCGATGTGCTTGACCTGCAGGTCGCCATTGAAGGCAAGCTCGGTGTTGGTGCCGGCAAACCCGTTGGCTTCGGTGGCGAAGGGCACATTGTGGTAGGCGCTCAGATTCTCGAGATGAACCCATGACTGCCAGGCCGTCGTCAGCGGGCATTCCGAGCCGGCTTCCTTGAGCTTGACGAGGATTTCCTCAACCTCCGGCCAGGTGGCAGGCTTCGCCTCGGGATCGAGACCGGCTTCCTGGAGCGCGTTCTTGTTGATGTAGAGAACAGGCGTCGAAGAGTTGTAGGGCAGCGAGAGCATTTCGCCGTCGGTGTTGGTGTAGTAGCCGGCAACCGGAGCAAGATAGGCGCTCGGATCGAACGCGGCCTCAGCCTCGGCCATCACTTCATAGACCGGCTTGATCGCGCCCTTGGCTGCCATCATCGTGGCCGTGCCGACCTCGAACACCTGCAGAATGTGCGGCTGCTCGCCGGCGCGGAAGGCGGCGATGCCGGCATTCAGGGCTTCCGAATAATTGCCTTTGAGCGTGGCAACGACTTCATAATCATCCTGACTGGCGTTGAAATCGGAGACCTGCTTTTCCAGAAGTTCACCAAGACGACCGGTAAAGGCATGCCAGAACTGGACTTGGGTCTGCGCCTGTGCGACGCCGATCATTGCCGGAAGCGCCACAGTCAACGCTGTGGCTGCGGAAAGCATTGCGCGAAGTTTCATGTTTCATCTCCCTGTAGCGTCGAACGCCGGTTTAGGACCGGTCTCTATTGGTCGGCTATTGTTACGGTTGGATGACAGCATCTGCAGAATGCATTGTCCATACCTTTTCCGTTATGGAAATTTCATGCCGGGGTCATGTTTTGACGCGGTTGGCCTTGTTCACGGCGGTCCTATACAAGGGCAGGAAACGAATCGGTTCAGGGCTTGAGGGACAATGGCGATCATAGCGCGTCTGGCAGCGGGTGCGATTACGCTGTTCGCACGCTTCATCACCGCCGTGCGGGCCGACTGGGAAGGCATCGAGCCCGTCCCGCGGCAGCGGGTGTATTTTGCCAACCATGTCAGCCACGGTGACTTTATCCTGCTTTGGACAGTTCTGCCCGCCCGCATGCGCCGGCAAACCCGACCGGTGGCCGGCGCAGACTACTGGCTGAAATCCCCCACGCGCCGTTTCATCGGCCGAGACGTATTCAATGCAGTGCTGATCGACAGGAACCGCGACACGCGCGCAAGCGATCCCATAGGGCAGATGGCCGATGCGCTCGATGGAGGCGCTTCCCTCATCATCTTTCCCGAAGGCACACGCAATGAGACCGATGCCGCTCTTCTTCCTTTCAAGAGCGGAATCTTTCATCTCGCAAAAGCGCGGCCCGATGTGGATTTCGTGCCGGTGTGGATCGACAATCTGAACCGCGTCATGCCCAAGGGAGAGTTCGTTCCCGTGCCGCTTATCTGCACGGTTACCTTCGGTGCGCCGTTGCGTGTCGGCAAAGACGAAGCCAAGGACGCTTTCCTCACCCGCGCGCGCAACGCGCTCTTATCCCTGCCCGGCGTCAAACAAGGGAACGCGTGATGACCGAGCACCAGATCGATCTTCTGAAACTGCTCGGCGGACTTGCCGCCGTTCTCATTGCCGCCTCGCTTGTGGGACATCTCCTCCAGCGCAGGCTTTCACCCGACGGGTCCAATGCCGTCGTCGAAAACCTCAACGACCGGGTGAACGCCTGGTGGGTGATGATCATCCTGATGGGCGGTGCGCTGCTTTTCGGCCGGATGGGTGCGATCCTTCTCTTCGGCTTCGCCTCCTTCGCTGCCTTGCGCGAATTCGTGACGCTGACCGACACGCGGCGCGGCGATCACTGGGCGCTCGCTTCCGCCTTCTTCCTCGTGCTGCCGCTTCAATACTATCTCGTCTATATCGACTGGTATGGGCTCTATTCGATCCTCGTGCCGGTCTACGCATTTCTCCTGATGCCCATCGTCTCGGCACTGCGTGGCGACACGGATCATTTCCTTGTGCGGGTCGCGGAAGTGCAATGGGCGCTGATGATCTGCGTCTTCTGCGTTTCCCATGTGCCGGCACTGCTCACGCTGCAGATCCCCGGCTATGAAGGGCGCAACCTGCTCCTGATCGCCTTCCTGGTGGTCGTCGTGCAGTCGAGCGACGTGCTGCAATATGTCTGGGGCAAGCTCATCGGACGCACCAAAATCGCGCCGAAGCTCTCTCCATCGAAGACGGTGGAGGGGTTTGTCGGCGGTGCGCTGAGCGCCACACTCGTCGGTGCGGCCCTCTTCTGGATGACGCCGTTCACGCCGGTTCAGGCGGGACTGCTGTCCTTTGTCATCGTGCTCATGGGCTTTTTCGGCGGGCTCGTCATGTCGGCCATCAAGCGTGACCGTGGCGTGAAGGACTGGGGACACCTGATCGCCGGCCATGGCGGCTTCATCGACCGGCTGGATTCGGTGATCTTCTCGGCCCCCATCTTCTTTCACCTCGTGCGCTACTGGTGGTCTCTGACATGAAATCGGCGCTGGCCCGGCTGGCGAAAAGCAGCGCCGTGCACATGGGTTTTGCGTTTTTCGCCATGGGCGCGTGGGCGGTGTTCGCCAACCAGGGCCACGCAATGCCCGGCCCATTGCTGGCGGGCGTCGTTCAGGGAAGCCTCTCCGCCTGCATAACCCTTTTCCTCAAGCGGTTCATCGAAACGCTGGTGGCGCGCCATGAGGGGCTTTCCGGCCTCGTTCTGCCTCCGCTTTACGCAGGCCTCACCTCGCTGACCCTTCTCTACGCCATTCACAGCCTTGCCGGGACGCCCGAAATTCTGGCAACGATCACCGTACCGTTGACGGTCGCAACATCCTATGCGGCCCTCTATACCTACACCCTATGGAGTGCCCGACCGTGAGCGAGACCGAAAACCGCCGCCCATTGGCCAGCCGCGACACCGGCTGGGCCCACACCGTGACACGCTGGCTGGCCGCGACCTCCATCACGCCCAACCAGATCTCCATGGCGAGTATGGGTTTTGCAGCGCTCGCCGGCCTCGCCTTCTGGCAGACGGGCGAGACCGATGGTGCGGCGCGGCTTGTACTCCTTTTTCTGGGCGGCCTTTTTGTGCAATGCCGCCTCCTGTGCAACCTTTTCGATGGAATGGTGGCCGTGGAGGCGGGCAAGGGTTCGCCGGACGGAGCCTTCTGGAACGAGTTCCCCGACCGTGTGGCCGATATCGCGATCCTCGTCGGCGTGGGTTATGGCGTGGGCCTACCGGCGCTCGGCTGGGCCGCCGCCGGCTTCGCCGTTCTCACCGCCTATGTGCGTGAGCTTGGACGCGCCTGTGGCCGAGAGGCAGACTTTTCCGGCCCCATGGCCAAGCCGCATCGCATGGCTGCAATCACGGCCGCTGCGGCACTTTCGCTGTTCGAACCGTTGTGGAGCGGGCACGGCGTGGTGCTGACAGTGGCGCTCTGGATCGTTGCCCTTGGCGCGGCACTGACCGCCCTGCGACGGTCGGTGCGGCTGGTCAAGGCGCTCAGGAGCTAGAGCTGGGCGTTCATGAGGCCAGTCCCGGCAACACGGCTTTCACGCCAGCGACGATCATCTCGACCGCGATGGCGAGCAGGATCATGCCCATGAGCCGCGTGGTGATGACGCGCATGGTCTCGCTCAACACGCGTCCGATCCCGGATGCGAAGAAGAGGACGACGAACAGGATCGCAAGGATGACGGCAACCACGGCGCCAATGGCCAGGGTCGCCTCAAACCCGCCGGCGTGTCCCGTGTAGATGATCAGCGTTGCGATGGTGCCGGGGCCGACAATCATCGGAAAGGTGATCGGATAGAATGCGAGCCCCGACAGATCACCCATGTGATCCTTTTCCCGGTCGGTGCCATGGTGGGAAGAAAAGCCGCTCCCGTTCAGCATCGACCAGGCAATGTGGGCGAGAACGACACCGCCGGCCACACGAAACTCATCCACCGTTATGCCGAAGAAGCTGATGATCGCCTGCCCCGCGAACAGGATAACCGCACACATGATGGCGGAGAAAATGGCAATCCTGAACGCCAGAACCCGCTGCTGCTGCACCGTGAAGCCCGCCGTCAGGGCCAGAAAGATCGGCAGGTTCACGAATGGGTTCATGATGGCGAAAAATGCGCCGAACGCCTTGGTCAGTTCCGTATAGTCCATGCCCCTCCCCAGACCTCGTTCGCACACCATTGCCGCGAATGGCGGGTGCGACTCAGCACACTGCGGGGCAGTATGGCATCAACCTTTCGCGGGAGCGACGCCCGGAGCACCTGATTTGTAATCAGCCGGCTTTTGCATCCCGCTGGAATATCCAGTCATGATCCGGGTGGTTCGCGAAGCGCCATTTGCGCAAGGGACCGGCCATCACGTTGAGATAATACATCTCATAGCCATAGGGCGCGCCACAGGGATGGTGCCCCTTCGGCACCAGAACCACATCGTGGTCGCTGACGGCCATGGTCTCGTCCAGTTCGCCATCCTCGGTGAATACCCGCTGGAAGCCGAAGCCCTGAGCCGGGTTGAGCCGGTGGTAATAGGTCTCTTCCAGATAGGTCATGTTCGGGAAATCGTCCTCGTCATGACGGTGCGGCGGATAGGACGACCAGTTGCCCTGCGGGGTATAGACTTCGGTGACGAGCAGGCTGTCGGCCACGTCGCGGCCTTCCATGGCGATGTTGTGAATGAAGCGCGTGTTGGCGCCCCTGCCGCGCTCTTCAAGATTGATGCCGGCGGGGCCGATCACCTGCGCCTCATGACCGCCCCTGCCGGGCGCAGTGCAGACGGCGAGCGTGCAGTCCGTCGTGGCTTTGGCCTGCCATTCGGCGCCATTGGGGATGTAGACCGCGTGTGGCGGCAGACGCTCGAAGACATTCATGCGCTCGCCCAGTTCGCCGAAATCCCTGCCTGCGCCGGAAATCTCGGCCTTGCCCTCGACCAGAACGAGAATTGACTCGCGGTCCCCGGTCGCCTCGGAGGCCGTTTCACCTGCCTTCAGACGGTAGAGACCGAAGCCGACATAGCCCCAGCCCGCCGAATTCGGTGTGATGTCATGCACCTTGCCGGTGGTGCCTGCGGGTTTGACCAGAAGATCGGACACGGTGCTTACCTCATTCGTTTTCGGTGTCGCCGGGTGTGAAAGTGTAGAGCAGCGACCAGGCCGCATAGACACCCGCGGCGGTGAACAGAATGCCCCAGAACGGCGCGCCGGAGACAAACTCGAACAGCCCCCAGCCAAGACAGACCGCCACCACGGCCACCCGCCGCCAGAGAGGCCGGAAGAAGGGGTGGCGGGGGTCGAGAAAATTCATGCGGCATCATCCCGGACAAGACCGGCTGCATGCGCTGCCTGCCTGAGCGCCTTCAGCCCCATGGACTGATATGTCACCGGATCGGCCTTGAGCGGGTCCTGTTCTGCTTCGATGACAAGCCAGCCATCATAACCCTTCCGGGCAAGCACGCTCAGGACAGGCTCGAACGCTATGCCGCCCTCCGGATCGCCTGGAACAGTGAAGACACCGCGCCGCACACCGGCAAGGAAGGAGAGTTTCTCCTTCTCCACTTCGCTGCGAACTGCCGGGCGGACATTCTTGGCATGGAAATGGGACACCCGGTCGCCATAGGTCTCGGCAAGTTCCACCGGGTCGGACCCGCCAAACCAGGCATGGCCGGTATCGAGCAGGAGACGCGTTGCCGGACCTGTGCCATCCATCAGGCGACCGATCTCCTCGCGGTTTTCGACCACGGTTCCCATATGGTGATGATAGACCAGTGCAATGCCCTGCCCCGCACAATATTCGGCAATCGCCTCCACACCGGCACAGAAGGCCGGCCAGCGCTCATCCTCAAGGCGGGGACGGTCTGCGAGCGCCACGGCGTCATCGCCATGAACGGCGTTCGACGTCTCGCAGACGATGCACACTTTGCAGCCATTCGCTTTCAGCATGTCGAGATGCGGCTGGATCGCCTTCTTCTCGGTCTCGATGTCGTTGACGAGCAGATTGAGCGAATGCCAGCCGGAAACGAAGACGAGGCCGTGCCCGGCCAGAACCGCTTTCAGCGTCTCGCCATCCGAGGGCATTTTGTGCCCCTTTTCGATGCCGTCGAAGCCGATGGACCCCGCCTCGGCCAGACACTGTTCGAGGGAAATATGCGCGCCGAGGGTCTGGTCGTCATCGTTTGACCAGGCGATGGGATTGGTGCCGAAGCGGATCATTCAGGTTCTTTCTTTCAACGCATTTTCATAGGCTTTGCGGGCAGCATTGACCTCTTGCCGGTCCGAGACCTCGGGCACGGCGACATCCCACCAGTAGCCGCCGGCTTCAGTGGTGGGATAGGGGTCCGTATCGATCACGACGACAAAGGGCCCTTTCGCGGCACGCGCCTCGGCAAGGGCCGTCTCGAGCTCCGCTATGGACCCGGCCTTGCGCGCATCAGCCCCCATGGAAGCGGCATGAGCGACGAAGTCGATATGCGACGGATTCACATGGTGCGTATGGTCGAGCAGATTGTTGAACTCGGCTCCGCCGGTGCCCATCTGCAGTCGGTTGATGCAGCCGAAGCCGCGATTGTCGGTGATGACAACGGTGATCTTGACGCCCATCGAAACGGCAGTGGCGAGTTCCGAATTCATCATCATGTAGGAGCCATCGCCCAGCATAACGATCACGTCGCGCTCAGGCTCTGCCATCTTGATGCCCAGCCCGCCGGCGATCTCATAGCCCATGCAGGAATAGCCATATTCCATGTGATAGGAGCCGGGGCGCCCGGCTTTCCAGAGCTTGTGCAGCTCACCGGGCATGGTGCCGGCCGCGCACATGACCACCGTGTTCTCGCGCGCCGCTCGCTGTACCGCGCCGATGACCTGCATGTCGGTGGGATGTGCGTTTTCGTCCACCGCAGGTGCTTCCGTCACCGCATCGGCGGCCCTGAACCAGTCTTCCTTCAGTACCGGCGACGGTGCCTCCGCTTTCCAGCTGCCAAGGCCTGCAGACAGGAGCTTCAGACCCACATCTGCATCGGCGATCAGCGCCTGCGCATCGTGCTTGGTTCCGTCATGGGGCTGGACGTTGAGTGCGAGGATGCGGCGTTTTTTCCTGAACAGCGCCCAGGAGCCGGTGGTGAAATCCTGAAACCGCGTGCCGACACCGAAAACAAGATCCGCCTCTTCGCAGATTGCATTGGCGCTGGCCGAACCCGTGACCCCGACCGGGCCGAGATTGAGCGGATGGTCCCACGGAAGCGCTGATTTGCCCGCCTGCGTTTCCACGACCGGGATGGCGTGTTTTTCCGCGAAGGCTTTCAGCGTAGCACACGCATCGGCATAGTGAACGCCGCCGCCCGCAACGATAACCGGTCGGCTTGCCGCGCGAATGGCTTCGATGGCATCGGCCAGTTCATTCTCGTCGGGCTGCGGCCTGCGGCGACGCCAGATGCGTTCGTCGAAAAAGCTCTCCGGCCAATCGTAGGCTTCTGCCTGCACATCCTGGCAGAAGGCCAGCGTGACCGGGCCGCAATCGGCCGGATCGGTCATGACGCGGAAGGCGCGCGGCAACGCGGTCAGAAGCTGCTCGGGCCGGGTGATACGGTCGAAATAGCGCGAAACAGGCCTGAAACAGTCATTGGCGCTCACCGTGCCATCGCCAAAATCTTCCACCTGCTGCAACACCGGATCGGGACCCCGATTGGCGAAGACATCGCCCGGCATCAGAAGCACGGGCAGGCGGTTCACATGGGCGAGCGCTGCCGCCGTCACCATGTTGGTCGCACCAGGACCGATGGACGAGGTGACGGCCATGGCACGCCGCCGGCCAAGCTGCTTCGCATAAGCGATCGCCGCATGGGCCATGGACTGCTCATTGTGCCCGCGATAGGTGGTGAGCGTGTCGCGCGCGGCATGAAGCGCCTCGCCGATGCCGGCCACATTGCCGTGGCCGAAAATGGCCCACATGCCGGCTATGAAGGTCTCGCCATCCTCGTTCTTCTGGGCGGCGATATAGCGGATCGCCGCCTGTGCGGCCGTCAGCCTGACTGTCTTCATGCCGCCTCTCCCTTTCTTGCCCGCGCGCGCGCCCGGTCCCAGACAGCGCAGAGGTTTGCATAATTCTCCGTCATTTCCGCGATGGCCGTCCGGTCATCGATCGCGCCGGAGAGCCAGCGCCGCGCCGCATCCGCAAAGATCGTGCGCCCGACGGCAAAACCCTTGACCAGATCGAAGGAAGCGGCAACCGCAAAACTGTCTTCAAGTTCCTTTGCCGGCGCATCAAGTCCAAGCACGACAATACCGCGTGTGTATGGGTCGTTGCGTCTGATTGCATCGCAGGCGTTCTGCCAAGCCGCGCGCGATGTCATCGGTTCCAGCTTCCACCAGTCGGGGAAAACGCCGATCTCGTAAAAGCGTTCAATGACCCTGGCCGCCGTGTCATCGTCGCAGGCCGCGACCTTGGACGGTATGATCTCGAGCAGCATCTCCAGCCGGTTGCGGCGGCTTGCGGCGAAAAGGCGCCTGACGGTGGCCTCCTGCTCTTCCCGCATCTCCGGCTCATCATCCGGGTGGTAGAAGCACAGAACCTTGACGACGTTTTCCAGAGGCCACTCGCCAAGGCCGCCGTAATCCGGCCCTATGGCAGGCTCCAGCGTGAGCGGGCGCGAGCCCGGCCATTCGACCGGACGGCCGATCCACAGCCCTGACCCCGAGGCGGCGTAGAGCGCATCCCGGCCAAGCCGGCCATCGCACAGAATACCGTATCCATGACGACCGTCGGCCACCGCCTTCGCCGCCGCAAGGCACAGTTTCTTGAAGTCTCCGATGCGCTCGTGAGGGACGCCCGCCTCGTCGGCCATGGCCTCCAGTTGCATGCGGTGATCGAAGGCGAAGACGCGCATCTGCGACCAGTCGCCATGCCGCGTCGTCGCCCAGTGCACCTGCTCGAGCGCTGTGTCTTTGCGCAGCGCCTTATCGCGGATGCCGGTGCGGAAGAAATGCTTCAGCTCCTCGAAGGAGGGATACGCCGGCGTGCAGCCGTGACGGGAGACCGCGAAGGCGCCGCAGGCGTTGGCGTATTTCAGCGTGGTCTGCCAGTTCTCACCCGAGAGCCAGCCCTTGAGAAGGCCGGACATGAAACCGTCGCCCGCGCCAAGCACGTTGAACACCTCGATCGGGAACCCTTCGCCCGCTTCACCCTCGTCAAGCGTGCCGGGAATTGCGCCTGTAAAGGCGGACGCGCCCATCGGTCCCCGCTTGCAGACAAGAACGGCGTCGGTCAGCGCGCGCACGGTCCTTAGTGCCTCCATCGTGTCGGTCGAACCGCCGGCAATGTGGAATTCCTCTTCCGTGCCGACGATGAGATCGAACAAGGGCAGAGTGGATTGCAGCTTGGCGGTGACGTGTTCGGACTCAATGAAGCGGCTTTCGCCCGCCCCGTGTCCGGCAAGTCCCCAGAGGTTGGGGCGATAGTCAATGTCGAGCGCTGTCAGCGCGCCATGTTCGCGGGCAAGCCGCAGCGCCTTCAGAACGGCAGCCTCGGTGCGCGGATGAGAGAGATGTGTGCCGGTCGCGCACACACAGCGTGCCTCGGCAATGAAATCCGGGTCGATGTCTTCCTCGCCAAGCGCCATGTCGGCACAGTTCTCACGATAGAAAATCAGCGGAAACTGCTCCTGATCGCGGATGCCGAGAAGCACAAGCGCGGTCAGGCGCTCAGGGTCGGTGACGACGCCGCGCGTGTCCACGCCCTCGCGCTGCAGTTCCTCGCGGATGAAGCGTCCCATATGCTCGTCGCCGACGCGCGTGATCAGTGCCGACTTCAGCCCGAGCCGCGCCGTACCGGCAGCAATATTGGTGGGCGAACCACCAATATATTTGTTGAAGGAGCCCATGTCCTCCAGCCGGCCACCGACTTGCGCGCCATAAAGATCGACCGAGGACCGGCCGATGGTGATGAGGTCGAGGGACTTCATCGCTGTCTCCTCCATGCGTTCCTGCTGCGCTGCGCTCCCGCCCGGCAACAGGGGCGATGGTTTGCCGGGAACGGCATTCCATCGATCTTGATAATGGAAGATATGTTCTATTTTTATCGCAAAATCAACATCAGAATTCCATTTTTACTGCGCGGTGGCTCCAACGGCGACCACGAGGGCCACCGCAAGGGAGAGCGTTGCGGAAAGCGACCGGAAGTCACCGAAATCGGCCTCGGTAACCGTCAGCATGAGAGGCGTTATGGGCCGAAGCGGACTGGCAATAGCGTCTGTTATGGCGATTACTTCGGCACCGGCGGCCCGTGCAGCCTCGGCCAGTTCGACGGTCTCGGGCGTGTAGGGTGCAAACGTGATGGCGATGACTGCGTCGCCCTTGCGGATGGCATGACGATTGTCGAGCCGGCCGACATGATCGTGGATCATCGTCGGCACGTTCATCTTCTCGAAGGCATAGGCGAAATAGGCCGCGACGGAAAAGGCGCGGCGTAAACCGACGATGTGCACCATGTTTGCCTGCGAAAGCGCCCGGATGGACGCATCGAGCGTATCCGGATCGATGGTTTTGGCCAGGCTTTCGAGCGAAAGGCGCCCCGCTTCGATGAACTCGGCAAGGAGCGCCGAGGCACTGCCGGCCCCGCTCTCTCTCAGCTTTTCGAGCCGCGTTGGATAATCAGGCCAGTTCTGTGCATAGGAATCGCGGAAAAGACGCTGCATCTGCGAGAAGCCGGAGAAACCGAGCACCTGGCAGAACCGCATGAAAGCCGATGGCTTGACCCCGGCGCCCTCCGCCATTTCCGCCACGGTCGACACCGCGATGCGGTCGGGATTTGCCGCCACATAGTCGGCGCACTGCTTCAAGCGCTTGGGCAGGCCGTCTGAAACCTCCAGCATTCGGTCGAGCAATTCCTCGATGGTCTGCGGTGCGGAAAGCTCTGACATGCCAATTCTCTCTTTCTTTCGCTTGACAGCGTGACTTCAACGATCTTACGCAATTGGAATAAAAATTCCAGTGGTAGAGGATAATTTCCATGCGCGATATCGGCGTCGGCCTGATCGGGACGGGTTTCATGGGCAAGGCTCACGCACTCGCCTTTCGAGCGGCAAGGGCGGTGCTGGGAGACGTGCCGACCGCACGACTGGAAATTCTGTGTGACACGCCCTCAGAGCGCGCCGAACAGATGGCGGCGCAATTCGGTTTCGCACGCGCCACGGATGACTGGCGCGCGCTGGTGAACGACCCGGCCGTGGAGATCGTTTCCATCACCACGCCCAATCGCATGCATTGCGGGATGGCGCTGGCAGCCATTGAAGCCGGCAAACATGTTTACTGCGAGAAGCCAATGGGCCTGACCCTGGACGAGGCCCGCTCGATGGCTGAAGCGGCCGGCAGGGCCGGCGTGAAAACCATGGTCGGCTACAACTACATCAAGAATCCGGCTTTCGAGCACGCCCGCGAACTGATTGCCAGGGGTGCCATCGGAACGCCGGTGCATTTTCGCGGGTTTGTGGACGAGGATTATCAGGCCGATCCGGAACTCGCATGGACATGGCGGGCACGCATCGATGAGGCGGGACTCGGTGCCCTGGGCGACCTTGGCTGCCACCTTGTGTCCATGGCTTACGGGCTGATGGGGCCGGTGGAAAGCCTGATCGCCGACATGCAGACGATCCACGAAACACGCCCTATGCCCGATGGAAGCGGACGTGGAACGGTGGAAAATGAAGACGTCGCTTCGGCACTGGTGCGCTTTGCGAACGGTGCGCAGGGTGTGCTTTCCACCTCACGCTCCGCCTGGGGCCGGAAAAACAGGCTCGGCTTCGAGGTGCACGGAACCAAAGGCATGATCGCCTTCGAGCAGGAGCGCATGAACGAACTGCAGCTCTACCGAAACGAGGGCCCGGCCGCTGAACAGGGCTTTCGGACGATCCTCACCGGGCCGGCGCATGGGGCCTACGCGGCATTCTGCCCTGCGCCCGGTCATCAGCTCGGTTTCAACGACCTGAAGGTTCTGGAGGCAGGTGCATTCCTGCGAGAAATCGCCGGCGGTGAGAAGGTCGGTCCCGATTTCGCGGACGCGCTGGAATTCGAGAAGGTCATTCACGCCATCGCTGCTTCAGCGCGCGAGGGGCAGCGTGTGACAGTGTAGAGGCGGGCACGGGTCCTCTCAATGCCGCCCCAACCGCTGGCCGGATTTGACCGCGTCAGCAGAAATGGCGATTTCTCTGCTTGATCTTTGTCAAAGCAGGACCAGAATCACATCCATAGGGTGGTGGAGAACGAAAGGATCCAGCATGACCTCAGCTTCTGACCTCTCTCCCAAATTCCGGCATGTGCGGCTTGAGCTCGCCCGGGAGAAGGGACACCCCATGGGTGACCATGACGAAGGCTACGATCTCCTGGTCCCGCTTGATGTTGAAGGACATCTCGACGCTGCGGAATGGAAAAAGCATCAGGCGCAATGCCGCGTGCGTCGCTTCGAACCCAACGCGGAAGACAAGATTGGCCGCCTGCGCCGCAAACCCGGCGGGCAATGGTATTTCGACTATGAGGAGGGAGAACGCGACGATGAAATCGGCTTCCGCCTCGGTGAAGAACGATTTCGGCAGGGCGAATATATCTCGATCTCCCGGCAGGGGCAGATGCACACGTTTCAGGTAAAACTCGTAGAGCGGCTTTAGGGTCAGTCGCTAGAACCGGAAGAAGGAATCCTGCAGGGCCGAGTTGGAGTATTCGACGGCCCGGCCTTTGCCATCCACCACCACACGCTGGACCCTGAGCAGGGGGGATGCCTTCGGGATCGACAGTGCCCCTGCCTCTTCTTCCGACGCCGACAGAAGCGAGACGTGTTCGCGGGCGAGGAAGATCTCGCCCCCCAGTGCCGCGCGCAGCATGGTGTAAAGCGAGGTTTCCGCGAGGTTTGAAACGTCCAGCTTCTCAGCCAGCGCAGCCGGCAGGAGCGAGGTCTGATGAACGACTGGACGACCTTCCAGAAGACGCACACGGCGAATTTCGAACACCTCGCTTCCGAGCGGGACAGAAAGAGCGTGGGCGATGGAGAGACCCGCCTCGACATGCCCCGTCGAGATGAGGCGCGTTGACGGGCGAAAGCCCGCTTCGCGGGCAGCGGTGGGAAAATCCATCAGCTTTTCGCCGCTGCGCCCGATGGCGCGTTCGCGGTAGACGGTGCTGCGCCCCTGCCCTTTGGAGACAAAACCCTCGTGCTGCAGAAGCTCCAGCGCCTGCCGCACCGTGCGCCGCGAGACGGCATAGGCCGACGCCAGTGCATGTTCGGAGGGAAGCGGATCGCCATTGCGCCACAGGCCGCCGGTCAGCTCGCGGATGAGCCAGCTGGCGAGGCGCTGATAGGCGTGGTCCGCTCCCATGCGCTCAGGCCGTCCTGCCGCCGATGTTTCGCACCAGCACCGCGCCGATGATGATGAGGCCGGTGAAGATGTCCTGCAGATAGTTCGGCACGCCAAGAATGGTGAGGCCATTGGCGACCACGGCGATGATGGCCGCACCCAGAAGTGTGCCGAGCGCATTCGCCTGCCCGTCGCGGAAGGCTGTCATGCCGAGGAACACTGCCGCATAGGCCTGAAGCAGGAACCCGTTGCCGCCGGTCGGATGGGCGCTGCCGAGGCGCGCCGTGAGAAGCAGGCCCGCAAGGGCGGCAAGCAGCGTGCACAGGCCGAAGGCCCACACACTGTTGGGCACGATGCGCACGCCGGTCAGGCGCGCGGCCTCCCGGTTGCCGCCAATGGCGAGGATGCGGCGACCAAGCTCCGTGTGGTCGAGAATGAAGGCTGCAAACAGGGTTGCCGCGAGCGCCCAGAGGGTCAGAACGGGAATGCCGGCGAGATAGCCACGCCCCAGATCGCGGAAGCCCACCGGAATGTTTCCGAAGAGCGTCGCGCCATCGCTGATCCAGTAGGTGATGCCGCCGACAATGGTGCCCATGGCAAGCGTGACGATGAAGCTCGGCATGCGATAGGTGGCAATCGCAAGCCCACTGACTGCGCCGACGGCAAAGCCTGCAATGAGCGTGACCAGCATGACGGGCACGATGCCCCAGCCGGCACCGAACAGCGTGACGGAAACAATGCCCGCCATGGAAACCACCGCGCCGACCGAAAGATCGAACTCCGACAGCGACATGACGAAGGTGGCCCCCAGCGCGACAATGGCGAGCAGCGACATCTGCTGGGTGATGTTGATGAGATTCGAACCCTTGGCGAAGGCCTCCGGCGAGAGCGCCGCAAAGAGGGCGACGATGGCCAGAAGGCCGATCAGGGTTCCGTAGCGGGCGGAAAAGCTCAAGGTGGTGTCTCCGGCTGGGAAGGCGCAGGCGGCGGGGCGTGGAACGTGGCGTCGATGACGGACTGGCGCGTGACGGCGCTGTTGGGCGCATCGAGCGTGACAGCCCCCTGCGCCATGACGACGACGCGGCTTGCGAGCATCAAGAGTTCTTCAAGATCGCTGGTGGCGAAGAGAACGGCCGCACCCTCGCCTGCAAGGCGATTGCACAGCGCGTGGATTTCCGCCTTGGATCGCACATCCACACCGCGCGTCGGCTCATCGAGCAGGAACAGCTTCAGCGACGGATCGAACCAGCGGCCGATCATGATCTTCTGCTGATTGCCGCCCGACAGGGTGGATATGCGGTCACCGAGGCCGTCATATTTGACGCTGAGCCCTTCGAGTGCGGAGCGAACGCCCGCCCGCGCCCGCCTCCACGAGACAATGGGCAGTGACGAGACGGCGCGGTGGCGCTCCAGATGCGGCAGGACGGCATTGTCGAGAATGGAGTGATGCATGACGAGACCGGTGTTGCGCCGGTCTTCGCAGACATAGGCAACGCCGGCGCGTTTGCGGCTCTCAATGCCCGAGGCCGGGAGCGGCGCACCTTCAAGCGCGATGTCGCCCTCAGCCACACCGCTTGCACCCCATATGGCTTTCAGGAGACTGGAGCGGCCACTGCCGACCACGCCATAAAGACCCACGATTTCACCGGAGCGCACCGAAAGATCGATGGGGGCGCGGACCGGGCTGACGCGGAATCCGGAAAGCTCCAGAACGGGGTCGCCCGGCGCGCGCGCATCGCCATGGCGCTCGTGGCGAAACGCCTCGCCCGCCATGAGCGCGACGATCTCGTCGCGCGAGGTATCGGCGATCTTCCCGCTGCCCACGGACCGGCCATTGCGCAGCACTGTGTAATCATCGGCCAGCGCGAATACCTCGTCGAGCCGGTGCGACACGAAGATGATGGCACAGCCCTGATCGGCCAGATCGCGCACGATGCGGCGCAGGACGGTCGCCTCCTCCTCGCTGAGCGAGGCGGTGGGTTCGTCGAGGATCAACACCCGCGCATCGTCCATCAGCGCGCGCAGGATTTCGACAATCTGGCACTTGGCGACCGAGAGGCGACCAACCGGCACGTCGATGTCGAGATCGAGCCTGTAGCGGTCCCGCAGGGCGGCAAAACGCGTGCGCATCGCCTTCCAGTCGACGCGGCCAAAACGGCGTGGATAGGCGCGGCCCACATAGGCGTTTTCATAGGCCGTGAAGCCCGGGACGAGATTGAGCTCCTGATGCACGGTGCGCAGCCCGGCGGTTTCGGCAGTTCGGGGGCTGGCGGGTTCATAAGCCTTGCCTGAAAGCCTCATCGTTCCTGCATCGGCACGGTGCACGCCCGAAAGGCATTTGAGCAGGGTGGATTTTCCCGCCCCGTTCTCCCCCAGAAGAGCATGCACGCGGCCGGCGGCGACGTCGAGACGCACGCCATCGAGCGCCGTGACGCCGCCGAACCGTTTGATGAGCCCTTCGATCTCAAGCATCGGTGCGGGTTTTACTCGCAGCTTGCGCCGAGCGTTTCACGGTCGATCACCTTGGCCTCCACGAAGATTTCGCGGGAGGACGGTTCGCCGCCGCCCAGAACGGTTTCGATCTCACCGACTGCGGCGCTCGCGATGCCCGGAAAATCCTGCCGCACCGTGGCGGCCAGATTGGTGCACTGTTCAATGAGGTCGATCGCCTGCGGGTTGCCGTCAATGCCGGCGATCACGATGTCTGCATCGGGCATGTCGCTCTGGATGGCGAGCAGTGCGCCGACGGCGGGTTCATCCCAGGCGGCCCAGACGCCGTCGATCTCCTCGCCATACTGGCGAATGAAGGTCTCCATGGCCTGCCGCGCATTGTCGATGGGCCCCGGCACCTGCACGTAATGCTCGGCGATGACCTCGAAATCCGGATCCTTCTTCAACGCTTCATCCAGCGCCAGTTCACGCTGGCGAACGCCGGGATGCGCCGAGTGGAAGAATTTGACGATCTTGCCTTCGCCGCCCAGCGCCTCGAACAGATAGTCCGAGAGGATGGTGCCAAGCGCGAAATTGTCGGTGGTGATGTTGGCGGTCACGCCATCGGCAAGCGCGCCGTCCAGCACGAAAACGGGAATGTTCTTGCCGGCTGCGGCTGCAACCTGATCGCCGATCTGGTTGGGATCGACGCTGACCAGAACGATGGCGTCCGCGCCCGCATTGGTGACGTCCTCCACACGGCTTGCGAGCTGCTGAAAGTCGCCGCGCGTGTCGACCACATTGACCGTCCAGCCCTTCGCCTGCGATTCCTTCGTGAAGGTCTCGACCATTTCATTGGTGGCGACGGAGCTGAGATAGGGCGTCAGCACCGCGATGTCTTCGGCATTGGCCGCGGTTGCGTGAGCGAGAGCGGCCAGTGCGGCTGTGGTGAGAAGCAGGCGTTTCATCATTTCCTCCGATCCGTTGAACGGTTTTCGTTTCTTTCGTTTACGTCAGCAGGCGGGCCTGTTCCCGCGCGAAACGGGACGCCGCGAGATAAGCCTGATAGCGGCTGTCGCAGCGTTGGGCATGAGGGGCGTCATGGGTTGTATCCGGTGCGAGAACGGGCGGCGCATCCATGGCGGCAAGCGAGAGACCGGCCTTTGCGGCGATCATGCGCAGCGCGCCCAGCGCCGTCATCTCCTGACTTGCATCGGGAAAGGCGACCTCGCGGTTCAGAACACAGGCGAGCGTGCGCCGCTGCAGCGGCGTGCGCGCCGCACCGCCAATAACCGTGAGCGGCGACGGCGGCAGGCCGGCGGTTTCCAGATTGTGCCGGATGGCGAACGCCACGCCCTCAAGCACGGCGCGCGCCATCGCGCCCTTGCCATGGGTGCGGTCGAGGCCAAGGAATGCGCCGCGCACGCGCTGATCCTCGAATGGAGCGCGTTCGCCCGAGAGATAGGGCAGAAAGAGCGGCGCGGCGCGCGCATCGTCTGCCGTCGCAGCCGCTTCCAGCAGGGCTTCGACACTCTCGCCCGTGATTTCGGCCAGCCAGTCCATGGCAGCGCCCGCCGTCAGAAATGGCGAGATGATGATCGCGCGGTCGGGGTGGACCGGATCGGCAAGCGTGTAGATGTCACGCGGGGGCGCGGCATCCTGCATGGTGAGCGTGGCCGCAACCCAGCCGGTGGTGCCGAGATAGGCGTAGGCCCGGCCCGGCTCGTCAGCGGCGGCGCCCCAGGTGGCGGCTGCGGCATCGCCCGCGCCATTGAACACAGGCGTGCCCGCAACAAGGCCGAGTTCTGCCGCAGCCTCCGCGCGCAGTGGACCGACGATCTCATCGGCCGGGAGGATTTCGGGCAGGCGCGATGCCTCGACACCCGCAGTGGCGAGCAGTTCGGTATCCCAGCACCGCTCTGCGATGTTCATCAGGCCGGTGGTGGAGGCGACGGTTGGATCGATTGCGGCACGGCCGGTCAGCCGGAAGGTGACGGCATCCTTCGCGCCGAAGAAGAAGCGATGTTCGCCCGGAAGGTCCGGCGCGAAACGGTCAAGCCGCATGAGCTTGAAGATCGTGTGCGCAGGGTCCGGGCGATTGCCGACGCGCTTTGCATAATCGCCCGGCAGGCGGGCTTCGAGCGCGGCAATCTCGTCTTCATCGAGGCGGCGGTCGGAATAGAGAGCGGCGGGCGCGAGTGCTTCGCCTTCGGGCGAGAGAACAATCAGGTTCTGCATGGAACCGGTGAAAACCAGCGCCGCGACATCCTGCCTGTGTGGCATGTCGGTCAGAGCGCTGACCAGCGCGGCCCACCAGTCTGCCGGGTTCTGGGTCTGCGAACGGTCCGCACCGGAGGCGGTGGAGACCGCCGCCGAACGCGTGGCAAGCATTGCGCCGTCCTGCGAAAACAGAACGGCTTTCAGGGCCGAAGACCCGATATCGATTGCCAGAACAGCCCGGCTCAAAACCACCCTCCCTATCACGGAGCGGACAAAACAATGTTGCCCACCGTGTCGCCGCGCAAGCGCCTTTTTGCAAGGTCAGTTGCCGTTTTTTCCTGCGCGGTGATCCGTGAGTGCAGGTCTGGACGCGTCCCGTGTCAACGCCGGGGCAGCGCGTGGCTGCATTTCGCTTCCCGAATGGGACAGATGCTTCCGAAAATGCGTCAGGAAAGGGTTCTGGAGCGTGCGGGGCTGTGCCCGCAGTAACGCCGGAAGGTGGCGGCGAACCGTCCCGCATGGGCGTATCCGACGCGGGCGGCGATGGTGGCGACCGGCAGATCGCCATGCTCGAGCAGAAGCCTGGCATGTTCCATGCGGCGCATGGTGAGATAATCATGCGGGGAGAGCCCGGTGAACCGCCGCATTCCCGTGGTGAGCGTGCGCTGGGAGACATCAAGCCTCTCGCACAGCGTCGATACGGTGAGCGGCAGCGCGGAAGGGTCATCGAGCAGCGCCTTGAAGCTCAGCACATAATGCGGCAGCGGACCGGCGGCGGCGAGCGCCGAGGGCTCCACCTCACGGCAGGGCACATGGGCAAAGAGCGTTTCCAGCACCGCATTGACGAGCGGCATAGGCGATAGCGCCGTGCTGTCTGCTGCCTCGATCTCTTCGGCCACCATGAGCCCGAAGAGACGCGCCAGCCGCCGCCCAACCGGCGTGTCGAGATCGATTTCCGGCTTGAAGAAAGGCGTGCGGCGCACCGGGTCGCCCGTGTAACGCTGCCAGGAGCGCTCCACGAAATCGCGCTCCAGCCGCAGCATCACCTGCGTGGTGCCGGGCCGCCAGTTGGAGCGCACGAACGGGCCGGGCGACAGGATGAGCCCATGACCCGGACGCGACGCGACGCGGTCGCGCCCATAGAGAATGTCCACCCCGCCGGAAAGCGGAAACTCCAGCATATAGAACGTGTCGAAAATGCCGGCCTCGACCTCAATGTCGGGGCCATAGCGCAGGAGATTGAGGGAAGCCCCCTCGCCCGCGACGGCATGGTGCCGGAAGTCGAGCGATGCTTCACCGGACGGCATCAACAGGCGATGTGGCCTGTAGCGCGCGCCGATGGCGGCCTCGGCCTCGGCAATGTCGAGCGAATGCAGGCCGGGCACCCGGCCAAGCCTTTGCGACGCGTCGATGAGATCAGTCACCACCATGGCTGCGAGGATAACAGGACGATGGAACCTGTCTAGAAAAAGCTGGGCCGCGAAAGGGACAAGTCGCCTTTCATGCCGCGCGGGATTCTTCGGTTTTCTGTTTTATTTTCAATCCACTAACTCATTGTCACTTTCGAGACAGGTGTTTGACTTGTCCCGCCCGGCCATGCCTCAATCGAGAAAAGCGAAAAAGGGACGTTGCGCGTATGACTGCACCCATGGAACCCAATTCCTTCCGGATTGGCCCTGACGATGACGGCATGTTCGGCATCTTCGGTGGCCGGTTCGTTGCCGAAACGCTGATGCCGCTGATCCTCGATCTGGAAAAACACTGGAACGAGGCGAAGAACGATCCGGCGTTTCGGGCCGAGCTCGAATATCTCGGCCGGCACTATACGGGCCGGCCCTCGCCGCTTTATTTCGCAGAACGCCTGACCGAGCATCTGGGCGGCGCGAAGATCTACTTCAAGCGCGAAGACCTGAACCACACCGGCTCGCACAAGATCAACAACTGCCTCGGCCAGATACTGCTTGCAAAGCGCATGGGCAAGACCCGCATCATCGCCGAGACCGGCGCCGGCCAGCATGGCGTGGCGTCGGCCACCGTGGCCGCCCGCTTCGGCCTGCCCTGCGTGGTCTATATGGGCGCGACCGATGTGGAGCGGCAGAAGCCGAACGTCTTCCGCATGCATCTTCTGGGCGCCGAGGTGAAGCCGGTTTCTTCGGGTCATGGCACGCTGAAAGACGCCATGAACGAGGCGCTGCGCGACTGGGTGACCAATGTCGAGGACACCTATTACCTGATCGGCACGGCGGCAGGCCCGCATCCCTATCCCGAACTGGTGCGCGACCTGCAGTCGGTGATCGGCACGGAAGCGCGCGAGCAGATCCAGGAACTGGAAGGCCGGCTGCCCGATGCCATCGTGGCGGCGGTGGGCGGCGGCTCGAACGCCATCGGCCTGTTCCATCCCTTCCTCGATGACCGTCAGGTGGAAATCCACGGCGTCGAGGCTGGCGGGCATGGGCTTGCGGGTGACGAGCACTGCGCTTCCATGACGGCTGGCCGTCCGGGCGTGTTGCATGGCAACCGCACCTATCTTCTGCAGAACGACGACGGTCAGATCCTCGACGGGCATTCGGTGTCTGCGGGGCTCGACTATCCGGGCGTCGGGCCGGAGCACAGCTGGCTGAAGGATTCAGGCCGTGTGATCTATTCGCCCGTTCTGGACGATGAGGCGATCGAGGCGTTCCAGATGACGACGCGTCTTGAGGGCATCATCCCGGCGCTGGAATCGGCCCATGCGATTGCCCATGCGATCAAGCTGGCGCCCACCATGGGCAGGGACCAGATCATGATCGTCAATTTCTCCGGGCGCGGAGACAAGGACGTGCATACCGTTGGAAAGATGCTCGGCATGGAGATGTGAGCCGCATCGCCCGTCTGAAGCCCGTTGTTCGAAGAGAGTATCCGCATGACCACCCGCATCGACCGCCGCTTCGCGCGGCTGAAGGAAGAGAACCGCCCCGCGCTCGTGACCTATTTCATGGGCGGCGACCCGGACTATGAGACCTCGCTCTCGATCATGAAGGCGCTGCCCGCGGCGGGCAGCGACGTGATCGAGCTGGGCATGCCCTTCTCCGACCCCATGGCCGATGGCCC